>Ga0068714_10002161_pt1 | contig 26123 bp, 19 predicted proteins | sample MTBNYHSulfiMetaG_FD_62988 | JGI IMG/M metagenome (GOLD analysis project Ga0068714, IMG submission 62988) | Enrichment culture microbial communities from rom New York Harbor, USA that are MTBE-degrading - MTBE-NYH (New York Harbor Sulfidogenic)... | ecosystem: Environmental > Aquatic > Marine >... | reverse complement strand
CAAGATCCTAACCGGAAAATCGGTATTAAAGCCAGCCGAAAGCGGGCTGGTTGGGACCTGGAGTACATAAAGCGGCTTCTCGGGGCGGCATGATTTCATGCGATTGCCCTGACTATGTGCTCGAGTCCCCGGCGCCGCTTTTCTACCAGTTCTCCGGCCGATTTTTCAAGATGCCTTTGGGCAACTATTATTCAGACTATGCAGGCAGCGACGCCAATGGCGACGGCATTGGCGAAACCCCGTACAGCGGAACCGGATACCTCGATGAGCATCCCCTTACCCGGGAAATCGCGTCCTACACGCTCCACGGCTGGCACCTCGGGGTCACGGGCGCATCCGTTACTTTAAATGATGGGGACCTGGGAGGCCCAGGGAGTCTTCTGACTCTGTACCCAGGCGCCAGTAAGGTCATTTCAAGCGCTTATCCGTTCAGCGATTTTTCTGTTCTATTCGCCGGCGGCGACGCAGCTGCTCAAACCACGTGGAACGGCTGGCTCACGTTCGCCGCACCTCCGGCTGCAACCCATTCCGTGTCGATCACTTTCGGAGTCAGTGCCGGATATGCAGCCAGTTTTCAACCAAGCTCCGCTTCGGCGAATGTCACCGGAGATGGAACCAACCACATCTTTCCTTACGCCGCCACACCGGGAAGCTTCAAGGTGTTAAAGGGGCAGTATCTGGCGTTGCGCCTTGAGAATACCGGCGATAGTAGTCTGGAGATAATGGCCGGCGGTGCAGCTTCCATGTTTTACGCTCCAGTCGGGAGCCATCCTATCCGATCCCTGTCACCTCTGTACTTGTTGCTCGACTAGCAGAGTGTCTAAGAATGCCTGCGGAATGTCATTCCCTTGCGGGTTGGAACCCGGAAAGGCGCCTCTGTGGCAAGGTTCCCGCCACCAGCAAGCCGGAATGAAAGAAAACGATAAAGATCTTATTCTCGGAAGAACTGCTGGCAGAGTGCCCGAGGACTTCTTTCTTGTTCTCTTCTGTCGCCCACGGAGGCGATAATCCGGGAATACCGCACACTTCCCTATTCCTGCTGTCACGGAAAGTCGGTTCCTTCATGGCAGCACAGGTATGTACTTAGGCTGCTTTTAGTGAACCTGCGGCACGTTGGCTGACACATGCACCGAAGTTTTCGTCGACCGCGGTTTTTTGAACCGACCGGTATCCTAGATCAGCGTGAGCGTGCTTGTTTTTAAGAACGTAGCATTTTGATCTTGATCTAAGCCGGATTGCCTGCAATATGAATCTTGAAACAGACTGCAGGTCCTTCACCAATCTTCTATTGTGAGGTACATTTTCCCATGTTGCACCGCGAGCGAATAAAGCCCCCTTCATACATTTATCCGCAGGATGAATGGAAGATCATCGAAAAACGCTTTTATCCCCGCTTCCTGGGTCAGATGGAAACGATCTTCTCGCTTGCCAACGGCTATTTGGGAATCCGCGGCACGCCCGAAGAAGGGGCGCCCGTTTACCAGAGCGGCACCTATATCAATGCCTTTTATGAGACCTGGCCCATTGTTTACAGCGAGGATGCCTACGGGTTTGCACGTCTAGGGCAGACTATGGTTAATGTGACGGACACCTCGATCATCCAGCTGTACGTGGATGACGAGCCCTTTTACCTTCCCAACGCGCAAATAATCAGCTTTGAGCGAGTCTTAGATATGCAAGCCGGTGTTCTAACGCGTGAGGTGCTTTGGGAAACACCTTCCGGTAAGCAGGTACTCATAAAGTCACAACGTCTGGTATCCTTTACATACCGCCATCTCGCCGCCCTCGCTTATGAGGTCACTGTTTTGAACGCTGCGGCCCCGGTTGTGCTGATTTCGGAAATGAGCGTCCCACCGGTAAAACAGGGCGATACAGGCGATCCGCGCAAATCTCACGGATTAAAAGAGCCGGCACTTCAACCCCATCAAAACTATAGAAACGATCTGCGCCTCGTGTTGAGCCACACCACCGTTAATAGCGGTATGGCACTGGCCGTCGGAGCCGATCACTCGATTGCCACGACGTGCTCATACAGCCACAAAAACGCAAGCTCTGATAATACCGCTAAAGTAATCTTCAATGTAGATGCGCAACCCGGAGCTCCCATCACCATCCACAAGTACATGGCCTATCACAAGTCTAAAACGCAGCCGCCGGAGGAATTGTGCGAACGGGCCGAATGGACTCTCGACCGGGCGCTGCAGCATGGATTCGATTACTTGCTGGCCGAGCAGCGAAATTTCCTCGACAGGTTCTGGGAACGCAGCGACATCCAGGTTGTATTGAACCCCGAAAGAGCGCAGCGCCAAACCAAAGAGATTCAGCAATGGATTCGCTTCAATCTCTTTCATCTCTGTCAGGCCACAGCTCGGGCTGAAAACGCTGGCATACCGGCCAAGGGACTGACCGGTCCAGGCTACGAAGGACACTACTTCTGGGATGCGGAGATTTACGTATTGCCCTTCTTGACCTACACTGAACCGCGCATCGCCCGCAATATGCTGGAGTTTCGTTATAAGATGCTGGATCAGGCCAGATTGCGGGCTGTGGAAGTGAATCAAAAGGGTGCTCTTTTTCCCTGGCGCACCATCAATGGCACTGAAGCATCGGCTTACTATGCTGCCGGTACGGCCCAGTACCATATCAATGCCGACATCGTCTACGCCTTGAGAAAATATATGGAGGTCACCGGCGATCACGAATTCCTTTTTCGCGAAGGCGCCGAAATACTGGTGGAGACGGCCCGCTTGTGGCTTGACCTGGGATTCTATTCAGCCAATAAAAACGGCGCTTTTTGCATAAATGGCGTGACCGGACCGGATGAATACAACACGGTGGTGAACAACAACACGTTCACCAATCTAATGGCGCGCGAAAATCTTTGGTGTGCCGCTCAGACTGTTCGACGACTGAAAAACGAATACCCGATTCTGTATCTTGAGCTGACGGACAAAACCGGCCTCAAAGATTCGGAAGCCGATGAATGGCAAGAGGCGGCCGACCGCATGTTCATTCCCTACGATCGACAACAGGGTATTCATCTGCAGGACGACAGCTTTCTGGATAAAGAAATCTGGGATTTCGACAATACCCCCCGGGAAAAGTATCCGCTCCTGCTCCATTACCACCCCCTGGTCATTTATCGGTACCGGGTTGTCAAGCAAGCCGACGTGGTGCTCGCCATGTTTCTTCTTGGCAATGAGTTCACGGTGGACCAAAAGAGGCAGAATTTTGACTATTACGATCCACTGACAACCGGCGACTCATCTTTGTCGGTCGGAATCCAAAGCATCATCGCATTCGAGATCGGAGATTATGAAAAAGCGGTGGAATACGCCCGATATGCAGTGCTCATGGATCTTGCCGATATTGGCGGCAATGTGCAGGACGGCTGCCATATCGCTTCCATGGGCGCCACCTGGATGGTGCTGGTGAACGGTTTCGCCGGCATGCGCGACTATGGCGGTAAAATTTCTTTTCGGCCGCAGAGGCTGCATGGTGTTCAGCAGGTCAAGTTTCCTTTGCAGGTACGAGGACAAAGAATGGAAGTGGATATTCGAGGAGAGAATGTCACGTACACGTTGAAGGAAGGCAACGATCTGACGATCACCCATGGAAACGAGGAAATACGCCTAACGTCGGACTCTCCCGTTGCCGTGCGGTCGATAATATGAAACAGCAGCAGGAATCGATTCAGTCGTCGATTCAAACCCCGGCGGCGAAAGGATTACTGGTGAGCCACCGCTCTATTCGGTCGAAAGCCTCGTTGATCTCCGCTTCGGTACCGCCGAATGAAAGCCTGATGTGATTTTCTCCGCCCGGTCCAAAAGCGCCCCCGGGTATGCTGACGACCCGAGCCTCTCGCAGCATGCGCAGGGCGACCTCCATTGAATCCACTCCCGGCACCTTGTACCTGGCCATGAGATAATAGGCTCCTTGCGGTTTTACATAATCGAAGAAATCGGCCATGCGGTCGAGCCGTTGGCAGGCTAGGTCGCGCCGCGCTGCCAGGGCCGCACAAATATCGCTGACGCAGTCTTGCGGCCCCCTCAGAGCAGCCAGGGCTGCATGCTGGGAGAGACTCGGGGCACAAATTGCGGCTGCGTCATGGATTTTCATGATGTGATCCAGAAGAGCAGCGGAGGAATAGACGTAACCCACACGCCAGCCGGTCATTGCGTATTTTTTGGAAAAACTGAAAGTCGCAATCAATCGCTCTTTTAGCTCGGGTATCAAAGTCAGGCTGAAATGGGGTTGGCTGTCATAGACGAGGAAGTCATAAGTCTCGTCTGAAATAACGAACAATTCGTGCGCCTGAGCTAAATCGGCCAGCTCGCGCAGAGCCGCTTCGGAAAAGTTGGCGCCGGTTGGGTTGTGCGGATTACATAAAATCAGTGCCTTGGTCCGCGGTGTAATCGCACGGCGAATGGCTTCGATGCTCAGCTGCCAGTCTTTCACCTGGAGCGGCACAAACACCGGAATACCTTCAGCCAGAAGGACCTGCTCGATATGGGAAGCATAATTGGGGGAAGGAAGAATTACTTCGTCGCCGCGTTCAACCACCGTAAGAATACTCGCCAGGAGGGCCTCCATGGCACCGACGGTGATACAGATCTCCGTGTCCGGATCGACCGCTCTTCCTAGCTGCCCGCTCAGGCTCCGAGCAACAGCCTCGCGAAGCTCAGGCATGCCCGGCCCCAAAGTGTACTTGCCCGAATGGAGATCCTCCCGCATCACCTGGCAGACAGTTTCAACAATGTGGCTCGGGGTCGGAAAAGAAGGAATACCCTGGCCCAAAGATACGCAATCCCCAATCTTACTGGCGATAAGGGGCATTTCCTTGATTGCAGATATACTGATCTGCTTAACTCTCTGGCTGATTCCAGCAGATTGATAGACCTTTCCGGCCGCCACCAAAGCAGAGCGCGTTTGCATCACCGAATACTCCGTTCAGCAAAAAATCTTGCCCGGATTGAGGATTAGGTTGGGATCGAAGAGCTTCTTAATTTCCCTTTGCACTCCAAAGCTGACAGGAGAGAGCTCCAGCTGAAGGAAACGCTTCTTGGCACACCCGATGCCGTGCTCTCCCGATATGGTGCCGCCCATCGAAATGACCTTTTGCAGGATTGTAGCGATACCTTCTTCAACTTTAGTCAGAGTATCGGAGCCTTGGGCGGTGATATTAAGATGGATATTGCCGTCGCCGGCGTGGCCGAAAGAGTAGATTTTCACGCCAAAGCGCTCTTCAAAGTCGGGCAGGCTTTCCACAAATTCGGCGATTCGGCCGATCGGCACCACCACGTCTTCCGGGATATAGAGTGAACAGCTATGCTCGATGTTGATGGATACCTGCCTGCGTACTTCCCACATTTGCGCCCGCTTATAGGAATCGGGCGCTAATATGACGTCAATGGCGCCATGCTCCAAACAGATTTCACCCATCTGTTCCGCTTCAGCATCAACCACCAGCGGCGATCCATCCGTTTGCACCAAAAGGAATGCTCCCGCTTCTCCGGCACTTTCGAACGGCAGCGCATTACCGACCAATTGCAGACAATTCCTATCCAGAAACTCCAGGGCACAGGGCGCAAAGCCTTTTCCCAAAATTGCCGAGACGCTTTTCATTGCGAAAGCAAGGTCCGGAAAAAGAGCGACGATCGTACTGACCGCCGGAGGATGGGCAATGAGCTTAAGAATGAGCTTGGTGATGACCGCCAGTGTCCCTTCGGAGCCGACCAGTAGATGAGTCAGATCGTAGCCGACCACCCCTTTGCGGGTCTGCACGCCCGCCTTGATGGGCTCTCCGCTTGGGAGTACCGCTTCCAACCCGAGCACATAATCGCGGGTAGTCCCGTATTTCACGCAGCTCGATCCACCGGCATTGGTGGCGGCATTTCCACCGATAGAACAGGTGTCCAGGCTCGCCGGGTCGGGCGGGTAGAAAAGACCATGCTTTCGGGCAGCCGTTTTGAGGTCCAGATTGATTACACCCGGTTCGACCACCGCGATCAGATTCTGCCGATCGATAGCGAGAATGCGGTTCATCTTGGCCATGGAAAGAACCACTCCGCCACACACCGGCACCGCTCCGCCGGCCAACCCGGTACCAAGCCCGCGGGGGGTCACCGGAAATCGGTGCTCGTTTGCCAGTTGCAGCAATGCCTGCACCTGCTGCATTTCCGAAGGCTCTACCACGAGCTCGGGCAGACGGTGCAGCGCGGTGGCATCTTTGGCGAATTCATCCATTCGGTCGGGATCTTCGATTACACAACGGTCACCGAGCGCACGTCGGATAGCAGCAACAATGGCGGGCGTAACGGGCGAATAGAGGGGTAAATGCCGGATATCCAACGCTTATGCCTTATGCAGCTCAAAACCGGGAAGGCTGAGGCGATTTTCCAGATGCCTCAACAGCAGGCTAGCCACTGTCACCAGAGCCAGATAGAAGGCCCCAACGATCAAAAAGACTTCGGTGTATCTGAAAGAGTGGGACGCCAGGATCTTTCCCTTGCCGGTCAGCTCGATACAGGTGACCATGTAAGCAAGCGAAGAGTATTTAATCAAATAAACGATCTCATTTCCACAGCCCGGCAGTGCCCGTCGAAGCGCCTGAGGCAGAATGATTGACCGCAGCATTTGCACTTTGGTAAAGCCCAAAGCCTGGGCTGCGAGCATCTGGCCTTTCTTTATGGACTGGAGGGCGCCGCGTATGTACTCCGAGTGGTAGGCTCCGCTGCAAAGGGAAAAGCCAAATACCGAAGCCAGATACGGAGAAAAATAAATCCCGAAATACGGCAATCCGAAATACCAGATGAACAACTGCACCACTAAAGGGATTCCCCGAAAGAGCGCCACATAAAGATTGGCGAGAACGGAGACGGGTCCGCTGCCGTAGACCCTCAAGGCACCCACCAAAATTCCTATGAGTAGCCCCGCCGAAGCCGAAGGAATGATCAGCAGAATGCTGATCCAAAAGCCTTGGAACAGGCTGGGCAGAACTTCATGCTGTATATAGGCAAACTCTTCCATCTAAGGCTCGATTCAACTGTCGCCGGAGATCTTTGTGATCTTGGCACAGAATTCCCTGGTCCTGGCACATTCGGCTTGCAGAAGGATTTTAGCGGGTGGGCCCTGTTCAACAATATAACCATCCTCCATAAAAATGATCTCATCGGCCAGAGCGCTGGCAAATCCGATTTGATGAGTGGCCATTAACATGGTCATGCCATTGGCCACCAGATCCTTAATAACGGCGTGTACTTCGCCGATCAGCTCGGGATCCAGAGCAGAAGTAGGCTCATCGAGCAACATAACCTTCGGGTCCATGGCAAGAGCCCGGGCAATGGAAACGCGTTGCTTTTGGCCGCCCGACAATTGCGCGGGATATTGCAGAACGTGCTCTGCCAGGCCCACTCGCTGCAACTCAGCTAGAGCCCGTGCGCGCGCCTCGGCTTTATCGCACTTCTTTACGCGCACCAATCCTATCTGCACGTTTTCCAAAGCATTCAGATGATCGAATAGATTGAAATCTTGAAAGATCATCCCCACCTGCTGGCGGTAGGCGTAGAGCTCACGTTTTTTGCCATGGCTTATTTTCTTCCCCTCCAGCCAGACTTCACCTTCATCCGGAACGACGAGAAAGTTAATACACTGCAAAAGAGTGCTTTTGCCACCCCCTGAAGGGCCGATGATGACCTTGACCTCTCCCTTTCTTACGGACAGAGAAAGACCCTTCAATATTTCCTTGTCACCAAAGGATTTCCGAAGATTTTCGACCTTAAGAACAGAACTGCTGTCAATGATTGCCATGCTAATCCACGCTCAATGCGAATAACCAGGTATTCTCACTTTGTCCTCGAGGAGGCGCAACAGTCTCGTCCCCATGTATGTCAACACAAGATAAATCAATCCTGCCGCCAGATATAGAGGAAGATGCTGGTAGGTGCGGGAAGCCACAAAATGAGCCCGCGCCATGATCTCTGCTACTCCGAGGGCATAGGTGACTGCCGAATCCTTAAGTATGATGGAATACTCATTAGACCAGGCCGGAATGGATAATCGTAAAGCTTGTGGCAAAATAATGTAAACAATCGCCTTGCTGTCGCTCATTCCAAGCGCCCGCGCGGCCTTAAGCTGGCCCTGGGGCAAAGATGATATGGCGCCTCTGAAAATCTGCGACTGGTAAGCAGAGCTTATAAGGCCCAGCACAATGGTGCCCGCTGAAAAAGCGGACAAATTGATCTCCATGAGCGCAAAGAGGCCGAAGTAAAAAAGGAACAAGAGGACCAGCAGAGGAACCCCACGAAAGAACCAGACATACAATGAGAGTATTCTGCGCAGCCAGCCGGGACCGAACATGAGCCCCACAGCCAGTGGAATACCGAGAATAAGGCCCAGCCCCATAGCTCCGATGACAACCCCCACGGTCACCAACGAGCCTTTCAACATGTAGGGCAAAGCGTTGGCAATTGCAATCAGACCTTCCGGCATATTGTGAAAGACTTTTCCCAGCAGGTCTCCCAAATGTCTGTCGTTATTTCTCCCGATCCGCGCTCGACGGACGAATGAAATTATCGCCTGATTCAAGCGATTCCCATTGCTAAATCCTGCCGGAGAAAGCCGATATCCAGAATCGGATTATGCCGTCAGGATTCCGGCATTTGCCGGAATGACGACAGTCGGTTGGGCTGGGTGAGAATCACAAGGATCAGGTAGTGGCAAAACAGGAGATCCCGCGAATTGATGGATAAAAAAACCGGAAGCTATCGGACCAGAGCCGACGCTTCCGGACAAAAGATTGAACCAGCTACAGCTATTGGCCCAGCTCATATTGCTGTTTAAGCTCCTCCCAATAAGGAGATGCCATCAGTTTTTTGAGACCTTCATTAAGAGTGCTGAGAAGCTCTGTATCTTCTTTGCGCACCGCATAGGCAAACTCTTCATCATGCATGCCGAAGCCACCTATGATTTTGACCGGCTTCTTGCTGACGGCATCGTTAGCCGGTGCATCGTCCATTGCTGCGGCAACGATCCGACCATTGAGCACATCTTCTACGGCGAGGGGAGCAGAATCATAGTAGACCAGCTCGAATTTCTTGCCATCCTTCTTGATCAGGTTTTCCTCCATCCATTTGGCTTCCGAAGTCCCACGCTGCACTCCCACCTTGTTTCCATTATCCAGCGCCGTTTCGGGAGTGAGGTCGGAATCTTTTTTCACCACCAGCACCTGCTTGATAACCCAGTAGGGAATAGTATAAGCTACTTGTTTGGCGCGCTCTTCGGTAACACTCAAGCCGGAGGCGATCATATCGATCTTCTTGGCATTCAAGCTCGGAATGATGCCATCCCAATCCATCGGCTGATGCTTCACCTTGAATCCCATTTCCTTGGCTATCCAGTCCACGGACTTGACATCAAATCCGTCAGGATTTCCGTTCTTGTCGACGTAGGCGAAAGGAGGAAAGTTGGCATCAATTCCGTTGACGATCACCTTCTCTTCCGCAAAACCGGGACTGAGGCTAACCCAAAGAAAACACGATAAGACCAAGACCAAGCTCGCCAAAACTTTCTTGCTCATTTTTTTCTCCTTTTCTTTTGAATCAACTCTTCAGCCAGGGTTCCTGAAATCGGCCGCTGCCTGTAAAATGGCGCTAAAGCCGGATTTCATACTATGATTCATGCGAAGCTGGTTCCAAAAGAAACACATAACAGATGGCCCTTTACGGATCAAGAGAAATCAGAGCTTGCCGCCGTTGGCTGCAACGGGCGCTCAGGAATCATCTCGACAAGGCTGTATTCTCAGTGGGCATGCCCTGGAACATGAACGCGAGTCAAATTGAGAAGGCTCTTCGCCGATTAGCGGGATTCAGGCGGGTTCAAGTCGGAGACTTGAACCACTTTGACATTTGAACAACTCCGTTGTGACCGTTGCATCCGACAGGGAGTAGCAGCCTGCTCGCAAGCTTTATAGCAACTGAGCTGCTTGAAGGTCAGGCGGGTTCAAGTCGGAGACTTGAACCAACAAAGTGGCTGAGTCCGGAGCATATCCCACTAATCCGCGATGAGCCATCGAGAATTGCTGCGATGAGACGTATGCGGGTTGCATCATCCGATAAAGTTTGCTAAAGGCAGTATATCTGCTTTTTTCTAATGCTTCTCTCTTGCATGATTCTCAATGTGATCAAACAATACTATAGGGCGACCGAAAGAAAGGAGGGATGAAACAGGGAAAGTTTGCGGCCGATCATCTGTTAACGTCAATCAAAACTTTAACGGAAAGGGAGGTTAAGGATGAAGCGAGGCTTGATTTTGGGCATTGTTTTTTTGGCTGGATTCGTGCTTGCTTTTGGAGTTACCGCGACTCCTGCAAAAGCTGAGACCAAGTTCGTCACCATCGGCACCGGCGGCATCACCGGCGTTTACTATCCAACTGGAGGCGCCATCGCACGAATAGTCAACAACAAACGGGACGTTTATGGCATTCGTGCCACGGTGGAAGCGACCGGCGGATCGGTTTTCAATGTCAACGCAGTGATGTCCGGCGACTTGGATTTTGGGGTAGTCCAGTCCGACCGCCAGTATGAAGCGGTCAACGGCCTGGCCGAATGGAAAGAGATGGGACCGCAGAAAGATCTGCGCGCCGTTTTCGCCATTCATCCCGAGTCAATCACGCTGGTGGCCGCCGACGATGCCAATATCAATACACTCCAGGACCTGAAAGGAAAACAGGTAAACATCGGCAACCCCGGCTCAGGACAGCGCCAGAATTCCATTGATGCCTTGACAAATGCCGGAATCAATCCCGAAAAAGACTTAACGGCACACGGCGTTAAAGCGGCGGAAGCCCCCGGTCTGCTGCAGGACGGCCGAATCGATGCTTTCTTTTACACAGTGGGTCATCCCAGCGGCGCTATCCAGGAGGCCACAGCCGGCCGCAGAAAAGTTCATTTTGTTCCCATCACCGGTGTCGACAAGCTCCTGGAAGAACATCCCTATTACGCGAAGGCCACCATTCCCGTGCAACTCTATCCCAACGCCACCAACAAGGAAGATGTCGAGACATTCGGTGTGAAGGCCACCTTTGTTACTTCTGCCAAAGTGCCCGATGAGGTGGTTTATGCCGTTACCAAAGAGGTTTTCGAAAACTTTGACGAATTCAAGCAGCTGCACCCTGCCTATGCGGTGCTGACCAAAGAGAATATGCTTGAGGGTATGTCGGCCCCGCTCCATCCCGGTGCTTACAAGTATTACCAGGAAGCGGGATTGGACAAGCACATTCCCGACCAGTTGAAACCGAAGCAATAACAGGGCCAAGGTTATCGTTCACCGAGTCTACCATCTTCACGTGCCCGTGCCCGTGTGCGTGCCCGAGATCGGACACGGGCACGAAATTGCCTCATGATCACGGGGCGGCTGACCGGTTACGGGCCGCGAGTCTGTTCGACAATCGGTTTTTCGCTAAGCAACATGGATCGTAACATCGGCTTGAGGTGGCGGGTCCCCCGAAGATCCGCCATTTTATCGCGAACTGTCGAGGACCTGTCGCTATGCCTGAAGTAAATAAAATTCTGGTGGCAATCTGTTTTTCCGACTATTGCCCCGCCACCTTTCGTTATGCGACTCGCCTTGCGCTGCAATTGCATGCCGATTTGGCGGCAGTGAACGTGATCGACATCAAGAGCGTGCAGGCGGTCGGCAAGATCGAAGCCATGGGCTACGCCGTGCATGCCAAAGACTATGTTGAGGGCATGATCGGCGAGCGGACTGAGATGTTTCAACAGATGATTGCCGACTCCGGTTTTCCCGAAGATCGGATCAAGATCGTTTTCAAAATCGGGCACCCCTTTGAGGAGCTCATTAAGGTCGTCAAGGAAGAGGATGTCGATCTTGTGGTGATGGGGCCGAAAGGAACAAGCGATCATCCCCATCTCCTGGTAGGTGGAGTGGCCGAAAAGATGCTCCGCTACTGTCCGGTGAGTGTCACTTTTTATCGAAAAAAGCAACCACAGGAAGAATAATGCTAAAGAAGCTCGGCTTGCAGAGAAAGCTAAAGTCTGCTGAGGAATTGCTTAAAGAAGAAACCGGGGATGTCCGCGCTCTCCGTCTTCATGAAAGAATTCTCGTATCAATTATCGCAATATGTTGGGCACTCTTTCAATTGGCCCTGCCCAGTATTCTTGTGCTGGACAGCACGCAAACGAGGGCGCTTCACCTGGCCTTTGCCATGGCTCTTCTGTATCTGCTGATGCCGTGTTGGAAGCAGCGCAGAAAAACATTCGGCTTTTTATGCGTGACCGACCGTATCCCGCTTATCGATTACGCCTGCACAATTCTGGGCACTTTCACAGCTCTCTACCTCGCCATTTTCTATGCCGAAATTGCCATGCGGGCTGGAGCGCCGAGCACCCTGGATCTGATTTGCGGAGCCATTTTGGTAGTGCTGCTGCTTGAGGCTACCAGGAGGATCATCGGCCCGGCTCTTTCCGTGATCGCGCTGCTGTTTACCGCCTATGCCTTCCTGGGTCCTTATATGCCTTCGCTGATAGCCTTCAAGGGCGTCTCGTTGAGCAAGTACATAAGCAACATCGCTCTTTCCACCGAAGGAATCTACGGCATTCCCCTGGGGGTCTCCGCCTCCATTGTCTACCTGTTTGTGCTGCTCGGGGCGTTGCTGGATCGGGCTGGTGCCGGCAGGTTTCTAACCAATCTCGCCTTTGCCGTTTTGGGGCGCTTTAAAGGGGGTGCCGCCAAAGCCGCCATAGTGGCCAGCGGCGGCACCGGGCTTGTATCCGGCTCCAGCATTGCCAACATCGTTACGACCGGCCCTTTCACCATTCCGTTGATGAAAAAAATGGGCTATCCGGCTAAGAAAGCTGCCGCCATTGAAGTTGCCGCCAGTACCGACGGCCAGTTGATGCCGCCGATCATGGGCGCTGCCGCCTTCATTATCGCCGAGTATGTCAATGTGCCTTACATCGAGGTGGTAAAAGCTGCCGCCATTCCGGCTTTTGCTTCCTATTTCGGTCTTTTTTGCATAGCGCATTTGGAAGCATCCAAACACGGCATCGAGGGACTTTCAGCGGAAGATCTTCCGAACTTCCGAGAAACGCTCAAAACCGGCATCCATTATCTGATTCCGCTTGCGGTGCTGATGTGGGAGCTGATCTATTTGAGGCACTCGCCTGAGCTGGCCGCATTTCGCTCCATTATGGTTTTATTCGGCGTGATCTTCTATCAGGAGATTCGTAACTCAAGCCAAAGGAAAACAGGCCTTCTTTCGGGAATTGTGCAGGCATTTCGCATTATTGGAAACGGATTCGTGCAGGGCTCAAAGAACATGATGTCTGTTGCTCTGGCCTGCGCCTCTGCGGGTATTATCGTCGGCGTCGTGAATATGGGAATCGGCGGGATGATAGCCTATGTTGTGGAGATTCTGGCTCAGGGAAACCTTTTTCTCCTGCTGCTCATAACCGCCGTCGCATGCCTGGTCATCGGCATGGGGCTTCCGACCACAGCAACCTACATTGTGATGGCATCCTTGACCGCCCCCATTATTGTAGAAGTGGGAGGCCTCTTTGGCTATATCATCCCGCTCATGGCGGCTCATCTTTTCTGCTTCTATTTCGGCATTCTGGCCGACGACACCCCGCCGGTGGGCCTGGCCGCCTACGCAGCTTCGGCCATCGCCGAGTCCGAGCCGATCCCCACCGGTATTCAAGGCTTCCTGTACGACATAAGGACTTCCTGCATTGCTTTCATGTTCGTATTCAATCCGGAGCTGATTCTCTACGGTGTCACCAGTTGGCCTCATGCCCTGCTCATATTCGGCATGGCCCTGATCGGCATGTCCGCCTTCGAGTGCTTCGCGCAGGGATGGTGCCTGATCAAAAATAAGCTCTACGAGATTCCTTTTTTCCTGGCGGCCTGGTTCACCCTGTTCCACCCAGGCGGAGTCGCGTCCCTGTTTCACGTTGATCCCGCCAACAAGTACTATATGTATCCGGTGGGCATTGCCATTTACGGCGCAGTAATCGGGATTCAGAAAGTCAGGAAAACGGCCGCACAAAAATAGCAGAAGGCGCCACAACCTTGCGCCAACATCAAACCGGTTCGATCGAGAGCCGGACCTCAGGATCGCCTGGCTCAGGCATACAGGCAAATAGACAGGTATTCCGAGATTAAACCTCGTGAGCAAAAAGGGTCAGAGCAAATGGATAAGCTCATCATTACAGTCGCTTTGACGGGAAACGTACCGACCAAGAAGACCAACCCGCACGTACCCGTGACGGCAGCAGAAATCGCCGCGGATGTGCGCCGCTGCGCAGACGAGGGAGCGGTGCTTTTTCACGTCCATGCTCGAGATGAAGCACAGCGTCCCACCTTGGATCTCGCGTTCTTTAAGGAGAATGTGCGTAGGATAAAAGCAGTCGCCCCCGACGTGATCATTCAGCTTTCCACCGGCGCCCGCGCCGGAAAAGACTGGGAAAGCCGGGTCAGTCCGATCAGGCTTTTGCCGGAAATGGGCTCATTTACAACCGGCTCCAATAACCTCCCCGGCATCGTCTACGAGAACTCACCGCAATTTATCGAATACCTTGCCAAGGTATACCAGGAAACGGGTGTCAAGCCCGAGATCGAGGTTTTTGAAACGGGCATGATCAACAACGCCCTGCATCTCCAAAAGAAGGGATACATCAAAGCACCTTTGCATTTCGATTTTGTCCTTGGCGCTCCCGGATCCATGCCGGGCTCGGTCAAGAACCTGCTGTTTCTTGCCGAGAGCATTCCACCCGGATCGACCTGGTCGGTAGCAGGAATCGGCAAGCAGGAAATTCCCCTGGCGGCGACCGCCATTGTACTAGGAGGGCATGTTCGGGTCGGTTTGGAGGATAACCTCTTCATGCCGGACGGCTCACCTGCCACCAATCCGTTACTGGTCCGAAAAATCGTTCGCATTGCCGCCGAAATCGGCAGGGAAATAGCTACGCCCGATGAAGCAAGATCGATCCTCTCCTTAAACCCCGATTACAAGGATAGAATTCTGGAAAAGATAGAGACATAAGGAATGAGTGAAGCGAGCTTTGCGGGTGATCGTTCAGTACTTTTTCCAGAGGCCGATTTATCCTTGCTCGCTCATTTAACCTGTGCGATCCGTATCGTGGCAATCAAAAGTTACGATGCTCTTCGTGGTGAAAAGAGCTTTTGGTTGCGGCCGGAGGCTGCGCTGTGCACTCTAATCTTCGCTTTGCTCTGACGGAAAGATGTTTGGGTATGCGCTGTCGGTAGTGCGGTACAAAGCTTCATGTCCCTCCATCTCTGCGGTCTCTTCAGTAACCGACTTTCACTTTAAAACCGGTCCGCCGCAAAGGAGCCGGAAAACCAACCAATCGGGCGGCGCGGCGGATCGATAGGTACCTGTGGCCTCTCATCCTTTGGACGGGAACAGGTATGGGCGATCGTCTGTACTTCGAGCGTTTCATCTGGTTCGACGGTCAGGTCCGCAACGAGCGGTATCCGAACGCGACGACACTGGCGCTCGCTTTCGAGTGTGCGGTTAAAACGGCCCAGCGGAGCATCGAAACGTTTCGGGATCGTTACGGGGCACCCCTGGAATACGTGCCTGGACGCCGGGGGTACTGCTACTACGACTTGGACTATCGACTTCCAGTTACCCGGCTGAGCGAAAGCGAACTGCTTGCTCTCCTGGTCTCCCGGAAGATCCTGGCTGATGCCTCCGCCGGCGCTCTTGGCGAAGAACTGGGCAGAGTGGTCGTTCGCCTGGGAAGATTGCTTGCCGAGAATTTGTCGGGAGGCATCGACCCCGAAACGGCTTTTTCTTTCCGCTGGAGCGCCGTCACAACCTGTGAGCCCGACATTTTCCGGCAGGTGCTCACCGGGCTTACCGCCTGTCGTCCGCTCTCCTTCTGTTACTACTCGCCGCACCAGGATGTTTGCACGACGCGCACCGTCGAGCCACACCACATGGTGAACTATCAGGGTGCCTGGCATCTCATCGCCTGGTGTCGGCTGCGCGAGGACTGGCGCGACTTCGTTCTGGCCCGCATGTCCCGCTGCGCGATCGAGCCGGTGCCCTTCCAACGCCGCGATGCTGCCGAGTGGCTGCCTTTCCTGGAAGCGACTTTCGGCATCTTTCACGGCCGGGAGCCGTTCGAGGTGACTCTGCGCTTTGCCCCTGAGCTGGCAAGGTGGGCCGGAGGACAGACCTGGCATCCCGCTCAGCGCTTCGACGAGACCGAAGGGGGCGAGCTCGACCTCACCCTGCGCGTCGCCCACGAAACGGAGATCGTCACGGAAATCCTGAAATACGGCTCCCGGGTGGAAGTCCTTGCTCCCGAGCGGCTTCGCCGCAGAGTCCGTGAAGAAATCGAGGAGATGATAAAAAAATACCGAAAGTAGGACGCTCTTTGGGGGAGGTAGGGTGGTATAAGCTAGGATAAGGCAAGTTTTTCAGTTGGGACGGCGCGGCGAAAGTCTTTATCCGTCCCCGAAGATGCTGGATGCTCGATAAGCCGGCAGGTACTCGACCCCCTGCCTGTTTGCGTAATGACTTTTGCCGAGCCATTCAAAGGAAAGCGGTAATCGGGCGAGCCCCCTCTAACTCCCATGACCGGGCGCGGCCGCGGCAAAGAATTTAGAAGGAACTGCCCGATAACTGTTTCTCCGGCCGCCTATCGTCATTCCCGCATGTTTTTGGCGGGAATCCAGACTGTTTCGATACCCTGACCTCGAATCCGCAATGGGGGTTCATGCAATGCTCACCAGGCGAGGATTTTTCAAGCTGCTCGGACTCTCAGGGGCCCTCCCCTTCGTTCGCCCGCACATTGAAAAGCGACTGTGCTCCATCGATCTTTTGGAAGTTCCCGTAGCGGGGTTCCAATACCATGAAGGCATGCGCAGAGAGGTCTTCCGGCGGCTTCGAGTCGGCCAGTCGCTGCTGCTCGTGCGGGAGCCCGACAACCCCCACGACGAGCTCGCCATAGCCGTTTTGACCGGGGACGGCCACAAGCTCGGCTACATTCCCCGCTCATGCAACGAGGTCCCCGCCGCCCTGGCCGACCAGTCCGTCACCCTGCGCGCCTGCATCACCTGGCTTGACGCCGACGCCCCACCATGGGAGCGACTTGTGCTGAGGATGTGGCAGGAGGTGTGAGAGGGGGCACCCAGTTTGAGAAACACTTGAATGGAGAAGAAATAATGGACTACGAACAGTTTTTTAGATCAATTACCGACCATGATCCCTTTCCCTATCAGCGGAAGCTTGGGGAAGAGCCTTGGCCCGACTTGTTGGATATCCCTACGGGCCTTGGTAAAACGGCCGCCGTGGTGGTGGCGTGGATATACAAGCGCTGCATTATAAAAAACAAAGACACCCCGCGCAGGCTGGTCTACTGCCTGCCTATGCGGGTTTTGGTTGAACAGACGAAACGTGCTGTCAGTGGCTGGCTAAAGAATCTTGGCAAGTTCGCTAAGCTACACAATGGCACCATTTCAGTTCATCTGCTCATGGGAGGCAAGGTGGGCCGCGACTGGGCGCTTTATCCGGAAGCCAATAGCATCCTGATTGGCACTCAAGACATGCTTTTATCCCGGGCTCTCAATCGCGGATATGCGGCTGGCCGCGCCCGCTGGCCTATGGAATTCGGCTTGCTGAACAACGATTGCCTTTGGGTGTTTGATGAGGTGCAGGTGATGAGCACGGGGCTGGCAACCAGTCTACAACTGGATGCTTGGCACCGAGTGCTGCGTGTGCGAAACCCAGTCGATGGTTTTTTTCGTGACGATCATAGCGCGGTTTACATGCCGTCACGCTCACTTTGGATGAGCGCAACAATGGCCCGACACTGGCTCGATAGTGCGGTGGACTGGCAGAAATATAGTGAAGATGCGTGGGAAAAACGATCGACCCTGGTGGATGCCGATTTCTCTCACCCTCGGGTAAGTGCTCTGTTGGAGAACCGAAAGCACTTGCACGCTAAGCCCAGTGCAAAGCTGGAGAAACCTAGAACTAAGGCAGGCAAAGCTGACAGGGCGGACTTGAAACGTAAGACGCAGCTTTACATCGAGGAACTGACAAGAGCTGTCAAGATGTGCCAGGACGCCAACGGGCTGACTTTGGTCATTCTTAACACCGTAGAGCGAGCAACCGCGCTATATGACAAACTCAAAAAACAGATGAAAGGGGTGGATGTCAGGCTTGTGCATTCGCGTTTTCGACCGATGGAGCGCGAGAACTGGCAGGAATTTCTCTCAGGCAATAGTGAACGACCCATCGTGCTGATCTCCACACAGGTTGTTGAAGCAGGCGTCGACATCTCGGCTTCGGTGCTCTTTACCGAGCTGGCTCCCTGGTCCTCGATGGTGCAGCGATTCGGACGATGTGCCCGTTATCCCAACCAAGCAGGCAAAATCTACTGGATGGATGTCGGTACGGATGAAGCAAGTGCGAGACCGTATATGTTGGCGGAGTTGAACGGAGCCAAAACGTGCCTCACTAAGTTGGATGATGCGGGGCTTGGTCCTTTGATCCAACTGAAAGAAACACTGGATAAGCCAAGCCAAAAGATCGACGCTGCAGCTCTTTTCCCCTATGATCCTGCCTTTGTTCCACGTGACAAAGACCTGTTCGACCTGTTTGACACCACGCCCGACCTAACCGGAGCGGACATAGACATTTCGCGTTTCATCCGAGACGGGGAAGAACTTGATGCTCTGGTGTTCTGGCGCGATGTCCCGCGAACAGAATACCCTGGAAAGAAGGAAAGACCAGACCACCGTGAGCTATGCCCTGTTCCGTTCCACGCATTGCGAGGTCAAGCTGGAACAATGTTGCAGCATGGAAGAATGTGGCGCTGGGATTACCGTGCAGGTTGGAAGGAGTTGCACCAGGATGAGATCGAATTTGTCTATCCGGGACAGGTATTCTTCTTGGAGAAATCATGCGGTGGGTACGACGTGGAGCGAGGATGGACTGGGAATCCGGATGATAAGCGATTCCATCAGCTTGATGAACCCGACCATCAACCAACGAGCAAACTGGATCTACAAGATGCGGAGGAAGATGACGATTCACTCTCAGAGGCGAAGTGGCTGACCGTTCTGGAGCATAGCCGGCATGTCTGCTCAAAGCTCGAAGAGATATTGGCGGGTCTTTCGCTGTTGGCGGCCAATGCTGAATTGAAAATGCTCCGATTGGCCGCCCGCTGGCATGACAGAGGCAAAGCACATCAGTCGTTTATGGCCAAGATCAGGCCGGAGCTTCTTGAACATGCACAATCACACCTTCAGGGGCAACCCCCTGCAAAGGCGCCCAAGAACGCATGGCGAACGCCGTCGGAGATGGCTTCCATGAAGCGCCCGTCACAGGCATGTGGGACTCTACCGGGTCCAGATCGCAGACGACCCGGTTTTCGGCATGAATTGGCCAGTGCACTTGGGATCATGGAAAGCTTGCAACGGGCATACCCCGATCATTCAGTGTTTGCATGGCCTCAAGGTCTCGATAAGAGGGCGTTTGGTGAAACTGACAATCCTCCTGCCGATCTTCTTGTCAAGGGGCTCGCCGTTGAGGAGCTTGCCAGCTTATCCAGGGGTCAGTTCGATCTGCTGCTCTACCTGGTCGCAGCACATCACGGCAAAGTTAGGATGTCCCTCCGATCTTCCGCGGATGATGCTCGCACTGACGTACCCGATCCTTGCGGGCCTGAAAAACGACAAGCTCGTGGGGTTCGAGACAGCGATAAGCTTGATGCCTGTCTATTGCCGGAACCGTCCGATGGTATTCTACGGTTGACCGCTGCTGAAGCACCCGCAGTGGACCTTTATCTCGATCCCATGGAGCTCGGTCTGTCTGTGCGCTATGGCCCCTCCTGGCGCGAGCGCACGCAAGACCTTTTAGAGCAGTTGGGACCCTTCCGTCTGGCATACCTGGAAAGCCTGCTCAGGTCCGCCGACTGCAGGGCTAGCCAGGACGAAGAGGAGGCAACCACCAGAGTCATTCCAGGAGCTTGACGTATGAACCAAAATATCCTGCAACTAAGAGGCTGCACACCAGAACCGCTGGGCAACTACCTGAAAGCGCTCGGTATTTTTCGTCTTGTGACTGAGCATGCTGATCCTTCAGCCCGTGCATGGTGGCAAAGTGGCGTATTTCATTTAGCTACGAGCCGGTTCAACTCCCCGGAAAATCTTGTATCCTGGTTGTACAACAGTTGCCCTTTTACCGCCTTTCTCTCTCCATGGTGCACGAACTCCGGATGGGGCAAAAGCGGCAAGCGGGAAGCCGGCGGGGATGCTCTTCTGAAACTGCTACAAGACAAATCATCAAGAACTTCTCGGTTCAGACTTGCTGCACAGGAGTTAATCAGGGTTGTTTCTCCTGATATTTCTTACAGTCGTAAACAGGTCTCACCAAGGTGGTACTCCTGTTGCTGGTTCACCCCACAGACTGGCTATCAAGTTCCAGGTCAAGTACCCGCGGTCAGAAAATGGATTGATGGCTACAAGGACAAACAGGCTAAAATCATCGTCTTCCTACGAAATCACGTCCAAGAAAATTGGGCAGTTGAATGGCTAGATACCGTCGCCGGTGTACATACGAAAACCGATATGAGAAGCCCATTCCATTTATGGTTCCCACTGCTAGCGAGGGGGGGTGCGGAGGGGAGCGGCAACTACATCGTCCGACAGCAACAGTATCTAGCTGATCTCTTCTTTGGCGACTCTGGAGAAGGCTTGGCCGCTCTAGAGGCTTCAGTGACTGGAAGGCTAGTTGCCAATTCTGTGGTACAAAATGCTCTTGCCGGCTTATTCTTCCCAGGATTCCGCGGTGATCCGAACATAGGTCAAATGTTTACCGTTCAACCTCGCGTCAATCGTTGGGACTTTATCGTATTGCTAGAAGGCCTGGTGCTGTTTAGCTCAGCCATTACCAGGCAGTGCGGGGCTTCGCGGGGTGATGCTGCGTTTCCTTTCTACTGCGATGCCACCACAGGAGGCGCAGCCTCGATTGGTCTACGTGAAGTGCCTGAAGCGGACAAGTCCGTCAGTTCAGGTGAGATTTGGTGCCCACTGTGGGACAAGCCGGCGAATTTGTCCGTATTACGAAATCTATTTGGGGAAGGCCGCCTCCAGGTTTCTGGACGTACCGTACGCAGAGCATCCCAGTTTGCTTTTGCAGTGACTCGGTATGGATGTGACAGGGGTATCAACGCGTTTTTGCGTTATGGACTAATCCGCCGGAGTGGAAGTTACGGAAAGCAAGACAGGACTGTTCCTTTGGCAATCCCCCTTGGCTCCTATGCCGTAACACAAAATGACCACTTGGTATTGCTTGAACCCTTACTGAAATTCGACGACTATCTGAATGGGTCCACGCTCAACTCCAATCGTGGGATAGCTTTAGGTGCTGGCAACAACCATCCCGAACGTCTGCTTCAAGCAAGACTCGTCTTTGAAAGCAGCTTTTTTGCAGCAGTCTCTCGCAATACAATCCCTTCACAAACCAGCGACGCACTTATAAATGTGTTGGTAGCGCTTGCCACTTTGGTTCGCGAGTTTTCGGCAACCAGGGGCAAGGTCAGAGCGGGGCGAGGAAGAAATGCTAGGTATCCAACGTATCCTAATGCTCCAATACCCAAGCCTCTGAAAAGAGAATGGATGCAGTTGGAGTGTTTTGATTATCCTTGCGAGTTTCGCCTTGCCCGTGCTGTCGGAGCTATGGTTCCATGGGGTAGACTCCCCAATGAAAGTCAATCTAATCCTGTTGTGGATGGAATCCGGATCAACCTCCTGCCGTTGAAGAGAGGGGGTGGCGAATGGCACTGGCAAGAGAACTCACGCTCAGCCGTTTGGGCGCGTGGAGCAACGCTCTTCGACAATTTAGCAGCGGTGTTAAGGCGCCGACTCATCGACGCTCAAAAAGCCAAGGGAGCAGGATTGCCGCTCTGGAGCTGTTATGGGGCATCCTTCAGCGATCTGCTCGCTCTCTGGCAAGGTGAAGTGGATCAGCAGCGACTCACAGAACTTGTTTTCGGATTATCATTAGTCGATTCCGGCATTTGGAAAAATGAGAGCATCGACGAGTGGCAGCAGAAGCATGATCCGACCCCGGACCTTCAAGCCAGTGCTGTCTGGTTTGATCGTAATGATGAGCCCAGGATTTCACTCAGGTCGCTCATTTGGCATGGCCGGCCGCTTTTGGCAAAAACGGATGAACAAGCTGAGGAAGAGCTGATTAGCGCCTTTCAGTTGCCGCGTGTCTATGCGTTGCTGAAGCTGTGTTTCTTGGGAGGCAGGCTGCCAGCAAGATCTATGGAGGGTCAAACCATTCGGCGCACTCGCCGCGAGCCTTATCCGCCACCTGCCCTCGACGTACTGAGCTTACTCCAGGCGGGTCGTTTGCCCGAAGCCGTCGAAGTTGCTGCCCGCAAGTTAAGAGCGCGGGGTTATCCACCAATGATAAATAATCCTAAATTTAGCTCGTCGGACCTCGCGATGCCACAGGACGAGTGCCGACGCCTGGCCGGTCTGCTCTTGATCCCCGTGCGCCATGCCGGTGTCCTTGCCGCACTGGCGATCAAACCATGCCCCAAAACAAACTGAAAGGAGGAAAACCATGTCGTTAGATTTAACACCGCTGGATAGCGCATCCAGATTGTTAGTTGAAGCCAGATTGACGGTCGCTTCGGGAACAGGCGGTAGATTCCAGCCAACTGGATTTCCCGATCTGGGACCTGCGCTTTATAAAGGCTTTATGGAATCTGCCGAATCTCAAAGCAACACCACGAACGAACTCAGAATGGTTGACATGCTTCTCATCGAATCAGTCCAATCGATGGCGAACCGGCTCGAAGAAGTCTGCTTGCTCGATGAGGACTACAATGCCGATTGTCAGGGAATCCCCTATGTAAGGGTTTTGGACGGCCATCGCAACAACACCTTTCTGACATCTTCCGTGCGGGAACCACACCGCCTTGCTTCGCCCTACGTTCTTGGCGCCAAAAATAGCGATGGCATATTCAGAGATATCTTGAAAACTGCATTGAGCGCTAACAAACAGCGCCCGGTCCATATTTGCAAGATGGTTCCGGAGATATTTAATCGCGATCCCGGTTGTGTGTTACACGGTGTTTTTCTTGAAGAGATAGACGGACGTATCCGGTTGCCGCGCCTGGTCTCGGGGTACATAGAGGCATGCTCGCCGAATCAAGCTAATTCGGGAGGAGTTTACCGCGGCGAGGTGACGGCAAAAGACAACATTCCGTATGCACGCCAGGAGTTCACTTCGCCTTGCATTACTGCTTCGTTCATCCTCCACCTCGCCACCTTGAACAGCTACAAACTCGATGATGATAAAAGGCGGTTCCTGCAACTATGGGCGATGTACAAGATCGACCGGTTCCTCCGAAGTCACCTCCGACTGCGCACCGCATGTGAGTTCGAGGTGCGCGACATCACACCGTACCTCAACGGAAAGCCTCACAAATTCTCCAATGATAATGGCGATGGCAAGGCATGGCCGGAATCCGAGACGATACAGAATGATTTTTTTGCCATTAAGAACAAGTGCTTTCCCCTGCAGCCAGGCAGTGACAAATGGCAGAGACAGAGGGTCGAGGTACTTACTTATGCGGTTGACATAGTCATTCAGGAGGAGATTTCTACCAATATATCCGCCAATGATTTCAAACTTGCGGGTTTTGAGGGACGCGCGGAGGTGAAGACAGTTACTCGTGGGAAGAGTAAACAAAAGAAGACTTTTGATGTTCTTAACCTGTCTGGGGAATGGTCCAAAGAAGATCAAAGAACCCTGTTGGAACAAAACCCGGTGAGGATTGAAACCGAGGATGGCGATGATCGCGATAACCTGGCGCATTCCGTTGTAAAGAACGCGCTCACGAAATGGAACGACGCATGGGCAAAGCAACAAAAGAAAGTGGCTGGATCAGAGGAAAATGAGGAGTAGCTATGTCCGTGACCATCTCTATCCAATTCCTCACCGGACGGGCCCACTTGCACCACTGGCAGGCGCATCACAGCGACGGGAAGGTCGATTGGCCGCCGTCGCCCTGGCGACTTTTGCGCGCGTTGGTGGCGGTGGCTGGACGCGGCATCACCACGTTGCCCGAGGTGGACTATATTGCCAGCACCGGTAAGAAACCGAAGGCGCCCAGGAAGAGGCCCATAGCGTTAGGGCCTCCGGTGGACTACGTTTCTTTGCCCGACAATTGGCATGCCGCCGAATCAATTGATATAATCCCACTGTCCAGGCTCACTGCGCTGTTGGCCTCCCTTTCTTGCGCCCCTGAAGTCTGGCTGCCGAAGACAAGTGGCGGGCATACCAGGCAGTTCTTCCCTATTCACGAGGGGCGGATCGTTAGGCCGACAGGATCGGCCATATTCGATAGCTTTGCAGTCGTGCAAAAGGACCAGGCAATTTGCTATCACTGGCCGAACATTGTGCTTGAGCCACGAGATCAGCGTTTGAAGGACCTGGAAGTTATCCTTCAGCGGATGACCTACTTTGGACGCGCGGAATCGTGGTGCCAGGCAAGCGTAATTCTGGCAGCACCAGGAGATATCGACGGCGTGCACCATTATGTGACTCACTGGCCTTGCATATGCCTTGAAGACGGCTCCCGCCCGCCAGGGAGAGAACATCATGACTACACGCTGGAGCGCAAGCTTGCGGCGCTTCCGCTGGATGAGGTTAATGGACTGAATCTTGCCAGTGAAGTCAGAGAGCTTTTACCTCGTACCAAAAGAGTCAGTTCCGCTCGGCCCAAAAACGACGAGGCCTTTGCGAAATTGCTGCAAAGCGAATCTCCAGACAGGCTTCTGCTACGCTGCTTGCTACGCGAATCCGGGCAGGATATGAAAGACGGTTTGGAACGGCCTATCGGCACCCGCTGGGTGCATTACGCAGTTCCTCGCTCAATCTATGACCTTCCTCGGCCCATCCGGAAACGGCCCCAGCGGAGGCCACAATTGGTCCACGTCGTAAGGTATTCCCTGAATACGGCCACCATACACCGCCCCGTACTACCACCACTGACCGACACGTTGCTTGTGGCCGACAAATTTCGCAGTGCAGCTCTCGCCCTCTATTGTGCAAAACACAATAACTCAAAGCATCTCACCCCGCGAAATTTATGCGGCCGTGAAGAAGATGAGAGTCTCTGCCGGAACCATGACCATGCTTTCTTTTGGCCTTTGGACGAAGACAATGACGGATTCATTGACCATGTGAACGTCTACTGTCCAAGAGGATTTGCAGCCGAGGAGGTGGATGCGTTGAGTGCATTGTGCCGCATAAGACAGCGCGGCGGTCGTCCCGATCTCCTTGTGACACCTATTTATGTTGGCCAAGAAAAGGACTACCACCCCTGGCAACCTGTGAACGAAAGAGGGGACGACCGGCGAGTACGTGTTTTCGTATCGGCAACGCCGTACTTCTGCCCGGTGCACCTTACCCGCGGGAAAGGAAGCAAAGGACGGCCACGTCCGATTTCGCGCGAAATCATTAAGGGTTTGCTCAAGCAGGGACTCATTGCCGCGGAGGATGAATTACTCGCAATAAGGGAAATTGTCTTTCACTACGCATCAGGCGAGCTGACTCAATCCGTGGGTGCGACTGCAACTCATGGGGAAGCAGGGTCGACACCACCCCAGCAATACTTTCCCGTCATGCAACCACCCACAGAGTACCCTCCGTTTCCGGAGCCCGCATCTAGTACCGATCCCCGCTTTGTAGGCTCTGCGCTAAGGGCTCCAGAAGCTGGTTTTCCTTTCGGTTTCGCTATCGGCCTGCTGGTGGCTGAAAGGACACGGTTCATCCGGGCAATCAGCTTTTGCCGGCGTCGAAGACATCATGAAACAAAGACCTGGGGCCGCATGTTTCAGATCGAATTCCGCGATCCAAGAAAACCTCAACCCTTCGCAATCGGTGATCACTGTCACTTTGGCCTTGGCCTTTTTGTACCTGCAACTGAACACAACGCTTTGTATGTCGACGAGAACGGATTACGAACCTAGTGCTTAGTTGCGTAAGTTGACGATAGTATTCCTGAGCTGTGATCCCTTTACCTCCCGCTTGCGCCACACAA
>Ga0068714_10002160_pt1 | contig 26125 bp, 25 predicted proteins | sample MTBNYHSulfiMetaG_FD_62988 | JGI IMG/M metagenome (GOLD analysis project Ga0068714, IMG submission 62988) | Enrichment culture microbial communities from rom New York Harbor, USA that are MTBE-degrading - MTBE-NYH (New York Harbor Sulfidogenic)... | ecosystem: Environmental > Aquatic > Marine >... | reverse complement strand
AATACCGACCATCTGGCCCGGGCGGTGTCCGACCTTGAGGGCGGAGAGGCCGGTTTCTGCGCCGCGTCCGGCATGGCCGCGGTAAACGCGGCCGTGCATGCCTGCCTGACCCCCGAACGCCGGCGGCTGGTCGCGGCCGAGGATCTCTACGGCGGGACCTTTACCCTCTTCGAGGAGGTTCTGCGGCCATGGGGGGTGGACGTCGAATACGTTCCGGCCGGGGACCTGGACCGCGTAAGATCTGCCGCGCGCGGCGCGGCGCTGCTGTACTTTGAATCGGTCACCAACCCGACCCTCCGGGTGGCCGACCTACCGCAACTCGTGCGGATAGCCCGCTCGGCCGGCGCCCGGCTCGTTGTGGACAACACGTTCCCCTCGCCGTACGGACTCCAGCCCCTAAAGCATGGCGCGGACCTCGTCGTCCACAGCGCGACCAAGTTCCTCGACGGCCACCACCAGGCCACGGCCGGCGCCGGTGCGGGGTGCCGTGACCTGGTTGACGTAGCACGGCGTTATGTCACCCTAACCGGCGCCACCCTGGACCCCTTCTGCGCCTGGCTTGTGCTCCGGGGTGTCCGGACGCTCGGCGTGCGCCAGGACCGGCAGCAGGCCAATGCGCTCGCGCTCGCCCGCTGGCTCGAGGGCCGCCGGGAGGTCGTCCGCACCTGGTACCCGGGCCTTTCATCGCACCCCGATCATGAAACGGCCGCCGGGCTGCTGCGCCACGGCTACGGAGCCATGCTCAGCTTTGACGTGGGTACACTAGATGCCGCACGCCGGCTTGTCCACACCGTCCGGCTTGTGCGGTTTGCCACGAGCCTGGGCGGTTTCGACACGACGATCAGCCATCCTGTCTTGACCTCGCACCGCGGGGTTCCCCGGGAACGGCTGGAGCGTCTTGGCATCGGCGAAGGCCTGATCCGGGTTTCGGTGGGTTGCGAGGACTTGGAAGACATAATATCCGACTTTGAGCAAGCGCTGGAGGCGGCGTCGCAGGGCAACGCGGTTTGAGCGGTTTGGGGCGAGCACGGGAAGACCCGGTTATCATCGTCGGCGGCGGAGCCGCCGGGCTTGTGGCCGCGGCGCGCGCGGCCAGCCTCGGCGCGCCGGTTGCCATCCTTGAGCGGGGCAGGGAGGCGGGCCGCAAGCTGCTGATCTCCGGCAAGGGCCGGTGCAACGTGACCCATCAGGCGGGGGTACAGGCCCTCGTCGAGGGCTTCCCGGGCAACGGGCGGTTTCTATTCAGCGCGCTCAACGCCTTCGGTCCCGACCAGCTGCGGGAGCATTTGGCCGGGCTCGGCGTCGAGACCAAAGTCGAGCGCGGAAACCGTGTGTTTCCGTCGTCCGGCGAGGCGGCCAGCGTGCGGGACGCGCTCCTACGCGACGCCACCGGGAAGGGCGCCGTCGTCCACTACGGCGAAAGGGCTGCGGCGCTCGTGCTGGAGCCGGGGGCCGGCGGGCTCCGGCAGGCAGTTGGCGTGAGAACGGCCGCGGGCCGGCTTCATCGCTGCAGGGCGATCGTCTTGGCCACCGGTGGGCTTTCCTATCCCGGGACCGGTTCGACGGGCGACGGCCACCGGATGGCCGCGGACGCCGGGCACACGATCGTCGAGACGGCGCCGTCGCTCGTGCCTCTGGTTACGGAGGAAGCCTGGCCGTCCAGGGTTACCGGGCTCGGCCTGCGGAACGTGCGTTTCAGGGCCTGGGCGGGCGGGGAGGACCGCCGGCCGCTCGCCGATGAGTTCGGAGAGCTCTTGTTCACGCACTTCGGCCTATCCGGCCCGATCGTCCTCCGGGCAAGCCGCGCCGTGAGCAGGGCACTTGCCAGCGGCGCGGGGAGGGTCCGCTGCGAGATCGACCTCAAGCCGGCGCTCGCCCACGACGTCCTCGACAGGCGGCTCCAGCGGGATTTCCAGGCCCAGGCCAACCGCCAGTTCCGCAACTCGCTGCGCAAGCTGATGCCGTCCTCGCTGGCCTCGGTCCTCGTTTCGCTCAGCGGCATCGACCCCGAAAGGCGGGTCCGCGAGGTAACCCGTCAGGAACGCCTGGGCCTCGCCGGTCTGATCAAGGCCCTGCCCCTGTCGGTCGTCGCGACGCGGGGTTTCTCCGAGGCGATCGTCACCTCGGGCGGCGTCGATGTCCGGGAGGTGTCCCCCGGCACGATGGAGTCACGGCTGGTCCGGGGCCTGTTCTTTGCCGGGGAGGTGCTCGACGTGGACGGCTATACCGGGGGCTTTAACCTGCAGGCGGCGTTTTCAACGGGGTACCTGGCCGGCGGCGCCGCTACCGGGCTCCGCACCGGTTGCTGAGCGCGGACGGGCCCAAGGCGCCTTGCCTGGTTGGCGCGGTTCTGCATCGGGGCCTGGAGCGCTCATACCATAGGAAACATGAAACCCAATTCCGCCGTCCCGCCCGGCAGGGCCGGCGCAAGGCCGGAGCGTCCCGTCAGGCTAGGGGTGCTGATCCTTCTCGCCCTTGGAGCGGTCCCCCTCGCCGTCTCCGCCGTCTCCGGGCCTTGCGCCGGAGCGGACTTCCCGGCCAGGCTCTGGCCGGCGCCCCCGGCCGAGCCGGCTGACGGCTGCCTGGTCCTCCAGGGAGAGGGAAGGGGGGCCGCGGGGGTCCTGATCGACGGGCGCCTCGCCGGTACATTGCGGCAGGGAGTGCTCGTGGTCCCCGTGCTGGAGGGAAACCTGGTCGAGCTGGACGGGCGTTCCTCGAGCCTGCCCCTCCGGGTCGCAGTACGGGTGTCGGCGCCGCTGCGCCTCGTTCCCGCCGGCAGAAAGCCCCTCGAACCCGCCGGCCAGCTGCTGCTCGTGGGATGGATCCGGGGCCCGGCCTGGCCTTAGCAAGCAGGGCAGGGAACCCGCGGCTACCGTAGAAATGTCCCGGCTATGGACGCCGGGGACGGTAATCATTGGAGTTCTCTGGCCGGGGGCCCCGACTGCGTGGCGATCGATGGGCCGGGGGCGTCCGGCAAGACCACCGCCGCCAGGTTGGTGGCTGCGAGGCTCGGCTATCTATACGTGGACACTGGCGCGACGTACAGGGCGCTGACTCTCAAGGTTCTGCGCCTGGGAACGCCCCTTGCGGCCGGCTCGCTCAGCAGTCTCGCGGTTTCGACTTGCGTTTCCCTGGGCGTTTCTGCTGAAGGCAGCTCTCTGGTCTTCCTCGACGGCCAGGACGTTACCTCGGCGATTCGCTCTCCGGCCGTCACGGCCTGGGTCTCTGCCGTCTCCGCAGATCCGGACGTCCGCCGGGCGATGGCCGGTCTCCAGCGGGAGCTGGCTGCGGGGGGCCGGGTGGTTATGGAGGGACGGGATATCGGCACGGTTGTGCTGCCCGGCGCCGCAACCAAGGTCTTCCTCACCGCAGCACGTTGGGAGCGCGCGCGGCGCAGGGCGCGGGACCTGCGTCTCGCCGGACACGAGGCCGGCGTTCTCGGCCAGTACTTTGCATTGCGCCGGCGCGACGGACTCGACCGGACCCGCGCAGACTCTCCTCTGAGGATCGCTCCCGGCGCTGTCCTCATCGACACGACGCTGCTCGGGCCGGACGAGGTCGCCGAGTGCATCGTAGCCCTGCACCAACGCGGTCCGGGAGGTGAGAGGGTATCATGATGATGTACCTCTTAGTCCGGGGGATTGGCAGACTATACTTGCGGCTCTTGCGCGGGCTGGAGGTTCGAAACGCGCATCTGGTGCCGCGGGAAGGACCGTTGATCATCTGCCCGAATCATATCGACTGGGTCGACCCGGTGGTGGTCGCCTGCGGCACCGCGCGGCTCATCACGTTCATGGCCAAGAGCGAGCTCTTCCGCAATCGCCTCGCCGGGTGGTTCCTGCGGCAGTTGCACGCTTTCCCGGTGCGCCGGGGGGAGAGCGACCGGCCGGCCCTCCGCATTTCGCTGGAAACCCTGAGACGCGGCGGCGTCCTCGGCATCTTTCCCGAGGGAACGAGATCAAAGACGGGGCGGCTGCAGTCCCCGGAGCCGGGGGCCGCAGTGATAGCCCTGCGCACCGGCGCGACCGTCATCCCGGCCGGGGTCCAGGGGACCCAGGGGAGCAGGCCGGTGACGCTCGTCTGGGGAGAGCCCTTCAGACCCGGCGAGGTTGTCGCGGGGGCCGAAAACCATGACTCCAAGGTGAGGATCCTGAGTGACGAGATAATGCGGCGCATAGCCCTGCTGACAGGCCAGGAGCCGCTGGCCGGGAGACAGCAATCTCAACGGAACGCCGGGAAGACGCAGAGCGGATGATTGAAATCGTCGTTGCCGAGGACGCGGGCTTCTGCTTCGGGGTCCGCCAGGCTGTGAGCCGGGTTGAGGAGGAGCTTTTCGCCGGCCGTCCGGTGTGCGCTCTGGCTCCGATTGTCCACAACAGGCATGTGATGGCAAAGCTGCAGGAAGCCGGGCTGGTGCTGGCGAACTCGCTTCAGGACCTTGGAACGAGCGATGTTCTGGTTGTACCGTCACATGGGATGACCGTCGAGGACCTTACTGCCGCCCGCGAGCGGGGGATAGAGGTTCTGGACCTCACCTGCCCGCGGGTGCGCCGTTCTCAGGAGGAAGCGCGGCGGCTCGCCTCGGCGGGATTTCACGTTCTGATCGTCGGCGACCCGGAGCACACGGAGGTCCGTTCGGTGGCCAGCTGGGCTTCAGGACCGGTGACGGTGGTCCCTGGAGTCGAGGCGGCGCGCAGGCTGCCCCCGGGAGGGCGATGGGGGGTCATCTCCCAAACCACCGTCCGGGGCGAAGACGTCGAGCGCGTGGTCGAGGCTCTGAGGGCCAATGCGTCAGAGCTCGAGGTTTCAGCCACCGTGTGCAAGGTGGCCGCCGGTATGCAGGAGACCGTGCGACGTCTGGCGCCGCGAGTTGACGTGATGCTGGTCGTCGGTGGCAGGTCCAGCGCGAACACGGCGAATCTGGCCGCGATCGCTTCGTCGCTGGGGACGGCCACCTATCATATAGAGACGGCTGATGAGGTCGACTCATCATGGCTGTTGAATACTACGAGCGTCGGGATAGCGGCCGGGGCGTCAACCCCCGACTGGCTGATCGAGGAGGTAGTGGCGAAGGTGAAGGAAATCGACGAGCGCGGCCGACCGCAGGAAGCGCAAGAGCCCGCGCGTAAGGAAGGCGAACCTTTGGTGCCCGCAGCACAGGAGGAAGACGCCCAGGCCGAAGCAGCGCCCGCGGAGGAGACCCCCGAAAAGGAGACGGCGGAGGCTCAGACGGAGCCGGCCGCAGCCGAAACCGCTCGCGAAGAGAAGCCGGTTGTCGCGCCTGAACCGGCCGAGAAGGCGGACACCGCCCAGCCGGAGGCACCTGCCGAGGCGGACGTGCCGGTTGCTGCGCCAGCGGCCTTGGAGCCGCCTGCCGCCGAGCCCCCTGCCGCGGAACCGGCTGCCGGTGAGCTGCCTGAAGAGGAACACGCTCCGTCGGAGCCCTCCGCGGACGTGTCGCCGGCCGGAGAACCGCCCGCCACACAGCCGCCCGCCAAGGAGGAAGCCACGGCTGAGCCTCCGGCGGACGAGGAAAAGGATGCCACCCAGCAGCAGCAGCCCGCCTCCATGGAAGGCGTCAAGCTGCTCAGTCCAGGGGACGTCGTCCCCGGACGCGTCGTCGAGGTGCGCCCCGGCGAGGGTGTCCTCGTGGACGTGGGCTACAAGACCGAGGGACTGGTTCCAGTGGGCGAACTCGCCAAACGGTCGGTTTCCGATCCCCTGAGCCAGATCGCGCCGGGCGACGAGATAGTTGTTCAGGTGCTGCGCTTTGAAGGGGACGAGGGTACGCTCGTTCTCTCCAAACGCCGCGCCGACGAGGAGAGGACCTGGGGCGCGCTGCAGGCCGCCAACGCCAGCGGTGAGCCGGTTGAGGGCAGGGTGACCCAGGCCGTCAAGGGCGGCCTTTTGGTTGACGTCGGTGTCCGCGGGTTCATGCCTGCCTCGCACGTGGGCACTGAGTTTGTGCGGGACCTCCAGCCGTACGTGGGCAAGCGGGTCAAAGCAAAGGTAATCGAGATCGACCGCAAAGACCGCAAGGTCATTCTCTCCGAGCGCTCCTTCCTGGAGGAGGAGCAACGTGCCAAAGCGGAAGCCTTGTGGGATTCGATAGCCGAGGGCGACGTGCGCACCGGCGTGGTCAAGCGGATCACCGACTTCGGGGCCTTTGTCGACCTTGGCGGGGTCGACGGGCTGCTGCACATCTCGGAGCTCTCCTGGGGCCGGGTGAACCACCCGAGCGAGGTCGTTCGCGAGGGGGAGACGATAGAGGTCAAGGTACTGAGGGTCGACCAGGAGCGCAACCGGATCTCGCTTGGCAAGAAACAGGTCGGACCCGATCCGTGGGAGGGCGTGGCGATCAAGTTCTCCCCCGGTTCAGTCGTCGCCGGCAAGGTTGTGCGCCTTGTCCCGTTTGGGGCGTTTGTTCAGCTGGAAGACGGCATTGACGGGCTCGTGCACATTTCCCAGATAGCGGATCACCGGATAAGCAAGCCCGAGGAAGTCCTTCAGACGGGCCAGGAAGTCAAGGTCAAGGTGCTGGCGGTTTCCCAGGAGGCCAAGCGGATAAGCTTAAGCATCCGCGAGGTCGAGCAGGACCGGCAGCGGACGGACTACCGTTCGTACCTGGCTGGCCAGCCGACTCGCGAGGTGACGGTCGGGGAGATGCTGGCCGCCCGCAACGCTGAGGAAACCAAGCGGGAGGGTACCGCGGCGGCCGACGAGGAAGCGGCGGACCGCGACACCAAAGAGGATAAGCCCAGGTAGAGACGCGGGCGTTTCCACACGGGAAACGCCCCGGACCGGCCGTACGTTTGAGAATGCCTGCCCGCCCGTGGAGGGCGGGCATTTTTTCCTTCCCTACTTCGGAAACTAGACCATGAGGTTGGGGAAGGAGGGCATCACATGCCTGTCGGCACTATCGTCCTGATCGTAGCCGGCATACTCATCTTCTTTGGGTTTGCGCAGCGGGTGCTTGACCGCATGCGCCTGACCGACCGCCAGGCGTTGCTGTTCATCGTGCTGGCCTTTGCGGGCAGCTTCGTCGATGTGACCGTCTGGCGGGGCCAGCCCGAGCTCACCATAAACCTGGGCGGAAGCCTGGTCCCCGTGATCCTCGCCGTCTGGCTGATAGCGACGGCCGACACCGGGATCGAGAGATGGCGGGCGGTCTTCGGGGCCGTCGCGGCGGGCGCGGCCCTCTACGGGATGGAGAAGATCCTCCCGCGCGAGCCCCAGGTCCTGCCTGTGGACCCCACCTATGCCTTCGCCGTACTGGCCGGACTCATCGCCTATATACTCGGGCGCTCGCGCCGCGGGTCGCTGGCGGCCGCAGTGCTCGGAGTGACCATCGCGGACCTTGCCGCATGGGTTGAGCTGGCTGTTACCCGGACGCCGGGCCGGGCGTGGCTGGGCGGGGCGGGGATCTTCGACGCCACGGTCGTCGCCGCGCTGGTCGCCGTGCTCGTCGCCGAGCTGGTCGGGGAGACGGCCGAGCTTGCCTCCGGCGGACCCAGGGCGACGCGGCTGCGGAGGCTCAAAGAAGGAGCCGACCCTGCAAAGGTCGATCTCAGCGAGCGGGGATCACCGGCGCGGAGCCCGGGTGACGAACGCAAGACCAGCGCGCTGGTTCCGGAGCAGCATGTGCCGGGCGCGGGCCGGCTTGAGGAGGCCCGTGCGGGGCGCGGCGGTCCCGCGAGCGGCGATCTTGACCGCCTCGAGCTGGAGGAGCCAGAAGAACTCGAGGCCGGGCGGCGCAGCTCGATCGACGATGTCCACGCACGCCGCACGGACAGCCCGGGAGGCGGGCCGAGATGAGCGGCCGGCGCCAAGGACCGGACCCGCGGTCACGGCGGATCGCGCTCCTCGTGGCGCTGGGGCTGGTCTTCGCCGTGGCAGGCGGAGCGGCGTATCAGGGGCTGGCCCACTTGCGGTCCCAGGCCGTCGAGGTAACCGCCGGCCAGGCCGCCGACGTCCCTTACGAGCGTACCGACGGTCTCCACTACACCGTCGTGGACGAGAAAGGGGAGATAATCCTCCAGACCGGCCTCTTCGTCACGGCCGGCGACGAGTACGTCACCGCCGGCAACCTGCACTACCGGATCGTCACGGTGGAAGGCGACAGGGCCTGCGCCGTCCTGCTCGGAGAGTTCTCCCTGGAAACGCCTGACGAGCAGGGAACGGCGGGAGAGCCGGGCGCGGTTTCCGCCGCCGCGGCGCCGAAGACGACGGTCGTGGGCATCTACCACACGCACGGGGACGAAAGCTACGTCAAGGGCGACGGCACGAGCACCATCCGGGGCAAGGGCGGTATCTTTGACGTAGGCAGCGCGCTGGTGACGGCCACCCAGAGAAAGGGCCTGACCGTCAACTACGCCTCCGGCGCAACCCACATCCCGCATGATTCCGGCGCCTACCGCAGGTCGCGCCGCACTGCCACAGGCCTCCTCCGCGGCGGGGCGGCGACGCTGCTCGACGTGCACCGGGACACGGCCCCGCAGGCCACCTACGAGGCGACCGTCGGCGGCCAGACGGTTTCCAAGGTGATGCTCGTGGTCGGCCGGGCCAACCCCCAGATGCAGACGACCCTGAACTTCGCGCGCAACTACAAGAAGGTCCTGGACGCGGAGTATCCGGGCATCTCGCGCGGGATCTACTTCGGTCGCGGCAGCTATAACCAGGACCTTTCGCCCCGGGCGATCCTGCTGGAGATCGGATCGCACAGGACCCCCAAGGAACACGCGATCCGCACGGCCGAGCTTATTGGAGCGGCGCTGCCCAAGATCCTTGGGGTCGCCGGTTCGGTAGGCGGCGGGGGCTCGCGTGCTTCCTGGGTGAACCTCGGATGGATCCTGCTGGTCGTCGCCGCCGGTGCGGGCGGGTACCTGGTGGTTGCAAGCGGCGGATGGAAGCAGGCCCTGGAGAAGCTCGGCGGCTTCGTCAGGCGGGAGTTCGCCAGCGCCCTGGCGCCGCGCCGCGGGACCCGGGACGGGTATCCCCGCGACCGGGAACCCGCCCGGCCCTCCGCCCGGCCCCGATCGGGCGCGGCGGCGGCCCGGCACAAGACCGGCGAAAAGGACGGGCAAGGCAAGGAACAGGGAACGGGCTAGGCCTTGCAGCGCAAGACGGGCAGGGGCCGCACGGCCGCCGGGAGCGAACGCCGTGCGGCCCCTGGTTGTGGGACGCTGGTCCTGCACTGCCCGACCGGCCACCTGTCGGCGGCGGTGGCGGGCATCGCCTGCGGCCGCCTGCCGCCGACCGGACCGCCGGATAGTCGTACGCTGGCAAGCTTCTTTGCCCGGTCGCTGGACCGTCGTGGACCCGGCCGGATCATCGCCGTCTCGCCTCCGGCTCAGCTGCAAGAGGCGGAGGGAGGCAGCCGCAGGCCAGGACCGGGGGGGCCGGGAATCCTGTGCCTTGCCCGGGGGGCGACGTCCCGCCTGATGGAATCCGCCCTCAGCGAAGTGGCCAGGGTGGCGGGCCTTCATCTCTGGATCCAGCCTGCCTTGAGGGCTGCCGGGTGCCGGCCCGGGCGCGGACAGACTCCGACTGCCCCGCGCCTGAGGCCCGATCCCGCGCTGTTCCTGGCGTCGCTGGCGGCACGCGGTCTCGCGGCGATCCGCCTGCACCGGCAAGCCGACAGGTTGATGGCCGCGCAGGTACGCCGGCTGTATCCAGAGATCGCCGAAAGGGCGGCCGGGCTTCCGGGAAGGTCCTTGCGGGAGCCGGCGCCGGGCGTTGCCGGCGGGCGCCGGACCGCCGTCTGCGTGGTCTACCATTGCTTTGGGGCCGCGCACACGTCCGTCGCAGCGGCGGCGCTGCACTGCGGGCGCCTGCCGGCTCACGGCCCGGTTTCGGCCGGTGAGGTGCTGTCGGTACCGGGCTTTGACAGGCGGGCCGGCAGCGACATCGGGGGGGCGTTCTACGTGGGCCGCGATTCCCGGTGCTGCGACGTCTTTGTGATTGGTTTCGACGGATCACGGCGGTTGATCGCCCGGGCGGCACTGGAGTTGCTAGGGCACCTGCAAGGTAGCGGTGGTCCGGTCGTGCTCTCGGAGACGCTCCCTGCCGCGAGCCTGCTCGTCAAGATAGGCGGGTACACCTCGCGGCGCCTCGGTCTGGTGCGCCTGGGCAGGCCGCTGGCTGCGCTGGGAGTCGTGTTCTCGATCCCGGCGTTGAGGAGGACCGTGGGTTCGACGCGGCTGGAGATATCAAGGCTTCTTGAGCATCAGGCGTCCGGGGGCGGCCCCGGCCCGGAGGGGACGGGCGGGGATCCCGGCGCGCCGCCGTAAGGGCATCCCGGCGCGCCGCCGGAAGGGCTGGTTGCCGGTCGCGGTTTGCATGAAGCATAATGGGGCTTGACCGGAGCGAGCCGGACGATAGGCGGGCTCCGGGCAGAGGTGGGGATTTGGCGACAGACCAGGAACCCGGGCCCCGGCCCTGCTTTGGCGCCGTGGTGGCCGAGGTCGTCCCCGGCGGCATCGCCGAGCAGGTGGGGATCGAGGCCGGCGACGTCATCGCGGCCATTGACGGCCGCACGCCACGGGACGTCCTTGACTACCAGTTCAAGACCGCCCCGGGATTGGTCAGGCTGCTGATCGTCAGGCCGGGGGGCGAGCAGTGGGAAGTTGAGGTCGAGAAGGACGAGGGCGATCCGCTGGGGCTGATCCTGGCCGAGGAGCTTTTCGACGGTCCCCGGAAATGCGTCAACCGCTGCTTTTTCTGCTTTGTCGACCAGCTGCCTCCGGGCATGCGACGGGCGCTATACCTGAAGGACGACGACATCCGCCTTTCCGTGCTCCACGGGAATTTCGTCACCTTGACCAACCTTACCCCGGGTGACCTCGAGCGGCTGAGGATCCAGAGGCTTTCGCCGCTGCGCGTCTCCATTCACGCCACCGACCCCGGGTTGAGGAGAAAGATGCTCGGCAACCCGTCCGCTCCCCCGATATTGGAGCAGCTTGAGCGGCTTCTGGGCTGGGGGATCGACGTTCACGGGCAGCTCGTGCTCTGCCCGGGGGTTAACGACGGGCCAGCCCTTGATAGGACGCTGGGCGACCTCCTTGCCCTGCGCCCTCCGCTTTCGTCGCTCGCCGTGGTGCCCGTGGGCGTGACGCGCCATGCTCCCCCGGGGCTGAGGCGGTACGGCCCCCGGGAGGCTGCTGAGGTGCTTGACAGGCTGGGCCCATGGCGGGAGCGGTACCGGGATGAGGGCGGCAGGGGTCTCTACGCCGCGGATGAGCTCTACCTGGTTGCCGGGCGGGAGCTGCCCCTGGAGCCGGAGTACGGCGACTTTCCGCAGCTTGAAAACGGAGTCGGGATGTGCCGGAGCTTCATATCGGAGTTCCGCTCGAAGTTCCGTTCGGAGCTCCACCCTGCGGTAAGCAGGCGTGCCCCGCCCGGGCGGCGGAGCGTCAGGAGGGTCTTGCTGCTGACCGGCGCGCTTTTCGCCCCCGTGTTGCGCCGGCTGGCGGAGGACCTGTCCGGTTCGGGCGGCCCGGAGGTCGCCGTAGCCGCCTGCCGCAACGAGCTCTTCGGGCCCGAGGTCACCGTCGCGGGGCTGCTCTCCGGCCGCGACCTCATCCGCGACGCCGCTGCCGCCGGGGGCGAATGGGACCTCGTCGTCGTTCCCCGCCAGGCGTTCCGCGCCGCGGGCGACGTGACCCTGGACGATCTGACGCTGGACGACCTCCGGCGGGAGATGGGCTGCCCGGTGGTCGCGGCGGGCTCCTCCGGCGAGCTTGCCGGTCTGGTCCGGGGAGAGGGCCCCGCACGCGGCAGGAGGAGGAGGCCCAGGTGAGCGCGATCGTCGCCATCGTCGGCAGGCCCAACGTGGGCAAGTCCACCCTGTTCAACCGTATCGTGCTCAGCCGGTCGTCGATTATCGAACGCGAGCCGGGGGTCACCAGGGACCGCCTGTACGCTGATGCCGAGTGGGCGGGGCACGAGTTCACCCTCGTCGATACCGGAGGGCTGGAGGCTGCCCCGGACCCGTTCTCGGAGAAGGTCCAGAGCCAGGCGCAGGCGGCGATAGACGAGGCCGACGTGATCATCTTCCTCGTCGATGCGCGGGCGGGCGTGCTCCCGGACGACAAGGTCATCGCCCAGTTGCTCCGCCGGTCGGGGAAGCACGTGCTGCTGGCGGCCAACAAGGCCGAAACCGAGGTGCTCTCCCAGGCCGGTCAGGAGTTTTCAGCCCTGGGGCTGGGCGAGCCGGTGGCTATCTCCGCGGCCCACGGGCTGGGCACCGGCGAACTGCTCGACAAGGTGATCGCCGCCCTGCCCGAGGAGAGGGAACCCGCATCCCCGAAGGACGCATCCCCGGTGCCGGTGCTGCCGCTTGCCGTCATCGGCAAGCCCAACGTGGGGAAATCCTCGTTGATCAACGCGATTATCGGAAACCAGCGCCTCATCACGAGCGAGATCCCGGGAACGACCAGGGATGCCGTGGACGTCCAGTTTGAATACGAGGGGCGGAGGCTGGTCTTCACCGACACGGCCGGGTTGCGGAGACCGTCTCGCGTCGAGCCCGGCCTTGAACGCTGGAGCGCGATGCGCGCGCTACGGGCGGTCGGCCGCAGCGAGGTCGTCCTCCTGGTGATCGACGCCACGGAAGGCGTGTCCGAGCAGGACCGCAGGATGATCAGGTACGCAGCCGACGCCGGCCGCGGGCTGGTCCTGGTGCTCAACAAGATCGACCTCCTGGACCGTCCCGGGGGCGAGCTTGCTAAGGTCCAGGACAAGACCCGGGCGGACCTCCACTTCGTTTCCTGGGCGCCTTTGGTCGCGGTTTCCGCCAAGACCGGCGAGCACCTCGGACGCCTTCTCCGCACGGCCACGGGCGTCGGGGCCGCACGGCGGCAGCGCGTGCCAAGGCCGGAGGTCGAGGGGATCGTCAGCGACGCCTGCCTGCTGCGTCCACCGGGCAGCTACCGGGGCCGGCCGGTCCGCTGCCGGGGCGCCGAGCAGCTCCCCGGGCTGCCCCCAGCTTTTGCCGTCTACTTCAACTGGCCCCAGGCAGTAGAAGGTTCATATCTCCGCTTCATCGAAAACAGGCTGCGTGAAGGATACGGTTTCACCGGTACCCCGTTGCGGGTAATAGCGCGGCGGAAGAACTAGGGGGCTTTCGGGCCGGGCCGTACCCGAGCGGACGGGGCAGAGGAGAGGAAGGCGAGGCGCGGCGTGGGAGTGGCTTTAGGGGCCGTCCTTGCGTACCTGCTGGGATCCATGCCCTTTGGCTACTGGGCGGCGCGTTCGAGAGGCGTAGACATCCAGAAGGTCGGCAGCGGCAACATCGGCGCGACCAACGTGCTCCGTGCCCTCGGCCCGCGGGCGGCCGTTCCTGTGCTCGCGATGGATGTACTCAAGGGCTTCGCGGGTGCCTGGCTCGCGGCCTGGTGTGCCGGCAGGTTGGGCGGCGCCGCGTCTCTCGGGGCCGTGGCCGGTGGGTTTGGCGCCTTCTGCGGCCATAACTGGTCCTTCCTGCTGGGCTTCACGGGCGGCCGGGGCGTGGCCACGGGAGCAGGCGCCGCGCTGTACATCATGCCGCAAGCGGTCCTTCTCGGCCTCGCCGTGGTTATCGTGACAGTCGCGCTTACCCGCTACGTCTCCCTCGGGTCAATCTTGGCGGCAGCTTCCGTCGCCATGTATGCTCTGCTGAGCTCCATGCCGCTCGAGAAAAGGATCTTCGCGGCAGCAGCGGCCGCGGTGATCATCTATAAGCACCGGCCCAACATCAGGCGGCTTCTGGCCGGGACAGAGTCCAAGCTGGGGCAGCGTCTTGCTCCGCGCGGGCCTCGCGGTGGTACAGATGTCTGACGTCCCCGTCCCGGCCCCCGTACGCGAGAGCCAGCGGCCGGTCGCGGTGGTCGGCGCGGGCGGGTGGGGGACGGCACTGGCGTGCGTCCTTGCCCGGGGTGGAAACCGGGTGCGCCTCTGGGCCAGACGTCCCGAGTTCGCGGCGGAGGTCGAGCAGCGCCGGGAGAACGCGGTCTACCTGCCCGGTGTTCCCCTCCCTGGCGCCGTCGTGTGCACGGCCGACCTCGCCACGGCCCTGGACGGAGCGCGCCTGGTGGTCTTCGCGACGCCGGCCCAGGCCCTGCGAGACGTCTGCAGCAGGGCCGCGGGGCACATCGAGCCCGGGAGCATCCTCGTCTCCGCGTCCAAGGGTATAGAGATAGGGACGCTCAAACGGATGTCGGAAGTGCTTGCCGAGGTCCTCGGGCGCCCGGACGGGGAAGGAATCGCGGCGCTTTCCGGCCCCAACTTCGCTGTCGAGGTGGGCCGCGGTCTTCCGGCGGCGACCGTCCTCGCGGCCCGGGACATGGAGCTTGCCTCGGAGGCCAGGCAGCCGTTCGCGGGCCGCCCTGAGCTGCGCGTTTACACGCACACGGACGTAGTCGGGGTCGAGGTCGGAGGTGCCCTCAAGAACGTCATCGCCCTGGTCGCCGGGATGGTGGAGGGCCTGGGGCTCGGGCTCAACGCCAGGGCCGGGGTCATCACCCGAGGCCTCGCGGAGGTCACCCGTCTGGGTGTCGCGATGGGCGCCCAGCCGCTTACCTTCGCCGGGCTGTCCGGCCTCGGGGACCTCGTCCTTACCTGCACAGGCGGCCTTTCCCGGAACCTAGGGGCGGGCAGGGAACTCGGAGCCGGGCGCTCGATCGAGGAGATCCAGGCGGGGACAAGGATGGTCATCGAGGGGGCCAGCACGACGCGCGCGGCCCGCACCCTGGCCGGGAGGCACTCCGTGGAGATGCCCCTGACCGAGCAGATGTACCAGGTGCTTTTCGAGCACAAGCGCGCGCAGGACGTCGTCCGGGAGATTCTCAGCAGGGACTTGCGCGCGGAGATCGAGAAGGCCCTTCCGCCGGCGGAGGCCGGCCGGAGCGGGCGGGGGAGGTCCGCAAGTGCTGATTGAGGGTTCACGCATCTATTTGCGGGCTCTGGAGCCCGGGGACGAGGACGCGTGTTTCCGCTGGGTTAACGACCAGGAAGTGGTCCGCTACATGAATTTCGTCTGGCCGACTTCGCGGCTGGCGGAACGCCAGTGGGTCGAGAACCGTTCCACGGGCCCGGACGATCGGGAGCGCGTACTTGCGATCTGCCTCAAGGAGGACGGGCGGCTCATCGGCAGCTGCGGGCTGGGCCAGATTGAGTGGCGCCACGGAACGGCGGTGCTGGGCATCATGGTCGGCGAGAAGGACTGCTGGGACAAGGGCTACGGCGAAGAGGCCGTCCGCCTGATGCTGCGCTTCGCCTTCCTGACGCTGGGGCTGCGGAAGATCCGGCTGTCCGTCTTTGCTCCAAACCAGCGGGCCTTCCGCTGCTACGAAAAGTGCGGCTTTGTCGTTGAGGGGGTCCTGCACCGCCAGCACCTGATCGACGGCGAGTTTGTGGACGAGATCCTGATGGCGGCCTTCAGGCCGGACGGGTCCGCCGGCGAACCCACCTAAAACCACAGAGAGCAGCCTTTATCTCTTAACCCCTGATTTCCCACTTCCCGAGGCGGGCTGGTTATATCCACAAGTTGTCCTCATAGGATATAGCGACTGTTTGCACTCCGGGGAGGGAACGGAGCGGTGGAGAGATTTGATGTTTATCGCGATATCAGCCAGCGCACCGGCGGTGACATCTACATAGGGGTCGTGGGCCCGGTGCGCACGGGCAAGTCCACGTTCATCAGGCGTTTTCTTGAGCACCTGGTGCTGCCGAACGTGCTTGACCCGCAGGAGCGGCAACGGCTTGTGGATTCGATGCCTCAACCGGCGAGCGGACGGCTGATCATGACCACCGAGCCCAAGTTCGTGCCGGAGGACGGGGTCGGGATCACCCTTCACGACAACATCGAGCTGAACGTCCGGATGGTCGACTGCGTCGGCTACACGGTGCCCGGGGCCCTCGGATACGAGGAAGAAGGCCAGGCCCGAATGGTATTGACTCCGTGGTTTGATTACGAGATCCCGTTTCAGGACGCCGCCGAGATCGGCACCCGGAAGGTCATCGCCGAGCATTCCACGCTTGGAATCGTCGTTACAACGGACGGCTCGATCACCGACATCCCGCGGGAGAGCTACGTGAACGCCGAGGAGCGGGTGATCGGCGAGCTCAAGGAGATCGAGAAGCCCTTCATCATCCTCCTCAACTCCACGCACCCGTTCGAGCACGAGACGCAGGAGCTAGCCGAGCAGCTCGAGGCCAAGTACGACGTGGCCACGATCCCCTGCGACTGCCTGCACCTGACCCCCGAGGACATCTCGGTCATCGTGGAGCGCGTGTTGCTCGAGTTCCCCGTCCGGTCGATGAACGTCAACCTTCCGGACTGGCTCGAGGAGCTGGATGCCGGGCACTGGCTGCGCCGTCAGTTTGAGGAGCACCTCGAGCAGACCATGCAGGGCGTAAAGAGGCTGCGGGACATAGCGGCGGCACTCCGGCGGCTGAGCGCCTTGGATATTGTCGAAACCGTGGCCCTCAAGACCATGAACATGGGCACCGGCGTCGCGGTTATCGACGTAGCGTCCAAGGACAGCCTTTTCCTGCGGGTGCTCAGCGAGATGGCCGACCAGGACGTCGACGGCGACCGGGCCATCCTGCACCTCTGGAAAGACTACGTGGTTGCCAAGCGGGAGTACGACTCCATTGCCGAGGGCCTGCACGATGCCCGCCAGACCGGCTACGGGGTCGTACAGCCGAAGTTCGGCGACATGAGCTTCGAGGACCCCGAGCTCATCAAGCAGGGTGGACGATTCGGCGTCAGGCTGCGGGCCAGCGCCCCCTCGATGCACATGATCCGGGCAGACGTCTTCACCGAGGTGACCCCCATCATCGGCACGGAGCGCCAGTGCGAGGAGCTCGTCAAGTACCTGACAGACCAGTTCGAAAGCGATCCAAAGCGGATCTGGCAGTCGGACATCTTCGGGAAATCGCTGCATGATCTCGTCCGCGAGGGCATCCAGAACAAACTCGTCGGGCTCCCCGAGAACGCCCGGGGCAAGCTCCAGGAAACCCTGCAGCGCATCGTCAACGAGGGCAGTGGCGGGCTGATCTGCATCATCATCTGACGCCGGCCCGGAGACGGGCCTGACAATACGGGGAAGTCGCCCGTCCCGGGTAGTGCGGAGACCGGCCTCCCCGGAGCCGGTTGCGGGCCTCGCTTCGAGATGAAGCGAGGCCCGGTTTTTGTTGCAGGAAAAGCAGGTGGTTGCGCGAATAGGAGACGACATGCTTTTGGGCGGGGCGTGTGCTCGGGACCAGAAGCCAAAGCGTGGGACTACAAATCTGGAGGGGTCGCTGCAGTGACAAAGAGCGAGCTGGTGAGCAAGGTCGCGGAGATTACCGGTTTCACCAAGAAAGACTCCGGGCTGGCTGTCGAGGCCGTGTTCGATGCGATCACCGGAGCCCTCAGCTCGGGTGACAAGGTCTCGGTCGTCGGATTCGGGGTTTTCAATGTGCGCGAACGCGCAGGCCGCGTTGGCCGCAACCCGCGTACCAACAAACCGATGAAGATCTCGGCGCGCAGGGTGGCCGTGTTCAAGGCCGGCAGGAACCTGAAGGCCGCGGTGGGCACTCAATAGCGATTATTGCGGTTTGAAGCCGCGTCCTTGACGGTGCTATAATCACGGCGTAGGGCAAGGACGCGGTTTCGGCTTTTCGGGGTGTGGCGCAGTTTGGTAGCGCGCTTGAATGGGGTTCAAGAGGCCGGGAGTTCGAATCTCCCCACTCCGACCAGAAAAGAGCAGGTCCGGGGCATTGGGCCCCGGACCGTTTTCGTTCTGTGAGAACTCTGACAGCAAAGTGACAACAGAACACCTGGGGTTTGCCTTCATCGAGTGCCACGTCCGCGTGGGATCGTGCTTGCGAAGTCTGAGGAGGAATCGCGCACAGAGGAGGCATGACCTGGGTGACATCTCAACTGCTCAATGCCAGTGCTCTTCACTGGTTACGCAGGCTGAACAGCTTCCTTAGATGGAGGGCAGACGTTCCCCCAAAAAGGGCAAGGGTCTCTTCTAGCTTCGTGTCGGTCATTGGTGCTCAGTCTGTCCCGACGTTCCATTCCGATTGGTCCCTCTCCTTTATCCAACCCGCGTGGTCAACTGTGCGGGGCGAATCAGCGGAATATCGTTGTCCTTCATGGATGCAATCACGACGCGATGGGCTGTTTCTAGCTAGGTGTGGGACACCGGCATAGCGGCTTGCTCGGCGAGAGCCTGCTCGATTATGACTTCACCTTCTTTCGGCTGAGCCGCTGATCGCCGCGTCCATAGCCGTTGCGGCCTCACGCATCATAGGCTCTAAGACGTGGCTGTAGGTATCTAGCGTCACGCCAATCTGGCTCTATCCGAGTTGCTCCTGAGCTAGACGGGGGTGAACGCCTTGCCCCCGCAGAATCGTCGCGCAGGTATGCCGCAGGTCGCGGAACCTGACCCGGCGTAGTCCAGCTCTATCCAGCAAGGGATAGGACGAGCGCTACCGGAGGTGTGACGGGTGCACTGGCGTCCCAGAGGCGGTCATGAACACGAGCCGAGGAAGATCTGGAGCGACTACCCCGTCTCGGTGACGCTGACCACTTACCTGCGGATCGGCGCGACCGACTCGGGCTCGGACTACCCGCGCTCGTGGGTCGACGAGGTGCTCGGGTTCAGCCGGACGCTGACCGAGGTGGAGATCCGGCACTACGCCCTCCGCCGGCGCCCGCAGTCCTGGTGAGGCAGGGCTGAGGGAGGCCAGCCCCACGGTGGCAGCCTGCGGGCCCGGACCGGGTGAAGGGGAGTTGGTCACGTTTGAGCCCCGGGACCGGGAGCGCCGCGACTGCCGCTCGTCCGGGCGACGGTGCTGACCCGGCTGCGGCGGGTGTGGACCAGCATCTCCCGTGGTCCGGAGATCATTCCGCGTGGAATACACTGCTGACCCTCGGGGTCGAGCAGGGACCCCTGCTCGGGGGTTCTGCTCTGAAACCGGCATGGTTTGACCTTGCGGTTTCACACTTGTCGCTGGCTGCGGCCAACTCACCCCTTAGAGAGACTTCATGTCACAGATGTCTACCGCTGAATGCAGTTAGGAAGGATTTCCTGTAGTTTCCTGTCGAAGTAGGCCATTCCAGGGGTGGGGCATCGGGGGGAAGGATCATGCCGACCGGAGACCTCAAGATAGCAGAAGCCTTCAACAGCATGCTGAGGACGGACTACATAGCCATAAACGACATCAACAAGCTCTTCAAGTTGAGGGACTATTATGTTGACCATATGAACTATCTCCAACAGATTCTAGCGGAGAACGACCAACTGATAATTGGTCGTAGAGGCACAGGCAAGACCACCCTCCTTTACCGCGCTCTAATCGAGTGTGTTCAGTCATGGTCTTCTGGGTCCCAGACGCTAGCAAAGCCAAGGTCACTGGGTGTCTACGTGGATCTGAACAAGTGTCGTTCGCTTCATGATTCTGAGGCCGCGGACTATGCGGATTTTGAGCACGCTGTAGTCGTTGAGATGATTGAGGCAATAAGGGACCAATTGACTCAGTTCTGGCCCCTCTTGGGGAAGAGACTGAGCCTTTTCCATCGAGTCTTTCATGCGGCGGAATCCAAGAAGACTCGTGAGGTCAGAGCGCTGTTGGCTGAAATCGCGGAACTCCTCAAGTCCGGCATTGCACGCTGGGAAGACAAAACGGGTACTGTGACGAAGCGAGAAGTCCGGAGCACAAAGCTGACGAGGAAAGCTGATCTAGGAACCGTCTTAAGCGTGAAAAACGTCGAGGTTCAGGCCAAGCAGGGAGACCACTCAGAAAGGGAGGTAGGAGTTGAGACAGAGACTAGTCATGAGGTGAGATATCGACTGACCCTGGCCGACATTCTTCGGCTGCTTCGGGAATTGATGCAGGTTGCAGGCATCCCGGTCATGTACATCTTGGTAGAGTGAGTACTCGTCCTTATCAAGTGCTTTGCAGGGTCGATTCTCAACGATACTCAAAGCTATCCTTGGAAGCCAATCAGGAATCTTCGTGAAGTTGTGTGCCATCACCGACAATTTCACTCTAGGCAGCAAAATCAATCTGCAGCGGGACCTCTTTGAGCTCTCCCTCGATCTGGATGCTTTTGTGAGTCGCTCGAAAAGCCTAAACGATGCGATGGAGGGACTGCGAGAGCAGTGCGAATCCATTGTCCGTTCTAGGCTTCATGCATACGACTGCCCCACGCCGGAGGAGTTGCTCGACGCTCCAGTGGATGCGTGGGAGAGCCTCAGTCGCTCCGCGATGGGTGTGCCGCGAACCATCGGGATTGTTCTTCAACAGGCGTGGAACAGGGCCAATATGCAAAGAGGCACCAAAAGGATTAGGAAAAGTGACATTTCCTACGGCGTTGCCTATGCCTCACAGGCCTATCAACGGCAAGTACTTGGAGCTGCCAGAGACGGTGTCGCTCTGCCGCAGTATGTGGAGGCATTGTGGAGCGCACTCCTTGATCGCGCTCGAACGGAGAGAAGTAAGGTGAGGGACGTCGATGCTAGTCACTTCATGATTCATCACCGCTACGAGCATCTACTGAGGCACTTGACCACCTTCTTTCTCATACATCTTCTGGACAAAGGTCGGACGACAAAGAAGGAGAGTCTTTCCCGAAATCTCTATTGCTTTGACTTCGGAGTGTGTGAGGAGAACAACCTGGGTTTTGCAGTAAGCAAGAATGTCCTACGCCAGCAGCGATTTGTCTATGACGATGTCGTTTCGCGCTTTGAGGCGGAGAGCGGAGTGAGGAGATTCAAGTGTCCAAAGTGTGGTAGAGTCTACAGGGCTCAGGACCTTGTGATTGCAGGGGGTCAGCGGATCAGCTTCTGCATAGACGACAAGACGGACCTGGTGGAGGAAGCCTCAGACCTGGGACAGGCGTATACGGAAGAAGAAGCCAAGATTGTTGGGGCAATCAGGTCCTCGCGGCGAGAGGACCAGACAATAGCTAGGCAGATTGCGGACGATGTTGGCTGCTATGTTCAGAAGGTGTCAAAGTTCGGTGAGAAGCTTGAGCGAGAGGGTATCATAAGCAGGGCAAAAGAAGGACCGGATGGTCGTTACGTCTACTACTCAATGGTCGGCACCAGACAGACTGGGTAATTGGTTCCCTGCAGTAACTAGGCTGAGAACTCTCGAGTGGTGAGTGCGAGTCTGCCCTAGTGCCGGACCAACGTCCACAGGATGCCGGCTCCACCCTTTCAGGGCTCGGTAACCATACGGAGAAGGCGTTGGTGCTGAATTCGGTGGAGGATCTCGCGCTGAAGAGGCGCAGGGCTCTCGGGGGGTCTATGTTCTCGGGTGGCTTTGGGACGAGCTGGAGCTGGACGGCATCCTGGGCCGTAGGCTGGCCGGCCGCGCGTACTCAACCGATGTGGTCGGGGCGGTTCAAACGATGGCCTTCAACTGTTGCCTTGCTCCACGCAGCAAGCTTGGCACCCTGGAGTGGGTGGGCCCGGCATCAGGTGTGGCGTCGAGAAGCCCAGAACCTGGGGCCGCAGAGGTTTTTTCGTGAGGACCAGTGCTGAACGACAGTTGCAGCGGCAGGAGTAGGAGAATAGGAGCGCCGCGTACAGGTCCAGCGGACACACGCGAGGGCTGTTTTCTAGCATTTGACGCATCCGGGAGGTCGGCAAGTCCCAGGCCGCGGAACTCATAGTAGTGACGCTGTATCTCCGAGGATGAGTAAATGGCACATTCCACGAAGGTTGCATCGGCAGGTTCGGGGCAAGCGGTGAACTTGATCCTGGCTCTGCCTACCCGCCTGCCGCATTGCCGTAGTATCCGAAGGATATCGATGAGGTTCTTCCTGTGGTCGGACAATGAAGCGTCCAGTTCAAAGCCCACCGAGCAGTGGCACTTGCACGCCACTGCGCATCCATTAGTACGTTTGTGTCAGCGACTACCTTTATCAAGGCGCTCTTGTCTTACTTGAGCGGGAATGCGTTCGCAGTCTACGGGTGTCTGACTGCGCTCGACCAAGGCATCACACCGCGCCCAAAACTCGTTCAGGTCCAAACGGTCCGTATCTTGGCGGGATGAGGGGCGTACTGCTCGCGCCTTCGGTGTCGCCCGTGAGGCCATCTCTGGGAGGGACTTGCTCGACGCATCCAGACATCCCTGGCTGGAATCATACCCGCTAGTCTGGGTTCTCATCGCCTCGTGCGACCACCACCAGGGTCATCTTGTCATCTTAACGTTGCTCGCAGAAGGCTGGCTACCTTGGGTAGCTGGTTTGGACACAGGTTAGGGGCGCGATTGCGTACGACCAGACGGGCTATGTGATGTGCCTGGTCACGACGGGCTCCTCCGAGGGAGCTTTCCAGAACAGGACTATACCCTCACCACAGGTAGCGGGTAGAGATGCGAGATTCTCTCATAACTATACGGAATGAGAGGGGGTGAGTTCGTGCGTACTTGGGTCGCAAGGTTACTGTGGAAACTTGCCTGTCGGATTGCTCCGCCCCTGATTGAGCGTCCATGCTCAGACCCTTCAGCCATACTCTCCTGCGGGAATACCACCAATCCCTATGCGTTCTGATTAAGCCAGGTCCAGGTCGCTTCGGGTAACCACCCTTGGCGTTCCGCAGACATTTTTGTGATCAGTATGGAGTCGTTTTTGTCAAGATGCGGCTGGAGTTTGTCAAAGATGGCCTGCAGTCAAGTCCGTGCTGGCTACGAGCCATGTTGACTGCATGTCGTGTTTGTAGCTAGTGCCCAAAGCCTTGATGGCTTCGTAGAGAGGCGTATAATCTTGTCCGGGTTTGCGCAGGTCATATGTGATGTCGTGAACCACGTTTCCCCCTCCTTTCCATCTCACCCCCAAACGGTAAGATTCGCCAATGGTAGCGGAGATACCTGTCCATCTGGCAGGGACCGATCCCGAGAGAGGTAAACATCCCCGGTGGGGGTGTTGGGGGATGCAGAAAGGACTTTGGGCGGCGGGCAGGGTCATAGTTCTCGCACTTCAACCCGCGAGTAGCCTCTCAAACGTATGGGACGTGTGGGGCATCATCCAGATCGCCGCGTTCGGCATCGCCGCACTCTCTTTTCAGGAGGCGTTTGTCTTGTATTGGCCCTATGCGGGCATGGTTCTGCTCTTTGTTGCTGCCTGGAAGATTCAGATGCAGTTTCGGTCTCGTAAGGAGATTGAGTCTGCCCTGGACCACCTGAATGGGTTGAGGAACGAAGGAGTGCGGTTGCGCAATCGTCTACAGGAGACTTCCGACCCCGCAGGCATCAGCCATCTCAATGAACTGCTCTCTGCTTGGAAGCAACGGTGCGTAGAAGGCGTTTCGAAACTTAGTAAGGTGGAGGCGGCAACGTTCAGTATCCTAGACCGTTTCCCGGACTCAGGACTAGAAGCCGTGAGTGGCGCAGACCTCAAGGCGATAGACATGTACTCGGCTTGGCTTGATCGGCTCCTCGCCATTATGGCAAGTGGACGTCCAGGGAACTGCCCCGATAGCGGTTCGGGATTGTCCCCTCCCATGGCAACCAGCGAGTAGATACTAGTCTTCCAGGGGGACCGGCGGCTTGGTGTGGTTCGGTCCCTCCCATGTGTTAGCATGGGCAACCTCCTTTCCTAGTCGGGTGTTACGGCGACGCTATCGCACGCGGATGGTGCGCTTGGTCGTCACGGTGAGCACGATGCGAACTTTGCGCGGTATGCGCACAATTCGTGTTTTCACGCGACCACCCCCTTTCGGAGGCCGCCGGTCCACTGTCCCCCATTCACCTTGCCACAGGAGATTCCTGGCCAATCCGAACAAAAGTTCGTGCGATTAGCTCAGTTTGGCGTTAGGATATAGGCAAGAGAGGAGGGATGGTTGTGACTGAAGACAGATTGCGCGAGGCTGTTCTCTACGTCTGCGAGAAGTCACGGGCTGATACCCGATTCGGCAAAACGAAGCTAAACAAACTGCTCTGGTTTGCAGATGTGGCCGCCTTCTTGGAGCTGGAAAAGTCAATTACTCGCACAGAATACCAGAAGCTGGAGCACGGTCCAGCACCAAGAGCAATGAAGCCCGTTCTGTCAACCTTGATCGAATCGGGCGAACTTCGAGAACAGGTGCTCCCCGTTGTCGATTTCGCGCGCGTTCCCCTGGTGCCTCAACGTCCTGCCAATACTGCCCTTTTTTCCGGTAGAGAGTTGGAACTTCTTGATGAGAAGATCAAGGAGCATTGGGGCAAGAACGCAAGGAACATGCGGGCTCTGTCCCATGAGGAAATCGGCTGGAGGGCGGCGCGTATGGGAGAAACGATACCGCTCGAAACCGCCTTCATTACCGACGAACCCTTGACCCCAAAGGAGAAGGCCCTGGCGAATGATCTCCAAAACGTCCCGGCCTATGCAAGATAACTGGCCACCACGTTGTCTGCGCGAGTCGCACGAGTATGCGGCTGAGAAAGCAGCCATAGAGCCGGACGCGAGAAGAATAGACAGGATCATTTTTGGCTTTGACTTTGTCCTCGCTCGCCATCCGGAGTTGGGTCAAGATACGGATAGGCAAAACGTCTGGGCCCTGGCTGTACGCCCCCCTCGTCTCTTCATCTTCTACAGTTTCAATGAGCACTTTGTTGACCTCCTGGGGATACATCGGCGAGATCCAGCGAAGGGGGTCGGGGCCAATGTCTAGGTCCGATAGTTCTTATGCGAAGGAGCAGTTTCTCGCTGACCTTAAGAAGGTGTCCCGCCCCACAAAGGGTGGCCCGTCTGGTCGGCCCGCCGACAAACCAAAGCCATCCAAGTCCTGAACATATGCCGTAGGTCCCTGCGGTGGTTGTAGCGGAAGGAGAACTCGTCCAGGTATCTTTGCAGGTACTTTGCGCTGACCGCGTGGTGCGTCCCGTCCAGGCTCCGCTTTAGCTGGCTCCAGAAGTTCTCTATCGTGTTCGTGTGCGCGTCGCCCAGGACGTAGACCTGCTGCGCGTGGTGGACGCGGTGGTGCGTGTAGCCCTGCCGCCTAGTTCCCTGATAGCTGCCCATCTCGTCCGTGTAGACCGTTGACCTTGGCAGGACCTTGGCCTTCATGATCGGCAGCAGCGTCCTCGCCTTGACATCGGGCACTACCCTAGCAAGAACCCGGCCCTCACGTTCGGCTATCCCGGCCACGGCGGTCTTGCCCTCGGCCCCGCGTCCACGCTTGCCGTGCCGCTTGCCGCCGATGTAGGTTTCGTCCATCTCCACACTGCCTGAGAAGGGGCCGGACTCGTCCTCCCGCAGGAGCTTCCTGATCTGATGGAACATGCGCCATGCGGTCTTGTAGGTGACGCCCAGCTCGCGCTGCAGTTGCTTCGCGGATACTCCGCAACGGGTGCTCGACATCAGGTACACGGCGTAGAACCAGGAGGTCAGCGGCGTACAGGACTTGTGGAAGATCGTACCCGCCGTGGGGTAGACATGCGATCCGCAGAGGTCGCACGAGTAGGCCCGGCGGTTGGTCAGCTTGTAGTGTCTCGTAACCTTGCCGCACTTCCCGCAAAAGATGCCCTCCGGGTAGAGGTGGTTCTTCAACCACTCCAGGCAAGCATCATCGTCGGGGAAGTCCTTGCGGAAGGCTTGCACCGTGTAACGCTCCATCTCGATCAGCCCCTTCGACACCACAGTAGCATGTCTACCACGTGCTATCAAGGGATAGACAAATGGCGCGTAGCTACGTAGGAGGTAGATATGAACATGAGCAAGCAAGATGCTCGCCTGAGCGAGGCCCCAGAGAGCCAGTCGGAAGGCGACCCGCCCTACATCCTACATGCCTGGGACCTGCGCACCGGGTTCTACTGGTCTGGCGCGTCGTGGGATGATTGCGCTAGGGCAAGAGCCGCGTTCGGAAGTAGTGCTCGTGAAACCATCTGTCGTCAGCAGGTTTGATGCGCCCGCCACCTTCTTCTGTTGAGACGACGTAATAGTAGTCGTCGCGGTCGAAGGCGCGTGAAGCTTCCAGCTTGGCGCAGACAGTCCCTAGGGGTTCCTGGGTGTCTAGAAACCATACCGACTGCAAAGGGCGGCAGGTTGCGTATTTCGGACCAAACCGGACACCCAATCCGGAGCAAACCGTACACCCGTTTCGGACCAAAGCGTACAGCGTTTCGCTGGAAACCGGACACCAATAGCTAGCTGAGGCAGCGCAGG
>Ga0068714_10002159_pt1 | contig 26126 bp, 24 predicted proteins | sample MTBNYHSulfiMetaG_FD_62988 | JGI IMG/M metagenome (GOLD analysis project Ga0068714, IMG submission 62988) | Enrichment culture microbial communities from rom New York Harbor, USA that are MTBE-degrading - MTBE-NYH (New York Harbor Sulfidogenic)... | ecosystem: Environmental > Aquatic > Marine >... | reverse complement strand
GGGGCGGGCAGGAATACCCGTTCCACCCGGACGCGATCCACCCGATTCCCCAAACCGTAAAGAATGCGCGTCCCCAGATGGGCCATGCCCACTTCATAAAGATCCGGAAAAACCAGCGCTGCCCTCAGGACAGGAGCGGGGTCATCGGCTTCGGCGTGGATGGAGTTGACCTCGAGACCGAGATACCGGGAGGGTCTTTCTACGTGAGGTAAAAGATCACCGACGGGAACTGGCATTTCATCCCTTTTATTGCCGGAAACGGGCAAAAAACGCGGGTTTGAAGGGAAAGAAAGGAAAGGTGCGGGGCAAAATCAGGTCATGTCCCCTTTACAATCCGCTCAAAGACCTCGAGGTCGTTGGTCTTGCCGAGGATGACCAGGGTGTCGCCAGCCTTGAACTCGGTATCGGGAGAGGGGTTAAAAATCATACTGCCCGTTGGGCCTTTCACCGCAAAAAGGATGATGTTGAAATCCTTCCTGAGCCCTGAATCCACCAGTGTTTTCCCAACCAGCGGGGATTGGGGGGAAACCCGGGCCTCTTCCAGACGGAGGTCCATTTCCCTGTTCTGGACGATGGTTTCCAGAAAATCCAGAACGGTTGGCCTCATGACAGCCTGGGCGATCCGGTGGCCTCCGACAAAGTAGGGGGAGACAACCTTGTTCGCCCCGGCCCTTACCAGCTTTTTGATGTTCTCCTCGGTGGCCGCCCTGGTGACGATGTTGAGCTTCGGATTAAGACCCCTCGCGGTCAGGACGATGAAGACGTTCTGGGTGTCTTCGGTCACGACGGATATCAGCCCGGCGGCCCGTTCGATCCCTGCCGCGATGAGGTCCTCGTCATCAGTCGCGTCGCCCTTCAGATAAAGGAAGGACTCTTTTTCCAGTTCCTCAAGGGCGTCATCGCCGACCTCAATGACCACGAAAGGGACGTCTCTGCTCGCCAGTTCCTCGCAGATGACACGGCCCATTCTCCCGTATCCGCATACAATGTAATGATCCCGGAGCTTTTCGATCGCTTTCATGAATCTCCTCCCGAAGGCATCGCGGATCCTGTCCTCAAGGGTGATCCTCGCGATGGTCCCCACGGCGAAACCCGCCGACCCTACCCCGGTCACGATGATGCCCATACTCAAGACCTTTCCGACGGAGGAAAGGGGATGGACCTCCGTGAACCCCACGGTGGAGAGGGTGATGATGGTCATATAGAGGGCATCGAGAAATCCCCACCCCTCCACGACCATGAAGCCAAGGGTGCCGCCACTTAGGACGAAGGCCAGAATTATCAGCGACAGCCGGAACTGGGCCTCGAGCCATTCCCTCCCGTGCCTCTTGCCTGGAAGGCCTTTCCTTCGGCTCACCCCTATCCCGATGGCGGCGGTCATGGCGCCACTATCTTCTCAGGATTTGGAATGCGTATTGGCGGGGCAGGACTTGCAGGCCGGATTGGGAGAGGGCGCTTCCTTGCCGGCACCCTCGCACTTCGCCGGCACCGGCGTGGGAGCATAATCGGTTTTATACCAGCCTTTGCCCTTGAGGACGAAATTGGAGGCGCTCACGAGCCTGTGCACCTTTCCGCCGCATTCCGGGCACGTTTGGATGGGATCTTCGGTGATCTTCTGGAAAAGCTCGAAGATTTTTCCACATTTGTCACAGCGGTATTCGTAAGTAGGCATTTAAAGCTCCCCGTTATGAATCACAACGACCTTAAAAGATTAAAAATCCTCTACTAATCTATTCACGAATTTTTGCGCTGTCAACGGAGGGGCTGATTCTGAAGGGACTGATCATGCCGCCTGACCAGGGCATCCGCAATGGATCTGGGAACGTTCATATTTCCCTGGCCAACCCCGAGGCTGGAATCGATGGTCCCGGGCCCGTGGAAATCGCTGCCCGCCGTGACAGCCAGCCCGAGCTTCCGGGCAAGAGAAAGGAAAAAGGCCGTTTCCTCCTCCGAGTGACTGTAATAATAGGCCTCAAGACCGGCAAGTCCCAGGGAGGCGAGGGATTCCACCAGTCTTTCCATCGCGTCCCTCTCCAGGGCCAGGGTCTGCGGGTGGGCAAGGACCGGGAGCCCCCCTGCCCGGAGGATCTGGGCGACGGCCCTTTCGGGGGTCATTTTGGCACGGTCCACATAGGCCGCGGCCCCCTTTCCGAGGTACCGGTCGAAGGCTTCCTGGAAGGAGGAAACATAACCGTGGTTGATCATCGCCCTGGCGATGTGCGGGCGCCCGACGCTTTCACCCCCAGCGAGGGCCGCCACTTCCCCTGGGTCCAGGGGACAGCCCAGTTCCGCCAGCCTCTCCAGGATGAGCCGGTTCCGGTCGTCCCTGCCTCCCCTCAGCCAGGAAAGGGCCTGCTCCAGTTCCGCATCGGCCGGATCGACGAAATACCCCAGCATGTGCAGTGTCCCCGGGGAGAATTCGGCGCTGATCTCAACGCCCCGAATGAATTCCAGCCCGAGCCCGGATGCCTCCTCTGCGGCTTCGGCAAGACCCGAGAGAGTGTCGTGATCGGTCAGGGCCAGGACTTCGATCCCGACGCGCGCCGCCTCACGGACCAGTCCCGCCGGGGCGAGCTTGCCGTCTGAAGCCGTAGAGTGTGTATGGAGATCGATCATAGTGACAATTCACCCGGAATTGCGATAGGACAAAAAAACAAAGGCACGAATTTACGAATTGACGGAAGAAATTTCCGTGCTTTCGGATCCCTGTCTGGCCGCTTCCTCGTTACCTCTTTTCGCCACCTGGCGGTCCTGTCCCTTCAGCGGGGCTTCCGTTTCGTCCACGAAGGAGGAACCCTATCGAAATTCCCTTTAAACGTCAACAAGTTCCCCTTTTCCACCGGGCTTTTTTCCGCTACATTCCAGCCATGGAAAAGGTTTTCGGAAAATACATCCTCCGGGAACGCATCGGCATGGGCGGAATGGGGGAAGTCTACCGGGCTATCAAACGCGGACCCGAAGGCTTCGAGGCCGAGGTCGCCCTTAAAGTGATCCTTCCTCACCTGGCCCGCAAGGAGTCCTTTCGCCGCCGTTTTTCCCGGGAAGCCAGGGTGGCCGCATCCCTAAGGCATCCCAACATCGTCCAGGTCAACGGTTTTGATATATACGAGGGCACTCCCTTTATCGAGATGGAGCTCATTGAGGGGGCTGACCTGGCCTCCCTTTTAAAATCCATTGAAATGGGGGAATCCCTCCCCATCAAAGAGGCTCTTTACATCATCCACGAAGCGGCCTGCGGCCTGGCCTTTGCCCATTCCTGCCCACCCAGGGATCCCGCCTCCTCCGCCGGAGTCATCCACAGGGATTTTTCCCCTCACAATATCCTTATCTCGGAGCAAGGCCAGGTCAAGATCGCCGATTTCGGCATAGCCCGGGCCGCCATGGGCGGGTCCGCCCCTTCCGGGACCCTCATGGGAAAACTGGCCTACATGTCCCCGGAACAGATAGACGGCCGGACGCTGGATCACCGGAGCGACCTTTTCAGCCTCGGAACGACAGCTTATCAGCTTCTATCCGGAGCCCACCCTTTTTTACGTTCCGGCGAAGGAGGGATTCTCCGTGCCGTTCAGGAAGCCAGTCCCAGTCTCCTCTCTGAGGTCTCCCCCCACCTCCCGGCTGAAATAACCCGGATGATCCATTCTCTCCTGTCCCGGGTTCCGGAAAAACGTCCCGCATCCGCGAATGACGTCACAAAAACGCTCGAGCCTTTCCTGGAACCGGCTTCAGCCAAAAAGGTGGGGCAGCGCATAGGGAAAATCCGAAGGCAAGAGCCAAAGCAAGAACCTCTTCCATCCCCGGCGTTCACAGGGACCGCTCCCACCATCCCGCAAAAGGCCAGAAAACTTTCGATCGGCCTCATTGCGATCCCGGTGATGATCCTGGGGGCTGTCCTCCTTTTTTTTCTGGCGGGGGGAATTCCGAAAAACGCTGAGAGTCCCGCCGTCAGCGCGGCACCGGAATTTTCTTTCCCAATACCTGAACCTTCTTCCGTTCCCTCCCGGGAGCCGACCTTTCCCGAGGTCTCCATTTCTGTCAGCACCCGGCCGCCCGGAGCCGCCGTCTCCTCGAAAGGTTCTTTTCTCGGGCTAACACCCCTCCCGGTTTCCATCCCCTCAGGGCAGGACTCCCTGGAGGTGACCATCTCCCTGGAGGGTTACGAAGAGACCAGGGTGGCCCTTACCAGAAATATGGAAATATCCGGAGCAGCCGTTGACCTGGAAGCCCTCCCCACCGGGACCCTGCGCGTAGGAGCCATACCCTGGGCCCGTGTCATCTTCAGAGAAGCGGATCTGGGAATAACCCCTATAGTCATTGGAAAAACCCCTGTCGGCTCCTACGACCTTGTCCTTTTCAACGATGAAATGGGAATCCGCAGGGAAATGACCGTGAGGGTGGAGGAAGGCACGAATCCGGTTTTTTTGGTGGACCTGGGGACGGGCAAGATTTTTAGACAGCAGTAAAAGAATCTCCCCGCAGGTCATTCCAGGAAAAAGCTACCTTTTCTGTTGTAACAACCACCAAAACCGACTTACCCGCAGTGGTCCCTGGAACCGCATTCACCCAACAATCCAAACCGCACCGACAGCAGGAAAATGGGGCTCTCTGGAAGAGAGACACGAGGCCCTTTGTTAAAAATTCACGCCATTGCCGCCATCGATGAGGACAAACCGCCATCTTTTTTCTTCACATTGCCCAACCCGCTTGGGTCTTGGGGATCATCCGGATCATTTGAAGAAGGGAAGCCTTCCCCTAGTTGAAACCCTGATCCTCACACTCATTAAACTCCACCCCAAACACCGGAAAATTGAGAGTAACCCGGGGAGTTTTTCCGGAATGAATTAATGTCAAGATTATCAGGAAAAGTCCTTGATCATCGGCCTTAAAATTTTTGCGGAAACTCAACCGCGGGAAAGGAATAATTTTTTAAACCCGTCCTTTGTAATAATTACCTTTTTATAATTATTTTGTTGAAACAATTAATACAAAACGGATATATCTAACTTCAATTTCAAAGGTACGGTTATTAACGAGAGGTATTTTCAAATTTAGGAGGCCATTTTATGACAGATGAAAGACCAACATGCCAATTCCTAGAAAACTGCGCATTTTTCATTCAGTACAAACATCTTATTGGAAGCGCCTACGAGGGTTTTGTCAGAATGTACTGCAAGGGCCCAAGGCTGGAACAATGCAAGAGACGCCAGTTCCGCCTGGAAAAAGGCGTGCCTCCCGCCCAGGATATGCTCCCCAACGGTGCCCAGTTCGTACCTTGAGAATCAAGGAGAGCAGTTTTTAGGATCCGGATTCAATGCGCACCTCTTTAGAAAAAAAGGACCGGCAGTTATTGGCTGCCGGTCCTTTTTTCCAAGTTTTCAGCTTCCCGGACGGGATGACCGGAATATTGCCGTATTTTTTCTACTTTCCTTCCAGAATCGCTTCAGCTTCTTTCCTGTAGGAATCCATCACGTAGGCGAGACCGGTCACTTTTGCAGCCTCCTCGGTGAGGGCGAAGATGTCCTTCCGGGAGATCACAGGCAGGCTGAATCTCCGGGACCCGGCCATGAGCTGCTGCAGCCCGACCTGGAGCTTGTGGGAAAAGGTCAGGAAGCCGATAGCCCCTAACGGAATGTGCTTGATGTCATCTCCGTACTTGTCCCTGACCTCCTCATAGTTGATGAAAATCTCCTCGGGACTATCCCCGTAACGCGAAACGGTCTTGGGAAGGTTGCCGTCCTTCATCCATTTTTCGATGTTCTTCCCGACCATGGCCGGAATCATGAGAGCCCGGCCCATGCAGACCGCCTTGAAATTGGGGGCGCCGAGGGCGATGGCCTTGTAGACATCCGCTTCGTTGGAGAACCCGCCCGCGATGGCAAGATCCGGGACACGAAGCCCCTTCGCCTTTAATTTCTCGGCGAATTCGTAGGCGAGGGACTGCAGATACAGTGTGGGGATGCCCCATTCGTTCATCATGGGCCAGGGGCTCATGCCCGTTCCGCCGGGAGCGCCGTCGATGGTGAGAAGGTCCAGCTTCGCTTCCGATCCCCATCGGAGCGCCATGGCCAGTTCAGCCATGGAGTAGGCGCCCGTTTTGAGGGTGATCCTCTCGAAACCAAGCTTCCGAAGCCTTTCCACCTCCCCCATGAAGCCTTCCCGCGTGACGAAGCCCAGCCGGGAATGCCTCTCGAACTCCTTTATGCCGCCGTCCTGGTAGCTCATCCGGATGTCGTGCTGTGTCGGGTCCGGCGTGACCAGATAACCTCTGTCCTTGAGGATCTTGGCCCTTTCGATTTCCTTAACCTTGATCTCCCCGCCGATGCATTTGGCCCCCTGTCCCCACTTGAGCTCAATGGTGTCTAAATGATGCTTTTCAAGGACGTACTCCGCAACGCCGAGCCGGGTGTCCTCGACATTCATCTGGACGAGGATCTCCCCGAATCCCTCATGGAACCTCTTGTAGGAGTTGATGCGCCGATCCATATCGGGGGAACTCTTCACCTTGCCGTCCTTGTTCAGTTCCAGACCGGGATCGATACCGCAGACGTTCTCGCCGCAGACGATGGTGACGCCGGAAATGGCGGCGCCAACGGCAAAATGCTCCCAGTTGGCCCGGGCGATTTCGGTGGACCCCAAAGCCCCTGTGAATACGGGGACCTTCAACTTGACCTTTTTATCCCAGCCGTACTCGGTCTGGACATCGACGTTGGGGAAAATCGCGTCGTCTGGATTGGGCTGCAGGTTCCCCGTCATCCCTTCCGCCCCGACAGCATAGCCGTGAATGTTTATGTGGGAATAGTCGAGGGGGTAATCCTTGTCGGCTCCGGCCGTTATGGTGCCGAAGGGCCCCGGGTAGATCACTTCGCGGCCGCGGAAGGAGGAAAGCCAGACTTCGCACCCGCCCCTGCACCCGTCGATGCAGTCGACGCAAAGACCCGACATGGGGACCACATTCTTCGCGCGGTTGAAGGTTCCAGTCGCAGAACTCGCATTCGGCCGTCTCAGGTTCATCCAAAAACTCCTTTCCAGAATAAAAGTGGAAATAACTGGCCAGGATCGCGGCTGGCCGGCAATGGTCCCAGGCGCCAGGGAGAGGCGGGGATTTGAAGAACTGAAAACCTTTTTTGCGATGCAAAAAACATACCGCGCAGGAGTTTTTTCATCGGCATAAAAACCCTTGAAATACAACTACTTGGAACAGAGACGGGGAACCCATCCTCACATTCAACGCTATTATATTAATAAACAACACTTTCTTATATTTAATTCCTACATTTATTGATCCTGTCTTTTCCCGAAAAAGCCTCCTTTTGACATCGGCAGTCCGGTCGGTCAGAATGAAAAGGAACTTACGCAGCCTGCCAAAGAGGTACGCAATGATTTCAAATCGTTCCCGTCGTGAAGGACCACGCTTCTATTCTCCTCTAGCCGCGCTGATCTGCGCATCCGCCCTGATTCTTTTTCTCCCCCGGGTATCCCCTGCCGTGACCGCCAGGGAGATCCTCCAACAGGTCGACGACATGTGGCGCGGGGAATCGAGCTATGCCGAGATGTCGATGGACGTGAAGACAGAGCACTACGAACGCTCCATGACCCTCAAGGGATGGTCCCTCGGAAAGGAATACTCCCTAATCGTGATCACATATCCGCCCAAGGACCGCGGAGTGGCAACCCTCAAAAAAGGCAAGGACATCTGGAACTACCTTCCACGGGTCAACAGGGTGATCCGGGTGCCCAGTTCCATGATGATGGCCAACTGGATGGGCAGCCATTTTACCAACGACGATCTTGTCAAGGAGAGCCGCCTTTCTGAAGACTACGAGTCGGAGGTGACGTTTGAAGGAGAAAAAAACGGAAGGAAAGTTTATGAGATTACCCTGATTCCGAAACCTGAAGCGCCCGTCGTCTGGGGCCGGATCGAGATCACGGTTCTTCAGGAGGACCTTATACCCATTATCGCTCTTTATTTCGATGAAGAGGGCGAACTTGTCAGGACAATGACATTCTCCGAAGTTAAGGTCCTGGCCGGCAGGCGGGTACCAAGCGTCATGACACTCCACCCCGAGGATGAACCGGAAGAATACACAAGGATCGTCTACAACACTCTTGAGCTGGGAGTGGGGATTACCGAAGACTTCTTTTCAAGGAGCACCCTGACCCGGAAGGACCTCGCCCAATGATCCTCGTCAGGATGGCGTGGAGGAACCTCTGGAGAAATCCTCGAAGGACCATCATCACCCTCATTTCCATGGTATTCGGCCTGACAATGATGATCGTCGGGTACGCATTGATGGAAGGCATGCTTGCCCAGATGGTCCATTACGCCACCCTTCTGGGAAGCGGACACATCCAGATCCACCAGAAGGACTACCTGGAAGATCATTCCCTGTATGATGTGATTGAGGATCCGCAAAAGGTCCTCGCCGAAGCCCGGGAAACGGGTGTGGGCGCCTTTTCACCCCGGCTCTTTGCAACGGCCCTGGCGAGTTCCGGCCAACAGTCTTCCGGCGCAAGGATCTGGGGAATCGAGCCTTCTTCTGAAAGGGAAGTTACTGAGCTTCACCGCCATCTTCAGACAGGAACGTGGCTTTCCAGGGAGCCGGAAGCGGAAGTCGTCCTCGGCAAAATACTCGCTAAAAAACTCTCCGCAAAACCGGGAGACGAGATTGTCATCCTCACCCAGGCCGCTGATGGTTCTCTCGGGAACAACCTCTACACTGTTTCGGGAACCCTGAAAAGCATAGGTGAAGCTTTAGACCGGGGCGGGGTGATCATGCATATCCAGGATCTTGGCGTCCTTATGGCCATGGAGGGACCGGTCCATGAGATCGCCGTCAGGCTGGACAACCCCGACCGCCTGGAAAAGGCCCGGAATGAACTGTCCCGGCGTCTGGACGCCAGCACCCTCCAGGTCAGGGACTGGAAGCAGCTCTTCCCCGAAATCGACCAGTATCTCCAGGTCAGCTCCACCAGCATGTCCATAGGTCTTTTCGTGATCTTTGCCGTAGCTTCCCTCGGGATCGTCAACACCCAGCTCATGGCACTTTTTGAACGGACCCGGGAGGTGGGGATCATGCGGGCCCTGGGGCTGGGTTCTTTCTCTGTCGCATGGCTTGTTTTGCTGGAAACATTCTACATGACCCTCATCGCCTCCGTCCTGGGAGGGGTCATAGGTTCGGCCTGGTCCCTGAGGCTTGAAAAATACGGCTGGGACATCTCATGGATGGGCGGCAGTTTTGATTTTATCGGTGTCGCTTTTGACCCGCACCTTTATGCCAGGCTGACACCCCTAGTGGTGTTCCATTCCATTGGCATCATGATGATCGTCGTCCTCCTGGCCACCGTTTATCCTCTCTTCAGGGCCGCACGGATCTCACCCGTAGAGGCCATCGGGAGGGGACGTTGATGATCCTGAAGATCGCCTTCAGGAACCTGAGGCGGCACCTTCGCCGGACGACCCTTACCCTTGTGGCCATTGCTCTTGGGACCGGGCTTGCCCTGTTCTCCATCGGACTCGGGGACGGAGCGCACAGACAGATGATCGAAAACGGGGTGCGAATCGGACAAGGACACCTCACTCTTCAGAGGATAGGTTACCTGGAATCACCCTCCTCGTCCTTGTATATAGAGGATCCCTCCTCTTATGAAGGCGTTTTCAGCAAATCCCCCTACGTCGCGAAGGCCTTTCCCAGGATACGCGGCGACGGGATGCTTGCCACGGCCGCCGGTGCTGAGGGGATCCAGTTCTACGGAATTGAACCGGATGATCCCAATGAAGCCCCCATCTTCAGAAGAAGCATGGAATCGGGCCAGTTCCTTTCCGATACCAATGGTCCCCGGGTGGTCCTGGGAAGGAAACTGGCCGATCGTCTCGATCTCAGCCCGGGGAAAAAAGCCGTCCTTACGACCCAGGACGCAAACGGAGAGATCACCAGCGTCCTGCTGCATGTCAAAGGGATCTTCCGCTCGGGATCGGACGCCATCGACGGAACCATCTGCCTGATACCCATCGGGACCCTTCAGAAAACCCTTTCCATGGGTGACGGCTACACCTCAATAGCCGTTTATCTTGAAAACCCCTTTCAACAGGAAGAAGCTTTCAGATCCCTCCGCGGCGCCCTTCCGGAAGGTCCCGTGGAACTTTACGAGTGGCAGGATCTTCAGCCGGATCTCAGGGATTATGTGGTCATCGATGACGCCTTCGGATACATGCTGTACGCTATCATTCTCCTCATCGTGGCCATCGGGGTCTTGAATACCGTTCTCATGTCCGTCATGGAGCGCAGGAGGGAGATCGGCATCCTCACCGCCATCGGGATGGGGAGCAGTTCCGTTATGGCTATGGTGCTTGTGGAGACGGTTTTTCTGACTTTGGGCGGGATTGCCCTCGGGCTCCTCCTGGGCGTTGGGGTCAACAGTTATTTTTCTGCCTATGGGCTGGATCTGTCCTCTTTTTCTCCAGAAGAGTGGAGCCTGGCCGGCACCGTGATCGATCCGGTCCTGAGGTCGCACCTGCGGCCGGGACGGGCCCTCGGGGTGTGCCTGGTGGTTTTTTTCCTGACCATGACCATGGGAATCTATCCGGCCTGGAAGGCCTCCAGGACTGAACCGGTGGAGGCGATGGAGAAACCATAAGGACCAGAAGGAAGAAGGATGAAGGAAGAAGGACGAAGAAGACCCGGTTCGCATTTATTCCTCCTTCCTCCTTCCCCATTCTTCCTTCCCTGAAAAAGGACCTTTCCCATGTCCATCATCCGAACGGAAAACCTGGAGCGGTACTACCAGCAGGGCAGCGAAAAGATCCACGCCCTAAGAGACGTTACCATCCAGATCAAAAAGGGGGATTTCGCCGTCCTCGCCGGCCCTTCAGGGTCCGGCAAAACGACGCTGCTCAACATGATCGGGGCACTTGACAAACCCACATCCGGCAAGGTCTGGCTTGACGGGAAAGAGATCACATCCCTGTCGAGGCGTGAGCAATCCAGGCTGAGGCGCGACCGCATCGGGTTCGTGTTCCAGTTCTACAACCTCATCCCGGTGCTGACCGCCTATGAAAACACGGAGTTCGTGATGCTCCTCCAGGGGATCCCCTTCGGGGAAAGGCGCAGGAAGGCGATGGACCTTCTGAGGAAAGTAGGGCTTGAGAACCTCGAAAAACGAAAACCTCACGAACTTTCGGGGGGACAGCAGCAGCGGGTGGCTATCGCCAGGGCCCTTGCCTCCGACCCGGCCATTATACTGGCCGATGAACCGACGGCCAACCTGGACAGCCACACGGAGGCCGGCCTTCTCGACCTGATGGAAGATCTGAACCGCGATATGGGGACGACCTTCCTCTTTTCCTCCCACGACCCTGACGTGATCAAACGGGCAAGGAGGCTGATCCGGCTCCACGACGGGGAGGTGGTATCGGACGAAAAAATCAGTACAGAGTTCAGTGTTCGGAGTCCAGAGTCCAGAGTCCAGAGTCCAGAGTGAAATGTTGACCGGCGATCGCCGATTCCTTTTTTCCCGTTGGACGCCATGCGTTGGACTTCGGGCCTGTTCCACGCCGGAAATCATTCCTGGTGCCGGCTTGACCCTCCGATTCCTCATAGCCGGTCTCCTGATCGCTGCCCTCCTTGCCCCGTCCCGGGCCCTGTCGTGGATGGGATTCGAACTGAACTCGAGTCTCACCGGGACTTCGGACCCGCACGAAACAGCCGGCGGAGAGGATGGGGGTATCTGGGAGTTTTCAGGAAGGGCCATGGTCTCCGAATCCTTCAATCCTGTTGACGGGGAGGCGCACCTGCTTGTGACAACCATCGGGTCTTTCGGAGGCCGCACCCTCCCCGACCTGACAGAATCCACCCCTTTCCGGAGCCTGGATTTGGAGGCTATCCATCACACGGGAGATAAAACCGCCATTTTCTCGGAGTTTGACCGGCTTCTGGTCACTTTAAAAGGACAAGATGTCCGCTTGACCCTTGGGCGGCAGGCCGTATCATGGGGGGAAGCCTATTATTACAACATAGGCGATCTCTTCGGGGCGTTCCCGATCACGGAAACCAACAGGCTGTATAAAACCGGCATCGACGCGGTTTCCCTGGACATCGATCTGGGACCTTTCTCCACCTTTTCGGCTGTTACGGTCCCGTCCGACGAGGGAGAGGACAGCCTGGCCGGCCGGGTGCTCTTTTCCCTCGGCCCCGGCTCCCTGACCCTGACGGCGGCCTCCGTTCTTGAAGATGAACTGTTCGGGGCCGGCTACACCCTGGACGTGTTAGGGACGAAGGTATATGCCACCAGCCTGGTCACAGACCCCGACCAGGGAAATGACTTTTCCGAGTGCGTTCTGGGCGCTGAAAGGCAGACCGGGCCATACACGCGGGTTGCCGGGGAATTGTATTTTAACGGTTGGGGGGCATCCGACAGGGACGACTACCCGGACCTTGTGCTCTCGGACCGTTTTCTGGAGGGTCGTTCCCTTGCCCTCGGAAGATGGAACATGAGCTTCGAGATTAGCCGGCAGGTTTCCCCTCTCCTGGTCCTTACCCCTGCCCTTTTCGCCAACCTGTCGGACGGAAGCGCCCTCCTTCGCATGAACGGCGCTTATTCAGCCTCGGACCTGACCACTGTGACCGGGGGTCTTTTCATCGGACTGGGGAAGGGGCCGGACGGCCCTGTCCCCCAAAGCGAATTCGGAGGGATGCCTACCACTCTTTTCCTCGAGATGGTGCACAGCCTTTAAAAACAAACCGCTAAAAGCGGTGGTCCCCTCTCGAGCCGGCCCCATTTAGGGTAAAATTGGAAATCAGGAAGAAGGATCGGTACTTTGAGGACAAACATCAGAAAGACGGAAAAAAGTTGAGGTGATCGGCCATGAACAGAACCCGCACGTTTCTTCTGATGGCTTCCCTGACCGTGCTATTCGTGCTCATAGGCGGCGCCGTGGGAGGGAGGCAAGGGGCTGTTATCGCCTTTCTCATGGCCGCGGTAATGAATTTTTTTTCCTACTGGTTTTCCGACAAGATCGTCCTGAAACAGTACGCGGCTCACCAGGTCGGGCCGGACAGCCAGTCGCGCCTGTATCGGATCGTGGTCGACCTTGCCCGCAATGCCGAACTTCCCATGCCGAAGGTTTTCGTCATCCCCGAGCAGAACCCGAACGCCTTTGCCACCGGCCGCAACCCCTCTCATGCGGCGGTCGCAGCGACGCAGGGATTGCTTGAAACCATGGACGATGACGAGCTGGCCGGGGTCATGGCACACGAGCTGGCCCATGTGAAGCACCGCGACATCCTCACCGGCACCATCGCCGCAACCTTCGCCGGGGCCATTGCCATGCTGGGCCAGTTTGCCCGCTACGGGGTCGCCACGAACCGGAACCAGCGGAACAACCCCCTGGGACTGTTGTTCATCGTCATCGGAGCGCCCCTCGGGGCCATGCTCCTCAGGATGGCCGTTTCCAGGGTACGTGAGTTCGCCGCGGATGAGGGAGGGGCCCGGATCAGCCGCAAGCCCCTGGCCCTTGCAAGCGCCCTGGGAAAACTCCAGCGCGGCGTTCAGGCCCTCCCCCTGACCAGGGGAAACCCTGCGCATTCCCACATGTTCATCATGAACCCCTTCACCGGAGGCCTTCAGAAATTCTTCTCGACCCACCCGCCGGTGGAAGAGCGGATCAGGCGCCTGAGGCTCCTGGCAGGAGGCGGAGATCTCCAGCGGTAGGTAAGATCCGCCGCCGCTTTTTCCACCCATTGCCCTCCCGGAGGGAGATGGGAACCTTTCCTCTCCCCGGGTAGAATCGCGGCGCTGAGGCATGATAAAGGCCTGGTTCCCCGCGTTCTCTCTTTTCGTTGCCGCTCTGGAAAGCCTCTGGTAGAATCGCCCCCCTTTTGCCGGCCAGGAGATCTGGCCCCGCTTTAATCCCTGAACTGAAGGCCCGCGTAAAGCCCCCTTACGATCAGAAAAATACCAGTCTTCCCCCGTGATCAATCCGCACAGGGAAGATCAAACGGAGGTACCGCCGGCCCCGAAACCTGCGGGGTGAGGCCCGATGGAAGCGCTGATCAGCTCCACCATTGCCGTCACCATTGCCGAGATCGGCGACAAATCAAAGCTTCTTTCCCTTTTTCTCGCTTCCCGGTTTACGAGGCGCTACGCCATCATTGCCGGGATCCTCGCTGCGACCCTCTTTAACCACACCGTCTCCGCATTGTTTGGGGTGTGGCTCCTCAAGGTCATCCCTCCCCGCATGGCCCCATGGCTTATCAGCGCAAGCCTCCTCCTGATCGCCCTTTGGCTGCTCTTTCCCGACCGGAACGAAGAGGGATCGGGCCGTTTCGACCGATTCGGCCCCTTCATCGCAACAACAATCCTCTTTTTTCTGGTGGAGATAGGGGACAAGACGCAGATCGCCACCATCGTCCTGGCCGCGAAATACAACCAGACATCCCTTGTGATCGTGGGCACCACCCTTGGAATGGTCATAGCCAATCTCCCGGTGGTCTTCGCGGGCGGGTGGATAATGAGAAGGATTCCTCTTAACTACGCGAGGTGGACGGCCTTTGCCCTTTTCCTGGCACTGGGGGTGATCACGATATATTCAGCCGTTGCGGGCTGATCCCCGGCGGCAGGATATGCTATCGTCTGCGTTATGGATGTCAGAAATGAAGTGACGGTTGAAGGGATCAGGCTGGCCTGCAGGGAAAAACCAGGGTCTTCCGGCGATGTTATCCTTTTCATCCATGGCCTGGGAGACGCCGGCAGTTCCTTCGCACCCCTTTTTGAAACCGCCCCCCTCGAGGATCTGACCCTTGCCGCTCTGGACATGCCGGGGTGCGGGGAAAGCGGCAGACCTCCCGATTTTTCATACTCCATGGGGGATCAGGCGGATCTCGTTTATCGATGGATCGAACAATCCGATTACGAAAAGATCCTCTTGGCCGGACACAGCATGGGCGGGATCATCGGACTTTTCGCCGCCGAAAGACTCCCGATGGAAAGAATCGCGGGGTTCATCAACATCGAGGGGAACCTCGGCCCCGAGGACTGTTTTTTCAGCGGACTCATCGCCTCCTGGACCGAGGAGACCTTTGAAAAAGAGGGTTTTTTCAGCATCCTGGAAAAGCTGAGGGGAGGAACCCCCCACGATCCCGAAAAGGTCATGCAAAAATATACGGCCAATTTCGCGAAGGCGTCCCCCCGCGCCATTTTCCGTTCCTCCGTTTCCCTAATGCAAGAGAGCGCACAGGGGGATCTGAAGAAAAGGTTTTCCGCCCTGCCTTGTCCCAAGGCCTTCATCTCCGGGGAGAGGTCCCTCACCCCATCTCTGGCCGGGTGGCTTGAGAAAAACCGCATCCTCCACCTGACGGTACCGCAAAGCGGCCACTTCATGATGATCGAACAGCCGGAAAACTTCTGCGAAGTTTTTCGGCGTATTCTTGAAGAGACGGGGAACGCCCGGGGATGAGGCTCCCTCCTAGATCACCGAAACAGGAATCCGGGGCTGGCTTTATTCGGGAGCCGTCAGCCGGGTCCTTTTTTTGGAAGTTCCAGGAAAAACACCTCCCGCCTTGCCATTGACAGGATTTTGCGGTAGCTTCCTCTCTTGCAAAATCCCGCGTGGGGACGTAGCTCAGTGGGAGAGCACCTGCTTCGCATGCAGGGGGTCGTGGGTTCAAATCCCATCGTCTCCACCAAATGAATCATGAAAGCTCGCCCGGTAAGAGGGGCGAGTTTTTTTCGCATATCCCGGATCCTCCATCCGGAAGTTTTGGCCATCTATACTGGATTTTTGGTGAGCATAAGTGCAGACTGAACCGGAATGATCAGGCTGGGTCTGTGATGGAGCTTCGACCAGGGCTTGAGGTCACTCCCCCTGAAAGGAGGTTTCTGACATGCAGATTGGTATGCTGGGTCTCGGGAGGATGGGCATGAACATGGCCCGACGGCTCCTGCGAGGAGGCCACGAGGTTGTAGCCTGGAACAGATCCCCGGAGAAGATCGATCAACTGGTTAAGGAAGGGGCTGTCGGGGCCTACTCCCTAGAGGAATTCACCGCCAGACTCGCCCCACCGCGTGCCGTATGGATCATGCTCCCCGCGGGGCCGGTGGTCCAAGACATGATCTCGCAGCTCCGGGAAATCCTGGATCCGGGGGACATCATCATCGAAGGGGGCAATAGCCATTACAAAGATGACCTTCGCATCGCCGCGAAGCTCGAGGAGCGGGGAATCGTTTACCTCGATGCGGGAGTCTCGGGAGGGATCTGGGGTCTCTCCATCGGGTACTGCACCATGGTAGGCGGACCCAGGGAGGCCTTCGAGCACCTGGAACCTGCCTTTAAAACCCTCGCACCCGAGGGAGGCTATCTTCACTGCGGCCCGACGGGGGCGGGCCATTTCGTGAAGATGGTTCACAACGGCATCGAATACGGCCTCATGCAGGCCTACGCGGAAGGCTTCGAGATCATGGACGCGTCCCCCTATGGCAAGAACCTCGATTTCGCGCAGGTCTCCCGCCTCTGGAACCGGGGCAGTGTGATCCGGTCCTGGCTCCTCGAACTTGCCGAGGGTGTTTTTCAAAAAGACCCCCTCTTAAAGGACGTCGCAGACATCGTTGAGGATTCCGGGGAGGGCCGCTGGGCTGTCCAGCAGGCCGTGGAAACCTCCGTACCCGCCCCCGTCCTCGCGGCTTCCCTTTTTGCCCGCTTCCGCTCACAGCAGGAAAGCTCCTTTTCCGGGCGCCTGCTGGCTTCCCTCAGACATGCCTTCGGGGGCCATGGGGTAACGCGGAAAGGGCCGACTTTATGAGAAAGAAAGAGGAAGACCGGAGAGGCCGCGACGAAAAGCCCGGATACACGGTAAAAGGGCCGGCTCCGGACAGGTGCAGCCAGGAACGCCCGACCGATCCGTGCATCTTCGTCATCCTCGGGGCCTCGGGGGACCTGACATCCCGGAAGCTGATCCCGGCCCTTTACAACCTGCACCGCAAGGCAGGGCTCCCCGAACCATTCCGGATTGTAGGATGCGGCAGGACGCCCCTGACGGATGAATCCTTTCGCGAAAACATGGCGCCCGATGAGAGGGATGCCAAAAGCTGGAATGACTTTTCCCGATTCCTGCACTACGTCGAGCTCATCTATGACTCGGAGCAATCCTATCGTCACCTCGCGGATTGCCTGAAAAAGTTGGAAGGGGCGGCAGGGACGGCCGGAAACCGCGTTTTTTATCTTGCCATCCCCATGTTCCTTTATCCGGAAGCCGTCAGAATGCTGGGGGCAAGCCGACTGGCGGGCCCGGAAAACAGGGAGGGATGGACGAGGCTGGTGGTCGAGAAGCCCTACGGGAGCGATCGAAGGTCCGCGGCCGAGCTGGACGAGGTGATCCACCGGACCTTTGATGAAAAACAGATTTTCCGCATTGATCACTACCTCGCGAAGGAGACGGTCCAGAACATCCTGACGGTCAGGTTCGCCAATTCTATTTTCGAACCCATCTGGAACCGCAACTACATCCACCGAGTGGAAATCACGGCCATTGAAACCCTGGGTGTCGGAAAACGTGCCAGCTACTACGAGAAGGCGGGGGTCCTTCGGGATATGTTCCAGAACCACATGCTCCAGCTCCTGGCCATGACCGCCATGGAGCCCCCCAGCAGCTTCGATCAGGCGGCCGTCCACGAGGAGAAGATCAAGCTGTTCCGATCCCTTCGCCCCTTTCCGGTGGACGACCTTTTCGGGAACCTCGTGTTGGGGCAGTACGGTCCGGGCGCCATCGACGGCGTCCCCGTCCGGGGCTACCGGGAGGAAGAGGGGGTCAGTGCGTCCTCCCTTACCCCAACTTACGGCAGGATGCGCGTCTTCATAGATAACTGGAGGTGGCAGGGGGTTCCATTTTTTCTGACCAGCGGCAAACGCCTTGCCTCCAAGCTCACGAGGATCGCCATCACCTTCAGGGATGTCCCGGTGAGAATGTTCGGAAGCGGGCTTGGAGAAGGTCTTTCCCCCAATGTGCTGAGCATAGGCATCCAGCCTGCCGAAAACATCACCCTGGCCTTCCAGACCAAGAACCCCGGGGCCAGGATGTGCCTGAGAACCTCCGAAATGGCCTTCGACTTCAGGAAAGGGTACCTAGGGCCTGCCCTTACCGCCTATGAAAAGGCCCTCCTGGACTGCCTGAGAGGGGACCAGATGCTCTTCTGGCACAGGGACGGGATCGATCTGGCCTGGGCCTTCATCGACCCGGTCCTCGCCCGCTGCGAATCCTGCGGGGAAAAGGAGCGCCTGGTCCCGATCTACGAGGCCGGGTCCGAGGGACCCGCCGAGGCCGGGAGGCTCCAGGATGGGGAAGGAGAAGGGTAAAGGGTAAAGGGAGAAGGAAGAAGGAAGAATAAAATACATTGTTTACCGTTTGCCGTGCGGCCAGGGCGGTTCCATGGGAGACCGCACGGCCCGAAAGGAAGAAGCTTTAAACCCTGAATTAACAGGGATGGAGGGGATGAAAGGGACAGGGAAGCCAAACAGGGAATTGGGAAATGGGAAAAATTGCGCACTGTGCTTTCAGGGTTCAAAATTGATGGTTTCCCTTATTCTCTATTCCCTATTGCGTCCCTTTCCCCGATATGCGGGTTCAAAAGCGCCGAGGCGGTCAGGTCCTCGTTCCCCTGGCGGTTGGCTGCCGCGGCAAGAAAACGCCTCATGGGCAGGCTGACTTTCCCCGGCTCGAGGGCGCCGAAAAGGCGCTGAAATTCCTCCTTTTCCGGCTCCGAAGCCCCATCCACGAGAAACTCCCATATAGTCTCGTAGGCAATCCGGGGACCATTTTCCTCCGGCTCAAGGGCAAAGGCCTCCTCCATCATCAGGTCAAAGAGCATCCAGACCGATCCGCTTCCCCGTCCCTGGACCGGATCGATCAGGGAGCGGTAGCGGCTGTAGGAGCGCTCCATGACCACAAACCGATAGACCCGCCATAGTCCCCTGAGGATCCCGAGATCCACAGGTCCCGGGACCGCGGAACACAGGTCTTCGGCGGCAACGAAATCCTGCGGATCCCCGGATTCTGGAAGAGGGACCCTCCCATGGGAACCCTCCCGTATCTCCAGAACATCGGACAGGACCTCTTCTGGCAAAAGGGCAGGATCACCCCATTCATCCTGCATGAGATCCCGGCGGTCGAGGACGGTCACGTGGCTTATGGCCCGTGTCGCCATCTCCTCGGCGAGCTTCCTGTGGCGAAGGTAAAGCTGACCCCTTTTCCCCCGGAAACGGAAAAAATCGGGGTTGTCCATGGCAGCCCCGCCCTCCCCGGACAGAGCGTTAAAAAGCCCGTGCAGGAAATGGTGCTCCTCCATGAGGACCTCGTCGCCCATGAACTTGGGATGAATGTGATGGATGCGCATGAAAAACCTTTTTTCGATTCAACGCCAAGGGCCAAAAGTCACGACTTTACGAACAGGAGAGTTATAAAAGGGACGACATAACAAAAAAGATTTTCGTTTCATCGCCTGGTCGAAAAGTCATTCCGTCGCTGCCGCGTTTGCTACTCCTTCTTCTCCCCCCTATCCATGAACTTCATGAAGGTGCCGACCAGGTCCATGGGTATGGGGAATAGAGTCGTGGAGTTGTTCTCGGTCGCGATCTCCCGAAGGGTCTGCAGGTAGCGGAGCTGGATCGCCTGGGGTTTTGCTGCAAGGATCTCCGCAGCCTGGGCCAGTTTGGTGGACGCCTGGAATTCTCCCTCGGCGGCGATGACCTTGGCCCGCCGCTCCCTCTCGGCCTCGGCCTGCTTGGCCATGGCCCTCTGCATCTCGGTGGGAAGATCCACGTGCTTGACTTCCACCGTCGTGACCTTGACCCCCCACGGATCGGTGGCGGTGTCGAGTATCTCCTGGAGCTGGTGGTTGATCTTTTCCCTCTCGGAAAGCAGATCGTCGAGGTCCACCTGGCCGAGGACACTCCTGAGGGTTGTCTGGGCCAGCTGGCTTGTGGCATAGAAAAAATCCTCCACCTCGACGATGGCTTTATCGGCGTCCATAACCCTGAAATAAACCACCGCGTTAACCTTCACCGAGACGTTGTCCCTCGTGATGACATCCTGCGGGGGGACATCCATGGTCACCAGCCTGAGGCTGACGCGGACCATTTTCTCGAGGACCGGAATGATGATCACAAGGCCAGGCCCCCGAGGGCCCACGAGACGGCCAAGAAAAAAGATGACCCCCCTCTCGTATTCCCTCAGTATCTTGATGGCCGAGGACAGGAACATGACCACCAGGATGACAACACTGATCACCAGATAGCTCATCGGAAACATAGGAACACCCCCTGTGATATTAAGCGTACGTGAGTGTGGGCGTAAGTGCGTACGGACGGGTACCGCATCATCCCCGACCTTCTCGCAGGTACGCAGTCAGTTGTCATTTTCCCTTTTCACTTTCAGCGTCAAACCCGTCACACTGCTCACCCGGATCCGGGTTCCTTCAGTGAGCGCTTCATCCGCGGTAGCGGACCATATCTCCCCATGCACCCTGACCTTTCCTTCGGGTGTCAATGGAACGGTGACAACACCCGACTTCCCGATCAGGCCTTCCATTCCTGTCGTCGGCTTCCTGCGCTGGGCGCGCACGGCAAATCCCAGGACGACGACGAAAAAGAGGACGGTAATAGCGGTCATGCTGATAACAAGCTTGATGGACAAACGATAGTAGGGTTCAACGGATTCGAATAACATAATGCTCCCCAGGAACAGAGACACGGCCCCTCCCATGGAGAGCATCCCGTAGGAAACCACCTTCACCTCCAGGATAAAAAGGACCAGGGCAAGGAGGATGAGGAGGAGGCCCGCGAAATTAATAGGCAGGACCTGGAACGAAAAGAAGGCCAGGATCAGGAAAATCGTGCCAAGAACACCCGGCAGGATAACCCCCGGATTGGAAAGTTCGAAAAAGAGTCCGTAAATCCCCAGCATCATGAGGATGTAGGCAATATTCGGATCGGAAACGGCCATGAGGAGCCGGTGCCGCCACCCCATGGGGAATTCCTCGATCCGCGCACCGGCAACATCGAGGACCACGTCCTCCCCGGAGATCCTGACAGTTCGGCCGTGGGCCTGTTCGATGAGGTCTTCCGTTGTCCGCGCGATGATATCGATGACGGCAAGCTCAAGGGCCTCCCTCTCCGTGACGGAAACGCTCTCCCGGACCGCCCTCTCCGCCCAGTCCGCGTTCCTTCCCCGTTCCTGCGCGATGGAGCGGGCAAAAGCCACCGTGTCGTTGATGACTTTCTCGGCCATTACGTTCTGATCGCCCAGGCTTCGCTTCTCGCTCCCGCTTTCCCCGGGAGCCTTCTTCTCACCGTCGCCGCTTGCCCCTGGGGATCCCTCCTTTTCCTCCTCACTGCCTTTTTCGGGTTCGGATGTTTCCTCCTTCTTTTCTTTCTCTCCGGGGCTCAAGGGGTTGCCTCCGCCGATATTCACCGGATGCGCGGCACCTATATTGGTGCCGGGAGCCATGGCTGCCACATGGGACGCCATGGTGAGGAACACTCCCGCCGACGCGGCCCTCGCCCCGGCCGGGGCGACGAAGACCGAAACCGGGATTTCGGCTCCCAGAAGGGCCTTGACGATCTGCCGGGTGGACGTCATGAGCCCCCCGGGGGTGTCCAGCTGGATCACAAGGAGAGACGCCTCACTTTCCAGGGCGCGCCCAAGGCCCCTTTCAATGTAATCCGCGGACACCGGGCTGACCGGCCCGTCCACAACCATCCTGAGAACGAGCGGCCCGGACGGAGGCGCCTCCCCGGCGAAGACCGGGAAGCAGGCGCAGACCAGCGCCAGGAAAAGCACTATTCGAAGGAAGGGGGCATTCCTTTTCATCAAATCTCCGTTCCCAGACCGGAAACAGGGACGGCAAGGCCGTGCAAGGACTCCACCAGGTCGGGCCCCTTTTGAATAAAGGGTATCATGACAATGGCCCGGCGGCACCTTTTTCCTTTCAAAACAGCCCTGGTGCTGGTAGCGGTCACCACTTCGGCCATCTCGTCGGCCCCTTCCGGTGAAAGGCTTGCCGGAAGGGAGTGGATCCCGAGCCTGCTTTCGTACGGGATCGGATGAGAAGGGAATCTGGCATCGTAATAGCGGACAGCCAGATTGTACAGGAGCCTGGGAGAACGCACCCTGAATGCGGGGATGTGCGACACTCCTTCGGAGCACTCTTTCCTCCAGAAAGGAAGGAACACAAGGGATGGGTCCGGTTTTGCTCCGGAATCGCAGGCCCAGTGACATTCCCTCTCCCGTAGTCTCCCCCCGGAGGGCTCCCATCCCCGCCCGCAGGATTGACAAAACCGGACATAGGCCATCGGATCGGGACCCAGATCGCCCCCGCATTCGGGACAGATCAGGGGAGCCAGCTTTAGCCGGGTCTCTCCCGGCGACCGCCCACTGACCAGGTTGAGATTGTCGAGGAGCTTCTCCATCTCCTCGTGCCCGATCTGCCTGATCAAGGCCCCGCCGACGGCGTCGATGAGAAGCAGCCTTATCCTGGTGCCTTCCCGGACTTCAACCAGGTGGAGGGGGAAAAAAAGGATCGAATTTCTCACCCACAGGCGGAAAGGCCGTTCCTCCCGGACCCGAATATCGGTATCCGGCATCGCCTCGAAAAAGGTCTCCTTCATATCCTCGTCATGTTCCTCCCTCTTTTTCTGGACGGGGAGAAAAGGGATCTTTCCCGCGTTATTGCGGGTGGCGAGGAAAACATTGAGGCACTGGGCGCGGACCCCCGGGGAAAAAAGCCCCGGCGACAGATCCATGTGGGCGGGCCGCATGAGGTCAACCCAGCGCGTTGCGACGTTTTCCGCCGTTTCCGGCCATGGTCCCCGACCGGGCCGTTCCCCCTTGATCCATCGGATGGCGTGGCCGGTGGAACGATAAAAAGGAAAGAAAAAGGGAATGACGGAGCGCAGAAGAGGGGGTTTCCAGCCATTTTTCATGGCAATCCTGGTCACCTGGCGGGCTATGTCGGACACCGGGATCGCCGGTTTAAGGAGGAAACCCAGCCACGAAGTCCTGGAACCCAGAACGATTAGACCCGCTCCACAGTAACGGCAGCGGGTCCCTGTCGCATCCTGATCGAATACGACGTCACCGCCGCATTGCGGGCAATAATGGTTTACGTAAGTCGCCTGGTTCACTTTTCAGGGGGCTCCTCCCGGATCTTCATACCGCAGTGGAGGCAGAACCGGGCCCCTTCCGGCACCTTCTTTCCGCAGTGGGGGCAAACGGGTTTGTCTTTCCGGATCTCATGTCCGCAGCGATGGCAGAAAACGGCGTCCGCGGGCAGATCCTGGCCGCAAATGGCGCAGACCTGCCCCTTCACCACCGGGGTCCCGCAACGGAAACAGAACCGGGCATCCTCGGGCAGGATGGCTTCGCACTGCGGGCAGACATCCCCGGAAAGAGATGCCGCTTTTCCCTTTTCTTCCATGGCCGACCGCAGAAAGGCCGGGACCATCATCCCGAAACCGGCTCCAAGACCCAGCCCCATCCCGGACTCGGCGGTTGAGGTCCCATCTCCTTTTCCCTTTCCTGCCTCCCCCATGAACTGGGCCGCCTTGAACCGGAGGTAGTCCCTCTCCCCCACAGCGGTCATGCTCCCCCGTTCATCGATGATTTTCTGCACGTCGTCCGGGGGGGTGATGGCCCGGATAACGAGGTCCCTCAACTCGATGCCGTATTTGAGAAAATCATCCCTGATTCGGGCCTTCGCGGCGGCCCCGAGCTCCTCGTAGACCTGGGGCAGCTCCAGCAGGGAATCGACATTTTCCCCCAGGAGATCGTTGATCCTTGAAATGATCACCGCCCTCAGGTAATCCGAGATCTGTGCCGTGGTGTAGACACCCTGGGTGCCGGCCAGCACGTTGACGAAGAGCATGGGCTGGATGATCCTGATGGTGTAGACCCCGTGGCCTCTTAAGCGGACCATTCCCAGTTCCTTGTCGCGGAATGCCACCGGATCACGCGTCCCCCAAGCGAGGTTCGTAAAGGTTTTCATGGAAACGAAGTAGACCGCCACCCTGAACGGGCTATGAAAACCAAAGGGAAGGCTCAGGGCCTTGGTGAGAAGAGGCAGGTTCTGTGTGGTCAGGGTGTGCCTCCCGGGCCCCAATACATCCAGGGCCCTTCCATCCCGGAAAAAGACAGCGGCCTGGTTCTCGTTCACCACGAGCTGGGCCCCGAATTTGATCTCGCCGGTCCCTTCCTGGGGGACCCGGTGGACCATTTCCTCCCCGGTGTTATCAATCCACTCCAGGACCTCGATGAACTCGCTCACAACCGACCCTCCCATCCCTTCAGCAAGGACAGCCTGCGTTCAAAGGCGCGCCTCAGATCTTCCAGTTCCCTTTTCACTCCCTGGACCCATTCCTCCCCGGCTTCGGGTTCCCCTGATGGGGCCCGATCCTCCATTCTCATGGCAATTTCAAGAAGGGTCAGGTCCTGTTCGTAAAGGTCCTCCAGATCCTCAAGCCCCACCCCTTCCCGGTCAAACCAGCCCGCATATCCGCTCGGGGCATAACGGATCTCGTCCTCCAGCCGCTCCAGGAGGACATTAACGGCCTCAAGATCCCCGACGGCGCGCAGGGAACCCTTGCCTCCGGTCCGGGACAAATGATTCATCCTGTCCGAAATCCTCTGGCGGCAGCGGGCGATCGTCTCCGCGATCGTGCCCCGCAAGGCCAGATCGTCTGCCCTTCGTTTTTCCCTTTCCTGGTAGCCGGATATGCCTGGAATTATCCTCGTGATTTTTTCCAGGAGAACGGCGCCTTTCGATCGCGTCATCCCTTGCTCCTTCTGGAGGGAGAAGCCTTGATTCTGACCTTTCCATCCTCGCTGACAACCTTGAATACCACCTTTTCGCAGGAGAACCTTTCGCGGATAGCCTTCATCTGATCCTCGAGGGCAACCTGGACCCGACGCACCTCAGGGACCTTCTTCATGCCGGCACGCTTGTATTCCCTGGTGAGGGCTGCGTAAAATTGTTCCATGCTGCCCTTCCCGGCCCCGGATGCTGTCATCTCGAGGGTATCCCCGCCCTCCGGAAACGTCTCGGCGGTTTTTTCCCCGAGCCTGCGCCGAATTTTCTTCCCCTCCTCCAGTTCCTTCAGGGTCTTCTGCCAATAAGTCAGGTAGGTCTGATAGCGGGCAATCGCCTGCTGGACCCTGAAGCGAAGGGCGGTGTTGGTTATTGCCGTGCCGGTGAAGGAACGGACCTCCCGGGCCACGGAGGCGGCCAGCCTCTCCGGAGCCAGCCGTTCGACGCCGGAGAAGTAGCGTTCATAGGCCTTTTTCAGCTGCTCTATGTCCTTTTCAAGCTTGGTGATCTTTGCTTCCATGGTCCGGCTGCCCGCCTCGAAAAAAATATCAACCTGCAAAAAATGATAACAGAGGGGCATCGGAAGTTCAAAATAATAATAACCCGTAAAACTTGACACCCCTTGACACAATGAAATAATCTGCCCGGAAAATATTTCCATTTTTTCCAGGCCGCCGACGACCGAAGCCGGATCCGCCTGGCACCCGCGGCCCACAGACTAAAACCCGCTTTTTCAAGAACCCGGCCCTGGAGCAGAACCGACTATTATGGAAGATAACCGGGAGATCCCCGCGGTCATCATTCTGGCAGCCGGCAAGGGGACCCGCATGAATTCCGCGATCCCCAAGGTCCTGCACAAACTCCGGGGAAAGCCGCTCCTTGACCACCTGCTGGAAACCCTTTCGGTCCTCCGGACAGCTCGGGTCATGGTCGTTACAGGGTCAGGTGCCGGTAAAGTCGAAGAGAGCCTTCGGCAGCGCCCGGATGGCCGGAATATCAATACGTTCAGGCAGGAACCCCAATCGGGAACGGGACACGCGGTGGCCCAGTGTCTGCCCGCCCTTCAGGATATTGAGGGCTCCGTGCTGGTTCTCTCGGGTGACACCCCGAGGGTCCGCGCGCGGACCCTGCTGGACCTGGACCGGGAAAGGACCCTTTCGGGGGCCGGAGTTTCCCTCCTTGTCGGAAACCTTGAAAATCCGCGGGGGTACGGCAGAATCCTGAGAGACCCCGATGGGAAGATCGTCGGGATAAGGGAACAGAAGGACCTTGAAGGGGATCAG
>Ga0068714_10002158_pt1 | contig 26127 bp, 19 predicted proteins | sample MTBNYHSulfiMetaG_FD_62988 | JGI IMG/M metagenome (GOLD analysis project Ga0068714, IMG submission 62988) | Enrichment culture microbial communities from rom New York Harbor, USA that are MTBE-degrading - MTBE-NYH (New York Harbor Sulfidogenic)... | ecosystem: Environmental > Aquatic > Marine >... | reverse complement strand
AACCCCCGGGTGATGAGAACCACCATCTGGGCCGCGGCCAGCATGACCAAGTAGCTGGATTGCTTGAGAATGTTGAAAAAATTCTGGCCGCTGAAGAACTGCGGCTCGACCAGGCCGAAGCCGAGATAGGTCAAGACCAGAATGACCGGCAGGAAGCTCTGGATCAACAGCCGCTTGATGAACCGGATCATCTTCGTTCCTTCAGGGCCGGTAGTCCTCCCGGCCGCGATGCCGGAATTGATCCACCGCCACCGCGGCGATGAGGATCACCCCGACGACGATGGTCTGGAGCTTGCTCTCCACCTTGACCAGGTTCATTCCGTTGGTGACCAGGGTCAGGAAGAGGGCTCCCAGGGCCACCAGCTCCACCCGGCCCACCCCGCCGCCGATGGAGACCCCGCCGATGACCGCGGCGGCGATGCTCTGCATGATCAGCTCACCGCCCATGGTTCCCTCCCCGGTGCCGACCCTGGCCGTCAGGAGGATCCCGGTCAGGGCGGCCAGGAGTCCGCAGATGACGTAGGCCAGGGTGGTGTTGAGGTTGACCCTGATCCCGGAGACCCTGGCCGCGTGGGGGTTGCCCCCGATGGCGTAGATGTAGCGGCCCAGGAGGGTCCAGTTCATCAGCCACCACAGGCTTAAGACCATGACCGCGGAGATGTAGATCGGGACCGGCAGGCCCAGCCATTTGAACCGGCCGAACCAGTGGGTGAACCCCTCCGGGAGGCCGTAGACCGGCAGGCCGGTGGTGAAGTAGAGGGCGATGCCGGTGGCGATGGACATGGTCCCCAGGGTGACGATGAAGGGCGGCACCTTGAGCAGGGCCACGCACAGCCCGTTGATCAGCCCCACCAGCCCGCCGACGATCAATCCGGCCAGGACGCCCAGGGCGATCACCGCCAGGACCTGGTCGGGCAGGGCCGGGGTCAGGCCGACCATGGTCAGGGCCGAGGTTATGCTGGCCAGGGCGACCACCGCCCCCACCGAGAGATCGAAGCCGCCGACGATGAGGGCCAGCATCTGGCCGAGGGAGATGATGACCAAAAAAGACGAGTTGCGAAGTATGTTTATAAGGTTGTAGGTCCTGAAGAAGCGGGGCTCGCTCAAGCCGAAAAAGAGGAACAGGACGATCAGGGCGGTCACCAGGGGGACCGACTGCCGGGCGGCCAGGCCGCTGAAGACTCCTCCTCCGGGGGCTGGCCGTCCGCCGGCTGGCTGGGACAAGGTCATCTCATCCTCTCAAAGGACCGGAAGGGGGGCCTCGCCGGGAGCCTGAGGGTTCTTTCTCTGGACCTGGAAAAAGGCCTTGAGGACGTTCTCCTCGGTGATCTCCGGGCCGCTGAACTCGGCCGTCAGCCGGCCCTGGCTGACGACGTAGAGCCGGTGGCAGAGATTGAGCAGCTCGGGCAGCTCCGAGGAGACCAGGACCACGGCCGCCTTCTCATCCTCCACCAGGGCCTTGAGGAAGTTGTAGACCTCCTTCTTGGCCCCCACGTCGATCCCCACCGTGGGGTCGTCGAAGAGGAAGATGGTCGAGCCCCGGGTCAGACCGCGGAGGAGCATGACCTTCTGCTGGTTCCCGCCGGAGAGGAACCTGACCGGGATCTCGGTGCTCTGGGGATTGATCTGGAGCCGGCTGGAGAGGGCCTCGGCCTGGCGGCCCTCCCGTCTCAGCTTGAGCAGGCCCTTGACCGAGAAGAGGGGCGTGTCCAGGGCGGCCATGGAGATGTTCTCCCTGACCGGCCGGGGCAGGGCCAACCCCTCGGCGGCCCGGTCGGAGGGGAGGTAGAAGATCCCCCTTTTGAGCATCTCCGCCGGGCGGGGGGAGGTGATCTCCTGGCCCCGGTGGATTATCCGGCCGCCGGTCATCCGGACCAGGCCGAAGAGGGTCCTGACCACGGCCGACTTGCCGCCCCCGGCCAGACCGGCCAAGCCGACGATCTCGCCCTTCCTGACCTGAAACCCCACCTGGGACAGCCGTTCCCCGGCCTGGAGGCCCTGGACCTCCAGGACCGTCTCCCCGGGCCGGTGGTCGATCCTGGGAAAGAGCATCCCGATCTTCCGGCCGGTCATCATCTCCACCAGCTCCTGGTCGGTGACCCGGCTGGAGTCCACCGTGGCGATCTTGTGACCGTCCCTGAGGATGGTGATCCGGTCGCCGATGTGCCTGATCTCGGCCATCCGGTGGGAGACGTAGATGATCCCGACCCCCTTGGCCTTGAGCCGCCGGATCAGCTCGAACAGGCGGGCCGTCTCCCGCTCGGTCAGGGAGGCGGTGGGCTCATCGAGGATGAGAACCCTGACGTCCTGGAGGAGGGCTTTGGCGATCTCGGTCATCTGCTGATCGGCCCGGGAGAGGCGGCCCACCCGGGCCCCGGGGTCGACCTGGAAGTCCAGCTCGGCCAGGGCCCGGCGGCCCTGGTCGCGCATCTCCTTCTTCTTAAGGACGCCGCCCCGGTTTCTCTCCCGTCCCAGGAAGAGGTTCTCCTCCACGGTCAGGTCCGGGGCCAGGGAGAACTCCTGAAAAACCGGACTTATCCCGGCCGCCCGGGCCTTTTGGGGGTTCCAGGAGTCGATCTCCCGGCCCGAGAGCTCCATCGACCCCCCGTCGCGGGGGTAGGTCCCGGAGACGACGTTGACCAGGGTCGATTTTCCCGAGCCGTTCTCGCCGAAAAGAACGTGGACCTCGCCGGCGGCCAGGTCCAGGTCGACCTGGTTGAGGGCGGTCACCCCGGGAAAACGCTTGACCAGACCCTGCAGCCGCAAGAGCACCGGTCCGGCCTCCGGGCCGGTTACGGAGTCTTGACGGTGATTTTGTTGAAGCTCAGTCACCGGCTTCCCATCCCTGGGAGGGGGTAATAAATCCTCCGGCGGCGGGCCCTTCCGCCGCCGGAGGAGGGCTCACTCGACCTTGTAGACCGGGTGGTAATCGTCCGGGGCAAAGGCCCAATCCCGCTGGATCTTCTGGAGGCTGTCCTTGGTGATGGCCTGGACCAGCGGCTGGAGATGGGCGCTGAAGCCGGTGGGTTTCTTTTCCAGGAGCCTGACCGCCAGATCCAGGCAGATCCTGGAGATGGCCACGTTGTACTCGCCGACCATGCCGATGATCTTGCCGGCCTCGATGACCGGCAGAAGGTCCTTGCTTTCGTAGGAGGCCATGATCCTGGTCTTGCCGGTCAGACCCATGTCCTCGACCACATTGACCGCCACCTCGGCCATGGGGTTGCAGCCGTAAAGGACGTCGACCTTGTCGTAGGTCTGGAGAACGTCCTCCACCAGCTTGAGCTGAACGCTCTTGCCGGCGTCGCCGTACTTCTCGTCCAGAACCTCGAACCTGCCGGCCGCCTTGGCCTCCAGCTGCTCCCGGAAGCCCTTGGCCATGTCCTCGGCCCAACCCGAGCCGGCCGGACCGGGGAGAATGACCGCCCTGACCTTGTCCTTGTCCTTGAAGGTCTCCACCACCACGTCGGCCGCGGACCTGGCCATGAAGGGCACGTCGTTGTAGACGCTGGCGTCCACCGGGGCCTTGTAGACCGGGTTGATGACCGAGACGTTGATGACCCCCTTGTCCTTGCCCTCCTGGAACTTCTTGCTCAGGCCGACCTCGGAGATGACCCCGGTCAGGATGGCGTCGGCCCCCATGGCCAGGGCGTCGTCGTACTGGGAGAGCTGCTTGTTGAGGTTGTCGTAGCCGCCCGCCTCCAGGATGGTCAGCTTGACCCCCAGCCGCCTGGCCTCCATGATCAGGCCGTAGTTGGCCCCCCGCCAGGAGGTGTCCTTCATGTGGGGGAAGAGGGCGACGATGTTCCACTTTTTGGAGGCCTTCTCCAGGGGCACATAGTCCACCACCTTGGCCTTGCCGGTGGAGAACTCGACCACCGGGAAGGGCCACCAGGGCTTCTCCGCGGCCGCCGGAGCGGTCAGCCAGACCAGGGCCAGGGCCGCCGCGGCCAGGCAGAAGGCCGTTTTTCTCATTTTCCCAGACATATCAGCCCCTCCTTTTTGAGTTGATGAATCCCTGTTAATCCCCGCTCCGCCGCCCTTGGCTCATGACCCGGCGACCAGGTGCGGGTAACTCCTCTCCACCACCGGCCGGCAGGCCGAGAAGGTCTTTTTGAAGGCGGCCACCGTCCGGTCGATGGTCTCCTCGGTCATGGGGGTGGAGAGGCCGTACTCGCCCCGCTCGGCGATCCAGATGCCGTTGTTGACCAGGCCCAGGTGAACCAGGAAGGGCAGATCGCCGGCGGCCTCGCCGGCCTGCTTGGCCTCCCGGTAGGTCCGGATGGGGCCGTCGGTGTAGTGGATGATGGAGATGGAGCCCACCCCGAAGGCCTGGGCCCTCAGCCCCAGGGCCCCGAAGACCAGGTCGTTGATGTCCCGGCGGAACCTGTCCCCCAGCCGGTTGAGCCGGTCGATGGCCGTCCGGTCCAGGAGCTTCATCGCCTCGACCCCGGCGGCCATGGTCACCGGGTGGCCGTTGAAGGTTCCGGAGTGCTTCATCCGGCCGTCCTTGGGGGAGAAGATGTCCATTATCTCGGCCCGGCCGCCGAAGGCCCCGAAGGGCAGGCCGCCGCCGATGTACTTGCCCAGGGCGGTAATGTCCGGGACGATCCCGAGCATCTCCTGGGCCCCGCCCGGGGCCAGGCGGGAGGTGACCACCTCGTCGAAGATGAGGACCGCCCCCAGCTTCCTGGTGATCTCCCTTAAGAACCTGAGATAGTCCGGGTCGGCCGGGATGACCCCGGCCGCGGTCATTATCGGCTCGATGATCACCGCGGCCAGATCGTCCTTGTGTCTCTCGATGATCGCCTCGGTGGCCGGGAGGTTGTTGAAGGGGGCGATGGCCACGTGGTCCAGGACCCCCTGGGGCACGCCCGGGGTGGAGGGGACCAGGAGGGGCCGGTCGAAGTCGCCGGCCTGGTCCAGGTCGGGGAAGATGCTGGCCTCCACCGTGTCGTGGGTGCCGTGGTAGATGCCCTCCATCTTGACCAGCATGCTCTTGCCGGTGAAGGCCCGGGCCGCCCGGATGGCGAACATGGTCGCCTCGGTGCCGGAGTTGCAGAACCGGACCTTCTCCAGGGAGGGGAACCTTTGACAGAGGATCCCGGCCAGCTCGATCTGCTTGTCGTGGGGCGCGCCGAAGCTGGTCCCGAGCTTGAGCTGCTCCTCGGCGGCCGCCCTTATCCGGGGGTGGTTGTGGCCGTGGATCTGGACGGTGAAGTTGTTGAGGTGGTCGATGTACTCGTTGCCGTCGACGTCGTAGACGTAGCAGCCCTCGCCGCGGGTAATGAAGGTCGGGTAGGGCAGGAAGAAGACCGCCGCCCTGGTGTCCCCGCCCGGCATGAACCTCGAGGCCCGTTCAAAAAGCTCCAGGGAGCGGACGGTTCGGGATCGATACTCGGCTTGGAACCTGTCCAGGTACTGATCGAGGACGCTGTGGTCAGCCATTGGAGCCCCCATTGTTCGTTGCAGCCGCTTTGCCCCGACCGGCGGCCGAAAAGCCGTCGAACGACCGGGCCGGGCTAGTCGACCATGGTCGCGATGTTGTAGTTGCCCCAGCGGGAGACGACCGCCCTGGCCCGGGGCGGGATGACGATGGTGGTGGTGGTCTCCTCGATGATGGCCGGGCCGTCGATGACGTTGCCACAGCCCAGGAGGTCGCCCCGGTAGATTTTCGTCTCCACCATCCCGCCCCGGTCCCGGAAGTAGGCCGGACGGGTGGAGATCAGGGCCGCCCCGGGGTCGGGGCCGGCCTCGGGCAGCTCCTTGAGCCGGAGCTTGGGCATCCGGGCCACGGCCCGGGCCGACCAGTTGACGCACTCGATGGGCGAGCCGGGCGGCTCCTTGATGGCAAAGACCTTCTCGTGCTCGGCGTGAAAGTCCTCCACCAGGACCTCCAGGTCCCGGGCCGACTCGACCCGGCTCTGGCGGAGCCGAACCGGCAGCTCCCAGACCTGGTAGGGGTAGCGGGCCTCGACGATGAACTCGATCTCCGTTGACTCGGGCGGGGCGGCCAGGCCGTCGATGAACTGCTGGGCCTGGCCCTCCAGCCTGGCCAGCAGCTCCCGGACCCCCTCGAAGTTGAACCGGTCGGTGCTGGTGAAGCAGCTCCCGGAGAAGTCGGCGCAGACGTCGGCCACCAGGCCGCCCACGGCGCTTAAGACCCCGCCGTACTTGGGCACCAGGATCCGCTTCATGCCCATCTCCCGGGCCAGGGCCACGGCGTGGCAGTTGCCCGCCCCGCCGCCGGAGACGAGGATGTACTCCCTGGGGTCGATCCCCTGCCAGATGGTCACGTCCTGGATGGCGGCGACCATGTTGACGTTGGTCGTGGACCAGACGGTGAAGGCCGCCTCCTGAAGGTCGAGCTTCAGAGGCCGGGCCACGTCCCTGGCCACGGCCTCGGCGGCCGGGCCGGGATCGATGGCCATTCGGCCGCCCAGGAAGTAGTCGGGGTCGATGTAGCCCAGGATGACGTTGGCGTCGGTGACCGTGGCCCGCCGGCCGCCCAACCGGTAGCAGGCCGGCCCGGGCACCGCTCCGGCGCTCTCCGGCCCGACGTGGATCAGCCCGGCCGGGTCGATCCAGGCGATGGACCCGCCGCCGGCGCCGATGGACCTGGCGTCGATGGTGCTCAGCCCCATCAGCTCGGGCCCGATCTTGGTCTCCCTGGTTCGGGCGATCTCGCCCTCCTTGACCATGCTCACGTCGAAGCTGGTCCCGCCCATGTCCACGGCGATGACGTTGCCCCGCCCGTCGCCCTCCACCTGGGAGAACCAGCGGGCGGCCACCGGGGCCATGGAGGGCCCGGAGGCGATCATGGAGATGGACTTGTTGACCGCGTCGTCGGCCGAGAGCACCGAGCCGGCCGAGGTGATGATGTAGAGGGTCTCCTTGTAGTTCCTGGCCTTGAGCTGGTCGTTGGTCGACTGGACGTAGCGCCTGGCCAGGTTCCGGATGGAGGCCTCGATGGCCGTGGTCACCGCCCGCCGGTACTCGCGGATGATGGGGTTGGTCTCCGAGGAGAGGACGCAGGTGACGCCCGGCCAGCGGCGCTCCACGATCTCCCTGACTTTAAGCTCGTGGGCCGGGTTGGCGATGGACCAGAGGAGGCAGACGGCCACCGCCTCGACCCGGTAGGTCTCGATCAAAAGGCGGAGCTCCTCCTCCGCCCGGCCCTCGTCCAGGGGTCTCTCCACCCCGCCCTCGGCGTTCATCCGCTCGGCCACCGGCCGGGTCAGGTAGCGGGGGACGTAGGCCGGGGGAAAGTCCTCGTGCATCAGGTAGGGGTCCTTCTTGCCCCCCTCCCGGCAGGTCAGGATGTCCCGGAAGCCCTCGGTCACCAGGAGGCCGACCTTGGCCACCTTGCCCTCGATGACCGCGTTGGTGACGATGGTCGAGCCGTGGGCGAAGTAGGTGCACTGGCCCATGACCTCGGCCGCCGGGCGGCCGACCTGCTCGGCCACCAGGTCGATGCAGCTCAAGACCCCCTGGGCGTGGTCGGCCGGGGTGGTCGGCGACTTGGCGATGAGGATGTTGCGGTCCTGGTCCACCAGGGCCAGGTCGGTGAAGGTTCCGCCCACGTCAACGGCTATGCGCACGGCCATCAGTCCGCCTCCCGTCCGCGCTTGAGCTCAGCCCGGAGCTTCTCGGTGGCCTGGGCGTCCACGGCGTAGAGCTCCGGTCCGGTGTCCAGGACAACCCCGTAGACCTCCCGGGCCCGCTCCAGGGAGATGATCTCCTCCCGGACATCCCAGCGGACCATCTCCGGATCGCGGTCCAGGGGGTCGCCGTAGCCGCCGCCGGTGGAGTTCTGGGCCAGGAACCGCTCCTGGGGGGTCACCAGGTCCACCTGGCCGATCTGGTCCAGCTCGGTGGTCCGGCCGGTCTTCAGGTCGACCTTGAGGACGTTGGAGGGCCGGGCCCCGCCCCCGCCCAAGACCCCCTGGGCCGGGTTGTAGTGCTGGTCGTTGAAGTAGTAGAAGGTCGACCGGCCCTGGCGGGCGCCCATCTGGACGTCCAGGGTAGGGGCCCCCCGCCACTGGCCGTCGCCGCAGGCGTCGGTGACCAGCTCCTCCTTGTCGAAGAGGACCGGGTACTTCTGCTCGGTGATCTCGACGGAGTCCTGGTGGAGGACCCCGTTGTCCTGGGCCACGCCGTAGGTAACCCAGCCGTCGTGGCCGTAAACGGCGGGCCCGCCGCCCAGGATGATGAGCTGGTTGATGTACTCGGCCTGGTTGTAGCGCCAGTCCGTGCCGGAGATGACCGGGCAGGAGACAAAGGAGGTGTTGCCCTCGGCCGAGCCGTAGGGCGGTCCCAGCTGGGCGAAGGTGGAGGTGATGATGGTCGCCAGCCGGTCGGCCACGTTGGAGGTGGCCAGGCCGGTGGAGACCGGGTACTTGGGCCGGCCGACCACCGAGCCCTCCCGCATGAGGATCTCCACCCGGCTGAAGGCGCCCTCGTTGTGGGGCACCGAGGCCGGCATGTTGTGGAGGATCCCGATCAGGGTCGCCGCCCGGGTGGTGGCCTCGCTGAGGTTGAAGCCGCCGGGGACGTTGTCCACGTTGTCCCGCAGGTCGACGGTGATCCTGCCCTCCTCCGGGTCCACCGAGATCTGGACCCGGATGGGGATCCCCTCCTCGGCCACGCCCGGGACCGGATCATGGGCCCCCCGGCCCTGAAGGACGACCCGGGGCATCTTCCGGATCTCCTCGATCATGCACCGCTCCCCGTACTCCTGCCACTGGTCGAAGAAGGCCTTGATCGTCTCCACCCCGTACTTTTCGCAGAGCTCCAGGCACCGCCGCTCGCCGGTCCTGATGGCCCCGATCTGGGCCAGGTAGTCCCCGTACCACTGCTCCGGGACCCGGATCCGGACCCGGCACATTCGGATGACGTCGTCGATGTTCCGGTAATCCCTTTGAATCCTCATGCAGGGCAGCTGGAGCCCCTCCTCGTAGATGGTCTTGGAGTAGGCCAGGTAGGAGCTGGGGATGGGGGCCCCGATGTCGGCCTGATGGGCCCGGGTGAGGGTGTAGAAGAGCCGCTCGCCCTTGTAGAAGACCGGGGCGAAGATGGTGAAGTCGCCGTTGTGGGTGTTGCCGTAGTAGGAGCAGGTGTTGATGAAGCAGTCCCCCGGATGGATGTCCTCCCCGAAGAGGTTCTCCAGGATCTCGGTCTGCAGCCCGGCGGCCCCGATATGGCAGGGGCTGCCGTCGGCCACCGAGATGACCCGGTGCTGGTTGTCCACCGTGGCGCAGGAGAAGTCATGGCCGGTGTTGACCACCCCCGACCTCCCCGCCCGGAGCAGGGTGTTGGTCATCTCCTTGGTGATGAAGTCGAACCGGCGGACCAGGATGGCAAAGAGGAAGGGTTCTATCTTGCTCTTGTTCTGCCCCATGCTCGCCTCTTTCTGTTGGAGTCCAGCTCACCGGCTTGGGGCCGGATCAGCCTGCAGCTCCTCGCCGGCCTCCTTGAGGGACGGCCCGGAGCCCTTGCGCCGGTGAAGGATTTTAACGACCCGTTTTCCAAACAAAGAGATATTGGATAATGGATCACTGGATTTTGTTTGTCAATTCAAAAAAAAGGACCGGCCGGATGTTTGATATTAATTACGAAATAATGAGTTATTATTTAAAATAAGATTCTTCACTCTTTCCCCCGGCCTCGGACTTAACAAAACCAACTTGACTAAATTTGATTTTGTTTTGTATAGTCTGGGCCAATCCAGGCCGGGAGATGACCGTGAGGGGAGGAACGGACAACACCGGCGACCTGGTCGAGCCGATCAGGGAGCCGGCCAATATCGAGCGGGTCAGGGGGCTCCTGGCCGAACGCCCCCGGGACCGACTCCTCTTCGAGGCGGCCATCCAGACCGGGATGCCCGTCAAGTGGCTGCTCAACCTGCGGGTGGCCGACCTGATCGACCTGGCCCCGGAGGAGAAGCTGGTGGTCCGGGACGATCGCGGCCGGGAGGTGGGCGTCCTGGCCATGACCGGGACCCTGCGGCAGGTCTGGCTGGACTACCTGGCCCGGCTGAGCCCCAAAAAAGAGGAGTACATCTTCCAGTCCAGCAAAAGCGCCGCTCCCCTCAAGCTGCCCACGGTGACCAACATGGTCAACGAGTGGTTCGAGGCCCTGGGCCTGGCCGGACCGCGGGGGGTCAGATCGCTGCGGCGGACCTATGAGTACCACTTCGCCGGTCCGGCCACCCTCGGCCGGGCCGACGAGGACCCCTCAGCCTCGCTCAAGGGGCTTAAACCCATCCAGATGGTCTCGGCCAGCGAGGTGGTCTACCAGGGCCTGTTGGAGGCCATCGTCTCGGGGGCCATCCCGCCCGGGGAGAGGCTGGTCCCGGAGAAGATAGCCGCCCAGATGAACGTCAGCCGGATGCCGGTCCGGGAGGCCCTCCAGCGGCTTCGGGCGGCCGGGTTCGTCTCCATCCGGGGCCGGGGGGGGATGATCGTCAACAAGCTCTCCCGGGAGGACCTGGAGGAGATTCAGCACATCCGGCTGATCCTGGAGCGGGACGCGGCGGCCCGGGCCACCGAGAACCGCGACCAGGCGGCGATCAACCAGCTGGAGGCGATTCACACCGTTTTCTCCAAGGTCATCATCGCCGGGCAGACGGAGCACTCGGTCAAGTACAACAAAGAGTTCCACATGACCATTTACCGGCAGTCGGGAATGCCGATCCTGGTCAACATGATCGAGGGCCTCCTGGATCGGATCGGCCCCTACCTCCATATCGAGCTCCAGGAGCTGGAGCCCGGCGACGAGCACATCCAGACGACCATCGACAACCACCGGAAGATGCTGGAGGGGCTGCGGGATCGGGACGCGGAGAAGCTCAACTACTGGCTGGCCCTGGACCACTCCATAACCACCTCCCGGATTCTCCACTACATCGACGGGCACGACACCGGCCGGCAGGTGCTCTAGGCCCGGAAGGGCCCCGAGTCAAAGGAGGGATGGTCCAGAGGCCCCCCTCCGCTGCCCCTGAACGACCGTTCCGCCCCGAGAGACGGCTGACCGACCGGCAGGACTGCCGGGAATGAGATCAGCGAAGCGCCTTTCCGGCGGCGAGGTGGGCGGTGAACCGCCTGGGAATGGAGCCGGCTCCCCCCCCCGGGAGGGCTTAACCTCACGGGGGGCCACCGGGCCTCAGGCCGGTTCGGGGGGGCTCTCTTTGTCCTTCCGCCTTTTTTCGATCTCCATGAACCGGATCGAGTTTTGGAGGTGATCCAGGACGGCCTGGCGGGCTCTTTGAGGATGGCCGGAGGCAATCTGTTGAAAAATGGCCCGGTGCTCGTTGAGGACCGAGCGGTGAATATCGGGTTTCTGGCTGCGGTTTTCCCGGAAGTTGAGGAAGCCTTTGATCAGGGTGACCTTCCGGTCATCATGAGCCTGGGGCGACCCGACCGGATGGAGGTTCAGGGCCAGGGTGCCGGCCAGGGGCCGGAAGAGATGGAAGGGGTGGCCGCTTATCGGTGAGAGGTCTTTAAGGACGCGGGAGATCCTTGGTCCCCGGCCCTGGGGGACGGAGGCGTTCCGGGTTGGACCGCGATCCAAAGCGGGCCTTTATAGAAAAGACCATCCTCCCGGGCTCCTCAGGCAAGTCAGCCGCCTTGTCCGGGGATTTTTTTATCGGCCTTTGGGCTCCTTTGGCTGGCTTTGGGGTGAGGAGGGGGGAAGGGCCCCTTCTGGCTGAAGCCCATCTTGTGGATCATGACCCACAAGGGGGTCTTGGTGATACTCACCCCGAACTCCCTTCTGATCTCCTCTATAAGGCGGGGCAGGGTCCAATGAACCTCCTCTCCTCTTGAGTTGCGGCCCTTCTCGAGCCAGGCGCCTATCTCCCGGCGCCGGTCAGGGGTCAGCTTGGCCGGGTTATGCCCCTTGGGCTTGTCGTAGAGCCCCTGGACCCCCTCCTCCCTGAACCGCTTGATCCATCTCCAGATCGTCTGGCGGCTGATCCCCAGGACCGAGCTGACGACTGCCAAAGAATGCTCCCCGCAGCTGGCAATGGCCTGAAGACGGATCCCCACTCGATAATCGGGTGAGGCCTTCAGCTCTGTTTTGGCCTTTGAGATCACCTCCTGGTCAACCACTTCCTTGGGACGGCCCCTAGCCATATCTAACCCCTGCGTCTGGCGGTCACGGGAAAAGACATCGTTTCTGAAGGTTGTCTATCAAGCAGGAAATAAGATCGGAGACCATGATCGCCGGCCTGGCTATGAGACGACGGAGGTGCTTGACCGCGCTTGCCCCGCCGGCCAAAGGCCCGGGGCCAACCCGACCACGGTCCGATCAGGACCGGCCTGAACCCTCTTGAGGGGGGGCCTTGCCGGCGGCCGGCCGCGAAGCGGAAAGCCGCGGTCCAGGGCCGGACCTCGTTGCTTGCGGCGAGGTAGTTCACAGGGGGCTAGAGGATAAAGATTCCCTTGATCAGCGAGCCTTCACGCCGCCGGCGCAGGATCTCGGGAAAGTCCTCCAGGGTGAACCGGTCGCTGACCAGGGGGGCCAGCCTGATCCGCCCGGCCTCCACCAGGGCGATGGTCCGCTCCCAGTCGGTGAAGACCCCGGAGGTGATCACCGACCGCAGGACCAGCTCCCGCCAGAGGACCAGGTTGAGATCCAGCTCCACCGGCCCCCGGAAAAGCCCGACCAGGACCACCTGGCCCCGCTTGCGGACCAGGGGCAGCCCCTTTTGGAGCGCCTCGACGCTGCCGGCGCACTCAAAGAAAAGGTCGACTCCCCGGCCGGAGGTGACCCTGTCCACCGCCTCGGCCGGATCCTCGTCGTCCTGGCCCAGGACCAGGCTGGCCCCCAGCTCGGCGGCCAGGGCCAGCCGCCGCCGGTTCTTCCGGCCGCTGACGATGATCTGGGCCGCCCCGCAGGCCCGGACCACCTGAAGGACCCCCAGGCCGATGGGGCCGGCCCCGCTGATCAGGACGGTGTCGCCCCCCTTCAGCCGGGCGATCTCGGTCACCGCCCGAGTGGCGGTGTTGGTCGGCTCCATGATGATGGCTTCGTCGAAGGCTACCCCCTGGGGGAGGCGGTGGACCTCGTCGGCCGGGGCCTTGGCCAGCTCGGCGAAGACGCCGTCCACAGCGTAGCCGGCCCCCTTGCGCTGGGGGCAAAGGTGGTAGTTGCCGGTGCGGCAGTAGAAGCAGCGCCGGCAGGTGTTCCGGGAGGTCTCCAGAATCACCCGGTCGCCCGGTGCCACCCCCTCCACCGCCGGCCCGACCGCCACCACCTCCCCGGTTCCCTCGTGTCCCAGGATCACCGGGATGGCCGTCTCAAAGGCACCGGCGGCGATCTCGACGTCGGTGCCACAGAGCCCGGCGGCCCGTATCTCGACCAAGACCTCATCCGGGCCGATGACCGGCTCGGGCACCTCCCGAACCTCGATGTTGCCCGGTCCGGGGGCGTATTTGACCAGGGCCTTCATTTCACCTCACCCGGCCGCCCTCTGCCTGGGGCGGCTCACTTGAGCAGCAGTTGGGGCAGGTCCTCCTCAAGGTAGGGCCTGAGCACGGCCAGGGACCGGCCGAAGGCCCCGGCGGCCTGATCCACCTCCGTCTCGGTCATGGGCGTGGAGAGGATGAACATGCCCCGCGGGGCCGAGTGGACGCCCTGATTGAGCATCTCCAGGTGGAGGAGCCGGAGGAGGTCGCCCGAACCGATCCGACCGAGGAACGACTCCCGGGCGTTGACCGGAGCGGATGATCCCCAGTGCAGGTTGAGGATCGACCCCCGGCCGCTGAGGCTGATCGCCACCCCGGCTTCGGCGGCCGCCTGGTAGAAGCCTTCCCGGAGGCGATCGCCCAAGGCGTTGAGCCGGTCGACCGCGGCCTGGTCGTAAAGCTCCAGGGCGGCCAGCCCGGCGCCCATGGTCACGTTGTTGCCGTTGAAGGTGCCGCCGTGGTTGACATGGCTGGGGTTGTCCGGGTTGAAGACGCCCATGACCTCCCGTCGCCCGCCGAACGCGCCCACCGGCAGACCGCCGCCGATGATCTTGCCCAGGGCGGTCAGGTCCGGAGTGACCCCGCTCAGCGCCTGGAAGCCGCCCCGGCTCAGCCGGAAGGTGATCACCTCGTCGAAGATCAGGAGCACCCCGAAGCGGTCGGCCAGCTCACGCAGACCCTCCAGGAAGCCCGGCCCAGGATTGACCAGGCCGGCCGCGCCCATGATCGGCTCGACCACGACCGCGGCCAGGCGGTCCAGATTGGAGGCCATCAGGCTCTCGATCGCGGCCAGGTCGTTGAAGGGGGCGACCAGGACGTCCTCCATGGCGCTCGGCGGGACTCCGGTCTCCACGTGCTTGTTGGGCAGGCCCTCGCTCTTCAGGTCGGGGAAGAGGTTGACCTCGGCCGCATCGGTGGTGCCGTGATAGCCGCCGTCCATCTTCAGGATGGAGTTCTTGCCGGTGAAGGCCCGGGCGCAGCGGAAGGCGAACTGGGTCGCTTCCGAGCCGGAGTTGCAGTAGCGGACCGACTGGAGGGAGGGGATCCGCTGGCAGAGGTGCCGGGCGTGGAGGTACTGGATCTCGCTGGGGGCGCCGAAGATGGTGCCCGCCTCGAGCTGGACCCGGGCCGCCTCGATCAGGGCCGGGTGAGCGTGGCCGTGAATCAGGGAGGTGTAGTTGCCCAGGAAGTCCAGGTACTCGTTGCCGTCCCAGTCATACAGCCGGCATCCCCGGCCCCGCCTCATGTAGGTCGGGTAGGGGCCGAAGAACAGGGTCGAGCGGGTGTCCCCGCCGGGCAGGTACTCCCTCGCCTTCCGGTCGTGCTCCTGGGAGCGCGGGGTGCGACGTTTGTAGGTGCCCACCACCTGCTGTGACACCTTTTGATGGGCCTTGCCGTCCATGAAACCTCTCCTTCAAGCCTGGAGCCGCAATGGAGCCGCCCCAGGGCGTCTCGATCAATCAGGGCAGGCGGAGCCTTCTCTCGGCCTCGCGCCTGCCGGGGAACAAGGGCGGCCGGGCCCGGCCCGGGCCGCCGCCCGGCCTCCGGCTCAGTCCTCCGCCTCGACCGGGGCGGACGGCCGCAGGGCCCGGGCGGCCTTGATCAAGTGAACGACCACCAAAATAAAGAAAAGGGCCCAGCCGAGCATCATGAGGCCGTAGGGCCAGGCCAGGGGGGTCCGCAGATAGGTCTGGGCCCGCTCGTTGGAGTCTATCAGAGTCATCCAGGTGTAATAGCCGGTCCGCATGAACTGGACCAGCAGCACCAGGGCCAGGGCGCTTACGGCCACCTCCAGGTACTTGACCACCCGGGCCGGTAAAAACTGGGTGACCACGTCCACCCGGACGTGGCGGTCGCTTTGCAGGGTGTAGGCCAGGGCCAGCATGCCGATTAGCAGGTTGAGGTAGCCCGAGATCTCGTCGATCCCCAGCAGGGGCAGGTTGAGAAAGTAGCGGCTCAGGGTGGACACGGTGACCATGGCCGACAGAACCAGGAGGCCCGCTACGGCCAGCCACATCCCGCCCCGGCTCAGCGAGTCGATGAAGGCCGACAACCTGTTCATGAAGACTCCTTCCTCCTACCAGGCCGAGGAGAACCGGGCCTGGTCATCCCCCTGGCGGCCGCCTGTTGGTCGCTCATGGTCTCCTCCCTCGCCGGGGGCCCCGGCCGCTCCGGCCCGGCACACCTCCGGGCCCTTTCCCTCCCGAGGGCGCGGGGCGGCCTAGGCCGGCCCGGGCCGGGGCCGGGGGGGAGATATCACCAGAAGGCGAAGAACCTGCCCGGGTTGCCCGTGAGCAGGGCGTTGATCAGGTCCTCGTCCACCTCCCGCCGGCGCATGGCCGGTACGGCGTTCTCCAGGATATGCCCGTAGCCGTGCCCGCCGTGGCGGATGTACCTGCATTTATAGCAAATATCATGAGATATCAGTATTTGCTCCCCGAAGCCTCGCCCGGCCAGGTCCTTGATCTGGGCGATCCGCTGGGTGTCGTTGAGGACGTCGGTGGTGGAGAGGACCTCGGGGTAGTAGCCCTCGTTGCCGAAAAGGTCGTAGGCCAGCCGGCAGCCGGCCTCGGCCACCTCGTAGCGGCTGTCCGGTTCCAGAAGGGTTCGGCCCACGTGGCACATCACCGTGTGCTCCAGGTCGGCTCCCACCTCCTTGAGGATTTTGATCAGCTCGGCCGGGGCCCGCTCGTTCCGGCCCGGGTGGATGGAGAGGGGCGCGCCGGTCTGCCGCTGGGCCAGGCCCGCCGCCCGGACGCACTTCCGCTCGGCCTCCTCCAGGGGCCAGGAACAGCCGATCTCGCCGATCAGCCCGACCTTGATCCCGGTGTCGCCGACGCCGTGCTCGATCTCGGCCACGATCTCCTCGGCGATGTCCTCCTCGCTGCGGCGTTCCATGGCTACCTGGTCCTGGGCCGCACCCACGTAGTAACCCGAGCCCATGACAATGTTGAGCCCGGTGGCCCTGGAAATACCGGCCAGGGCCACGGGGTCCCGCCCCAGGTCGACGTTGGTTTGGTCGATCACCGTCCGGCCGCCCAGCCGGGTGAAGCGGGCCAACTCCTGAATGGCCGTCTCGTCGTCCAGCAGCATCAGGTTGTCCCGATTCTCGGTAGGGTGGAAGCGCAGGTAATAGACATTGGCCGGGGAGACCGGCTCCAGGGCGATCTTCTTCTTGGTGGCCTCCCGGGGTATGGTCAAGACGCTTGTGATGTCGATCAAGCAATGCTCGTGGGACAGGGTGACGCCTACGTCTTCAGGAGCGATGAGGCCCAAGACGGTCTGGACCATTCCCCTGCGACCCGAGCCGGAGTCCTTCATCTCATCCTCCTCAATCGGCCCTCCCCCCGGCCGGGGGAGGGCCCGCCGAGCCGTCGGCTAGTTGAGAACCTCCACCGGGAAGTCGTTGGCCTTGAGCCACTCCAACTGCTTCTCCTGGGGCAGGGCCATGTACTCATCGCGGTATTTCTCGCAATCCTTAATATATTCCCAGGCCTTCTCCGGTGTCTTGGTCCGCTCCACCCAGTCCGGCCAGACGTTCTTCTTGCAGAGGGCCACCACCTCCTTGCGGAAGCCGGGGTCCATGTAGCGCACCCGGCAGTTGAAAACCTGCTGGGCCAGAACGTTCTTCTTGTAGTTGGCCATTTCCCGGCGGTACCAGTACTTGCTCTGCCACTTCTTGGCCGTGTCGGTGACGATCTTCTGGTACTCGGGGGGCAGCTCCTTCCAGGCGTCCAGGTTGACGTTGATGCCGTCGATGGACATGACGAACTCGGTTACGGTGATGTTCTTGAAGACCTCGTACCACTTGCTGTCGTAGACCGTGCCCAGGCAGCCGGTGGCCCCGTCGATGACCCCCCGCTGGGCCGCGGTGTAGACCTCGGCCCAGGGGACGGTCACCGGGGTCGCGTTGAGGACCTTGGCCCAGTTGGCCGTGTCCTTGCTGTAGATGCGCAGCTTGCAGCCCTTGAGGGAGTCGAAGCTGTCGACGAAGGTGTTCTTGGTCTGGCAGGACTGGCCGGGGTAGCAGGTCCACAGGAGGAGCTTCTGGTTGTACTGGCCCTCCAGCACCGGGTCGTACCACTTGTCCCGGATATGGTTGACCACGTAGAGGTGCTCCCGGGTGTTGACCCCCATCATCGGCAGCTCGAAGGCGGACAGGATGGGGGCTACGCCGCCGGTGTAGGAGGAGTTGATGTTGGCCATCTCGCAGGAACGGTCCCGAACCGCGTTGAACAGGTCGGCGGCCTTGAAGGGGTGCTCCCCGTCGTAAAAGACCTGAATCTCCAGGTTGCCGCCGGTCTGGTCGCGGATGTCGTTGCACCAGCCGACGAAGTCTTCCGCCACCTGGGGCGGGTAGAAGAGGAAGAGCTTCCACTTGAACTTCTTGGCTTCTGCCCGGTCCGGGCCGAGACAGATTGTCAGGGCCAAGGCCAAAGTCAGGATGGTTAGAAAGAACGGTTTCACTTTCCTCATCTTTGCCTCCCTCCTCTAAATTGTTGGTTGATCGCCCCAGGGGCCCCGAGCCCTTCCCCGGATCAGGGAGTGGCCATGCTCGAGGGCAGCCACAGGGCAACTTTCGGGAACAGGTAGAGAATCGCCACCACCAAGACCTGGCAGGCGAAGAAGGGGAGGATGCCCAGGGCCACGTCTCCGATTTTTCGCCCGCCCGAGACCCCTTGGATGATGAAGATGTTGATCCCAATGGGCGGTGTTATCTGGGCCATCTCGATGAACACGGTGATCACCACCCCAAACCAGATGGGGTCGAAGCCCAGGGCCAGGATGATGGGGTAGATCACGGGCAGGGTCAGCAGGAGCATGGACAGGGCTTCCAGGACGCAGCCGAGGAGGATGTAGAAGCAGGTGATGACCAGCATGATCCACCACGGTCCGATCTGAAGGGAAGCCACCCGGTCGGCCAGGATGGTGGGGATGCGCAACATGGACATGCCCATGCTCATCATCTGGGCGCAGACGATGATCAGGGTGATCATGGCCGTGGTCATGCAGGCCCCGAAGGCGGCCTCCCGGATCACCCGCCAGTTCAGCCGCCGGAAACTGAAGGCCAGAATCAGGGCGATGGCCACCCCGAGGGCCGCCGATTCGGTGGGGGTGGCCACGCCCAGGTAGATGGAGCCCAGGACGACGAAGATGATCAGGACGCTGGGCAGGATGTCGGGTAAACCTCTCAGCATGGCCAGGAGCGAGGTCCTCTCCCGGGGCGGGTTGAGGCTGGGCTGGAGCACCGAGCGCAGGGCGATGTAGGCCATGAATAAAAGGGTCAGGATGATCCCGGGGAGGACCCCGGCGATGAAGAGCTGGCCCACCGATTGGTTGGTCCAGGCGCCGTAGATGATCATGTTGATGCTGGGCGGGATCAAGATGCCCAGGGTGCCGCCCGCGGCCAGCGAACCCAGGGCCATCCGGACGTTGTAGGACCTCTTGTCCAGGAGCTCGGGGATGGCCGCCGTACCGATAGTGGCGGCCGTGGCCAGGCTGGAGCCGGAGACGGCGGCGAAGATGGCGCAGGAAGCGATATTGGTGTGGAGCAGCCCGCCGGGGATGAAGGCCACGAAGGGGGTGACCCCGCGGTAGAGCTTGTCCGCGATGCCCGTCCGCATCATGATCTCGCCCATGAAGATGAACAGGGGGACCGAGCAAAGGGTGAAGCTGTTGAGGATGTTGAACTGCAACATCCCTTGTATCTTCAGTGTGTTGCCTGAAATAAAAAAGGCGAACAGGACGAGACCGACCAGCCCGATGCCGATGCCGATCCAGATGCCGCTGGCCAGAAGAACGAAGAGAAGGAAGAAAACCAATCCTGCAAGAAGGAGAGGGTAGTCCGCCAAAGCTTCCATGAATGCCCCCAGTCCCTAGAGCGTCGCCGTGGCCTTGTCAGTCACCCTTCCCCCGACCGCCCGGCGGCCGCTCAACCAGTCCCGGGGCTTCCACAGGCCGGCTTCAGGGGGTGCCTATTTGTTCATCGCTTCCACTAGAGCCCGCTTGCCCGCCCTGTCGTGGTCCCTGAGCATTTTTTTGGCTTCCTTGACGTTTCTGGCCTCAATGGCCTTGAAGACCGCCTGGTGCTCCTCATCGAACCTGGGGATGAGGGGAGTGAGGGCGAACAGGTTCAGCCCGATGGCCGAGAGGTCGTAGAGCTGCCTGAGCACCGAGGTGAGAAAGTCGTTGCCTCCCATTACGGCAATCTGGGTGTGGAATCTGTTGTCGAGCTCGAAGCGCCGGCTGTCGTAAAGCTCGGGCTTGTAAGCCAGGTACTCGTCAAGGGCCCGGCGCAGCAAGGCCAAGTCCTCGGCCTGGTACCTCGCGATGGCGTAAACAATCAGGATATCCTGGAGCTTCTCCTTCAACTCGAAAATCTGCCTGACCTCGGTCCCGGTCAGCTTTTTAACGTAGTAGCCCCGGTTGTGGTGGGACACGACCAGGTTCTCCTGTTCCAGCCTGATCAGAGCCCGGTTGATGGGGGTCCGGCTCATCCCCAGCAACTCCTCCAGATCCCGGTAGATGATTTTTTGACCAGGAACCAGCTGCCGGCTGAGCATGAGCTGGCGGATGTCCTGGTAGGCGTTCAGGTCCTTTGGATTCAGGCGCCGCTTTTCCATTCTCCCCCGCTGCCGGCTCCCGGTACACCTCTCCGGGATTGCCCTATGGGTCGCCGTTTTTTTCCCTGGGACCCGATTCCACGGCCGGGCCAAGGGCCTTGAACCGTGGTGCGGTATTTCCGCGTCCTTTTCCTGATCCGGTGGTGCCCGGCGGGGGCACTCTCGAGCCTGGTCTTGTCTTACCCATTTTGGGATACTAAATTGTATTTAATTTAGGATACGGCAGCGTCCGGTGTCAAGCCTTTCCTCTCTCTTCGGAGAGCCGGTCCCGGCTCCGGTCCCGGCCCGAAGGTTTCCTGAAGGACGCTGAAAGACGGAATAATATCAAGTTAATTAAAGATGTTGGGCAGACCTTGAGATGGTTCTGGAGGGTGGCGGCTCGGACCTTCACCCCGGGAGGAAGATTTGGTGGCCTTCAACCCCCGGGCGAGTGGAGCTGGCCGCATCTGCCGCGTTCCGGGCCACTCGCCGGGGGAAGACCAGGGCTTTGCTCCCGGGCCCTGCATCTGCGGCCAGCCCGGCTCGTGAAATATCCGGATAAACGGTCCGCACCCGCGCTCCGCGGGCGCCGGGCGGTGAATGGACGGGAGAGGTTTCCAGGGGTTCGCCCCGGATCGAGAGCCACTCCCGTGGTCCGCTTCAGATCCGGTCTGGTCTTATCTGGCTTCGCCATTAAACCAAACAAACGGCTTTGGCTGCTGACGGCCGGCAAGGGCTAGGTTTTGCCGGTTTTATAAGCTCCTACGAGCTTGAGGCGATCACCTGAGCCCGGAGGCCGAGTTGCATTTCAAGCGCAACTTGATCTTAAACGGAACTTGCTTATATAAACCGTTTTATGCTGCCTGGGCCGCGGCTGCCGGGACCTGCTCCTGATTTATTTTGAGATCGAGGTTCAGGCGGAGTAACCTGGGATCGCGGCTCACTAGTAACCGCCGACGCCGTCGATGAATCTCCCGAGTCAATGGTCGAGGTCCAACTCTTTCCCCGGAGGTCGAGATGAAGCACGGTTTGTCGATCCTGGTTGTTCTTTCCCTTCTGCTGTGGGTTCCGGCCGCCGGGGCCCACACCCCCAAGGGCGGCCTGGGCGACGCGGCCATGAGCCCGGACGGCCGGATCCTGGTGGTCGGCGGAGACACCAGGGCCCTGTATGTCCTCGACCCGGCCACCTTGGAGGTCAAAAAGCGGATCTGGATCAAAACCAATATCTACGAGATGGAGTTCAACAAGGACGGCTCGACCCTGATGGTCGAGGACACCAAGGAGATCCTCTACTTCATCGACTCGGCGACCTGGGAGATCAAGACCCGGGTCGAAAAGGCCGGCCGGTTCAGCGCCGCACCGGCGGTCGACCTGGTGGCCGGGCTGGAATCGAGCAGCAGGCAGAGCAAGATCCGCCTGCTGTCCATGACCGACGGCCTGGTCAAGAGCGAGATCGAGTACCCTGGTTCGGTCCAGCTGATCGCCATCGACGCCGCGGCCAAGCGCCTGGCCCTGCTGGCCGAGGGCCCGAGGGACCAGGAGGAAAAAAAGAAGGTCCCCAACGATCTCAAGGGGCTGGAGAAGAAGCTTTTCCAGCAGCAGCACGACGGCCGGATCTCGGCCCTGGTGGAGTACGACCTGGCCACCGGCAAGATGACCCGCCGCCAGGACGTCTTTTACTTTCCCTCCGCCCAGGTGGGCATGCTCCTGGAGGGTCAAACGGCCCTGGCCCTGACCTACGGCAATGACAACGCCCTCTGGGAGGGGGAGAAGACCAGCCTTTTCGAGACGGATAACTCCTACAACTACGGGGCCGGGATCTCCCCGGACCGCCGGGTCTTCGTCACCGGGGGCCTGCTCCAGGGAACCTATGTCCGGACCGAGGGCCTCAAGATGACCACCTTCACCGTGCCCGCCCTGCCCGGGTGGCCGGAGTACTTCAAGGGCTTCGGCTTCGGCCCGGACGGGACGGCCTACGGGGTGACCACCGGCTACCGGCTGGTGGTCATCGATCCCCAGGGTCAGGTGGTCAAGGCGGTGCCGATTTACTGATTATCAGGCCCGGCGGGACAGCAACGGCTTGAGGCGGGGAAGCCGGCTTGAGATTCCGGCCGGCCGCGGCCTTGTTTGGGTGGAGGTAACCTTATAAGAATATCCTTGAGGGCAGTGAGCCCCAGGGGGTGAATGGATGTCCCGTCACGATAACCACCAGAACCCCGCCTCCGGCCGGATGTTCGCCGGGCGGCTCGTCGATTAAATCAATTATATTGTATATATTTCATGCTCTTACGCCCATAGGTAAGGATCTGGAGGGGAGTCCTGCCGGTCATGTTCCGGCCCTGGCGGGGGCGCTTTAGGCGGTAAGGGCCAGGGGAATGCGTCCGGGTCCCGTCGCAACCCATCCATCGCCTGGGGCCGTTTCCGCCGGCCCTTGATCCGGAAGTGCGCGTCCCCGGGCTCTTCGGAAGAGGGGAGGACCTAGCCGCCCCTTGGTCAAGGGTGGAATTGACGCCTCTCCTGGGAAATGGCTTTACCTGCCAAAATTTTAGATTTTATATTAATATCAAGCGGTTATATATTAAAAAAAACTTGACGGATGTATCTTTGTATGCCAACATACAATCCGAGCTCAAAATATTCGAGGAGCATGGCGTGGCCAGGCCAGAAGCGGTTCCAAACCTTCCCTCGGGCCCGATCTCTGCGCCAGGCTCGGAACGCAATCCCACAAATATTGACATATATTCAACCTGTTACCCTTCCATACCTGCCTTGATCAGGAACCCGGGTGGAAGCTTTGAAACCGCTTCAAAGCTAGACCTCATCTAAGCCAAATGTTTACCGCCAAGGTGATTACGCTCAGGGCCCCGGAGGCAGGCGGGATCGGCTTTGGGAGAGGTCCTTTAGCCACCCTGGCAGGGGCATGGTTTTCAAGAAATGGATCCGCCGAAGGTCCACAAGGGAGGTTTGAAAAAGCGGGGGTGAAAGCCGGCCGGAGGCAATGTTGGTTTCGAGTCGCCCAGGTGACGGAGAAAAGGATCCCGCCTTACATGGAACAACAGGAGGTCGCTCCACCAAAGGATGGACTTAGGGTCGCTGGCGAGGAATCGGCTTCAGCTGAAATAACCGGCGTTCAGCCGTAAAGGAGGGGATCATGAAACCGAGTCAAGGCTTGAAGAGGAAAAAAACCCATATCGTGATCATCGCCGTTTTGGCGGTTCTTTTATGCGTCAACATGGTCTACGCAAAAAACCTAAATCCGACAAAAGATGACCCACTGGTCTTGAAATACAACACCTATGCGGCCGATACCACCATCATCGGCAAAGAGCTTACCTGGTGGGCTCAAGAGTTGGAGAAGAGGACCGAGGGCAGGGTCAAGATTCAGTTTTACTGGGCCCAGTCGTTGGTCAAGGTCGGCGAGTCCATCGATGCGGTGGAAAGAAACATAGCTGATCTATCTTTCATTCCGGTGGCCTACTTCCACGGAAAGCTGCCGCTCTCTTCAAGCACGGAGCTTATCTATATTACCGATAAGCCCGACGCTCAAGCCATGGCCTGCACAGAACTCTACAAAACCTATAAGCCTTTCAGGGATGAATGGGAGGGGCGGGCTATGCATGTCACGCACTTCCATAACAGCTACAGCTCGGTCTTGATCAACAAGAAGCAGGTCAATTCCCTTGAAGATCTCAAGGGATTGAGAATCAGGGGACTGGGCTTGATCAGCGAGGCCATAAAGCTCCTCGGCGCCGTACCGATATCCCTGCCTGGGACGGAGATTTACAGCGCCATGGAACGAGGCGTAATCGACAGCGTCTGCGGTGCCGCCTTTGACTGGACCATCAGCATGCGGATGCCCGAGGTGGGGCCCTACATCACCAATCCCGGGGTGGGAATCTACATCACCCTCGCGACTGTCATAAACAACAAGCTCTGGAACCAGCTACCCGACGATATCAAGGCGGTCATAGATGAGCTGGGCCAGGACTTTCCCATTAAAACCCTTGAGATCATGATGTCCAAGAACAAGGAATCGGTGAAGAAGGGGATCGAGCAGGGGGGGAAGCTCTATCTCCTCTCGGACCAAGAGATGAAGCGCTGGAAGGATAAGGTTACCCCGGCTTTATGGGATAACTGGCAGGAAACAATGAAAAAACGCAATATTGATGTGGGAGAGTGCGTCAAGAAATTCAGGGAGATCCTGCCGAAGTACGAAGCGACGTCCAAGTTTGTCAGTCCTTTCGAGCAGTATAAAGAGATGCAGGCGAAAGGCGAGGTCAAGTAGAGGCGGGCATAACCAGGGTCCGTCCAGAGATCCATGCATTTCTGGACGGACCCGTCAACCATCAGCGGATGGTCTGGCACGGCCACTCAGCTGTTTCCGGCGGGGGCGGAAGATCCATGAGAGCATTAGAGACGTACTCCAGAGTCGTCACCCGGTTTTCAAAGCTTTTGATGTACTTTTCGAGCGTAATCCTCTTGATCATGATGTTCAGCACGGTTATGGACGGCTTCCTGAGATACTTTATCCGTTTTCCCATTGCCGGAGTTATTGAGCTGAACGAGGCTTTCATTGTCGCGGTGATATTTCTCTGCCTTTCCTGGACTCAGGTGAGAAAGGAACATGTATTTGTTGAGCTTTTTGTGAAAAAATTTCCGCCCCGGCGTCGAGAGATTGTCACCGTCATTGGCTTGATCCTCGGGCTGTTCGTGGTTGCCGGGCTGACCTATCAATCGATCATGGCCGCCTATGAAGCATGGGCCATAGGTGATTTCCGGCAGGGCGCCGTTCGTTTTCCCTTGTGGCCCGGAAAGGCGACGATCGCCTTGGGCGCGGCCACCCTGGGCTGCGAGCTGATCTCGGAGATCCTCCAAGGTATTGTCAGGATTCGATCCGGAAGATGGGATCAAGATTCACTCTCCAAACGGAGCGGTGGGTTGGTTGATTCGGTGGTCCAGAGCGGGGCGAAGTGACGGACCGCAAGAAAGGGAAAAATGTATACTACTGTTATCAGTATCATCGCCATCCTGGCGCTCCTTTTCCTGATCTGCATGCGGATGCCCGTGGCCTTTGCCCTGGCTTTTGTGGGGCTTGGCGGTGTAATTGCGCTCCAAGGGGTTGATTGTGCGTTGGGATTGCTTTTTTCCATGCCCTACGAGAGTACCGCCTCTTGGGTGTTCATCTGTGTCCCGCTTTTTGTCCTGGCCGGGCAACTCGCCCTTTACGCGGACATAAGCACCGACGCTTACGACATCGGGAATAAACTTTTTGGGCGCTTGCCCGGCGGTCTCGCCATCGGAACAATAATCGGTTGCGGTTTTTTCGCTGCGACTTCCGGGGTGAGCGTGGCGACCGCCGCGACCATGGGCTCCATAGCCATTCCCGAGATGGAAAAGCACGGTTATGATCTAAAACTCGCCACAGGCTCCGTGGCTGCGGGCGGCCTCTTGGGGATCATGATCCCCCCCAGCGTACCGCTGGTGCTGTACGGTTTTATCACCGAGCAATCGATCGGTGCCCTGTTGATCGGAGGGGTAATTCCGGGAATCCTGACGATTGTCGTTTTTTCGCTGGGGGTCGTGGTGATGGTGATGATGAACCCCCGGCTGGCTCCGTTGGGCGAGGTGACCTCGTTCAGGGAAAAACTTAGGTCTCTTCCCAAGGCCTGGCGGTTTCTCTTGATTATCGGCGTGGTTATCGGGGGCATCTATTCGGGCATCTTCACCGTAACGGAGGCTGCGGCAAACGGGGCGTTCTGCGCCTTTATCCTGCTTCTGCTGCGCCATGGGAAAAAAAGCTTGAAGGTGATGCCCCAGGCCTTGGAGCTGGCGGGGACGGTCACTTCCATGGTCTTCATCATCATGTTGGGGGCCACGTTTTTCACCACCTTTCTGTCGCTGGCCCGAATACCCTACAACGTGACCACCTTTATGACCTCGTTGGATGTCTCTCCGTACACCTTGCTCGCCTTGGTCTTGTTTCTCTATATTCCCCTCGGGATGTTCCTGGATACCGTCTCGATTATGCTCATTACCCTTCCGATCGTCTTTCCCAT
>Ga0068714_10002156_pt1 | contig 26138 bp, 18 predicted proteins | sample MTBNYHSulfiMetaG_FD_62988 | JGI IMG/M metagenome (GOLD analysis project Ga0068714, IMG submission 62988) | Enrichment culture microbial communities from rom New York Harbor, USA that are MTBE-degrading - MTBE-NYH (New York Harbor Sulfidogenic)... | ecosystem: Environmental > Aquatic > Marine >... | reverse complement strand
GCAATGCTCAGATCCAGACGGAGATACACTCGAATACGATATCTACTTTGGCTCGAATACAAATCCTCCGCTAATAACCAGCGGACATGCCTCTCAAACTCTCGATCCTGGAATCCTATCAAAAGGAACGACATACTACTGGAAGGTAGTGGCAAAGGACGGGAGAGGCGGAGTTGCCGAGAGTGACAAGTGGAGTTTCACGACTGTTACCGATCCCGCAAACAATCCTCCTTCGAAACCGAACACTCCAATCCCCGCGAACGGTGCTATAAACCAGTCGGTGGATGTGAATCTCCAGTGGAAGTGCACCGATCCGGACGGAGATCCTTTGAAGTACGATGTGTATTTCGGGAGCAATCCCAGTCCATCTCTCGTAAGCTACGAACAGTCCTCCAATACTTTCGATCCCGGTACTCTTTCGAAGGGAACGACGTATTACTGGAAGGTAGTTGCGAAGGACGGAAGAGGCGGAGTCACCGAGAGCGACAAGTGGTCGTTTACGACTGTTCCTGACCCGACGAATAACTCACCTGCAAAGCCCAATACTCCAACTCCTGCAGACGGAGCTGTGGACCAGGCGATAGACGTTAATCTAGGCTGGACCTGTTCCGATCCCGACGGAGATCCTTTGAAATATGACATATATTTCGGTTCAAGCGAAACACCTCCGCTCGTCGTGAATGAGCAATCTTCTAATAGTTTCGATCCCGGTACTCTTTCGAAGGGAACGACGTATTACTGGAAGGTAGTTGCGAAGGACGGAAGGGGAGGAATTACCGAGAGTGACAAGTGGAGTTTCAATACAAGTAATCTGGAGTCCCCGCATAGTCCATCTCCTTCAGATGATGCTACGGATGTTTTGTGGGATGGCGTCACTCTCTCGTGGGAGGTTGCAGGAGACACTTCCGGTCTCTATTACGATATCTACTTTGGTAAGGACGAGATACCGGGGATCTACAGAATAGGATATGCGGCCACAGAACTGACAGTCACTAATCTGGACAGGGGTGAGACTTACTACTGGCAGATAGTAGTGACAGATGAACCCTATACGAGGAATAGTGAAATGGATACCCGTGCAAATTCCCTGGAAGAAGATGCGATTAGAAGAAGAGATGGTGCAGCTGCGATTGGAAACATCTGGAGTTTCACAACAAAAGAAAACCGACCTCCCGTTCTTGTTTCGATGACTCCTACGGACGAAGCAACTGACATATCTCCGGCCGCAACCCTTAGCTGGGAATTCACAGATGAAGACGGAGACGAACTTGTCTATGACCTGTATCTTGACAGAGTCGTCAATCCAAGAATCCTTGCGAGCAACATTGAAGATGGCAGTTATTCACCTTTCCTGTACAGTCTAGCGGATTACTACTGGAAGGTAGTGGCCAAAGACGGGCAAGGAGGAAGAACGGAAACAAATGTCTACAGATTCACAACACATCTCATACAATGGCAGAAGTGTTTGGGAGGAAGTGATTATGACGTGGCTTATTCGATACAGCAGACATCCGACGGTGGATATATTGTCGCCGGATACACATATTCTAACGACGGCGATGTCTCTGGAAACCATGGATCTAGTGATTACTGGGTAGTAAAACTAAATTCAGTCGGCGCTATTGACTGGCAGAAGTGCCTTGGCGGCAGTTCCACAGATCGGGCTCATTCAATTCAGCAGACATCAGACGGAGGATACATTGTCGCGGGAGTTACATATTCGAGCGACGGCGATTTCTCGGACAATCATGGGGGGGCTGACTACTGGATAGTAAAACTAAATTCACTCGGCGACATTGATTGGCAGAAGTGTCTTGGTGGCAGTTCCTCAGACTGGGCTCATTCAATTCAGCAGACATCCGACGGGGGATATATTGTCGCCGGATACACATATTCGAACAACGATGATGTTTCGGGGAATCATGGGGATGCTGACTTCTGGGTAGTGAAGCTCGAATCAAATGGAGACATTGAATGGCAGAAATGTCTCGGAGGTACTCTAGATGAATATGCCACGTCTGTCCAGCAGACATCCGACGGGGGATATATAGTGACCGGAGAAACAAGGTCTAACGATGGAGATGTCTCCGGAAATCATGGATCCTATGATTACTGGGTAGTCAAGCTAGATCAGTACGGTACGATCTTGTGGAAGAAATGTTTCGGAGGAAGCAATGGTGATTGGCCTTTTTCAGTGCAGCAGACTTCTGACGGTGGATATATCGTGGCTGGAGAAACCTGGTCAAACGACGGAAACGTCTCTGGAAATCATGGAAGCTCCGATTTTTGGCTTGCCAAACTGGATGCCAGTGGTAGTCTCCTCTGGCAGAAATGCCTAGGAGGAACCTCCAATGATGTAGCACATTCGATACAGAAGACATCCGACGGGGGCTATATTGTTGCCGGGCAAACATATTCAAACAATGGGGATGTGTCAGGTAATCACGGGGCTTATGATTACTGGATGGTGAAGCTTGAATCGAATGGTGATCTTCAATGGCAGAAATGCCTCGGTGGAACCTCCAACGATGTGGCATATTCGGTACAGCAGAGATCCGGCGAAGGCCATATTGTTGCCGGAGAAACACATTCAAACAATGGAAATGTCTCAGACAATCATGGGTATGCTGACTACTGGGTAGTGAAAACCGGAATAGTAGAAGACTGATTTCTCTCAAAGCGCGGGGGAATAACTCCAATATATTACTGGAAAAAGCCGCCAAATATAGAAGGGTAGTAGTATTTTGAACTGGGAGTTCGAATCGGGAACTTCAGGGGTGTTTTATTGAAAATTGATTGACAAGCACATTCAATTAAGGGATGATTATCTCTCATGCGATAGTTGAATGGGAAACTTTTCAATTTAACTTAAGAGTATTATGTTAAATTCGTTTATTCTCTCCTATCGCAATCCCAGTAAAGGCTTCATTCAAAAACCTCTTGTTGCTATTCCCTCGCATCGATCTTGTATTATACATAATATGTGATATTATCTACTTATGTTAAATAATTGAATTCAGACACGGAGGCCTCAAATGCCATCGGTTTACCTGGAGAAGGTTATGCCCGAAAACAATATGAGAAGGTTCTATTTCATAAGTGACGAACGCCAGAGTACCTTTACCGGGTATCCGGTTACCATCATTTTCGGCAGGATCTCCGAGCGCGCCTCATTCGTGACTAAAATATTCCCGAGCGAGGCTATGGCTACCAGATATGTACGTAAAAAGCTCAGGATAAGGCATAGGCACCATTACTCAGTGGTAAGGCCACGGTATTTGAGGGATAAGAAAGACTCCAGGCCGGTTCAGCTCGGGCTATTTCCCTATTAAACGCGCCATTCTGCGTTTTTGGTGATTCTTATACATATATGAAGGTGCGGAGAAAGAAAATACGTTACAGGGCATTTTACGAGGTGCAGTTATGAAGGAAGTGCAGCCGATCCGCGATACGAAGAAAATAGACGCGATGAAGGCTATTATGAAGGGTGAATCCAATTACCGGGACCTTCTTTTGTTCGTTTTGGGAATAAATACAGGCCTTCGTATATCTGACATGCTCGCCCTGAAGTGGAGCAATTTCATAAACGGTGGTGGAAGACTTCTGAAGTCAGGGGACCAGTTGAACGTAGTGGAAATTAAGACCAAGAAGACAAAAAACTTTATGATAAACAAATCAGTCGCCGAAGCGTTGAAGCTATATATCGATTCCCTGGGAAGTGTCAAGCCTGATGATCCAGTCTTCTCGTCCCGCAAAACAGCCGACGGTACCCTGAAACCTATAACCCGTATCGCCGCCTGGCAGATGCTCAACAGATACGCGAATATGGTGGGATTGGGTGATGGAATAGGAACACATACACTCCGCAAGACTTTTGGTTATCACCTGTATAGAAAGGGTGTGGCTCTGGAATACATTCAGAAGATGCTGAATCACTCTTCTCCGGCAATAACCTTAAGGTATATTGGAATTACCCAGGAGCAGCTGAATGATATTTATGTGGAGTTGAACCTTTAGCTGATGTTTTCAACTTATAGAATCAGTACTCTTTCTTCTGTATTTCATGCATTTTGAGTTATCATAATCCAATCATCTTAGCTCAATTTCTATGTCTATAACAAACAGCCGACAATCAAAATAAACTGCCGGCTGTTTTCCAAAAGGAGGGTTGCATGGTGAAAACAGCTGCTTTGTTCGGCGTTACTTGCTTCATGAACGGATCAATAAACGAAACTGAAACTACTGATCTTAAAGAACGTGAGGCTTAAATGAATAGAACGAAGAAATGCAATATCTTAAGCCTCACTGAACATCAATCGGTTAATGATTTAGATATCTCAAAAATTACTGTGACTCACCAAACGGGATTGACTGGGTCTTCTGGAACCATCGTTACTAGTTCAACGAAAAGATCCCAGAATCTCTCTTCGTCCATCTTCCATAGAATGTCTGCTTTCTGTGCTCCTGGTGCCTGTCGTCCTTCTCGTGTCCAGCTTACTGTCCTTCCATAGTTAAGACCAAAGTTCGTGTCTACATCTACCCAGCGCTCCTGAATCTCCGGGAACAGCGTGGGATCAATAACGTACGCTGCGCTAAGTAAATCCCATATGTTCACTTCTCTCTCGGGGTCCTGTTCAAATCGCTCACCATAAATTTCGTCGAGCATTCTTGTTATAGGTGTGTTTGCGAGTTTGATCTGATCATGAGTTTCCTTTCTGTACTTGTAGTACTGATCAATATCTAGAGAATTGAATACCTGCTTGTTCCAAGGTGCTCGATAAACTGCTTTTGCGGCTTCTGGATCATACCAAATGTTATACTCGGCTGCCGGCGTCGTGTTACCAGGGATGTCCCACGAAGAAGACATGTAGCAGATCTCCTTAACAAGCGGTACTATTCCCGGATCCAACAATATTGCAGCCGCGATGTTTGTCATAGATCCAATTGCCACGATTGTAACTTCGTTCGGATTGGCCCTGATTGTCTCTATCATCCAGGTCACACCATGTTCCTCCTGGACTGGAGTAACAGGCATTCCGCAACGAGTAACACCGAAGCTTCTCTCGGGAAGGGGATTGCTTGCAATATAGGCCTCATACGATTCAGGCTCTTCACCCTTCAAAGCATTTCGCCCAAGGAAGGTCGTTTCAAATGCAGCATAGTCTGCATTTTTTACACGGTATGAGTAGATAGGATAGGGACAGCCCATGAATACAGGAATTTCATCTGCCTTACCTATGAGTTCAAGCTGTCTTATTCCCGCGGCGGCTTCAATGGTTACGTAGTTATGAGCATAGTTGGTAACAACCCCAAGCAAATCTATATTGGGAGCATTTGCCAGCATTACCATACAGATACCGTCATCAAATCCGAAAACCATGTCTGTGTCCAGAATCACCTTTTTCATTTCATCCTTGGTCATTAATTCAACAAATACGTCTATAAATGCTTCATAATCCACATCGTAGATGAGGTTAACTCTGGGAGCGTCTTCTGGTGCATTTCTACCGTAAACAAATGTCTGTCCATAAGTTGGACCTGAAGTTATAACGTCAATGGGAACTTCCTTAGTCTTGACAAGATCTGGTCTTATTATAGACAGGGCAGCTATTTCGTCATATGTGTAATCCCAACCGGAGTTCGGATCATCTGGGGAGGCTTTACTTGTGAAAAATCTCCCGGGATGATGGAATAGTTGAGCCACCGGTGTATCTACAGCCGTTATGCGATCCAAGTGTTCTTGCTTCAATATTGCCCATCTGCCCACTTCAAGTGGGTCTATCGTCATGGGAATTCCAGAGTGGAAAACGACATAAGCCGCTTCAGCATCTGCCCAAATGTTGTACTCAGCTAAAGTTGCAGCTTCTCCTTCTTTCCACGGCTGATTTTTCCCGTTAGAAATACCGTATTGACCCCCCATTATGTACATGTGTTTAACTTTTTCGGCTATTGTAGGGTCTTTTTGTAGGGCCAATGCGATATTTGTTAGAGGTCCTAGAGCAACAATGTTTACATTCCCGGGATCCTCATTAATTGTGTCTATTATGAAATCAACGGCATGTTTTTCCTGAGGTTTAAGAGTGGAAAAACCTCCAACAGGTTCGACTGGATCAACGGGTTTGGGGACATTCCCTTTCCACATCAATGAGACTTTACTACCAGGATAAACACCAACATCAGGCTTCCCCGCGGTTTCAATTACTCTTAATGCATTGGCGATGCCTTGCTCATGAGAGGGACTCGGCAAAACTGATGTTACTCCCAAAACTTCAATGTTGTCTGCTTGAAGAAGCATAAGCAGAGCCATTAGGTCATCTGTAAGAAAGTTTAGATCGCTATCTACAATTACCTTCTCAACAGCTATAGCATTCGTACCAAGCAATAACAAGAGAGCAGTTATTAGAACGACAATAAATTTTCTGTTCATATTACTCCCCCTTTCAAATTACATATGTTTGGTTGATGATTAAATAATATGAGCCTTAAGATCCCAGAATAACTTCTTCGCTCCGTTCACTTAAGGCTCAATAAACATCAACTAACTAGTCGTTTCTAAGTTTTCCAGGAATTACCGTGACTCACCAAACGGGATTGACTGGGTCTTCTGGAACCATCGTTACTAGTTCAACGAAAAGCTCCCAGAATCTTTCTTCATCCATTTTCCATAAAAGGTCTGCTTTCTGTGATCCTGGCGCCTGTCTTCCCTCACGTGTCCAACTTACTGTCCTACCATAGTTGAGACCGTAGTTTGTATCTACGTCTACCCAGCGTGTCTGAATTTCTGTGAACAGAGTTGGATCGATAACGTATGCAGCGCTAAGCAGATCCCAAATGCTAACTTCTCTGTCGGGATTCTCTTCAAATCTCGCACCATACATTTCGTCCAACATTCTGGTTATAGGTGTGTTCGCAAGCTTTATCTGATCGTGCGTTTCCTTTCTGTACTTGTAGTACTGATCTACATCCAAAGAATTGAACACCTGTCTATTCCAAGGTGCACGATAGACGGCTTTTGCAGCTTCCGGATCATACCAAATGTTGTACTCAGCTGCAGGTGTCGTGTTACCAGGGATGTCCCATGAAGAAGACATGTAATGTATTTCCTTAACCAGCGGGACGATTCCTGGATCCAACAAGATTGCAGCCGCTATGTTTGTCATAGATCCGATTGCAACAATAATGACTTCGTTTGGGTTAGCTCTTATGGTATCAATAATCCAGGTCACACCGTGCTGTTCCTGAACTGGGGTGATCGGATTTCCACAGCGAGGAACTCCTGGATCTGCGAGGTATGCTTCATAAGATTCCGGGTCAGGATTTGACTTAGTGGCGTTACGCCCAAGGAAAGTGCTTTCCCATGCCGCATAATCTTTATCAGTCACACGATACGCATTTATTGGATAGGGGCAACCCATAAAGACAGGAATTTCATCTGCCTTACCGATAAGTTCTAGCTGCCTTATTCCTGCAGCGGCCTCTATAGCCACGTAGTTATGAGCATAATTGGTAACAACACCAAGCAAATCAATGTTTGGAGCATTTGCCAGCATTACCATACAGATACCGTCATCAAATCCGAAAACCATGTCTGTGTCCAGAATTACTTTCTGCTTTTCAGCACCAAATGCAAAAACAGCTAACACAGCTAACAGTAGAACTACTAATAACCCTTTTCTGATGCCCATACTTCTTTCCTCCTTGTTTAGAGTAGAAGTGTCTTCTAGGCAATCTACCCCGTTTTAGAATCTTGTAAATAAGAACTCACAAAATTCTCCGTTTTTTACCAATACTAAAACCCCGCTATTTTGGAACATATAGAAAGATAATGGGGGTTCGCCCCACTAACAAACTAATCAATACTAGTAGGAGCGCATTGCGTCAATAAATACGTTCCAGAACAGATCTTCATGGAGCTCGTAAACAACTTCTATCAACTGAGAATTTGCAGGGAAGTTCTCTGGATTGTCGAAATCTCTGTTTCTAGATTCGTGGAAGCCGAGACTTCTACCATAGTTTGGACCGTAGTAGTAATCGACGTAAACGTATCTCAATTCCTTGGTTTTTACTATGCTAGGATCTACAAAGTAAGCACCAACCATTACGTCCCAAACAAAAGAAGTCCTGTTCGGGTCGCTCTCAAATCTGCTGGTATGACTATTTTTGAATATCTGAACTACAGGACCATCTGCGCCAGGTGCTACAATCCTGTCAAATTCTGCCTTAGTGTAGAATGTGATTTCACAAACATCCAGTGGGAACATGACCTGTCTATTCCACGGAGTGCTTATTGCTATATGGGCAGCTTCCGGATCATACCAGAAGTTAAATTCTGCTGCGGTGTTTGTGTTACCGCGGATGTCTATCGCTCCACCCATATAGAAGACCTGTTTTACTAGTGGAACTACGTCGGGATGTTCTCTGACAAGCAGCGCGAGATTTGTACAGGCTCCAAGCTCGATTATGGTAATTTCACCGGGGTACTTCCTGATCTGTTCTGCCATGAATTCAACTGCTGTTGTATCTAGAGGCTTTGTGCTAGCAACTTCGCCCCATACTTTTAGATCTTCCCAGTTTTCTGGTCTCTGCCTAGAATATGAGCCCATATACTCCACATTACCCCAGATCTTCTGCTCTGCATCTAGCCAAGACTGTCTGCTTCCCATCAATGGTTCTGCAGCACCTGGAATTACTGGAATATCGGTTCTGCCAATCAATTCGAGATCTCTCAAAGCATTGGCAATACCATTCTCAAGCCACACATTTCCTGGGGCGATTGTAATGCCTAGCAGTTCGACATCAGGATCTGCAAGAAGTATAAACAATGCTTGAGCATCATCACCAAATGATCCAAAGTCAGTATCAAGAATGACCTTCTGTGTTCCTAAAGTAGCTACTGCACTCACTAAAAACACGATCAATAGGATTCCTGTTATAATTTTCCTATTCACTACTCATTACCTCCTTAAAAGAATATTGGGGGTTCAGTACTTGTTTCAAAAGAACAGTGGTGAAATGAAACGACTTCGTTTTAGTACTGAGATTCCATATCGGGGGACTTCCCTACAAGCCCCCCTTTTTTACTAAAATACTTCAATCCCTAAAAGGGAATTACCACCTTTCACCGGTCAACAATGCTTTGTCAACACAAGAAAGCGGAACCATGAACTGATCAGGAAGTTCCTCTCCTGCTATTGCTCTTAGAGCATAATCAATACCGTAGTAGCCCATGAGGTAGGGATTCTGCTCAACTGTTGCATGCATTGTGCCCTCTAGAATTGCAGCCTGTGCGGCGTCGAGGTTGTCATAAGAAGTAACGTAAATTTCTCCGGTTTTCCCTGCCGCTGCAATTGCCTGAATTGCCCCGAGAGCCATCATATCGTTAGCACAGAACAGACCGTTGATGTCTGGGTTAGCCTGAAGAATATTACTGAATACATTCAACGCCTGCTCGGTTTCCCAGTTAGCAGTCTGCATTGCAACTATTTCGAGACCAGGGAAGAGTTCTACAACGTTCAAGAAGCCTCTTTTTCTGCCTTCAGCATTCTCAACGCCCGGAATTCCTTCCAACATTGCAACCTTTCCGCTTCCACCAAGTAGAGAAGCAAGGTAAGCTGTTGCAAGCTGACCACCAATGGTGTTATCTGCACTGATGAAAATTTCAACATCAAGTCCGCCAGCTTCTGCAGCAACTAGGTCAATTGCGTTGTCAATGTTGATAATATGAATACCGGCCTTCTGAGCTTCTGCGAGTGCTGGAACAACCGCTTTGGAGTCGATTGGAGCAATTACGATTGCATCGACTTTCTGAGTTGTCATGTCCTGGATCAGGGAGATCTGCTGCATAATGGACGTTTCAAGTTCAGCAGACACCACAGTAAGATCAACACCAAAATCCTTAGCACCCTGAACTGCTCCATCCTTCATCGTGAGGAAGAATGGATTTGTTAATGTTTTCATTATTAGGGCTATTCTCGGAGCTGCTACAGAGACTACTGAAAGCATTAAAACCAATAAAACAGCCACTAACACTTTGGTTCTTCTCATCGAAATACCTCCTTTTTTTGTTCCTACTCAGCCTATTCGAACTGAGTTTGGAATTTGTCCTTTTCCTCTTGCTTGGTTACTTAAGAACATAGAGCCATTTATATCAATGGAACAAAAGAACCCCTGCACGAAAACTAAAATCTAAGCCTTATTTCGCATTCTATCAATAAGAACTGCCCCTACAATAACTGTTCCGATCAATACCTGTTGAATGTACGACGAGATATTAAGAAGATTAAGTCCGTTTCTCAAAACTCCCATTATAAGAGCTCCCAAAACTGTTCCCCATATAGTCCCAATTCCTCCGGAAAGACTTGTTCCACCTATTACAGCCGCTGCAATCGCATCAAGTTCATATCCGACACCAGCTATCGGCTGTGCCGAATTAAGTCTGGCGGTAAGGATAGTACCTCCAATTGCGTATGTTATGCCAGCAATCAAGTAAGTTATTACAATCATAAGGGTAACTTTTACCCCGGCAAGTCTAGCAGCTTCGGCATTCCCACCAATTGCATATACATACCTTCCAAACCGGGTTTGACTTAGAGAATACTGCGCCACAATAACCACAACCGCTGCAATAACAACAGGCATCGGTATAAACCAGAGATACCCTATCCCAAAGAAGTTAAGAAAACTCTTGGGGAAAACATAGATACTCTGCCCGCCTGTGATTATCAAAGACAAGCCTCTAGCTGCGCTCATCATTCCGAGTGTCGCCACAAAGGCTGGCACCCTTCCTTTAGATACCAACAACCCGTTTATTATCCCCGTAAGTGCTCCAACAAGCACGGCTATCAAGAAGGCAAATGGAATCGGTACATTCGCCTTAAGCATTGCACCGAGGGTTACGCCTGTTAAAGCAACAACCGAGCCAACACCCAGGTCAATTCCTCCCGTTAGGATTACCATGGTAACGCCGACAGCAACTGTAATATTTATCGAGGTTTGGAGAAGTACATTCAAGAGATTCCTGGTTGTCAAGAAAACCGGAGAAAGAAAGGACATGATTATTCCCAAAGATAAAAGAATAACTATGATAACAAAATACTGAGATACCAGTAAATCTCTAAATGAGCTCTTGCCAACCTGCTTACTATCTGAACTTACATCAACATTAGGCATCTAGTCTAATCCCCCTTCTCCGAGAGCAAGTTGCATCACCAATTCTTGAGTTGCTTGCTCTCTTTCAACCTCTCCCACAATAATTCCCTCGCGCATGATTATTATTCTGTCGCACAATCCCAAGATTTCCGGTAACTCCGAAGAAACAACAATAACTCCTATACCGTCCACAACAAGCCTATTTATTAGATCGTATATTTCTGACTTTGTTCCAACATCAATTCCTCTTGTTGGTTCGTCGAAAATAAGCATTTTCGATTCAGAGTACAGACTTTTAGCCAAAACACATTTTTGCTGATTGCCGCCACTCAAAAATTTTACCAATCTACGAATGCTGGGTGTTTTTATGCTTAATTCTTCCTTATGATGGTTAACTACCTCTCTCTCTTTTCTCCCAGATATTTTTAAGACACTCGAGATCCGTTCTAATTTTGGAAGAGTTATATTTTGACATATAGACATTTGCAGGATCAATCCTTGATCCTTACGGTTCTCTGGAAGAAGATACATCCCTGATGCAATCAATTTTGATGGGGCACTCTTCTTAATTTCCTCACCATCAAACCAAATCGTACCCTCATCATACGGGTCCGCACCAAAAATTGCTCTCATTACTTCTGTTCGCCCGGAACCAACTAGTCCAGAAAAGCCAAGCACCTCACCTTGGTATAAGGAAAAGCTGATGTTTTCAAATACTCCTGCTCTACTCAGATTCGAGACCCTGAGAATTTCTTTTCCCTTTTCAGTTTTAACCTTAGGTATCCAGTCTTCAAGCTTTCGCCCTACCATAAGTGCAACAAGCTCATTCCTGGGAACTTCGTCTGTGCTTTCTAAAGTCCTTACCTTATTGCCATCACGCAATATTGTTATCCGATCTCCAATTTCAAATATTTCATCAAGGCGGTGAGATATATAAACAATACTTACCCCGTTTTCCTTAAGGTATCGAATTACATTAAACAGCTTATTGACCTCATCACCCGACAATGCCGCTGTAGGTTCATCCATAATGATTATTTTTGCACCTTTGGATAGAGCCTTACTGATTTCCACAACTTGCTGCTGAGCAACCGTCAATGAACTAATTTTTGCAGAGGGAAGAATATTAACTCCCAATTTGCTCAGATACTCTTTCGATTTCTCCCTCATTTTTGCTCTATCTATAATTCCCCGCTTTTTAAAGCCCTTCTCTTCACCAAGAAATATATTCTCCGCAACTGACAAATTTGGACAGAGATTGAATTCTTGATATATTGTTGCAAAACCTAGTTCGTGCGCCTTCCTGGGAGAATCTAACGTTACTGGTTCTCCATCAATGGTTATAACTCCCGAATCCTCCCGTAAAGCTCCACTCAAAATTTTTATAAGCGTCGATTTGCCTGCTCCGTTCTCACCCAAAATACAGTGCACTTCGGATTTGCGCAGATCAAAATCAACACTCTTAAGCGCTTGTACACCTGGAAATGACTTACTGATATTTTTCATTACCAAAAAAGGTTTCTGATCCATTTTGTTCCCTCACTTAACCTTCTTTTTCGATTCGGAAAGAGCCCAATTTCTTTCAATCTATTTTCTATGAAGATATTGGACGTGATGCAAATAGCTTTCTGTGTCATCCAAATCTACTAATTCTGGTTGATTTTCACTGAGCTTGCTCCTCAACCTCTGAACTTCTAATCCAGTCGGCATTGCTGAAGATGTTCCTTCACTCATTGTGCTTATTCCTGAAGCTAAAACAGCAAATTTGACGGCATCTCTTATATTCTCTCCACCTTCAAGTGCAACGGCTAGTGCAGAATTGAAACTATCCCCAGCACCAGTTGTATCTACAACCTCAAGTCCCTTTATTGGGAAAACAAAAAAACTCTCTGCATTAGAGAAGTATGCACATCCGTTTTCTCCAAGCTTCAGAATGAGTGTGCTTCCTATGCTCTTTTGGAAAAGGCGAGCAGCTGTTATTATCTCCTCTAGTGATTTGTATTGCCTACCTGAAAGAATAGAGAACTCACTTTCATTAGGCGTTAAGTAGGTAGCTTTCTCAATGCCTTCAAGCATATTCGGAATTGCCGGCGCAGGGTCTAAAATTATGGGGCACTTATTTCCGTAATTTTCCAAAATATACAAATTTGTGCTCCATGGAATTTCTCCCTGAAGAAGAATAATATCGGCTTTCGACAGGATATGCAGATTTTGATCTATAAAGTTCTTATTTAGAGCTCCGTTAGCTCCGGGATATATAATGATTCTATTGAGACCCAAATCATCAACTTCAATGAATGCCTGCCCAGAAAAATCATCTGGACGATTTGCAAAAAGCGATATATCGAATTCTGAAAGCTTATTAGAAAGAAACCCTCCTGCCCAATCATTTCCCAGAGAAGTCAAAAAACAACACTTGGAATTCAATTTAGCTACACCTATAGCCTGGTTTGCACCTTTTCCTCCTAAGTACTGTTGCATAACACTCGCAGAAGAGGTTTCTCCCTCTCTGGTTAAATGGTGTACCTTCAAAACTATATCGAAATTTGTACTTCCAACAACTACTATCATCTGCTCACTTCCTGAAATTAGCGGTAATAGATACGAAATCAATCAAGAAAAGGTTTTCATAAGCTTTGCAAACTAAATCCACCCATATGCTTCTTAACTTGATTAGTCTACGAATCGGCTAGAATCATGAAAAGGTTTTCAGAAGCTTCCCCCAGAAAATGGAATTTGTAACTTTAAAGATAATGCATATTTATACTAGCATAAAGGGCTTCAGATAAAGAATTCCAAATTTTCGTCTCCATAGCCTACTACTAGTAAATAACCATGATTAGCCTTGATTATATCGATATTGTTCATCTTTTCGGTATAAAAACTTCTTCTAACCCGTTGGTTATTTACTTTTCGGAAAATGCGGAATAATTAGCAGGGTTATTTGGATTACTCAATGTGAGATATCAACTGGGATGAAGAATTACAAATATTGTTAGTTCAATAGATGTATATACGAATTCTGAAGAGCGAGTTTAACACCTTTTGTGTGAAGCAACCACTCAAGTGTTAAGTTTCTTTTTAGGAGCATTTGTGGACTTTCTTACAATCAAACTGACAGGAAGCACCTTTGTAACCGGTCTCTTCCTCTTACCAGAAATGAACTCAAGAAGAAGTTTAGCTCCAGTTGCCCCGAGATTATACGAAGATTGTTGAACAGTAGTAAGAGGGGGATCATAATGTGCCGCTAGAAAATTGTCATCGAATCCCGTAACAGATATATCTTGCGGAACTTTCAAACCTTTTTTGACGCACGAATCAATAACACCAAAAGCTAGTAGATCATTCCCACAAATAATAATACTGGGTAATGGGAATTTCTCTGAAAGATTTTCAAATGAACTGACTCCACCCTCGTAAGAAAAAGCTGAACTCTCGCAAACCACAGAAATGTCTTGATGAGATTTTTCAAAGTCTTTTATTGCTTCCAGTCTTTCTCTTGCACTAGAAATCCCTGCTTCCCCACCAATATACCAATAATCTCTATGCCCCAAGGAATAAGCAAGTTCTGCAATGCTCTTCATTCCGGTTATGTTATCGCTTATCACAGATGAAAATCGCCCATCTTCAGTTCTATCTAGAAAGACAACTGGTATATTTGTTGACTCGATAATTTTTATGACCTTTTGACTTTCACCAGCGTGCATGAAAAGCAATCCATCAACTCTCTTACTAATTAAGTTTTTAACTTCTTCAATTTCCAAGCTTATATTTCCATCAGAGTTGTAAATCATCGGGGTTATTCCCGATTTGTGAAGTATGTCGCCTGCGCCCCTTATTACACTTGGAAAGAAAGGGTTTGTTATATCTGGTATTATCACTCCAACAGTAGAAGTAGTCATATTTCTTAGGCCTCGAGCAAGATCATTTGGCTTATATCCAAGGATTTTCACCGCTTCAAGGACCTTTTTCCGCTTTATTTCTGATACCTTCGCACTTTTGTTTATTACTCTAGAGACTGTCGATATTGAGACACCCGCACGTTTAGCTACATCCTTTATTCCCATTTCGGTACACCTCTGTTTAACTAATCAACAAAAATCAACTATGTTTATAATATCTACCCATTCAGCCAGTCCTTATGTAAGTATAACAGTTAATTACAGTTAAAACAGGCGTGGGTTACAATGCTCTGCTCAGCCCAAAAGGTACTTTCTTCTACCTCCAGTTGAAATACACAACTTACCGCCTAATGCTTCAGCAATTGCATTCATGGATTTGAACGAAGGATTGTGCTTTCCAATTTCCAACAAGGCAATTGTGCTTGAGGGGATCCCCGACAGTTCACTGAGTTTTGTTTGAGAGTATTTGAGCTTAATACGCAAATCAATGATCTCATTAACAAAGTCGTATAAGGAACCTATCCGATCCTCAGCTTTTCGGAAGCTTTCATTATGCTTGAACAATTCAAATAGCTCTTTATATTTGACTATTCGAAGGGCTTGTTTTTGAGAAGCTGAGTTTCTGGAAGCTTTTATACTTCTTTCTAGGCGTTTCTCCGATTCTTCCATAAGTTTCTGAATTGCACTTATATTTGCATTCTCCAAGTAATCCAACAAGAAAATTGTCTTGCTAGTACGATAGGCTCCCATAACGAAAATTGGGTTTGTCTCAAATACAGTAGAACGATCTCTGTAGTCAAAAATGTAAATCCGATTGTTATTGACGATGTATCTACTTACCCATTCCACTGTAACTCCTCTTCGTCTTAGCAACCTTTCAAAGAAGAATTTAATCATTCTGTGGGAGGCCTCATAATCTTGCCTATAAAGTTGCTCGAATACTTTTATGAAATCATTTCTACTAGGAACAAAAGAAACAGAATATCCTTTCCAGAGTACGAAATTCATAGCTTCTCCTTTCAAATACATTTCTGATTGCTGAGTAAATAGATCGTACTCCATAAGTACCTAGCGATCAACAGTTAGTAGATTCCCCAAAACATCCTAGCTGTATTATTATTTGATATTTTATTCATATTGTTGGATTCCTGTTCTTCCCAAACAAGCTTTCCATTTGAATCAGTCTTCAACAGATACACCTGATTCCTATTTCCAAAAGAACTCGTATAACTCGTGCGGTTTCAAACAGTGCGAGAGTATCGTGTGCGAAATTCAAAGCGATTCTATCAAATAGATAATAGGCGCTGATGGCAATTATATGACTAGGGGTAAGAACTACATTAGCATACTTAAAGAGAGAAACAGATGGTATTGGACCGATAACGTTAAGCGAACAAAGAACAGGAATAGAATCTCATAGTCCGTAGATGCATCCAAAAAACAACTGCCAGAACAATCCAAATTAAGAGGTACGAAAAAAGCAGAAAGAACTTAACTTCTCTTTTTTACTCCAGTTATCGCCAACACACCTAATCCAATAGGGGTTGTTTTATCAGGTCAATTGAAGATAATCAATGAAAAAGCAATTCTTTTAAACAGCTACAATTGTTATACAAAAAGCATTAAAGAAATAATCTCAATAATCTCTATTCACACGTTTCACAAACTAATAGCGAGAGAAGAGGTCAAGTTACTAAGAAGTAGTGCCCTAAGAACAACACTATCTGCTTAAGATAACTGAAGGCTCAAAAAATAAACTAACATGTCTTCCTGGGAAGTATCATCTATGGAACTTACGATTCCAGATGGAATATAAAGTTTAGATTTCCTCGGTTATACTTTTAGCGGAAATGCTCCAGCTATCCAGCAATGTTTTTGCTTTATTAAAGACGTCCACGTAGTACTCTTTTAATTTCTCGCGTACTATACTCGCATTTTTGTTTGATACCTTTTCTCCGCTCAAAATGTGCGGAAAACTGTTATTCAAGTTTTCAAGCTCGTTTACACTCATCCCGTCAATTAAGTGCTTGTCTGACTCTATTTGCGAGAGTAGCTTAGTTTCATTGTCTAGATCCTCGATTTGCTTCTGTATGAGTTGTTCTCCCCAGGATTCCTCGACTGTTCTTTTCAAATATCTCCAGGAATTCTTCACGTTCTTCTGAAGTGAAACGTAGTAAATGGATCTCTTCATTTTTAACTCAAATAGGTCTGCAGCATCGGAAATTGATTGGCCTTGGATTTTCTTTTTGCATTCGTCTATCAAGAACTTCATAATCGATTTATTCAAACTACCAGCATCGAAATTTTTCACTAAGCTATAGCCAATTACACTTCTGAGTGCTTCGTATTGCGAGAAGAAAAGAGATGATTCTGCATTTTCGATATTTGAAGTCTCATTATGGTTTAGTTCGTTAGTTTGTTCTTTATATATATTACTAACATAACTAACTAAACCAGTGTCAATGTTTTTCCGAGAAAGTTTATCCAAATAATCGAATATTTCACAAAGTTTTATTGGTAAACCAACTTCCTCGATAAAACGCTCGAACGTCGCTTCACAGGAGAATTTACTGTCTATTCTTTTACTTTTGTTCGGAAGGTACTCAACCCAGTTTTGATCATTCAATTCGTGAATTAAACGCAACACAGTTCTACTGGTTGTTCCCGTTTCTTTTGCAAGCGAAGTTTGGCTTAAGCAGACAACAGGTGAAATTTGATGTAGGGAGACGGTAATTAAGAAGGATAGTATAAGACGTGCTTGAGGACTAAGAGATGATTGTCTGATTATATAAGGGCCAATTCTTGGTAGCAAAAAAGGTACGATTTCACAAACGTTTTCAAGTTTTGGGGCACCATCATACGACAAAATATCTCGAGACAAAAGCTGCTCTACCGACATTTTATCTGGTGATAAAGTCGACTCTTGTGACATTTTATCTGGTGATAATTTATGCACATCCGACATTGTGTCTGGTGATAAAGTGTCAGATGACAAATTATCTGGTGATAATTTAGGCTGAATAGACATTTTATCTGGTGATAAAGTGTCATAAGAGTCACTTTTGTCTGGTGATATTTTGTCTGGTGATACACTCTTATCTGATGATGTTTTATCTACAGACAACTTATCTGATGATAGTTTATCTCGAGCCAACATGTCTGGAGATAAGATATCAGGTGATATTTTGTCTGGTGATGATATATCAGAAGATGACATATCATCAGATACATTATCTGCAGAAGACCCCTCTTTCTTCATTTGATCTTCGATTAACTTAGCCTGTTCCTCCAAGCTCTGGAACAGCCGAGTGATTCCGCTTGTACTTTCTCGTTTTGGCATTGTACTCACCTGAATTCTATTAGAGCCACTAACTCATCAACTAGAGATTCGAAATCAAGAAGGCCCTGTGGTGTCTTTTTCTCTTTCACAGCATACTGTGTTAGTGTTATCCCTTTAGCAATTGCACGTTGAACATCGGTATTTCGATTAACGAACGAGGTAAGGACACTATCCTGACCGAAATTCTCGGCCACATCTTCTCTAACGTCTTTTGACATCCTGGTTCTAGAGTCGAACATAGTTATGAGAATGCGAATTAGAAACGCTCGCTTCAGTGTAGGCTCAATGTCGTTGGTAATGATGTTCTTGAGTCTTAAGAATCCTTCGATTCCCAGGAAAGATGAATCAATAGGAACAATTATGATTTCGCTGGCAATGATTCCGTTTAGGACAAATGTGCCTATGTTCGGTGGGGTGTCGATTATCAGAAAATCATATTTAGCTTTTACAGGCCTCAAAGCGTTATCCAGCAAAAAATAAGGAGTAATTGCTCTCCTGAGCTCGTCCTCAATATCGAACATTCCAATATTGGACGGAAGCAAATCGAAGTTAGGACCCATATTAACTATGCTTTCCTCAATAGAGGCCTTTCTGGTAAGAACGTCAGCGATCGTGTTATAGAACAAAAGAGGGTTCTTTCCCAATGACATAGAACAGTGCCCTTGGGGATCCATATCTATCAATAGAACCTTCTCCCCTCTTTTCGATAGAATATCAGCAACATTTACGCAGCAGGTGGTTTTTCCAACGCCGCCCTTAGAATTTCCAAACATTATAGAATGGGCCACGTCAGATCAACCCCTATTCTTCAAGAGAAGCTTAACGTTTCTTTTGAGCCAGTCTACCTGCCGCTGTTCATAAACCCGCCAGTCTCTTATGTCTCTATCAGGTACAAATGGTAGCTTACCAGTTGCTTCCCATCGGAACAGTGTGCGCTTGTTAATACCCAAAAGATCCGCAACTTCTTGCGCATAGTAAGTTCCGTCTTCTTTCATAAAGGCACCTCGATACATAGTATACATACTTAGAGTGGTAGATATGGAAATAATATCACATAATTTGTGAATTATACAAATCAAACCAATAGTAGTTAATTTAGTGACTCAAATATAATTTGACAAACCCATCTTCTCCCCTCCAAAAATCATACGTTGTTCTATAGAACATACTTCCATAGATTTTAATTTAGCTTCAGCATTAGTGTACAGAATCTTGTTCCTGTGACTTACGTACTACCTGTTTAGCACTTAGGAATTCTTGGTGCCGCAGAAGACTATTCTAAGGGTGTTTTGAACCAAAATTCACTTTCAAGGGGAAAACCGTACCAGGATGAATAAGCTATGAGTAAGTATAAGCCCCATCAATTAATTGTTACGAGCATTTTCGTAACAGGCATTCAAGTTAGAATTTCTTCGCTGAAAATGGCGGTAATCAGCTAATATACTTAGAATTCAAAGTCATTGCTCCAATTGAAACTCTCCTTCCTGATTGTGCGTACGTCCATGCAGACAATTACTGAAGAATAGTGACTGTTATTTGCTGTTCTCATAGCTTATGTATTCGTCCAGGCTGATAACGTTCCCCATAAGGTTCTTCACTTATCCTGACTGTATACGAATGGAGGCAAGTGATTGTTCATTTACCCCCTTAGCACCCCCTTGCGCGCCTTTACGGAAATTGTGGCTTGTAAATAAAGATAAACATTAGCAGCGGAATGCGATCTGAAATCGCGCGGAGGGGGCAAAGAGGGGTGACAATAACCACAAAAAAATATTGTTAATCATATGACCCACTTTTATGAGCAATTATAGTCTTAATTAGTGCATCACAAACTTATTGTATTCAATCGCCATTGTTCGTACTCATTAAATAGTAATTCCAGAATAGTCGCTATAGTAGCTGATAGAAGCAAAATTATATCTAAACTATGCATATGAAGCAATCAAAAAAAGTGTCAAACGATAGACCTAATATTTATCCATTAAATTGCCCTGTAATGAATTTAAATATGCTCGATGTATGTTTGTATGTATTACGATGCTTCGAAGCAATACGGGGCATTCTAAGGCCAAATAGAGGGTATTCTGAATTGGGTAAGAACTGAACGGTTGAAAGTGTCGAGATTAACTTCTTGTTTGAACGCATAAATTTCACTTGTCTAAAGACTCCTGCACGGTAATTTCATGAAGTACCACTTTCACAAATCTATTTCGTGTTTTCTCCCCTCCCCGTTTTCCCCCACTCCAGGATCAATACCCTTTCAACCCCTTTCTAAGTGAGAGAAACAATCACCATAGGTTTAAGAAGTAACTTTTCTTTACTTTAAGAACAATCACCATAACCTGGTATGAAACGATCACTATAAAAGTAAGGAGGCGATGATTCACCAAAATAGAGGTCCTGACAGAATAAACTGCCAGGACCTGGGATTTTTCATTGCAAGCGAAACGCGTTTTCTTCCAGAGACGTAGTGGTATTTTGCATTTATTCTCAAGTTGAATTTTGTAGAAAAAACCACCTCCCAAAATTCACGCGCGCCGACGGTATCAATAGGGTTACAGTTCTCTCTCCGTAGGGAAACGAGCACCATAACCTGGTGAAAAACAATCACTTTAAAAACAACGTGATTTTTCTTCCAGGATAATGGAGCTCCTTGACTGGAATTAGTACCCTTTATTCGTCGAGTATTAATCGACGAAATCATCTCTTGAATACTTCGTTTGCCCTTTTTTCCTCAAAGACAAGGACAACATTATCTCTTTTGAAGTCTTTGGCATTTGCGAGACTATTTTCTTCGAGAGTTTCCCATGTTTCGTAGATGTCTTCCGGGAACGTTAGAAAATCAAGCCCGTATTTATATGTCGTGTGTGCCCCTATTCGGGTCTCGTCACCTTTCTTAAGAAATCCAGCCAAGACGAGAAAATTCATTGCTCTGTTTACTCTGAAGTTTGATAATCCACCGGCCAATCTACCCACGTGTCTTACTGAGCACATGAACCATTCTTTGCCGTTATTGTAGTTCTTCCTGGCCTCGGATCTAACGACTTCCGTGACTTTACGGATATCATCCAGGAATCTGTTATTTGATACTTCAGCCATTAGTTCAAATTGCCTATTAAGTTCCGGTTCTAATCTGTTCCACCATTCATCAAAGGCAGCGCCGTAGATGGTTGTTATACCCTCTTCCTCAATCCAGCTGTAGAACCGCGGAAGTTCTTTTGAAGTCATCTTAGCTTTTTTGGGATTTCCCCCATCTTTAAGGGCAAGGAAGACTTCTATGATGTCGTAGTTCATGTCATTTGCGAAGCAATGGAGCTGGAAATTGGATTTCTCTGAGAAGTCGGTGTAGCGTATTCCGGGATGGAAGAGTGAGTAGACAGTCCTGGTTGGATTACCGCTACCGAAGATATCCGGGAATTTGATTGATCCATTTTTCTGAAGCGTATGTGTATCCAGTTCCACGCCTGCCATTTCAAGTACTTTCTTCCATAATTCAGGATCGCTCGATAGCAGGTCTTTCATTGCCTTGTGAAAGTCAGAATGCCCATAGAGCGGTGAGTAACATCTTCCTGAAGATATAGAATAGGCAATGCTTGAGGGAGACTTGAAATTTCCTCTCCATCTGCAGTTTCTGCAGTCATCAAATATCTTTGAAATATAATCGCAGGTATGTGGTTTGGATGCTTCCAGCGCATGGTCTATCTTCTTATCTGTTTCTTTCTTTGAGTATCGAGGATAGGGACTGGACAGTTCATGGATCTTATCCTTAGCCCCGAGCGCAGCCAGATTTGATATCATCATGTACCAGCTGGGTTCATCGAGAGTTCGGGCTTCATCTCTGCAATGTCGCAGAAAGTGGCACTTTTCTATTGTTTTGTCTATTATCTCGGGAGAGAAACTACCAGGCTGAACGGGTTCTTCTCTCTTATAATCGTGGGGAAGTCTCTCTTCAGCCGACAGCTCTATGGAGAATCTTTTGATAAGCTCATCAAGAGAGTACTTTTTTCGGGAGTTGTAGAGAATTATCACCGGAACGGGTTTCGATTTAAAATTAATACTCCCGGGCAGTCTCATAGTTTCTCCGTATTGGCAGACTGCAGGATCTCCGTTGAATTGATCTTTCAAAGCAAGATTTAGTTTCTCCACGGTTATAAAATCCTCGTATCTAGCTGGTTGCTCCAGAACCCAGTAAGCATGAACTCCGTGACCGGAATTTATTATGTAAGTTGGTTCGGGATTAAATGTCTGGAGAGAGTCTATTGCTTCTTGTCTCGTTCTATTTCCCTTTAAATCAACATCCAGCCACAGTGCGTTTATACCGGAGACGGTGTCTTTGCCACCCATTTTGTTCCGGCTTCCAACTCCGAAAAACAGATTCCTACCTCTGTTATTGTAGAGAAACTCTTCAATAGAGCTTTCACTGAGGTCCGAGACGGGTAACGCCTTTCTGCGAGGGATTTCGTTATCCTTTAAAGCCCGGAATTCTATCAGAAGTGGAACTTTTGTTTCCTGACAATCCCACTGAACATCTACTGGAAAGAGGCTTTTGAGGAATTCGCATGTCTCTGTTATACTTGTGGTATCAAAATATTTTTCTGGTAATTCCAGCCCCGTTGCATCGGGGCTTATTTTTTTTTCAATCACTGAATCACACCCTTTTTGAGGTCGCACTACACGGCTTGTGGAGAATTCCTACTGTTGAGGGTCCGGGTTCAGTGGTTCTTCCTCTTGAACAACAGACCGATGTCAACGAAATTTCCTTGCATGAAGTGTTTTCATTAATTCCGTCTTGTCCTTCTTTCACTAAAAATGCTCCTCCTTAATTGTTTGCTGATATCACAGCAGGTTGATTTGGACAGTTTCTCGAAGAATAAGTATAAGAAAATCCTTCGAGTCCAAAGACTACGAGAAATGTTAGAATCATGCTTTCAATTTCTATAATTCGTGAGGCCTCGCGGAGAAGGAAATAATCCCCGCCCGATGACTGCTTTTGTAAGTGTTATAAATCTTCTGGCCTTTCGGTTTTCTGCAGCCCACCGGTGTCTATTCCAAGAAGAACATCCATCAATATTGTATACTAAGATTCTGCTTTTTAGCGCGAAAACAAGATCCGAAGGATCGGCGTAAGTAAAGATTTGATAATGCCATCCTTACCCTAATGTAACATTGATTTCGCATAGATACGCTTGAAAAGCTCATTGAAAAGCGGATACGACGATTTCAAAATTGCGCACCCTACTTAAATTACCTTGGGGCGAGCAAGGAATGAATCCCATTGTTTCAAGTAAGATTCTATGGGAAGTAGATAGGCAAGAATTTTGTTCACTAAAGCTTAGTACCTCTAGTAACACGTGGAAAGGCTCCTTTTTAGGAGGTGTCAAATTTGATACTACCATAGGGCAAACCCTGATCCTGCAGCACTTTAACAAAGAAAAGGTTAACGGAAGAAAGAATGAGAAGAGGGGGGACGTCTGAAAAGACCAAGAATAGAATTCAGCAAGCTAAGGAAAATGGAATTGCATGCAAGAAAAGTTTGAAAGGTTCCTGCACAAAGGTACCAGGAGAGAAGGTTGTCTCGAATAAGGCTCTTGCCCGTGTGATAAGCGAATTGGGGTAATTGTATTCACTTCCATGCTCTACAGAATCAAGATCAAGCTTCTCAAGGCAGTACACGGCGGTCATTTCTGCGAGAGATTTCAGTTTATCCGTGTTCATTCACGCACCCACTTTCTGAGAGTAATCAGGTTCATTTTTAGACCCTGTCTGGACACTTCTATTTCGTCTGAGACAACGAGTGAATCTAAACCGACTTCGATCTTGAAAGGAAATAATTCGGGAGTTCTTCCGATTTCTTCAAAGGCAATAGATCTGCTCTCTTTACCATAGAGCAGGCTTTGAATGAGCCATGTTGTCTCACTCTGTCTCTCTACGGCTATTGCGGTTCTTTCGTTGGCTGTATAGCCGGCTTGTCTCTCTGTACTCTCTATCGATCCCCATAGTTGCATAGTTTGAATTACCCTTGAACATGCTCTAGTAAGTGTTGATCTCTCTCCCCATATTTTGCTTATCCTGTCGTGGACCTGAGAGACACCAAAATAACCCTGCAGAGCTATCAACCTTCCGCAGATCGCCGCAATATCCCTGAAGAGTGTATAAGTTGCCAGGCTCATTCCCCAGTGAAAGATTCTTGTATCTATTTCTGGATTCTCTTTGAAAATCTCAAGCGCCTTCCTTCGTAGAACGACCAGATTGGGATTATTGTCAAGCCACATTCTGGAGATAACGAGTCTAGTCTTCCTTCTGGCATCCTTGCCAGGTAAATCGACTGCCATGAATCGCTCTTGTTGTTCTCTTATCTCTTGAATACTCTTATCTTCGGCAAGGAGCTCCAAAGTGATATCGAGCCATTCCTTCTTTATATGTCTGTCAAATCCAAGCATCTTTGCCAATTTAGTTCATCCTCTCGATAGTTTTATCAGTGGGACTATAACTTCATCAAGTGTGAGTCCACCGTGAGAAATCACAGCCGAGTCTAGTGTTGTGAATGCCCGTCTTCCTCGTGTGATAAGGGGTAAGAAGTCCTGAGGAAGTCCCGCCGGAATCCATTCGATGGAATCGGGATATTCGCAATGAATCCTGTGTCTCAACAACGAATCTCTGTAGATCCTGATCCTTTCGCCTCTTGTCTCCGCCATCAATCCTTCCGAAGGGTTTCCCATCCCCTTCGATTCAACGTTTCCATGATCGCTTGTAAGAATAACCTCGTAGCCCGACCGTAAAAGGAGCTTACACAGATCCAGAAAACAGCTCTCCTGAAGCCAGATCTCTGTGGCGGCGAGAAGCGATCTCATGCCTATATTCTCACCGTGAGCCTTTTCATCAAGCTCTCTCATGACTATCCCGATAACCGACATCTCTCTTTCGACCGATTCTTCTGCCGCTCTCATCAGTTGATTGTCTACCTTGTTTATATAAGAGATTTCCCTTTCTTTGACCCCTTTATCAATCCACGCCCGCTTCCAAAGTCCGGACTCCGCGGAAGTGCTCTTGAGATCGGACAGTTCCGAGGGAAGCGACCCGGAGAAGATAGCCTGTCGCGAGACCGCCGTTACAGTCGGAATCATCGCAAAAGCCGCGTGTTGTTCGCAGATAAAGCTGTTCAACCGGGGTGAGAGCTCAGACCATTGAAGCAGAGACATACCGTCGATTACTATTAGTGCGTTCTTTCCAGTCTCACGGAACAACCTGCCAGTCCAGCTGATTATGTCCTTCACAGTCACAGGGAGTTTTGAAGAGATAGTTAGAAGTCTTCCGTACTCCTCAACCATCCAGTTCTCGAATTTAGAATCTACAAGCGTCCTGATCGCCTCTAAACCTGAGTTTTCATTCCTTTCAAGAGAGATCGAGTAGGCGAGCAGATTCAACTCTGCCCAGCGCCAGGCGAAATCGATCCAGTTACTGTAACTCGCATCAACCGCTGGGATAGAATTACTCACGATCTCGAAAAGCTTCTTGAAGCGTATTTGCGCTGAACGTTCATTATCGATCCCTATTGCCGTCCACGATTTTTCATACTTTGACGGATCATCGACAGGCACGGCTTTCAGAATACCTTCGGTAAACATCGTATCTGCATAAACCTTGATCTTTGGGTCATCAAATGGCAGAGAACAGGGTCCTTTATGCTTCAATGGAGCGTCGCTCTCTTCATAAGAGATGAAGTTCCCGAGATTCCTCAAGAAGAGCGT
>Ga0068714_10002155_pt1 | contig 26138 bp, 32 predicted proteins | sample MTBNYHSulfiMetaG_FD_62988 | JGI IMG/M metagenome (GOLD analysis project Ga0068714, IMG submission 62988) | Enrichment culture microbial communities from rom New York Harbor, USA that are MTBE-degrading - MTBE-NYH (New York Harbor Sulfidogenic)... | ecosystem: Environmental > Aquatic > Marine >... | reverse complement strand
CTGGGGCGCCCGAGTCGTGATATTTTACATATCGTGCAGCCGCAGTCCTCTAAGACAAGGGCCTACTTGACTGAAAAGCAGCGCCCGAAACTCGTGTTTTTGTATCGTGCGTCAGCATTGGCATTGGCTTGCTGTGATTGACTTCGATTAGCCATTTGCTATACTGCAAGCGATCAATTTATGTGCCATTACTGATGAAGTTTTCCATTATGGTCAGCGGACAGATAAAAGGGGAAAGATCTTGCGTCAGACAAAATTCATTTTCATAACGGGTGGAGTGCTTTCATCGCTGGGCAAAGGTCTGGCTGCAGCATCCATTGGTGCTCTTATGGAAAGTCGCGGCCTGCGCGTCACCATGCAGAAGCTCGATCCGTATATCAATGTTGATCCCGGTACCATGAATCCTTTTCAACACGGAGAAGTATACGTAACGGATGACGGGGCTGAAACGGATCTGGACCTGGGACATTATGAGAGATTCACCCACGCTCGAATGACAAAAAGGAATAATTACACCTCCGGCGGTATCTATTATGCGGTCATTAAAAAAGAGCGTAGAGGAGACTACCTGGGCGGTACGGTGCAGGTCATTCCCCATGTCACTGATGAAATCAAGGCGTGCATCCGAGGTGCCGTCGACAGCGTCGATCTCGTAATTGTGGAAATCGGCGGTACCGTCGGTGATATCGAAAGCCTGCCTTTTCTGGAAGCTATTCGGCAGTTTAGAAGCGATGTCGGCAGAGAGAACGTACTCTACATCCATCTGACGCTGGTGCCGTACATGAAGGCGGCCGGCGAAGTTAAAACCAAGCCAACTCAGCACAGTGTCAAGGAGCTGAGAGGCATCGGTATCCAACCTGATATTCTGCTTTGCCGGACAGAGCACTTTTTATCGCCGGACATCAAAGCCAAGATCGCTCATTTCTGTAATGTGGAACCTGACGCCGTCATAACCGCCAAAGACGTGGAATGCATTTACGAAGTGCCGCTTTTGTTTCACCAGGAGGGACTCGATGAGAAGATTGTGCGTCTGCTCAACATATGGACTCGCGGACCAATCTTGGACCAATGGGCAAAATTGGTAGAACAAATGAAGCATCCCGTCTATGACGTCAATATCGCCATTGTCGGTAAATACATCGATCTCAAAGAGTCCTACAAAAGCCTCAACGAGGCCCTGGTGCATGCCGGTGCGGCGCACAATGCGCGGGTCGTTCTGGATTACGTGGATTCTGAAAACGTTGAAAAAGAGGGTGGAGAAACTCTCATAGAGGCGGCTGATGGAATTCTGGTGCCGGGTGGTTTCGGCGAGCGTGGTGTCGAGGGAAAAATCAAAGCGATTCGCTACGCTCGAGAAAATCAAATCCCTTTCTTCGGTATTTGTCTTGGAATGCAACTGGCTACGGTCGAGTTCGCCCGCCATGTTGCGGGCTTGGAAAAGGCTCACAGCATGGAATTTGACAAGCACACCCCCCACCCGGTGATTTATCTCATGCGGGAGTGGTTCGATTATAAAAATAACCGCGCAATTCGACGCGATGAAACCTCCGACTATGGTGGCACCATGCGTCTTGGCGCTTATCCCTGTGTGCTGGAGCCGGGGAGTTTTGCTCATGAGGCATATCAATGCCAGGAAGTTTCCGAACGGCATCGTCACCGCTACGAATTCAACAATGAATACAGAGAGATTTTGGCAAAGCAAGGATTCAAATTCACGGGGCTCTCCCCTGATCAAAAACTGGTTGAGATCATTGAACTACCCGATCACCCCTGGTTTCTGGGGTGTCAGTTTCATCCGGAATTTAAATCTCGTCCGATGGAACCGCACCCGATCTTCAAGGCTTTCGTCAAGAGCTCGCTGGAACAGGCGCGCCTGAAGGACCCTGAAAAGTTTAAGGCAAGGGAAGGTAGTTGCTGAAGGAAAGATCATCGTGGCGGATTTTACCGTTTTAGGCCAGCCCATTGGCAAGGACCGCTTCTTCGTAATCGGAGGGCCGTGCGTTTTAGAAAGCGAAGAGCTGGCATTAAAGATTGCGAGCTTCATGCGAGAGACTTGCGGGCGATTAGGGATACCGTATGTTTTCAAGAGCTCGTATGATAAAGCCAACCGCACTTCTATTCAGTCTTATCGCGGACCGGGTCTGAAGGTGGGACTGGACATCCTGGCGAGGGTCCGGAAGGGTCTCGGTGTCCCTGTTTTGACAGACGTACACAGCATCTCGGAGCTTAAGGAAGCGGCAAAGATTGTCGATGTTCTGCAAATTCCTGCGTTTCTCGCCCGCCAGACGGACTTGCTGGTGGCTGCAGGACAAACCGGCACCCCCGTGAACATTAAGAAAGGACAGTTTCTGGCGCCGTGGGATATGCTGCAAGTAGTGGAAAAAGTGGCCCAAACTGGAAACAAAAAAATCTTGGTTACTGAGCGCGGCACTCAGTTTGGGTACAATAATCTGGTAGTAGACATGCGGTCAATTCCAATTCTGGCAGAAACCGGCTGCCCGGTTGTTTTTGATGCCACACACAGTGTCCAGCTGCCTGGTGGCATGGGAGCCTGTTCCGGTGGCCAAAGGCAGTATGTAGCACCGCTCGCTTGCGCCGCGATTGCGGCCGGAGCCGATGGTGTTTTTCTGGAAATGCATGAAAACCCCGATGCAGCACTTTGCGATGGCCCCAATTCGGTGCCCCTTTCAAGTGTGCCGGCTCTCCTGGAAAAGCTCGCAAAGATTTACCGTACGGTCCGATGCGAGCTGCCGGCTTAGGTTTTGGAAACCGAGCAGGAAAACAATGGAGTTCTTGAAAACGATAGCTGAAGTGCTCAGGCAAAGAATTCTTCCGATCCGCATGATAATTTTTGATGTGGATGGCGTATTGACAGACGGGCGCATTATTTATCACGACGACGGTTCCGAGATCAAGGAGTTCGATGTTCAGGACGGGCATGGCATCAAACTGCTGCAAAGGGCGGGGGGAGTTGAAGTGGCCTTGATAACCGGCCGATACTGCAAGGCGGTGGAGCATCGAGCCGCAGCACTTGGCATTCTCAGGGTGCATCAAAACATAAAGTACAAATTAGCTATTTACGAGAAAATATTGCAGGAAACGGGCCTGACAGACAGGGAAGTGGGGTTTGTGGGTGATGATTTGATCGATATACCTGTCATGCGCCGGGTTGGATGGGCTGTCGCAGTGCCCAATGCGGTCAGCCACGTGATCCCTTATGCGCACTACGTGACCAAAGCCGGCGGCGGACACGGTGCCTGCCGCGAGGTTTGCGAATTGATACTGCAGGTCCAGGACCGCTGGGAAAGGGTGACAGAACGTTACTTTGGAGCAGGGAGTTGAGGAGGCTTTCCTTTCTATTCTTCTTTATGACTGGAGCTTGAAGTTGTCAGCGTTTAGTCGGGTCGAGCATTAACTCAAACTTCAAAACTAAAAACCGTCTCAGGTGCAAAGGTGATAAGAATTTCGCTAAAATCCAGTCACTTACTTGTATTGGCAACCGCTCTGACGCTTGCGTTCCTATTATTCATGGGTGTTTGGAAGGCAAAAACACAAAAAGAGATAGGGCAGCAGACGGCTGCGGTCAGCGACGAACCTTCAGCTGAAATGAAGCTGACTGATATGGAATACACTGAAATGCAGAAAGGTCGGCGAATATGGACTCTGAAGGCTGAAGAAGCGAAGTACTTTCAGGAAGACCAGAAGACAGCTCTAACAAGAGTGAGACTGGTTTTTTTCATGGAAAACGGCGAGGAGATTCATCTTCAGAGCCAACAAGGAGTTTTGCATGCAGGCAGCAAAGACATTGAATTGTGGCATGCAGTTCACGCCGTTTTTCCAAAAGGCTATGAGTTATCTACGGAAAGAGCCCGCTATAACCACAAACAAAATCTTATATCTTCGGAAACGGCAATTTTGATAACCGGACCGGACCTCAAACTAGAGGGTAAACACTGGAAGTATGTGATTGCGGAGCGTCGCGCCTTGTTGGGGGGACGAGTTCAAGCAACGTTAGCTTCTGAAGCGGCGAAGCCAAAGTGAGGGGAACGGGAACGCCATGAAAAAGCTCGGCGGTAAGTCCAGATGTCGCGGAATTATGGAATTCGTTTTACTAAGCTGCTTTCTTATTGGTACAACCCAATTGGGTTTGGCAGCGGATAAAGCGAAAAAGGCGGATTCTAATGCAACTCAACAACAGGGGCTGTTGCAGAACGATGCGCCCATCCATATTGCCAGCGACCGCATGGAAGTGGATCAAAACGACAAGCTCGTAACCTTCGAAGGACACGTGGTGGTTCAACAGAAAGAGTTGACCATTACCGGGAAACTGATGAGGGTGTATATTTTACAGGAAGACACAAGCTCCGACTCTAACAAAGCGGACCGGATCGATCGAATCGAAGTGGAAGGAGACGTCAAGATTTCTCAGCAGGACAAGATTGCAACGGCTGATAAAGCCGTTTACTATCACGATCAACAAAAAATCGTTCTGATGGGCAATCCACAGTTTTCACAGGGCCAGGATACTATCAAGGGGCGCCTGATCACTCTTTATCTGCCGGAACAACGTACGGTGGTCGAAGGGGGAGAAAATACGCCGGTTCACGCGGTGTTGTATCCAGAACGGAAGGAGCAATAGGTTTTGTCTCCGCTAGCAGACCGGAAGAGGTTGGAAGTATGTGATCTAGTTAAGATTTATCAAGGCCGCCAGGTGGTCGACCATGTCAGTTTGGAAGTGGAGCCGGGGCAGATTGTCGGTTTGCTTGGACCGAACGGGGCCGGCAAATCAACCACGTTTTACAGTGTGGTTGGCATAATTCGCCCCGATGAAGGGGCGGTGCTCCTCAATGGGGAAAACATTCTGCAGGTTCCAATGTATTTGCGGGCGCGCAAAGGCATCACGTACTTATCCCAGGAGCCCTCAGTATTTCGCAAGCTGACCGTAGAACAAAATATCTTGGCCATCCTGGAAACCCTCAATATCGGCAAGCAGGAGCGCCGATTGCGTTTGAAGGAGTTGTTGGCAGACCTGAACATCGCTCACCTGGCGAAAAATAAGGCGGATCGTCTGTCGGGCGGAGAGCGGCGACGGGTGGAAATCACGCGGGCTCTGGTGACTCAACCCAGTTTTATCCTTTTGGATGAGCCGTTCGCGGGGATCGACCCGATTGCAGTCATAGAAATTCAGGGGCTCATAAGATCTCTTAAAGACAAGGGGATAGGAGTCCTGATATCCGATCACAACGTTCGTGAAACTCTTAAGGTGTGCGACTGGGCTTATATTATGCACGAAGGGAGAATCCTGGAAGCGGGCGATCCGATCAGCATCGCAAGCAGCGATCTGGCCCGTCGGACATACCTTGGAGACCAATTCAGTTTATCTTAGTAGGATATAATAATGGCTCTTGAGCTGAGACAACAATTAAAGCTAACCCAGCAACTCATCATGACTCCCCAGTTGCAGCAAGCGATCAAGCTGCTTCAACTGTCACGGTTGGAGCTTCTGGAGACCATCAATCAGGAGTTGGAAGCCAATCCGTTACTGGAAGAAGTTCAGGAGGAGCTCGCTGAGACCGAAAAACAGGAGGCCGTTGCCGAGGAATCATTTAAGGAAGTAGAAATATCCGAAAAAATGCGGGAGGATTTCGACTGGGAATCCTACCTGGATGAATACAATACCGGAACTCCCGTCCTGGTCGAAAAGGACCCCAACAGGGAATGGCCCGCTTACGATCATAAGCTGACTCTCCCCGCCTCACTCGAAGGCCATCTGATCTGGCAGCTGAGACTGTCCAACATGACCGAGGCCGAAAAAGAAATCGGATCCTTCATCATTGGTAATTTGAATCGAGACGGTTACCTGGAAGCCACACTGGAAGAGATCGCCGATATGGGGGGTGTGAGTACTGATGAAGTTGAGAAGGTGCTGGTCAAGATCCAGCTCTTCGATCCTATAGGCGTGGCCGCGCGCGATTTGCGGGAATGCTTGCTGATACAGGCCGGCAATCTGGGTTTGGAAGACGATCTGGTAGCGCGGATCATCCAAGATCACCTGCAATATCTGGAGACTAAGAACTATCAGGCTTTGGTCAAATCCTTGAGAAGGTTGCCTGAAGAGGTCAAACACGCTATCGATATCATTCTCAACCTCGATCCTCGCCCGGGTAGCGCCTTTAGTGAGGAGTCGGTGCAATACATCAGCCCGGATGTGTATGTTCTGAAAATAGACGGCGAGTTTGTGATTTTACTGAATGAAGACGGCATGCCCAAGCTTAAGGTGAGCTCTTATTATAAAGAGGCTTTAAGTGCAGACGCGGTTTTGCCGGCTGATGCCAAAGACTACATTCAGACTAAACTGCGGTCCGCCGCATGGCTGATCAAAAGTATCCACCAGCGCCAACGGACTCTGTACAAAGTCACCCAGAGCATCATCAAGCTTCAGCAGGATTTCTTTGACAGAGGTGTGGCCTTTCTAAAGCCCATGGTTCTGCGGGATGTGGCGGAAGATGTGGGAATGCATGAATCCACCATTAGTCGTGTAACCTCGAGCAAATATATGCACACACCACACGGGATTTTTGAGTTGAAATATTTCTTTAATAGCTCCATAAATAGCGTTTTGGGTGAAGCTGTAGCCTCGGAAAGCGTTAAGGATAGAATCCGACAAATTGTCCGTGACGAGAGCTCCTCAAAGCCTTTCAGCGACAAGGAAATAGTTGCTCTGCTGAAGAAGGAAAATGTCGATATCGCCCGGCGCACGGTGGCAAAGTACCGCGAAATGCTGGGCATTCTGCCTTCCAATAAACGGAAGAAATCATTCTGGGGCAGTTAAGCCCGCCTTTGTTATGCGTTAATCGTCAATCGGCTGATTATGGAAATCAAGTAACGAATAACGGATAACAAATAACAAATTACGAACAACGGAGGATAGCAAGAATGCAAATCAGTGTGACTTTCCGCCATATCGAGCCGTCGGAAGCTATAAAAGAGTACGCGGAAGATAAGATTTCGAGAATCAAAAAGTACGTCGAAGAACCCATAGAAGCGCATGTGGTACTAAGCGTGGAGAAATTTCGCCACATTGCCGAAGTCACTATAAAAGCGAATGGCATGGGTTTTAAGGGATCGGAGGAAACGGACGACATGTATTCCGCCATTGACATGTTGGCCGACACAATTGAATCGCAGGTTAAGAAGAACAAAGAGAAATTCCGTGGAAGAAAATCGACCAACGCCACACGAGATTTTGCTGCAGCCATGAGTGCTGAGGGTGAGGCCACCGTAGATCGGGAGACGCGAGTCATAAGAACCGAACAGGTATACGCCAAGCCCATGGACATAGATGAAGCGGTCATGCAGCTGGATCTTTCCAGCGGCGAGTTCATGGTGTTCACCAACCGGCATACCAATCGCATTAACGTTTTGTATCGGCGCAAGGACGGCAATTATGGCCTTATTGAGACCATGGCGTAAGATGCCGCAAGGGCTTTTGTGCCCGCCTGGTGATGATTCCAGTAGAAAGGCGCTGAAAGGAACGAGAAGAGTTAAATGAAAATATTGGACATTTTGGCGAAAGACTCGATTATCCCCGATCTCAAAGGCAGAACCAAAAAGCAGGTGCTGGAAGAGCTCATCGATGCATTATTGAAAAATAAATCTCATCTCGATCACGACAGGTTAATGGCGGTTTTGCTTGAACGAGAACGTTTGGGAAGCACTGGTATAGGGGATGGAATTGCTATCCCCCACGGGAAAATGAGAGACCTCGATCAATTGGCTCTTTCTTTTGGTAGATCGACGCAAGGAGTGGATTTCGAGTCGATGGACGGTAAACCGGTACACCTGTTTTTTCTTCTGGTGGCGCCCGAGAATTGCGCCGGAATTCATTTGAGGGCCCTGGCAAAAATTGCAAGACTTTTGAAAAACGGGACAGTGAGAAAGAAACTGGCCAATGTTAAGAGCCGAGAGGAAGTTTATTCGGTGATCCAACTGCAAGATGAAGATTTCTGAATAGTTGGTGATCTTTCCTCAATTCTCCTAAGACTTTTCGTCGCTTGTTTCGCTTTGCAACGCAGTGTTTCCTTCCCCGAGATTTTTTGCCTGCAGGCATTCTTCCATGTATGAAAAACAAAGCAGAGAATGTTTAATGGAATGAACAGAAGGGTTCAAGTCGTAGTTGTTACAGGACTTTCAGGGTCCGGTAAAAGCACGGCAATAAAAGCTTTTGAAGATGTCGATTATTTTTGTATCGATAATTTGCCCGTGCCGATGCTCCCCCAGTTGCTCTCGCTTTTCGAGAAGGATATGCCGGATCTCTATAAGATCGCTTTAGGGATAGATATCCGGGAGCGGAAATTTCTGAAAGATTATGATAAAATTTTCAGGTCTTTTGATGATTCCGGCTATCGTTTTGAAATCCTGTTTCTAGAAGCCAGCACTCACGTCTTACAAAGGAGGTACAGCCAAACTCGACGCGTGCACCCCGTCACATCGCGTGAGTCTGTGCTGCTGGATGCCATCCAGAATGAGCGTGAGCAACTGGGAGCCTTACGCAGCCGGGCCACACGAATCCTGGATACCAGTAACTATTCGATTCACCAGCTTAAGAGCTTTATAACCAGATCCTACGGAAATGTATCCGATGACGGCAGAATGAGCATTCAGGTTCTCTCTTTCGGATTCAAGTATGGACTGCCTTTTGAAGCCGATATGGTCATGGACGTCAGATTTCTTCCCAATCCTTACTTTGTCGAGGAGCTCAGGGCCCAGGATGGCTGCTCCCCGCTCGTTCAATCCTGGGTGATGAAATGGCCTGCCGCTCAAGAGCTCAGTTCCGATTACAGCGGCTTGCTGCTGAAGTTGCTTCCGTTGTACGTCGGAGAAGATAAACGTTATTTGACTATTGCCTTTGGCTGCACGGGGGGTAAGCATCGATCCGTGGTAATGGCCGAACAAATAGCGGAACAACTGCGCCGCCATAATTACAGAATCAATATCTTTCATCGTGACATCCATCTGGAGTGAGTGACAGCCAATGCCGAAAGAGGATCGCAAAGAACAGATAGGAATTATCGTGATATCCCACTGCAATCTTGCTGCTGAGCTGGTTCGTGTCACAGAGCTCATTGTGGGTCCGCTGACAAATTGCAGGACCATCTGCTCCGAGGCCAACCGGCCTGTTGAAGAGATGACGAAGCAACTGCGCGGCGCCATCAAAGAGGTCGATCAAGGGAAAGGGGTTTTGATCTTGACGGATCTTTTTGGTGGGACACCGGCCAATATCAGTTTGTCATTTCTTGGTCCCAAGGTCGAGGTGGTTTGTGGAGTGAACCTGCCGATGCTGATCAGGCTGGCCGGGACGCGCGAATCTAGTTCACTGGTCGAAACCGCCGCCATGATAAAAGAATACGGCAAACGCCATATATCCCTAGCGAGCGAAGTGCTCACCCGCTCGACAAAGGGCATCCAGCAGGGATGATAGAAATAGTGCCCATGACCGCTGCGGATGTCCCATCGCTTCTGGAAATCGAGCAGGAGAGCCAACCGGAGCCGTGGAATCGAGAATTTTTCCTGGAAGAACTGGAGCGACCCCATGCGCACATTCTGGTGGCAAAGATGCGGGAGTTGATCCATGCGCCTGTAGGATACATTTGTTTTTGGGAAGTTGCAGAGGAGATTCAGATACTTAACATTGCAGTTCATAAGGCTTGCCGCAGGCAGGGGATCGGTCGCTCACTTTTGCGGCAAGCATTACTTCACGGTTGCAAAAAAAAGGCGCAGATCGCCGTATTGGAGGTGCGTCGCAATAATGCGGCGGCACGCAAGCTCTATGGAAGCCTCGGCTTTAGAGTTGTGGGGGAACGGCCCAATTACTATGACTCGGGTGAAGCTGCAATCATCATGGAGCTTGAGCTGCAATGCGCCGAGCAATGAATATAAAGGATTATTGATGAGTCGTTTGATAGAAGTGGATCAGATACGATCTGATGCTCTCACGAGAAATCTTGATTTGACCAATGTAGAAGTGGTTGTACCTCGGTTGTTCGAAGTTCTGCAAGAGGCCGTCAAGGGTTACGCCGGAAAGGAGCAGCAGGCAAAAGAACTGCTGCGGGAGTATCACCACAAGTACCTGAATTGGGGATTCGTTATCCAGGAGGCATGGCGGTACGCCTTGTCGAATCTGCGCATGTACAGCAGCCAGCCGTCCAACGGGATCATTATCTACCTGCTTTCCCACATCTTTCTTGATGGGCTGAGGACATCAGAAAGCAAGGATGCGCGCGGTCTCGCCGCCGATCATCTTTTGGCCTTTTTCTTGAAGCTCGCCGAAGAGATGCCCGAAGAGCTTGCCCGCCCCCTGCCCGATGGCGTCAATATAGAATCAGTCGGACTCAACCCCGAAACAATCAACGCCTGTCATCAGGGCATCATGCGCTTCTACTTCATTCAGTTGAGCGAGCTCGCACCCGATGCTTTCGAATATGTCATGCGCAGTTTTTACCAGACCAAAAGACTGGCCATCAAGCTTTTCGACTTGTGGCCCGATGATTCCTCTTTTGGAGAGTTGCGCGGTTTATTGAACCGACTGACGGTGGAGACCTGCAATTTTTGGTTGAACAGAGAAGATCCTTATCGATGGCTGGTAAAGCAAGTTGGTGCGGGGGCTTCCACAAATTCCCTCCGTGAAGTTTGCGCACCGGTCAGCCACGAGCAGTTCAATGAACGCCTTCACGTGCTGCAAACCGAGGTGGAGAAAGAAACCGACCACCGGGAAGCGGTCAAGCAGATGACAATGATTCCCGATTTCCGTGAGATTGTTCGGTTCTATTTTAAATTACCGGAGGAATTGAAGGCTCATGAAGATCCAACAAAGCCTCTCCACCTGGAAATTCTGACGCGCCTCAAGATTATGGAAACGCGGGGACTGGAAGGGATTCACGAGGACACGCTGCGGGAGATCAACTTCGACGTGGCCAAATGGATTCGGGAGGGACCCGGTGGCGATGTGGAGAGTTTTCTGCAAAGAGTTTTTGATGTGCTAACGGGGTGTATGCGGACCTATCCCGAAGCGGCCCTGCAGTGCGTGCGAACTATAGGCCTGGAGATCATCGACACCCAAGACCGAAATCTGATCGATTTTTTTCTCAAACGTGTCATCAGCATGGGGTTCCAGACTCCGCAGCTTGGCGGAGTAACCCAGCATTGGCAGGTTGAAGTGAACCCGGCTCATTTGCTCAATGTTCGCGTCTGGCTGGAGATCATAAAAAAAACGCCGACCAAGACCAGGATGCTGCTTAGCGCGCTGATCGTAAATCTGTCGCTTGGCGGCATTTATATTCGTGACACCGATCTGTTCCAAAAGGACGTGAGCGAACTGCTGCACGCCGCTATTGGCCCCGTTTACAACCTGGTCAAGCAGTTGACCAAGCTCTTCCCGGTCTACTTCAATGAAATCGGCGCCGAAGGGCAATTGCGAACCGTCTCCACCGATGTGGATGAACTGACCGGAAGAAGCGATCGGTTGATCCATTTTCTCCGCAAACAGAGCCACGTGGAGAGTAATAATGTGATAGTTTCCTTCATGGAAGCCATCATCGAGTTCTGGCGGACTCTGGAGAAAAAACGTCTGCAGCACCTGGTTCCCGCCGAAATATACAGTGCCATCGCTACTTCCGGACCGCTGGTCGATGAAATACATCAGATTTTCTGCAAGATATTCGAACAGACCAATATTCCCCATGTGAAGGACCTGCTGGATCTGTCTGAAGAGGAAGCCTGGGACCTGATCCGGGAAGTTCCCCGTATCTCCAACCGTGAACGGCAGCGAGCCTTCCTTTTCATTCAGCTGTACCAGATGCTGCATGAGAAATACGCTTTGAGCTTCAAAGATATTCATATTCATCTGGAGCGTGCGGCCAAACTGGGCCTGCCAGATCCGTCTAAGCTGTTGGATGCGCTCAAAAATTCGGATGCATTCCCCAAGCTCGATGCGATCTTGAACTACCTGATGGAACTGAAAGAGGTCATACTCGCTCCGAGTGATATGAAGATCCTGGAGAATATCTACTACAAACGGCATATCGCCGTTGATATTCCTTCCATGTACGGATCGTACAACGAACCGAAATTCGATGCGCTGGGTCTGACGTTTCGTCTGGAAAATCTAGCCAACGTGCTGTTTGAGGAGATCATTTTTTCTTTCGATCTGAGTTTTATCACCAGAGCCTATTTTTTCAGAATCGCCAATGTCATTCCGCTGTTTATCAAGGCGTTGGCCATTGACGGCATCACCTCCAATCGCCTGGAACTGCAGGCAGAGCTGTTTGAGAAAGCTCTCTCGGTGCGCCGCTTCTCTCATTCGCAATACATGGATATTTTTCGCGGCTTCTCCGAGGCTATTCAACAAATCATCCAAACGAATTATAATGCTGTACATGAGACAAATCTCAATGAGATCATCCAGCAGTTGGGGAAGGACAAACTGCTACCGCGCCATCGCCGGGAGAGCCACGGCGAAACCCCGGCGGAGAAAGTTCAACGGGTCTCCGAGAGCTTCTTGCGGGATCTCATCGCCAGGACTTTTGGTCTGCAATATTTTGACCACTTTATTACCAGTATTTTGACCACGCTGGCCGGCCAGAAAGAGGTGCTAAGTGCAGATGAGCTCGACCTGCTGCTCAGTTACGATCCGGAAAAGACGATTTCCGAAATTTACGACCCGCATCGACTCACTCACGACCTCATACACCTGGGCAATAAGGGCTACAATCTTGCCAATCTTCACTCGATCGGCGTGCAAGTGCCGCCGGCCTTTGTCATCACGACCGAATACTATCGGTGCCGAAGCGTCATTGAAAGCTTCTCTCAGGCCAGCGAAGATTTTGAAGAACGAGTGATGGCGCATATCGAAAGGTTGGAGAAGGCAACGGGAAGGTGTTTTGGCTGCCCTGATAATTCTTTGCTGCTTTCGGTTCGCAGTGGGTCGGCCGTTTCTATGCCCGGCATGATGAACACCTTCCTGAATGTCGGGATCAATGAAAAGGTTGTGGAAGGACTGATCGAGCAAACCAGGGAAGGTTGGTTCGCCTGGGATAACTACCGACGGTTTCTGCAGTCTTGGGGAATGTCATTCGGCATGCAGCGCGATGAATTCGACGCCATCATGCGCGAATACAAAAAGAAGTTCGACCGTCAGGTAAAGAGGGAATTTTTGCGACAGGAAATTCGAGATCTTGCACGGGCTTATCGGAATGCGCTTAAGGACCATGGCATAGACTTTTCAGATTCTCCCAGAGAACAGCTTCTCATTGCTATTCACCAGGTTATGGAATCCTGGCATTCGCCCAAAGCCAAGACTTACAGGCAAATAATGGGGCTGTCCGAGGACTGGGGGACGGCCGTGACCATTCAATCGATGGTTTTCGGCAACCTGGATACCAAGTCCGGAGCCGGCGTCATGTTCACGCACAACCCATGGACATCGGAGGATGAAATCGACCCCACCGGAGACTTTACGCTGGGAAACCAGGGCGAAGATGTGGTCGGAGGACTGGTCGAGACTCTGCCCCTGTCGGAAAAACAGCGACTGGCGGAAGGCGAGCGCAAAGGGCAATCACTTGAATCGCTTTTTCCAAAGGTTTACGAACGACTGGTTAAGGTAGGCAAGGATCTGACCTACGGTCAGAATTGGGCTCCTCAGGAAATTGAATTCACCTTTCAGGGCGACCATGAAGATGGACTCTATATTCTGCAGACTCGAAACATGGCGCCGCGGATAAAACGCGTCTACCCGGTTTTTAAGGTTTCCGCCGAGCTTCAGAAGAACTATGTGGGCTGCGGCATCGGGGTTAGCGGCGGAGCGCTTTGCGGCAAAGTGGCATTCGATATGGATTCTATTCAGCGCTTGCGTGAAGAGTATATCGGTCAGCCCATTATTTTCCTGCGCTCGGATACCGTTCCGGATGATATCCACGAAATATCGGTCGCCGACGGCATCCTCACCGGGCGAGGAGGGGCAACCTCGCATGCGGCCATCGTCGCCCATCGCCTGGGGAAGACGTGCGTGGTCGGTTTTAGTAAAATGAAGGTGTGGGAACTGGATAGAAAATGCGTCATCGACAATCACATCATCCACACGGGAGATTTGATTGCCATTGATGGTCGAAGTGGATCTATCTATCTCGGCTACCACGAAACAGAAAATGTGGACATGCCGGCGACGGGTTGATGCTATTCAAACACTGTACAGGAGGGTTTTTTCATGAACAATGAAGAGAAGCTCGTTCCCATGAAATTAGGCTTGAACGGTCTGGGAAGAATTGCCAAGCTCACCGTCTGGCACCAGGTGGAGCGCCAATACTTCTCAGAGTTGATCGTTAATATCGGCCGTGAAGTGGGTACCCGCCTGGAAGATATTGCGCACTTTGTGGAGAAAGATTCAACCTATGGGAATTTGGCAAATTTCTTATTTGGATGCCGCGCAGGAAGAGTTATCGAGGAACTGAACGAAAATGAAGGAAGCATGCGCATCAACGGAGTCAAGACGACGTTCTTGCGCAAGCAGCGGAATCCCGCCGATATTGGCTGGCGCGATGTTGGTGTGGAGCTGGTAGTGGATGCAACCGGCGCTTTCCTGGACCCCACGGTTCCCGCCGATGACCCAAAGGGCTCCGCCCGCGGCCATCTGGCGGCAGGGGCAAAAAAGGTCATCGTTTCGGCCCCTTTCAAGATCAAAGATAAAGGACGGGAAATGCCCGCCGATGCCGTCACCACCATCATGGGCATAAACGATGCCGACTTCGATCCCGAGAAACATGTGGTTGTATCTGCTGCATCCTGTACCACAACCTGCCTGGCTTACATGATGAAGCCTCTGTTGGATTACTTCGGAGTCGAGCGCATACTATCCGCTTCCATGACCACAGTGCATGCCTCAACGAGCTCCCAGCCCGTTCTGGACCGCGCCCCCAAAGCCAAAGCAGTTGATCTCAGGAAAAATCGTTCGGTGATGAACAACATCATTTTGACCACCACGGGGGCAGCAAATGCCTTGGGGCTCGTCATCCCGGAAATGAAGCAGATCGGGTTCATTGCCGAGTCGGTGCGGGTGCCCGTGACCACGGGCTCGCTGATCATCCTGGTTGTCTTGTTCCAGGATGAAAGCCTGCGAAACCCCATCAGTCGCGAGCAGCTAAACGACATTTACAGGCAGGCTGCGAGGCATTATCCAGGGGACTACCTGGTCTATTCCGAGGAGCAGAATGTCTCTGCGGACATCATTGGCATGCCCAGGGCAGCTGCGCTGATCGAGGGGCACGAAAACCACACGCGCACCGTGGCCGTGCGCTTTGATGCCGATCGCATTCTAAAGGCCTGCATTGCCGAAGGAGGCGATGAGATAGAAATTTCCCCGCAAAGCAAGATCATACAGGTGCCCGTCACTCAAGCTGTGATTTACGGCTGGTATGATAACGAGCTGGGCAGTTACACAAACATGCTGGGAGACCGCACCGTAAGCATCGCAAAGCTGATGCAGCATTAGCAGCAGTGAGGAGTGAGCAGTGAGTAGTGACATCTCGTCCCCCACTCCGGTGTGAGGACGCTTTACCCTGTTTCCACGCTTCTGTCCTCTCATTCCCACGCTCCAGCGTGGGAACCTTGACCCGGTTATTTATTAAACTGTTTGGCTGCCGGTCTAACAACTGAGCGCTGAAGGTGGACTGAGGACCATTTGACGGTCGAGCTTGACAAGAACACGGAAGCGCTTAGAATCTTTGTAATTTGTTTTCAACCATGCGGTACATAGGTCGGGGTGCAGCCGCCGGAGCTCCCTGACGCAACTTAACGGTCGAGCTAAAGGAGGTGCTTATGGCGAGTCGAGTAGCGATAAACGGTTTTGGCAGAATAGGGCGTACCATATTCAAAATTATTTTGGACCGGAAGCTTCCCCTGGAGATTCTGGCACTCAACGATTTGGCTTCCCCCGAGGAATTGGCCCACCTGTTGAAATACGATTCCGTCCACGGTGTGTGGCCCCGTGAGATTTCAGCCACTGAAGACGAACTGCGAGTCGATGGGAAAAGTTACAGGTGTCTGAAAATATCCGATCCCAGCCAGTTCCCGTGGCATGAAATGAAAGTGCAAATTGTGCTGGAATCCACCGGACGCTATGTGGATCGAGACTCCTGCCAAAAACACCTCGGTGCAGGGGCCCAGAAAGTCATTATCACCGCTCCCGGCAAGGGGATGGACGCTACCTTTGTGATTGGAGTCAACGACGGGACCTACGATCCGCAAAAGCATCATATCGTTTCCAATGCATCCTGCACCACTAATTGTCTTGCCCCCATAGCCTCTCTTTTGAACGATCGGTTTGTGGTCGAGCACGGACTGATGACCACCATTCATTCCTACACGATGGATCAGCGACTGCTTGACAGCCTGCACAAGGACCGTCGTCGTTCTCGCTCAGCGGCTCTTTCCATGATACCCACCACCACCGGTGCAGCCCGGGCTGTGGCAGAGGTCATACCTGAATTGAAGGGAAAACTCGATGGTATGGCGGTTCGGGTGCCCACCCCCAATGTTTCTCTGGTGGATTTTGTTTGCCGCGTCGGACGCGATACCAGCCGGGAAGAGGTCAACAGAATCCTGGAAGAAGCGGCCAATGGCCCGCTTAAGGGAATCTTACAGTATGTGACGGAAGAGCTTGTCTCGGTGGATTTCAACCATACCTCCTATTCATCCAGCGTTGACGCCAATCTGACCACCGTCATCCAAAATCGGATGGTTAAGGTGCTCAGCTGGTACGATAACGAATACGGCTACTCCAACAGGGTGGCGGACCTGGCAGTCATCATGGGCAGCCTGATTGAATAGGAATGCGTGAATACTTTTTGGCATCCGCAAGTGACCACATAGGAGACCTCGCCATGAGAACCCTGGAAGACGTTGAGGTGGCCGGAAAACGCGTATTCATCCGGGTTGACTTTAACGTGCCGTTGGACAAGCAGCGTCATATAACGGACGACTTGAGAATTCGTGCCGTGTTACCGACCATCAACAAAGTCCTCGAAAATGACGGAAAGGCGATTCTCGCTTCGCATCTCGGGCGCCCCAAAGGTAAAATGACTGAAGAGTTTTCCCTCAAGCCGGTGGGCGCTTACTTGTCTAAGCTCTTGAAGCGGGAAGTCACGACGGCGCCCGATTGTGTGGGCGACCAGATCGAAAAGATGGTAGATTGGCTGCAGGACGGGGATTTAATCCTGCTGGAGAATCTTCGGTTTCATGCGGGCGAGGAGAAAAACGACGAGAACTTCTCCAAACAGCTCGCCGCACTGGCTGACGTGTATGTCAACGACGCGTTTGCCGTTTCCCATCGAGCCCATGCCTCGGTTCATGGAATCACCAGGTTTGTGCCGGTTTGTGCCGCAGGCTACCAGCTGGAAAAGGAAGTCGAATACTATCGACAGGCGATGGAGCAGCCCAAGCGGCCGGTGGCGATGATCATCGGCGGTGCGAAGGTTTCCACTAAGATCGGGGTGCTGGAGAATCTTATCGGCAAAGTTGACTACCTCCTCATAGGCGGCGCCATGGCCAATACTTTTCTCAAAGCCCGGGGAAAAGATGTGGGCAAATCCCTGGTCGAGGACGAGCACACGGAAACCGCCGCGCTCTTTCTGGAACAGGCGGATAAAGGTGGCGTCAAGGTTTTCCTGCCCGTCGATGCGGTTGTGGCCCCAAGTCTCGCCAATGCCGCCGAAGCTCGTGAGGTTCCGATCGATGAGGTTGCCGCCGGGGATCAGATCCTCGATGTGGGGACCAAGACAGTAGAGGTCTTCGAATCGGTTCTGCTGGAATGTCCGACTATAGTTTGGAACGGGCCTCTGGGAGCATTTGAAACCCATCCGTTCAATCGGGGCACGTTTGCGCTAGCTGAATTTCTGGGCAGGCTGGATGCCCTCACCGTGATAGGCGGCGGCGATTCTGCCGCCGCAGTCAAACAGGCAAAGGTGGACGACAAGGTGAGTTATGTGTCAACCGGCGGCGGAGCCTTTCTGGAAATGCTGGAAGGCAAAACACTGCCGGGAGTTGCTGCGCTGGAGGAGTGCGAGAAGCGATCCTGACCGGTGCCCATGCGGGCCTTGAATTACGAAAGATGGGGGGAGAATCAATGAAACCAAGAAAGGCTCTGATCGCTGCCAATTGGAAGATGCACAAGAACTCTCATGATGCACTCGTCTTCATCGGCGAATTACAGGACCAAGTCGCCTCTTATAATGACCGTGAAGTCCTGATTGCAGCGCCCTTCACCTTGCTGCCGGCGCTAAGGATCGCCTTGGGACGGGAGGATTTCAAGCTGGGTGCGCAAAACTGTCATTGGGCGGACCAGGGGGCCTACACCGGTGAAATTTCCTGTGCTATGCTTAAAGATGTGGGTTGTGATCATGTGATTGTCGGCCATTCCGAACGGCGACAACTGTTCGGTGAAAGCGATGAAATGATCCGGAAGAAAGTCAATGCTGCCTTCAAGCACCGGCTTACACCGGTTCTATGCATCGGAGAAACACTCTCAGAACGGGAAGGCGGCAAGACGTTTGAGGTGTTGGAAGGCCAGTTTAGAGCAGCTGTGTCGGGACTGACCCCGGCATTGGCCGAACAGCTGGTAATGGCCTACGAGCCTGTCTGGGCCATTGGAACCGGGAAAACAGCCAGCCCGGAGCAGGCCCAGCAAGTGCACGCTTTTATCAGAGAAAAAGTGGCCGGTGTTTTTGACAAAGATGTTGCAAGTTTCGTTAAAATATTGTATGGAGGTTCGGTTAAGCCCGACAATGTGGATGCGCTTATGACAGAGCCGGATATCGACGGCCTGCTGGTAGGCGGCGCCAGTCTTGAAGTGGCTTCTTTCAAACGCATTGTCCAATATCAAGTCCGTGGAGGAAATAACTAACTGATGTATACAGCCGTTGTAGTAATACACATTTTAGCATGTTTAGCGCTCATTTTGATTGTTCTCTTGCAGACCGGAAAAGGGGCTGAAATAGGGGCGGCGTTCGGAGGAGCCTCGCAGACACTTTTCGGAGGATCCGGAGGCGGTACTTTTTTCGGCAAGCTGACCACCGGTGCAGCCATAGTTTTTGTGCTCACCTGTCTTGGCCTCACTTACATGTCGGGTGGCCCTCCCACAAAATCCATAATGGAAAATGTGCCGGTCGAAACACCTCAGGGACCCGCGTTGCCTGAAGCAAAGCCCGTGCAACCGTCTGCTGCGCAGCCGGAGCCTGCAGGACCATCTTCCAAGGCGGCCGAGAGCGCCGCAAAGGAACCGGCGGCAGAAACGACAGCAAGGCAAACCGCAAATACACCCGTGCAAACAGCTCCGTCCGGGACGGAAGCCGGACCCCGGGAAAAAGCTCCCGCAAGCGCCCCCAAACAGTAACTGGAGACTTGCCAAAGGGTCTTATTTGAATAATAATAGCCTTCCAATGCCGAAGTGGTGGAATTTGGTAGACACGCCATCTTGAGGGGGTGGTGGGGAGACCCGTGCCGGTTCGAGTCCGGCCTTCGGCACCAAGCCAATAAAATCAATAACTTAGGCGATAAAGAGCCTCAATCTGCCAGGATTTTAGTCAAAGTCGCGGAGAGAGGCTTTTCTTTTTTCCTGAGCACAGCCACTTTCGGCTGCCTCGGCATTCGACTTTTCGAAAAGTCAAAGTCAAGAGCCGCGTCGATTCCTTCCCTGCCCTCACCAGGGATCCAGTGACCGTAAAGGTCAACCGTCATGCTGATCGAGTGGTGGCCGAGCTGCTTCTGGACATACGCCGGGCTGAAATGGTCCATCAACAGGATGCTCGCATAGGAATGCCTCAAATCGTGGGGAGTCCTCGCCCTAATCTTTGCCGACCTGCACGCCCTCGCCAGTGCTCCCTGCACCACCCTGTGCGACACGTCCCTGAACAAGTATCCTGAGTTCTTGAACCCTCTCGGGTCACTCCTCACTCCTCACTGCTCGCGCTCTCTTCTCCAGCTTCTTCACAAGATCTGTAGGGAGGTCGATGAGCCGTTTCCCGTTCTTCGGTAAGCCGAACCTGGCGTTCTTGACCGTCTCAGAAACGAGGTACTGCGAGTTCCTCACATCGAGGTGGTCAGAATGCATCGCGAGTGCCTCGCCAAGCCTCATCCCTGACCTCGCCAGCGACTCAATCACGAGCGCAACCACTGGGTCGAGGTGTGACCCGCAGCCAAAAGAACCGAAGAGAGGTCGTCCCTTGAGAGCGGGTCAGGGGTGCTCTCAGACCGCTTATGTTTCGGCGGAAGCACCTTCCTCAGCACGCCCTGCGCAGGGTTCTTTGAGGCGAGCTCGTTGTCAATAGCTTCCCTGAACACCCCAGAAATCACTGCGTGCACCAACTCGACCGTCTTCGCAGCCCTGATCGTGAACAGCTCAGCGAGGAGTTCCTTCACCTTCTTCTTCGAGACCTTCACGAGCGGTTTCTCGCCAAGCACTGGCAGAACGAAGTCCCTCAACAAGGAGTGGTAACGTTCCTGGGTGCTCGGCGACCACCTCTGAGCGTTCGCCTTGAACCAATCATCCGCGGCTTCCTTGAACAAATACTCTTTTGGCTCTTCGCAAAAGCCGAGGCCGAGCTTCTTAATGATGAGCTCAGCAGCCATCACCGCCTTCTCATTGTCTTTGCGGTACCTCCTCCGGACGCGCTCACCTTCCTTATTCACCTCCACTTCCCAGGAGCCGTCCTTCGTCATCGCCACCTTCACACCGTTGCCAACATACAGGATAGGGCCAAACTTTCCTTGCTTCGAATCATAGTCTTTCATCTCTGCACCTTTCGCGATACCTCATCAAACACTGAGTCGAGGTATTTCTTGGCGCCGGAGACGCGGAACTTGTCAAAGAACCAAGCATCGAATTCACATTTTCTGACCCTGATCCGCCTGCCAAACCTGTAATGAGGCATACCAATTTTGAGCCACCTCTTCAAGGTGGATCGATGAACCCGAGCATAATTTGACAGTTCTTTCAGGGTCAAATAGTCATCCATGGTGAGAGTTATCTTCTGAACCTGCGATACGCCCAGCCAAAGAAAACGGCCAATAACAAGATTCGGATAGTGTTTTGGATTTCGTACTTGTTGTCGAAACCTATGCCGTCAGCCCACCTCAAGATGTCCATCACCCCGTCAGAGAAGCTGCCCGTCAAGTCAAAGGTTCCTCCCGAGGAATCAGTGAAGGCGAGGTCGTAGGCGTTCGTCGCCGAGATGTTTGCGTCGCTTGTCTCGTCCAAATATGAGAGGTTCAGGATCGGATACGCGAAGCCTGAATATCAGGGGTTTTATCCAAGGAATCGACCCAGCGACTAGGATGCCGACTCGGCCGCTCAGCCCGGCGCTCGTATGCGTGGTCGAGCACTGGAAAGGCAAAGAAGTGATGATAACTGAGTGGCAGTACGTTGATCCAACAGGAGGTTTCGAGTTTAGAGAAGTGGTGAGCTTCGGCACAGGCCTCAGCGTCAAAGCCATAGTAGAGACAACCGAGTACCGAACCAGGGTTCATAACCCAAACGAGCTTGTCGGAATAGCCGCACACGACTATTGGCTCCCAGAAATACCTGAGATCAAAGTCAACGACCAAAAAGAGAAGCCTACACCGGAACAGATCACCAATATGATGAAAGAAAAATATCCGGGACAACTTTGAGAAAGGAGCAAATTATGGAAGGATTAATCAACATCGTAGTCGTCATCCTCACATCAGGGTTAGTCATGTTGTTTGCAATCATGACAAAGGACATCAAGAAAAGGTATCAGGCAGCCATATTCTTAACAATCTTCTTTGCAGCATCAACACTCCAAAACGAGATCTCTGTCCCTTGGATGTTTGCAGCGCTCTATCTTGGAATCATGGCATATTCGTTCGCCATCGACTCCTGCGAAATCATAAAGAGAGTGTCTGTGAAGGCGTGGGCTTTGATCAAAACCTTTAAGAAGAACAGAGGCCAAGAATCCGGGAGGACAGCATGAACACAGAAAAAAAGGTGCTCACCGAGTGCTATTGTTGCGGAAAAGACATCTGCGAAGAAGAAATGCATCACTCCTTCCACGTCTACGAGGAGCGACTCGAAGGAAGAGAGATACAGCCACTCAGACACATACCCGTAGGCGAAATCTGTTTGGGTTGCCTCGACGACAAACTACTCACGCCAAAGAGCCAGTGCTGCGCCTGCGGCAAAGAGTTCGAACAATACGAGGAATATTGGGCAATAGAGTATAGGAAAGAAGCCTTAGTCAGCGGAGCATACGAGCCAGAATACGGCGAACCCCTGGCTCGCTACCACGAGCCCTGCGCCAAAGGCATAAACCTCATCGACGCACTAAACGAGGCCGTAGCCCCAGCCCTTCTGAGTCCGAACGTTCCGTTCGGAGGGAAAATCTTCTTGGAAGAATTGGTTTGGCGAGAATGCGGCCACCTAAAAAGCTAGGAGAAAGACCGTGACAGATAATGAATACCTTACGTGCCCGTACTGCGAACGAACCGTCAAAGAAGAAGACTTCGATTCTCACCTAAACCTAAGCCAATGCTGCATAGATCACCGCGTCATCACCAACATCATCCAAGCAGCAGCGACGATTTTCGATTTTGATAGCGTCGGCATCCACATCGACAAAGGCGAAGCGAGGCTGTACGCCCTCAGCGGCGACGGCCACATTGCCTGCACGACAACAGATGCGCGCGGCAAAGAACTCAAAACCGTCTTTTTGGAGCTCGTCATTGCCTTGCTTAAAGAGTTCTGCAGGCAAGCCATGGGGCAACCGCCGACCCATGAGCCCCTAGAAGCCTTTGAAGACCCAGAACACTATTACCGCTACATGACGCCCAACAGCTTCTGTGGGAGCGTCGAACTCGTCATCTACAACCAGCCCGGATACAAATGCGAGTTCTTGGCGATAGGAAAAAAGTATAGGGGAGACGTGCATTGAAGGCGTCACGCGCCGATTTTTTCTCTGAGGCCAGGAATGTTATCGACGTACCTGAAGCCCTGAAAACCCTTGAACGGCACCGGCTGACTCAGCCAGTGCCAATCGTTGTATTTGACGATCCAATAGCCGGGCCTGCCCCATAATCTGCCGGTATTATCGCAAGTCTCGGATTCCTCTATCTGCTCGATTGCGAAGATAAGCCCATAGCCGCGGATGAGGCCGTCCTCAACAAAAAATATCTTGTCGCCAGGAAACACCTTTGGCCTGTTCTTGAACGTCCGGAACCAGAAACCGCCCTCAGCCTCAACCGCCTCGCCTTCCCTACGGGAATTGTCGATCTCAGATTTTGGAGTCGTGACGAGGATATCCATCTAGTCACCCCTGGCCATCACCAAGACTCCGGTCTGTTCGCCTTTTGAGTGAGCGAAGACTTCGATCTTTTCTATGTCCGGATCTGCTGCGTAGCTCTCCAAGAACTCCTTCGCTTTGTCGAGGTTGACGACGCACTGCGAGCACACTCCCGGAGCTACCCAGGAACAGCCGCCCATGCACGCTTTGGCGTCGGTGTAACCGCAGTACTTGCAGCTCGACGGATGCTCAATCTCGGCTTCGACGTTCGCGACGAGGGTTTTGAGGGCCTCGACCTTCCGTTCCGCCGGCTTGTCGTCGCACAGGATGTTCAGCCAAATATCGATGTGGTGTTTTATCCAATCCATCAATCATCATCTCCGTATTCGTCCTCATCATCTTCGTCATCGTCGGCGGATTCGTCCACGCCCTCAAACGGAATCGAGAATTCCTGGACGTTTCCCTGCAAGTAGTTCAGCATCTCAACACATTTCTCGATAGCGAGTTTCGGACCCTCCAAGCTCGACGTCAGGACCATAGCTCCCTTCATCTCACGTATGCTTTTCAGCATCTCAAACAAGGTCTTCTTTGTTTCTTCCATTTTCTGTTGCAAATCTTCCATCAACCATCACCTCAGCTCCTTTCTCAGCCAGTTCTTTCTCGTATTTCGAGATTTTTTCTTTGGCTTCCTTCAAATCCTGCTCAGCTTTCTTGAGCTTATGCTTTGAGAACAGGTACTCCCATATTTCGTCCAGGGCATCAGAGGATATCTCAACTTCATGGAAGCCGGTTTCTCTGTTTATGAAGTACACCTTATACAGGTGAACATGTGAATTGATCCTGATTTGCAGGGCATTATGGAGGCTGGCAATGATCTTGCCAACGATTATGAAAAGCCGGAAGACCTCTTCATCGGTGATGCCGTCGTGGTTACAAAAAATGAATATAGATTCGTCTGGGTAGTCTCTCATAGCCTCCTTGATACCATCAAACATGAAGTCCTCAAACTTCTGGTAGTCATCCCTATCCTTGCTCCAGAAGCCATCATCAAGCTCGTATTCAACGGTGGACTCAAAGACTTCTCTGGCCTCCCGCAATATTTCCAGGAACGCGTCTTCCCCGATCTTTTTCCAGTCATAGATGTACATGAAAGTTGAGTAGGTAATTCTATTCACCTCCGGCTTGGCGTTCTTTCAGCATCTTTTTTGATTTCTTCTTCAAGTATCCTTCGATCAGTTTTCCGAGAACGTCCCAGACGCGCAGCCGCTCCTTCTTGACCTGGTAGACAAAGTCGAGCCACAATCTCCTCTCGCCACGGAACGTAATCTTGTCATCCGCCATGATCATTTTGTCGGACAGTCCAACTATTTAAGGGTTTCGGAATTATTTTTTTAAGATCTGAAGATCACATAGCAAAATGGTGTTTTTTGGTATTAAGAATACCCAATACTTAACCTCTAAATTCACCCTTGACCGTTCTTCACTCTTCACATAGAGGGTACATTGATATCAAATATTCATACTCCATTATCTCGAACTCAAATCATCACAGATTCAACCTGAGGAGGGGGTGAGAAATATGCGGCTCGTTGCATTGGTCGGTGCAGATTTCTGATGCACTGAGTGCTTTCTGAACTCTTGCTGTATAAATAGTGTGATATCTCGTATTCTAAGAGTAATTTGTCAGCAGTGAGTATTGCTCTGCCTCATCCAGGATGGATAGAGATTAAAAAAGGAGGTTAATGTGAAAAGATGTGTTGTTCTTTTGATTTTGGCGACTGTTATCGGAATCAGCGGTATTGCTTTCGGCTACCCAGACACCGTCTGCGAAACAATTCAGATTGGCAACGAAATCAGAGACATTGCTTTAACACCTGACGGGCACTTTGCTTATGTTGCAAGCAGGAATAACAGCAAAGTATCAGTGATCAGCACTTCGAATGACAATTTGATTGAGCAAATCGATGTTGGAAACGGTCCGCACGGCTTGGCTGTCAGCCCAGCTGGAGATTTTGTTTATGTCGTGAATACCTTTGCCGGCACAATGACTGTAATCAGAACCTCAGATAACACCGTAGTCGGAAATCCAATAGACATCGGCCCATCAAGCGAAAACCCATACGATGTGGCATTCACTCCGAACGGAGACTATGCATACGTCGCAGTAAATGTAGGTAAATTGCTAGTAGTAGACACCCTAACCAACATGGTTACCCAAACCATTCCTCTATATCAATCTGGTGCGCATAGACCGATTGTCAGCCCTGACGGCAATTTTGTCTATGTAGGAAACGTGGAGTCTGGGACGGTCTCAGTAATCCAAACATCCGATAACAGTATCGCCGCAACCATAGATTGTGGAGGCGGGCCTTTCGATTCCGCCATAACCCCCGACGGAAGGTATCTCTACTCAACAAATATTGACGGAAACGACTTATTCGTAATCGATACGGCCACCAAAGAAGTAGTACAAAACGTCAATCTATCCTATCCGTCGCGGAGTATAGTAATCACTCCAGACGGAGAATACCTCTACGTTGGACTTAATACTGTTCCAAAGGTGTTGGTTGTCAGGACCTCAGATAATACAGTCATCGGGGAAGTTGCACTAGATCCTGGCGATATTCCACTCTATTCTGCGGCGACACCGGACGGGCGAGCAATATACATGTCCATTCACTGCTGTCCGGTTAACAATTAAGCAAAATCAGCCACTTACTAAGGTGGCGTAGATCTATAGTGTAACTTCAGCATTAGAATTTGAATACCTACTTGATATACACTATATCTTGATGA
>Ga0068714_10002153_pt1 | contig 26157 bp, 23 predicted proteins | sample MTBNYHSulfiMetaG_FD_62988 | JGI IMG/M metagenome (GOLD analysis project Ga0068714, IMG submission 62988) | Enrichment culture microbial communities from rom New York Harbor, USA that are MTBE-degrading - MTBE-NYH (New York Harbor Sulfidogenic)... | ecosystem: Environmental > Aquatic > Marine >... | reverse complement strand
CGAGGAGCTCGAGGATCGCGCGCAATGTCTCAGTCGCGGTCTCCATGTCCGCGACGAAGATGTGTTCGCCTGTGGAGTGCTCCGCACGGATCCCCGCCCCGATGACGACCGTCTCGATCCCCTGGGCGTTGTACACCGATGCGTCCGTGCCGCCGCCGATCAATCGGACGTCCGGGACGGCGCCCGCTTGAGTGATCGCCTTCTTCGCGACGCGCACTGACTCGGCGTTCTCATCCACTCTCGACGCGCGGTAGGATAGATCCATCGAGACCGTTGCCCTCGCTCCCGCAGCGCGCGCCGCCGTCTCGAACACGTTCTGAATGATCTCGCTCTGTCCGATGCACTTCTCGTGAGAGAGACTCCGGCACTCGAGGCGAACGAGGGCGTTCTCCGGCACCCCGTTGCGGATTTCTCCCCCCTCGATGGTCCCGACGTTGACCGTCGTCTCCGCGTCGAGGCGCCCTTCTTTCAGCAAGACGATCGCATGAGACGCTGCTCGAATCGCGGAGATCCCCTTTTCCGGCTCCATCCCTGCGTGCGCCGCCTTTCCCGTAATCCGCACATCGATCGACATCTTGGACGGCCCTCCGATGACGACGGCGTCCACGACATCCATGTCGACGACGAATCCGCTCCTCGCGGTGATCAAGGACATGTCAAGATGGCGCGCTCCTTGAAGGCCCAGCTCCTCCTCGCGGGTGACGGCGAGCTCCAACGGGGGATGGCGAGCGACCGTCCGCAGCGCTTCGACCATCTCCGCGATGCCCGCCTTGTCGTCAGCTCCCAGAACGGTATCCCCGCTCGATCGGACGACTCCGTCCTCGACGATCGGCCGGATGTCGCGCCCGGGGCGGACGGTGTCGGCGTGGAAGCCGAACAGAAACGCTTCCTCCACGGACGAATCCCTCGCCGGGATCCGTGCGATCAGGTTGCCGTACGCGTCCAGCATGCACTGCGCATCAAATTCCTCCGAGAGGAGATCGCGGAGGTACGAGATGAAACGCGCTTCGTCCCCCGACTCGCTGTCCACCTGGACCATGTTGCAGAACGTCTCCACCAGTCTGGTCACCACGGCCCTCCTGTCCCGTTTCGATGACGTGCCGTCGAGGGGCTCGGAGCGGATCGATCCCGCGAAGCCCCTCGCGTCGGGAGTTCCCGCATCGCTTCCCGAGAGCCCTCCACGCGCGGATACCCGGCATCAGCGCGCCGCACGCACCGCTCAGGCTCGCCCGAGTTTCGCCGCAAGCTCGCTCAAGCGCTTCTCGACGTACTCCCCCTTCCGAAGAACCTGCTCCCCATCAAGCCAGACCGACGAATTCAGGCAGATGCCGTCACAGTGAGAAGGGGCAGGAAACCCGTCGGGCGGGACGATCGTCCCGGGAACGCTGCCGATCCCCCATTCCGTCGATCCCCAGACGCGCTCGTCTTCGACGATGTCCCCCGTCAGCCGCGCGCCCGGGTTCACGCCGTACGAGATGTGCGCCATCCTGCGCATCTGTGGATGGTTGAATCCGTCCATCCAACTCTCGAACTGCCGGGCTTGCGCTCCCCCATCTAGCTTCACGATGGTTCCGTTCTCGATGGTCAGCCGGATCGGGGATTCCAGCTTGCCGCACGGGGGAACAAGCGATCCGTCGAACACGATCGTCCCACGGATCGAATCGAAGGCAGGCGTCGAGCTGATCTGCCCTGCGAGCATCTCGGATCCCGGCCGATGGGCGTACCCCATACGGCTTCGGATCGGAATGCCGGGGGCATGGTCGTACTCGACATCTTCTCCCGCCGGAGTCGTGATCCGCACGTGCTCGGTCTCAGCGAGCATCCGGCTGAATGTCTCCTGAAACTCGCGCAGGAGCGGGAAGTCGACCCGTCCGATGCATCGGACCATCATGTCTGGGTTCATCCCGACGAGGTTCAGGTGACGGAGCCGGCGATTCTCCTTCATCGCCACGTTGTAGGGGGTGGAGTAGAGGAGCCACTGGTTGTTGAACTCCACCCACGCGTCCGCCCCCATCAGCGCGCCGGTGAGTGCTTCCACCGGAAGCATCGGGTCGGCCGCCTCCCCAACGCCGAGGGGCGCAGGCCCCCAGATCACCATCGGTTTCGCCCCAGCGGCGAACGCGGCCCGCGCTGTCGCCTCGACGACCGCGGCCGAGGATTCGGTGTCGGCCGTGATCACGAAGGTCTCACCCGCTTTGAGCGCGAACAGATCGCGAACGATGATGTCCGCCGCCCTTCCCAGCTCGAACTCATACCGTGGCACGTCCATCCGCCTATCCCTTCCCGAGCTTCTTCGCCAGCTTCGCCAGTTCGGCGTCGACCACATCCCCGTTATTCGTCAGCGGCTTCCCGTCCAGCCAGACCGAGCTGTTCAACGACTGCCCGTCCGTGTGCGACGGTGCCGAGATCCCGTCCGGCGGGATCAAGTGGGCGCCGACATGGCCGATCCCCCACTCCGTGCAACCCCACACCCGTTCGTCCTCCACGATGTCGCCGGTGAGCTTCGCGCCGGGGTGGAAGCCGAACGAGGAGTGGGCCAACCGCTTCATCTGGGAATGGTTGAGGCCGTCGAGGTAACGCTCCAGCTGCCGCGCCTGGACTCCCCCTTCGATCTTCATGATCTTCCCGGACTCGATCGCGCAACGGATCGGCTCCTCAAGCTTCCCACACGGAGGGATGACCGAGCCGTCGAACACGAGCGTGCCATTGATCGAGTCGAGGTCGGGCGCCCACGCGATGAAGCCGGCCATCATGAACGTCCCGGGCCGGTCGGCGTAGCCGTCCCTGACCAACGCCTGACGACCCTCCACGTTCCGAAATTCTAGATCCGTCCCGTTCGGCGAGGTCATCCGAATCCGGTCGGCTGCGCGAATCTTCTCCACCGCCTTCTCCAGGAATCGTTTGAGCGTCGGGTGGTCGACCCGCCCGATGCAACGGACCATCAGATCAGGGTTCATGCCCACGAGGTTCAGATGGCGGAGCTTCTTGTTCTCGCGCATGGCGATCTCGTGCGGTGTTGAGTAGAGAAGCCACTGGTTGTTGAACTCGACCCACGCGTCGGCCCCTTTGAGCGCCCCCACCAGGGAATCGATCGGCAGCATCGGATCGGCGACCTTGCCGACCCCCAGGGGGGACGCCAGCCATATGACCATCGGCTTCGCGCCGACGCTGAACGCCGCCCGTGCCGTGGCGTTTACGACGCGGGAGTTGCTCTCCGTATCCGCGGTGATGACGAATGTCTCTCCTGGCTTCAACTTGAACAGCTCGCGCGTCAAGACATCGGCTGCTTTGCCGAGTTCGTACTCGTACAGCTCCACGTTCACGACCGTCCTCCTTCTGGACTCGCAAGTCCTGCTCTCCATCCACGGATTGCGCTACTGCTCGCCTCCCAGCCTGGCCTGTACGTTGTTTCCTACCGAGCTCCTTTCCGCTGGCGGCGACCCCTGCGCCCCCGGCATCCATCATTGCCGCTGCACTCGCTTGAGTCGCGGATTGAACGCGTCGTTCAGCCCGTCGCCGAGCAGGTTGAACGACAGGACCGTCAGGAAGATCGCGGAGCCCGGGAACACCGAGAACCACCACGCTCTCCTCAGGAACCTCTGAGCGTTGAACAGGATCCGGCCCCAGCTCATCACATTTGGATCTCCAGCGCCTAGGAAGCTCAGACCCGCTTCCGTCAGGATTGCGGATCCGATCTCCAAAGATCCGGTCACCAAGATGATATGCATCACATTAGGAAGCATCTGTTTAAAGATGATCCGCCGGGTGGTCATTCCGACCGCCTTGGCTGCGAGCACGTAGTCCATCTCGCGCAGCCGAAGGAACTCGGCTCGGACCATCCGCGCGGTCCGAGGCCAACTCAGGATCCCGATCACGATCACGATGTTCCACACGCTGTTCTGGAAGAAGACGACGATCACGAGCGCAAACAAGAACCGAGGCATCGCCTGGAACAGCTCGCACCCCCTCATCAGGATGTCGTCGACCCAACCGCCGGAGTACCCGGAGATTGCTCCGACGATCGCGCCGATCACAGCGGACGTCGCCGCGGCGGCCAACCCGATCAACAGGGAGACGCGCGCACCGTGAATCACGCCGCTGAAGATGTCGCGCCCGAGGTTGTCCGTTCCCATCAGGAAGCTCTTGCTCGGCGAAGTAAGCATGGGGCCCACGCCGGGTTCCATGGGGCTGTGCATCGCGATCGTCTCGGCGAAGAGGGCCGCCAGGGCGAGGATCGTGAAGACCAGGAGCCCGAACACCGCCCCGCGGTTCTTGCGAAACCGTCGCCAGAAGATGCGCACGTCCGACGCTGCTCTTCCGATCCGCGTGGTGGGATAACTTGCGTGCACTAGAGACACAGCCTTTCACCTATGTGTACACGATTCTCGGATCGAAATACGCGTAGAGCAGATCCGTGATCAGGTTGAGCAAGACCACACCCACCGACATCACGATCAGCAATCCCATCAGGACAGGGTAGTCGCGACGCAGGAGGGAGTCGAGCATCATCCGACCCAACCCGGGCCAGTTGAAGACGGTCTCGGTCAGCATCGCGCCCGTCAACAGAGCTCCAAAATCGACGCCGATGACCGTCAGAACAGGAAGGATTGCGTTGCGAAGCGCGTGCTTGAACGTGATCGTCGTCTCGGAGACGCCCTTCGCTCGCGCCGTGGTAATGTAGTCCGCGCCCAGGATCTCGAGCATGTTGGCACGCGTGATCCGCGCGATGAGCGCGAGCTGAACCACTCCCAGCGCGAGCGTCGGGAGGGCGAGGCTTCGGCACCAGGCGACGATTCCTCCTTGGCCGATCGCCGCGATCGGGATGCCCCCAGTGGGAAGCAGCTTCAGGTAGACGGCGAACACGATAATGAGCACCTGCCCGAACCAGAACACGGGGATCGAGTAGCCTAGCACCGCAACGATGGTGTTGATCCGGTCGATCACGGAGTAGGGGTTCCTCCCCGACAGGACACCGAGGGTGATGCCGACGACGACGGCAAACGCCATCGAACACCCGACGAGAAGAAACGTGACCGACATCCTCGCGCCGATCACCGCGATGACCGACTGCTGGTAGTAGAGCGAGTACCCGAGGTCTCCGCGGATCGCGTTCCTGAGAAACAGGGCGAGTTGCACGCCCAGTGGCTTATCCAGCCCGAACTGGGTCCGCATCTGTGCCACGAACTCCTCGGTCACGCCCGTTCCCCCCTGAACGTAGAACGAGACCGGATCTCCGGGGGCGAGGTGCAGAATGATGAAGTTGATAATCAGGATGAGCAGGACGAGCGGGATCGCCTGGAGCACTCTTCGTACGATGTATGTCCACATGCTGGCCCGCCCGTCTCCCGGATCCAGGATCGGCACCTGCTCCTCGGAGCTCGACGATCTCCGGGAGCAGGTGCTCGTCTCGAGGGCGAATCGCCCTGCTGCTTTGTCATGAGACCGTGGATCGGCCCCTGACTAGACCGGCTTGACTCCCGTCATTCGCATGAGGAAATACCCCAAACCGCCCTTCCAGAACGACTCCGGTTCCGCGGTGAACTTGCCGCTGTTCCAGGCACTTGCGGAGCCCCGGTGGATGAGATGGACCATCGGCTGCTCCTCGACGAGGATCGCCTGCATTCGGTACAGGTACTCGTTTCGTTTCAGCGGATCCACCTCGGAACTCTGCCTCCGGTGTAGTTCATCGTACTCGAAGCTGCTGAATGCCATGTCGTTCGCCCAGGCGACCGGAACGGCGTTCGTCGAGATGAACCGCCCCATCGCGGTGGGAACCGGTCCGCTGCACAACGAGCTCAGGTTGCAGTCGAAGTCCCCGTTGACAAACGTCTGATCGATCCACGCAGCGTAGTCCAGACTGACGATTCGAGCGTCGATTCCGACTTTCGCCAGATCCGCCTTCACCAGTTCCGCGACTTGGATGTCCTCGGGGAAGAAGGTGGAGTGCTTGATGGTGATGTGGAAGCGCCACCCGTCGCCGAGCACCGGATAGCCCGCCGCGTCGAGGAGCGTCTTGGCCATCTCCGGATCGTAAGGGACCTGATCGATGTTCGGGTTGTGCCAGGGCGCGGTGAAAGCGGTTCGGTTGATCTGCCCGGTCGCGGCGATCCCGCCTCCGAAGTAGACCAAGTCGGGAATCCGGTCCCGGTTGATCGCGTACGTGATCGCGCGGCGCACGGCGATATCCTGGAAGATCTCCCGCCGCAGGTTGAACCGAAGGCTGATGGAGTCGCTGCACGGCGTGCCGTGGAACTCGGCATCCTTGCCGGGAAGGCCGTCCAAGTAGGAGACTTCACTCATCAGAATCGTGTAGGGAACCCAGTCGACTTCGTCGTTCTCAAACGCCAGCGCCATGGATGTCGGGTCGATGATGATCCTGAAGACGATCCGCTCCACAGCCGGCTTCTCTCCCCAGTAGTCCTCCCAGCGCTCGACGATGATGTGGCTCCCTTTCACCCACTCGACGAACTTGTACGGTCCGGACCCGATCGGGCTCCGGGTGAACGGGTTGGTAAAGAAGTCCGTCCCTTCCCAGTCCGCCTTCTTCACGATGAAGGTCGGGCGCGGTCCGACGCCGTAGTATGGGTTCAGGAATTCGGGATTCGGGTAGTTGAGGTGGAACACCACGGTGTGCGCGTCCGGCGTGTCAATGGAGCCGATCGACGGCAGCAATGCGCGATTTGCCACATTGACGCGCTTTGCGGCCACCTCGAGAATGCTGAACTTCACGTCTTCGGATGTGACAGGCGTTCCGTCGTGGAACTTGGCGTTGGGATGCAGGTGGAACGTGTATGTGAGAGAGTCCTCGGATACCTCCCAAGATCGAGCCAGGTCGGGAGCGGGTCCGAAGTTCTCGTCGGACTGCGTCAACGCACTGTAGATGCGAAACGCAGGACATGCGTCGTTGTCGGTGTCCGTCGGTGCCAACGCCTTGGGGTCGGCGGAGAGCCCAACGACCATCGTAACCGGAGCTGCCGTCGCGCTGGCTCCGACCAGCCCGAGGAGCAGCCCAACCACTAGGCCTACGACCAGCCATCTGTTTCGGTGCACGCTTCTCATCGGTCGCCCTCCTTGTGTCCGGCATATCCTACAATGCAGATTGCGTATCTGACCGTCTGCCAATCGGATCTTCTCCAGTCCGCGAATCACCTCCTCTTGTGCTCACGCTCCCTCCCCCTCCGGCGGGCTCGCGAATCGTTCGGTCCTATCTCCCGCCCGGCGGGGTCGGGAAGGCCGTCTTGCTCTGGGCTAACCCCATCTCGATCAGCGCCTCGCACATCTTGAGCGCGGCGAGGGCCGGGATCACAATGGGAACGCCCACCTCTTCCTGGACCTGCGTTCCCAGGTGCAGGATGCCGCCGCACCCCAGCACAATGGTGTCTGCCCCGTCCTCCGCGATGGCCGCCCGCGCTTCGACGATCAGCCTGCGCAGCTTCTCGTCCTGTTGCGTCTCGAGTGCCAGGACGGGGACCCCAAGCGGACGAATCGAGGCGCATTTGTGGGCAAACCCGTAGCCGCGGATCCGCTGGAGCACCACGGCGCGTTTGGAGACGAACAGACGTTCGGAGCCAGCGAGCAGGACGGTGAACCTGTCCCCAATGAGGGAGGCGACGTGCATGCTCGGCTGACAGAGCCCGACGACGGGAACGGAAAGCCGCTCTCGCGCTGCGGCGAGTCCCGGATCGGCAAAGCAGTAGATGATCACACCATCAAAGCCGTCTTCCGCAGCCTGTTCGGCCGCCCGAACCGTCGGCAACTCGGCGATCGCCTTGTCGTAGGCAAACTCAAGCGAGTCGGGGCCCTGGGCAAGGTGTTCCACGCGGATCTCCGTTCCCCGCGCTTTGTGCTCCTCCATGACCTCCGCAACGGGCCTGTTCCACATCGGGGTTCCCACCGGCACGATGACCTTGATCTTGGCCATGTGAGCTCCTCCCCCTACATCACCCGTCGCTTGTTCTCGGGAGGCAGTCCGAAGACGCGCTTGCTCTGGGACAGCCCCATCCGGATGAGTGCCTCGCACACCTTGAGTCCGGCAACCGCCGGGATCACCACAGGGACCCCGAGCCGCTCGCCCACCGTCTCTGCCACGCCCAGCATTCCTCCACACCCCAGGACGATCGTATCAGCGCCGTCTTCGGCCACGGCCCGCTGCGCCTCGCCGAGGAGCCGCTGCTCCTGCAGTCCCTTCTCTTGTTCCAGTTCCATGACGGGAATCGCCACCGATCGGACCGAAGTGCACTTGTGGTCCATGCGGTACACCCTTAGGTGGTCGAAAACCCGGCGCCGCTGGGTGCTCACGAGATCCGGCGGGCCGACCGCGATTACGCTGAAGGCGTTCCCCAGCAAAGACGCGACGTGATAGGCCGCCTCGCCGATCCCGACCGCGGGGATGAGCAGTTTCTCCTTTGTCGCCCGGAGCCCCGGATCGCTCACGCAGTAGATGATCACTCCATCGCACCCATCGGCTTCTGCCTCCTCAGCGGCGAAGACTGCGAACATCTCCACGAGCGTCTCATCGTACGTGCATTCGAGTGACTCCGGGCCCTTTCTCAGGTTGACCACTTCGATCTCCGTGTCGGCCTCTTTGAACTGGTCCATCAGCGCCTTCACCGGAGCATTCCACATCGAGGAGGACACGGGGACGATTACTCGGATCTTCGGCATAGTGCACCTCCACCCGATTCCCGGCTACCTGCCAAGCCGCCTGGCGAGTTCCCGCAGCCTCGGCACGACCACTTCGCCGTCTTCCGTCAGCGGTCTCCCGTCGACCCAGATCGAGCTGTTCAACGATTGACCATCCGAATGCGAGGGGGCGGGGATGCCGTCCGGCGGGACCAGGTACTTGCCGACGTGACCGATCCCCCACTCCGTACAGCCCCAAACCCGCTCGTCCTCCACGATGTTCCCCGTGAGGTTCGCCCCGGGGCTGAAGCCGGCGGCGGCATGTGCGATCCTCAGCATCTGGGGATGATGGAAGCTCTCCAAGTAAGACGAGAACTCGCGCGCTTGGGATCCGCCGTCGACGTCCACGATCTCACCGGCTCTGATCTCAAGGGAGACGGCGTCCTCGAGCATGCCGCATGGCGGCACCAACGACCCGTCGAAAACGAGCCTCCCGTTGATCGTCTCGAGCGCCGGGGACCAGGCGATCATCCCGCTCATCATGTACGTCCCCGGGGCTCTCGCATAGCCATCGCGAACCAAGGGCAGGCGCCCGGGCACGTTCTCGAACCGAAGGTCCGTCCCTCCCGAAGATGCGAATCGGATCTCCCGCGCGTCCGTAATGATCCGGGCCGCCTCGTGCAGGAACGTCTTCAGCGTCGGGTGGTCGACGCGTCCGATGCAGCGAACCATCATGTCCGGGTTCATGCCCACGAGGTTCAGGTAGCGCAGCCGCTTGTTCTCGGCCATGGCCGTCGTGTGAGCAGTAGAGTACAGGAGCCACTGGTTGTTGAACTCGACCCACGCGTCGGCGCCGTTGAGCGCGCCGATCAATGAGTCGAGCGGAAGCGCCGGATCCGCGACCTGCCCTACGCCCGGCGGAGTGGCGAGCCAGATGACCATCGGCTTTGCCCCGAGGGCGTGCGCTGAGCGAGCGACGGAATCGACGACCCGAGATTCGCTCTCCGTATCCGCTGTGATGACGAACGTCTCTCCCGGCTTGAGTCCGAAGAGGTCCTTCGTGATCGTATCCGCCGCTCTCCCCAGTTCGTATTCGTATCGCGAGTTCATTCGGCCGCCCCCCACAACTCGACGGATCCTGTCCACGCACGCCGCTGCGAGGTCGTACCCCTTCACTCCTTCGCCAGGTAGGCGCCCGTCAAGAGTCGAATGCTCCGCTCATCGGTTCCGCTGCCTAGCAGCTGGTCCTCGACCTGTTTGAAATGCTCCAAGAATGCATCTTGCATCCCGCCGATGTCGCCTTGGGCCATCGCTTGGTAGATCGTCTCGTGGATCTCCAGCATGGCGGCTTTGTACCGGGGTTCGACCAAGAACGCTCTTCGAAGCTGCGTGCCGAGCTCGCTGTCGAGACACTCCGCAAGGATGGCGTTGAGAAAATCCCGGAGCAGAACGTTCCCGCAAGCATCGGCAATCGCTTGGTGAAACCCGCGGTCGTATTTGCCGATCGCCTCGTTGTCTCCCCGCCCGTGCGCCGCGCCCATCTTCCGCACCTGGTCTCCGATGCGTTTCATCTGCTCCTTGTTCCCGTCCTTCATCACCAGATTCGCAGCAACGGGCTCCAGATAGACCCGCAGTTCCAGAGCATCGAACGGGTATCCGCCCAACCCGGCGAGCGATGTCACATCGACGTTGCCTTGAATACTCTGAATGAACGTGCCGGAACCTGGTTTCGAGTCAATGATCCCGAGCAGCCTGAGCGCCCCGAGAGCTTCACGGACGGCGGGTCGACTCACTCCCGTCATTTCGGCGATCTCGTATTCCGCGGGAAGTTTGTCGCCCACCTTGTAGAGTCCCGAACGGATCGCGTTCAGGATTTGATCGACGACGTGCTGAGACTTTCTCTTGCTCGGCAGCTTGTCAAACGCCATTGCATCCCACCCTTCAAGTTGTCATTATTATAATAGCTGACCGATGGCGGATCAACGGGCGCATGAGGGACAGCGGAGCGATCTCGTCGGGGCAGGCGGACTTCGCCGCTCGAAGATCCTGGCCGGGAGGCTGTTGCCGGCGGAAGAGGGACATGATACGCATCGAGACTGAGGCTGCCCCAAGACCCGGAGGGCACTACTCGCAGGCCGTCGTCCACGGGGACCTCGTGTTCGTCTCCGGTCAGCTTCCTGTGGGCCCATCCGCGACATCTCCCCCCGAGTCGATCGAAGCCCAAACGCAGCAGGCGTTGCGTAACCTCGAGGCGATTCTGGTCGCGGCCGGAAGCGATCTGAGCCACGTCCTGAAGACGACCATCTTCGTCTCGGACATCGGGCTTTGGGATCGCGTCAACTCGGTCTACGCCCACTTCTTTGGGGGGCACCGGCCGGCTCGCTCTGTGGTCGCGGTGCATGAGCTGCATCATGGACTGCAGATTGAGATTGACGCGGTCGCTGCCCGGATCCCCGGAGAGCGACCCTCCGGTGCACGTGCCGGAGGGATCGAGCGGATGAACGTCGAGGTGGAGAATGCGTAACCAAAATGTGGAGGACCTGCGCTTCCGTTGCACTGCGTGTGGAACGGAGCACCCGGTCGCCGCGCGGGCATGGCGCTGTTCGGAGTGCGAGGGGCCGTTGGTCCTCGTCGGCATGCCATCCTTCGACAAGGCGAAGATCGACGAGCGTCTCTTCACGCTCTGGCGCTACTACCCGTTCGTGCCCTCCGAAGCCCGTGTGACGATCGGAGAGGGCTGTACTCCATTGATCGAAGCTCGGGATCTGGGCGCTGCGACCCTATACAAGCTTGAATACGTAAGCCCAACCGGGTCGTTCAAGGATCGCGGGATGTCCTTCCTGACGACCTTCCTCCGGATGATGGGCGTCACCGAGGTCATCGAGGACAGCTCCGGAAACGCCGGCGCCAGCCTGTCGGCGTACGCTGCCCGCGCCGGGATCGCCGCCCAGATCTTCGTCCCCAACTACACGTCCGAGACCAAACTCCGACAGATTCTCGTGCACGGCGCCGCTCTGGTGCGAGTCCCAGGAACTCGGGATGACACAACCCGGGCGGCGGAGGCAGCGGCGCGGTCCGGGAGAACCTACGCCAGTCACTACTGGAGCCCCTTCGCACTGGAAGGGCTCAAGACCTTCGCCTTCGAGGTGGCGGAACAGCTGGGTTGGCGATGCCCGGACAACGTGGTGTTCCCGTGCGGTCACGGCACGTTGCTTCTCGGTGCCTACTACGGCTTTCAGGCCCTTCGAACGGCCGGGGTCGTGACTCGACTCCCCCGCCTGTTCTGCGTTCAAGCGGCCGCTTGCGCGCCGATCGCGAACGCATTTGCATCGGGCGCGGAGTCGGTCGCGGGGACCGAACCCACCGCCACCGTCGCCGAGGGGATCCGGATCGGACAGCCCGCTCGCGGGAGGGACATCCTCGCGGCGCTCCGCACAACTCAGGGAGCCGCTGTGTCGGTACTGGACGAGGATATCCTAGAGGCATGCGATGCGTTGGCTCGGGTGGGGCTGTCGGTCGAGATCACGTCCGCGACATCCGTCGCCGGACTGAAGCACTTGAGAAGCGACGGAACCATCGGAGCGGGGGAGCTGACAGTCCTCGCGTTGACGGGAAGCGGTTTGAAGAACCCATAGCTGCGCGCCCGCCGAAGAGCGCGCCGGAGCGGGGTTCGCCGGTTCTCATGGCTTGGTCGCCGAATCGGACGTGACGCGGATCATGGCAGATGCGAATGGAACGAGTGCGCTGCGACGGGCTCGCCTCGCGGCCATCGGCAAGATGGTCCTCGTCGTCGGCATTTGGTCCTCGTCGTTCGTGGGCGTCAAGCTCGCGCTCTCCCACGCCGGACCTCTGACCGTCGCCGCCTGCCGCTACTTCCTGGCCTTCGTCTTCCTCCTCCCGTGGCTGGCAGCTCGGAGCCGATCGAGTGGGCGACTCACCGCCTCGTACTGGCTTCGGTTCGCCGCAATGGGACTTGCCCAGTACACCATCGGAAACGGCGTGCTGTACATCGCCATGCGCACCCTCACGGCAACGACCAGTTCCCTGGCGCTCGCCTTCCTTCCCATTCCCGTCTCGATCCTTGGGTTCGTCGTACTGAAAGAGACGGTCTCCTGGATCCGTTCGGCCGGCCTCGTCGTGACGGCACTCGGGAGTCTCGTCTACTTCTGGGACGGACTCGCCCCAGGCGAGCCCTCCGCGCTCTTCCTGCTTGGAATCGCCGTAGCCTGCGCTTCGGCATTCCCCGTGCTCGCCCGGCAGGTCGCCCGTGAAAGGCGGGTCCCCACGATTGTCGTGACCGGTCTCCCTCTCGGAATCGGAGGCGGAGTCCTTCTCGTACTGGCACTCCTCTTCGAGGGGATTCCGAGGGTGTCCGGGACCGGCTGGCTCGTCCTGCTGGGGCTCGCGCTGGTGAACACGCTCGTTCCGTACCTCCTGTATTCCAGCGCCCTTCGATCTCTGCACGCGGTCGAAGCGAACATCTTCGTGGGGCTCACCCCTCTGGGAACGTCCCTCATCGCCCTGCCGGCCCTCGGGGAAAGGCTCAGTCGAATGGAACTGGCGGGCCTTCTTCTGATCGTCTCCGGAGCCGTCCTCGTGCAAGTCCGAAGAACGCGCACACGCGTGGCCCCGGAGCGCTCGATCGAGCGCGCTCGATCGGCGCGGCCCTCCGCAACATTCGGGAGGAAGCGAAAGAAGCCGGGATCGGTGGACGAATGACGAAAGCGCCGTTCCGCCTCGCGATGGTCTCCGGCGCCGTGGAGAGAACCGCGCATCCGGGGCGACTCGGGACTGCAGTCGACCCCGCCAACCCCCTAGAACAGAGTCCTTGACAGATGAAAGCCCCTTCCGTACCATGGGCGCGCCCGGGTCGTTAGCTCAATGGTAGAGCAGCGGACTCTTAATCCGTTGGTTGCAGGTTCAAGTCCTGCACGACCCAGAAGATCGGGATCCTCCCGACGGGTCGTTAGCTCAGTGGCAGAGCACCTGACTTTTAATCAGGGAGTCGCTGGTTCGAATCCAGCACGACCCAGATCACTTGGAAGCGACCGGAGCAGTCCGTATAATCCGGCGCGAACGTCCCCATCATCTAGTGGCCTAGGATACCGGGTTTTCATCCCGGCGGCAGGGGTTCAAATCCCCTTGGGGACACCAGGCTGCAAGACGAGCCCCTTCGTCTGCCAAGTCGCAGGAGCTTTTGTAGTTTGGAACGATACTCTCGCTCTCCATGGTGCAGTCCCAAGCCAGCACATTCAGGAACCTCGCCCTCTGCCCAGCACTCTGGCGCAAGTAGAGAGTGGGCGCTCTATTCAAGAGCTCCAAGGTTGCCGACACGTCGTCCAACGAGGGCTCTCGGACGTCCTTGAACGCCTCAGTCCTACACTTGAGAGCGAATTGCTCCTGCGACCAGTTGCGGTCCATTCCCATCCATACCTCTTCGCTAGTCCGGCGGTCCAGCTTCTCTTCGTATGCCGCTCTGCGGCGTGACTCGATCTTCTGCCAGCGACGTCTACGCTCCTCGGATCGCTCGATTCGTTGCGCGTTGCGCTCGTCTTGGTGCTCTCGCATGACTCTCAGGAGCTGCGTCACCTGCCCCGTTGTCAAGTGAACCCTTCGAACGACTGTGATGAGCCGCTCACCAAGCTGGTCTTCTCGGACATAAGGCTGAGGACGACGACCGCGGCTCTCGGTGCAGCGGTAGTATGTGTGCTTCTTCTCTGCCACACCGGCTGTGATCAGGCGCGGCCGGAGTAGCCACATGTCAGCAACCCCCGGTACGGGAAGAATCCGCTAGTCTGTCGGGTCGGGCGCGATGAGATCCGCATGCGTTCTTGTACTCGCTCGAAGAGGGCCCGAGAGATGAGTGGCTTATGCTTCCCTTCGTGCAGCTTCCCTCCCCATCGGATTGCACCGCAATAGACCGGGTTGGCGAGGAGCTTGTGAAGCGTCCCTTTGCGTGGAATCCCACCTTGTGTTGTGCGCAAGCCATGGTCCGCCATCCACTGCGAGAGCTCGGAAAGCGACATTTGAGTGCGGGCATAGGTCTCAGAGATTGTTTCACTCCCCGTGTGACCACGTTCGGCTCGAATCTGTGTGGATTCACGTTGACCGCTCCCGAAGTGGAAGCCCCCCCAGCGAGACGTTCCACGTTTCCAAGATGCCAACGCTCTGCTCCCGCCTTTTTCCCCACGCGTGCTGTGGGCCTCACGGGGAGATCCACGACCTTGCGCTCGTCATCCTTCTCTCATTGCTCGCATGCGGATGGAGCCGTCCGTTCCGATGTGAAGGTTTGTGCCATCTACGAGCTGGTTGAATCCAGCCGCATCTAGCGTCACAACAGGCACAGACTTCCTGTACAGCTCGTTCGCCACGATGGATCCCAGCGCAACGATCGGGGCAAGCTCTCTCGTCACGATAGCCACCGGTGAATGACCGTTTCTGATCAGCTCCACCAATACCGCACTCGCCGTACTCGATCCCTTCTCTTCGGGAAACGCGAAGATCTGCCCTGAGATGTCGACTCCGCAGCGGTCATGGCGACGGTCAATGACAATCCCAGTCTCTGGGTCAACCCCCCCCCAGAGACTGATGGAGATACGCGAGAGAACGAGGCGACCTTCGGCTGTGCCTCGCACGATCATGCGCCCTCGGATCACGCCGTCCACTGGAGCTCCTCCTTGATAACAGCGCCCTCGATCGCGGATCTTACGCAGTCGCCAATCGTCCCGAACGAGACGTTCACATCCAATTCCCCCGGGGCATAGTATGCGCACTTGCCCGACTCGGTGACGATCGTTCGCGCCGACTTCTGCACGATGGGAGAATGGAAGGGGCACGTATCATGGACCAGGATTGCACCGAAAGCCTTGAGTCGATCAACCCATCCGCTACGCTCAGCCAGGGCGTGCATTGGGGCGCTAGTTATCAATAGGAAGCGAACACTTGGAGCCACGCACGCGCCGTTGGCAGCCTCCACCTCGCGCACCAGTGACTCAAACTCATGGTATGAGTAGTGTGGACAGCCGACAACGACAGCGTCAACGGGGTCTCCCGCACACGCACTTGAGAGCTCTTCCCACGCGCACCCGAGGATGTCGGGGGTCGCGTCGATGATGTGCTCTGGCTCGGATCCATGGAAGGCAGCCTCCGCAGTTGGAGCTTCGGGTGTTACACCTACGATATGGAACAGGGCTATTCCTCCGGAGGATGCTGCCGCCGCACCAAGTGCCTTGAGCTGATCTGACGACACGGTGTGCGGCAGTCCGTCGACAACAGGAATGCCGGAGCCGACTGCACGACCGAGGAAGTGACCGAGTGAGGCCCAAGTTGCCGTGTGTTTCCATACGTCCGGGTGCACACCACGGATGCGCACAAGCACTTCACCCCTCCGATTCCCGAACAGATGAAGGCCGTGCTTAGGAACACGGCCTGTGATGGCCGCACACACATCCATGTAGTCCCCATACCGATTCGTGCGGGCCCCAAGCACGGAGTTTGCGTATGCCACGGCATTCGATTCCCCCCACGCAACTTGCTGCCCAAACCGTGGCGCGAGATAGGACTGATACGGCGCACAGGTCCAAGTGGGCACCGCTCCGATCTGGCAGTACGCCTGTGCAATCCGAGACGCTTGCTCAGCGAATTCGCCTGGCACCCCTAGGCTTCGCCAATTCCTGAGATCTACCGAAACCATGTTGAGTGTGGTCGGCACACGCACGTGCCCTGCGTGATTCACGATGTGCTCAATGAACTCAAGGCTCGAGGTGGACATCAGCGCACATGCGTCAAGATGCGCCTGCTCCACCGAGATCAGTTCTTCCGCCCCCACCGCGTCAGCCATTTGAGCAATGACAGACATCGCCAATCGGTCTGCGTCTCCCGAAGCTCCCGACAGCATGGCGCGATCCTGCTCGTTGAGTCTGACCCTCAGGCCAGATGCATCGTTCCGGCTGTTCATGCCAGTTCCTCCTCGGCATCGGCATGGCTTTCCCCCCTGCCGATGCTCATAGCCTATCAACCCCGGAGATTCAGTCGCAGATCCACCCGATTCCAAGCTCTTCCAGTGTAGAACGGACCGTGCTCGTGTAACCGGTGGTCAACTCCAAATGGATTCACGGCGTAGATTGCGCCCAGGCTTCGCTTATCCTGAGGCATGTGCGCCGGGAGCTCCTGGCCTTTCAACGCGACAACGAGATCCTTCCCGACACCCAGATGGCGAGCCGCTCGCTGTAAACCCTCGCCGAGCGCATGGCCGATCCCCTGTCTTTGGCCAATGGCCTCAACCAGCTTCACCAGAGCATCGGCCGACCCAAGCCGCAATTCAATCCCGTTGGTCTTCTCAGCACCGATCAGTCCTCGCTCAAAGCAGTCCATCGCGCCCAAGCGATTGTGGCAGCGCAGCTAATCATATCTACTCCATACGTTTTGCAGAGCTGATTCGCTCGGCAGATTGCCGGCAGATTGGAGACCCCACAATACGCCGCCATCGCTGCAAGCGTTTGGTACTCCGGTCCGCCATATCGCGGATCAACTTCCCATGGCCCACTATCGATCTCCACAACGCGCTTGCAGGCTGCGACGCATCCGTAGCCTGCGGCGTTGCTCTTGAGTACAGCCTCGGCCATTCGCTCGCCGCTGATCTCCTCTGCACCGTCTGTCAAACACGCCAGTTGGCCAATTGCGCGTCGACAGTCCACCTTCCTCATTCACGGGCAGCTGGCGCCTGTGATAGCGTCTGTCATGGTGCATAGAGGGTTTTCTGGACCGAGTGGATCACACCCCGCAGGCGTGTGCTTCAACAGGTAGTAGGCCCCCTTTGCACTTCGACCGAGGCAGGCTCGGTAGAACGATTCCGGAGGGCATTCGATCTCGAAGCTTCCTGTGGCAAGATCGACGTGGAAAATCCGGCCACGGTATCCGTGGGTCAACAGCGCAACCTCCTCCTTGTGTATCTGCTTCGAACCAAGGACACCAGGTTGCAGAACGAGCCCCTTCGTCTGCCAAATGGAAGAGGCTTTTGTAGTTTGGAACGATACTTTCGCTCTCCATGGTGCAGTCCCAAGCCAGCGCATTCAGGAACGCAAGTGACGGAGCGCGCAGGGGAGTGTCGACAGGGATTGAGCCCCCGCGAAGCCAGCGCATTCAAACATCAGGGAAATCGCCTGGGAACGCCAAAGCAAGCGGGCTCTCGAAGGAGCTGCGAGAGCCCCTCTTCGTGTCCACCGGCACTCGAGGTTTGTCAAGAACCAGACGAGATCCTCGCTCAACGACTCCTGCGATGGTCCGCGCGGTTGTGCCGCTTGGATCCCGGTCTATCAGTCTCTGTCAAGCCACTCCAGAATAACGCGGAGACTGCCGCTGGCCAGGGCGACGCTCGTATCTGCTGCACCATAATACAGCTGGATTGTGTCGCCATCAGGAGCGATTGTGGAGCCACAAGGAAACACAACGTTGTCAACATCCCCGTGCCGCTCATAGGGTTCCTCCGGGCCAAAGATCCACTCTTCGCTACGTTTGAGGCAACACTCGGGTTTGTGCAGATCAAACAACGCCAGGCCAAGTCTGTAAATGGAACCGGCCGCGTTCTGTCGCACCCCGTGGTAGATCACCAGCCAACCTTTTGCTGTTTCGATGGGCGGGGGGGAGAGGCCGATCTTGTTCGCATCCCACCATGCACCCAGGCGGGCTTCCAGCATCAGCTTGTGGCTGCCCCATTGATGAAGATCGGAGGAATAGGAGATCCACATGTGCGCGCCCGCGTGTGCGCCGGGCGAACTGACCGGGCGGTGGATCAAAGCCCAGTTCCCGTCAATCCGACGAGGCAGGAGCACCGCGTCCTTGTTTTCGGGCTGCATGATTACACCATAGCGATCGAAGTGGTGAAAATCGTCCGTGAGCGCCAGAGCTACGCCTGGGCCGTCACGCGTGTAGGCGGTGTAGACGACGGCATACAGGTCCAATTCCGGAACGTAGGTGATGCGTGGGTCTTCAATACCCCACAGCTCTTCGGGAAAGCGCTCCGGATCAGCCATGAGAGTCGGATGGGCGTCGATCTTCCAGTTGTTCACGCCATCGGTTGAGCGGGCAGCGCATAGGTGGGAATGCCCACGCCGGTCTTCCACACGGCACAGGAGCAAGGTGGTCCCGTCACGCAACAGCGTGGCACCGGGATTGAACACGCTGTTGATTGGATACGGCCAGTCGGCGGCGGTCAGAATGGGATTGCGTTCATACCGCCGAAAGAGTTCACGGTGCTGCTTATTCATCTGCTTCGGACCTCCACTCTGATAGGGCTGCTCTCAGCCAGCCGCAGTTCCAGCAGGGCCTGGAGAAAGGCCAGCATCGACTCCGCGCCCTGATTCTCGTTGGGTCGGTCAGGATGCAAACCGTCCCGGCAGCCCCCCGTCGTCGGGTCGTAGACCGAGAGGTTCAAGTCGTTGCGCCCGAGGAACCACTCGAAGGCGCGGCGGGCTTCCTTGTACCACGCCGTGTCGCTCGTGATCCGGTAGGCTTCGAGACAGGCAGAGACCATCGCTTGCGCCTCCACCGGCTGTTGATCGAACCGGGCTCGCTCGCCGCCTTGCAGATAGAAACCATTACATCCAATAGGAGCAAAATGCCCCGCATCCGCGCGCTGCAAGTCGGCGAGCCACCTCAGCGACTCCAATCCGGCTTCGGTCATGGCGGCACTTGGGATCGCTTGGCCACACAGAAGCGAGGCATGCGGCAGCGCGGCGTTGCAGTAGGTCAGCAGGTCTTCATACCAGCGCCATTCATCCGAGCGGTGGCTTTGATACAGCCCCAACAACCGCCCGGACAATTCCTCCCGGACTTGGTTGGCCCTGCGGTCACCGGCAAAGCGCTGCAGGTACTCGTGGATGCCGATCAGCGCGAAAGCCCAGGCTCGCGGGCTGGTCGTGCTGAGAATGGCGGGCAAAGCCTGTTCGAACGCCCGGCCGGCCATGCTCTGCAGGTCCGGGGTGTTCGAGCGGCCCAACACGGTACCCAACGCCCACAGCGTGCGGCCGTGGCTGTCGTCGGAACCGTCAACTTCCAGCCAGTGGCGCTGGTAATCCATGAAGTTGCGGAAGCGTCCAGTTTCCGTGTTGAAGGCGAACCAGATGAAGGCGAGATATCGCGAGGCCAGATCCCGGGCCTCCTCGTTGCCCATGGCCTCCAAGAGAGCACTCACCATTAACCCGCGGGCGTTGTCGTCGATGGTGTACCCTTCGCGATAGTTGGGGATAGTGAAAATGGCGTGTTGCAGGATGCCCGTTTCGTCCGTCATATGATGCAGGTGATCCAACTTGAGAGGCGGCAATTCGCCTGGGCGTTTGTCCAGGGGCTTGACTGCGGGGTCCGAATGAGCAAAATGACGGCGCTCTGCTCGCGCGCGTCGGAAGCTCTCCATGTAGCGGCTCGCTACCTGCGGCCAGATCATCCCTCGCCCAAACACATAGGCCCGCTTGCGCATGGCGTGGCGCTGAGACTCGTTATCCAGAAGGTGAATCACCTGATCGGCCATCGCTGCCGGATCCCGGAAGGGTACCAGCACTCCCCGCCCTTCTGCCAGCAGCTCTTCGGCATACCAATACGGTGTCGAAATCACCGCCTTGCCCGCTCCTAGAGTATAGGCGAGTGTGCCGGAAGTGATTTGCGCTGCATTGAGATAGGGTGTTATGTAAATATCTGCTGCGCTGATGAATTCAATAAGCTCTTCTAAACTAACAAATCGGTTGCAGAAGATCACCTGACTTTCCACGCCTTTCTCCTGAGCCAGCCATTGCAGAGATAGCCGATATGTTTCGCCTTCATTTCGCAAGACATGGGGGTGGGTCGCGCCGAGAACGATGTACACCACGTTCGGGTGCTCGGCTAGAATGGCAGGCAGCGCGGCGATGACGTGTTCGAAGCCTTTGCTCGCCGAGAGCAGACCAAAGCTGAGCAGGACGATCTTGCCCTCGACTCCAAACAGGTCTTTGTGGAAACTGGGGTCCACAAAGGGCACATCAGGGATACCATGCGGAATCAGGTCGATCTTCTCCGGCAGCACGCCATAGACTTCATGCAGGAATTCTGCGCCACGCTTGCTCATGACAACCAGCCGATCTGACAGGGCCGCAACTTCTTCCAATACTCGCTTCTGATCAGGGTCGGGGTCGCGCAAGATGGTGTGTAATGTCGTGACAATGGGCATTCGCAATTCGCGCAAGAGCACCAGAATGTGGCTGCCCACGCGGCCGCCGAAAATGCCGTATTCATGCTGCAAGGATACGATGTCCACGTTGCTGATATTCAGGAAGTCGGCCGCGCGGCGATACGAGTCAACATCCTTCTCCGTGAGTTCAAACCGAACGCGGGGCGGATAGACGTACCCTCCGTCGACATCGTTGACCGGCACGGCAATGCAGGTTGTTTGGCGATATTGGGCGGCGATGGCCTCACACAGATCGGTGGTGAATGTGGCGATGCCGCACTGCCGCGGGAAGTAGTTGCCGATGAACGCAATGCGATTGATGATGGGATTGGGCGAAGTGCAGTCCATGACGAGCATCTCCTTTACCCGCCGCACAACATGTCCGCGGACGATAACCCACACGATCCGTCTGGACTGGATGCCCTGCGCACGAGATGATTTCCGTAGAGGGGTTCGTCCTCGCTAGAATACTACCGGAAAGCCGCAGCCCTTGGCAAGGTCCTGGGGATCCCTCCTATGTCGCGTTCTTCACCGCTGCCCGGCACACCCTCTTCTGTGCCTCTGACCGGACTCCGGATCAAGCCGAGATGCGATGCATCTCCGCCCGCCGCTATGCATGCAGGGTACGGTTCGAGTAGACTGTTGGGGCCCGTGGGGACACTCACCGGCAGGTGCTCGACGTCGGCCCCGGAGGGCCCCGAGGCAGTCCAGGGTCGTCGAGCCAGGGAACGCAAGCGTCTCCTATTTGCGGGCGCCTTGTGAGGTGTCTATAATGGGCGAGTAGCTCAGATGGGAGAGCATCCGGCTTACATCCGGAAGGTCACAGGTTCGAGTCCTGTCTCGCCCAGTGAGCTTCCACCTTGCCGGGGGCGTGGTCTAGTCAGGTCTAGGACGCTGGATTGTCACTCCAGAGATCGCCGGTTCAAATCCGGTCGTCCCCGCACATCGATGCCGAGGTAGCTCAGTTGGTAGAGCACGGCCCTGAAAAGGCCGGTGTCCCCAGTTCGATCCTGGGCCTCGGCACCATCGCTTTCTTCCCGTTGCTGCGAACCGAAGAGGACAGATGCCGATCGCCCGATCCTCCACACTGCGCAACTGAGGGCGTCTTCCTCCGTGAACTGCAGTCCCGAATGGTCTTTCCGTGCAATCGCGACCGGTCTGTCTGTGGATAACTCTGTGGAGAACCCCATCGAAAACGCTCCATTACGATGGTTTGCTGTGGATAACCTTTGCTGCAGATCCCCTCGATTCGGGTGCGAGGTGAGTCGTACGCGCTCCGCCGGGTATCCACCGGTTCTCCCCAGCGTTTTCCACACACAAATTCTCCTTCTGTACGCACCCGTCACCGGTTTTCCACAGGCCGCGATGCTCGGCGATAGGTCCGGTCGCGTTGCACGACGCCGCCTCGACCGGAGCGGCACGGCCAGCCAGCATTCCCGCTCCGGGATGTCCCATCTGTCCCCTGCCGTCGCTCCTCGCATCTTCAGCCTCCTCTCGCGTCGTGACATCCTAGGGGTTTCTCCTTGCCGTCGCTTGACCGATTCGCGCGCGGTCCGCTACTCTCACTCGCATCCGCAAGGGGGAGCGGTATGATCGAAAGTGCAATTTCCATTTGGGATACTGTCCTTTCCAGTCTGAAGGGAGACCTGCCCGACACGAGCTATCGGACGTGGTTCGGTGGCGTCCGCGCGGAGTCACTCGATGACGGGCAGTTGACGATCTCCGTCCCCGACAGCTTCACCAGGGGTCGGATCGATCGGCGATTCCGACACGCGATCGAGGAGATCGCCACCGTCTCTTGTCATCGGCCGATCGCCCTGCAGATTCGGATCCGCGATGAGGCTCCCGCGGAGGCTCCGCGGCTCGCCGCGGACGAGGTCCGACCACGTTCGAGTAGCACCCTCCCGCTGAACCGGGACTACACGTTCGCGACGTTCGTGCGAGGGAAGAACAACCACCTTGCCCACGCTGCGAGCGAGGCGGTGGCCAAGAAGCCCGGTAGAGCGTACAACCCTCTGTTCATCTACGGAAGCGTCGGCCTCGGGAAAACGCACCTTCTTCAGGCGATCGGGAACCACGTCGGCCAACTCGAGCCTGGGAAGGCCGTGGTTTACACGACATCAGAGCGCTTCGCCATCGAGTTAATCAACGCGATCCGGACGAACACGACGACGACGTTCCGGGAGAAGTACCGGCGGATCGACCTGCTGTTGATCGACGACGTCCACTTCCTCGAGGGGAAAGAAGCGACTCAGGAGGAGCTGTTCCACACGTTCAACGAGCTCTACGGAAGCGAGAAGCAGATCGTCCTGTCGAGCGATCGGCCGCCTGAGGACCTCTCCGGCTTGCAGGAGCGGCTGGTCTCGCGCTTCCGCTGGGGCCTCGTTGCGGACATCCAGCCACCTGACTTTGAGACCCGGATTGCGATCCTGCGGGAGAAAGCGAATGCCCGTGGCCTTCGGGTGGACGACGCGATTCTCGAGCTGATTGCCAAGCGGATTTCGTCGAATGTCCGCGCTCTCGAGGGGGCGCTGGTGAAGGCGCTCGCCTACGCCGAACTGCAGGGGGAGCGGCTGACCCCGAAGAGCCTCGAAGGGATGCTCCCAAAGGAGGGGCAGCGCCCTCGGTTGACGATCGATCACATCAAGGAGGAAGTCGCCTCCCGCTATCAGGTGAGCCGCGCGGAACTTGAGGGAGCAAGTCGGAAGAAGGAGATCACCCAAGCTCGCCACGTCGCTATCTACCTCGCGCGGGAGATGACGGATCACTCGTTCCCGGCCATCGGACGCGAATTCGGCGATCGAGATCATACGACGATCATGCACTCCTACGTGAAGATCAAGTCACTTCTCGAGGACACTCCGCTTCTCCACGCCGAGATCAGCGACCTCCAAGAAGCGCTCGCGGCTCGGTACTCGATGATTCGCTAACCGCTACGGTTGCCCCGTGTGAAGCTCGTCTACAGCTTCTGGGGAGAACGTGCGGACAAATGCGGGAACAACCTGGGGAATTCGGGCCGGCCTCTGTGGATAACGGCCGGGGAAAGGTGCCTCATGAGGATCTCCACAACTAGCATCCACAGCGATCCGCAGGTATCCACACCAGTTTCCCCACGTTCTCCCGAGGGCAACGGCCCGAGACAACGAAGCTTCACGGGCTTGTCCACAACAACGCGGTGCTCTATAACTACAACTGTCTTATGAATCAGGAAGAACTTGAAGAGATCTTCCGACGGAACCGACTCCTCGATGAGTACCAACAACAACGTGCAATCGCATTCTGGTCCGACGTGGTCGGTATACCAGTGGCGCAATACACAAATCCAGAACGGATTGCCGGAGGAACCCTTCACGTGCGCGTATCGTCGGCCGCTGCGGCGCACGAGCTGTCAATGCTCGTCGATCAGCATCGCGCCCGACTGAACCACTTGATGGGCCGAACGGCGGTTCGGCGGATTCACTACACAGTGGGTCCGCTCCCGACGTCGGACCGACCGATCCCGCTCGTTGTGTACTGCGGACCGGAGCAGGCGATCGAGGAGTTCGGAGATCTCGACGACGAGCGGCTCGCGCGCGGATTCGCCCGGATCTACGCCGCACAACAGAACCGGGCCGCAAGTCTCCTCGCTGCTGGTGGTGTCCAGTGCCCCCGCTGCGGCGTCGTCCATCGATCGGAGGCGATCGAGTGTCCGGGGTGTCGATACGAGAGGGGAGAAGATTGAGACAAGGCGCGTTGGGGACTAGAATGGGACCTTCATGCAGAAGATGAGACACACGACGATCATCGCGATCCGCTCCGCCGACGAGCGGCGGGGCGTCATTGCGAGCGACGGGCAAGCGACGCTCGACACGACGGTCATCAAGAAGACGACGAAGAAAGTCTATCGATTGCACGAGGACCGTGTCATCGCCGGGTTCGCCGGGGCGACGGCTGATTGTCTCGCACTGCTCGACAAGTTCGAGGGGAAGCTGAAGAAGTACGACGGGAAGCTGCGACGGTCGGCGGTTGAGCTGACGAAGGAGTGGCGAACCGACCGGATTCTCCGGCACCTCGAAGCGGTGATCGTAGCGGTGAGTGAAGAGGGGTTGCTGATGATCTCCGGCGCCGGGGACGTGCTGGAACCGGACGACGACGTGATCGGAATCGGCTCCGGCGGTCCGTATGCACTCGCAGCCGCGAAGGCGTTCCGGTCGATCGGAGGTCTCTCGGTCGACGACGTAGCGCGCCGATCACTCGAGATCGCGGCCGAGATCGACATCTACACGAACGACCGGATTCACGTGGAGATGGTCGCATGGTAGGGGATGATGGGACAATTGGTAGAAGTCGACGATGACCAGCTGGCCGGGCTCACGCCGCGGCAGATCGTCGAAGAGCTCGACAAATACATCGTGGGGCAGGCTGCCGCGAAACGAGCCGTCGCGATCGCCCTCCGGAATCGAATGCGCCGCCAGTTCGTCGACGACGAGATTCGCGACGAGATCAAACCCAAGAACATCCTGATGATCGGACCGACGGGCGTCGGCAAGACCGAGATCTCCCGGCGGCTCGCCCGCCTGACGACCTGCCCGTTCGTGAAGGTCGAGGCGACGAAGTTCACCGAGGTCGGCTACGTCGGGCGAGACGTCGAATCGATGGTTCGCGATCTGGTCGACATCGGGGTCGACATCATCCGGGAGGAGGAGATCTACCGGGTCGAAGAGGAAGCGGAACGGCTCGTCCGCGAGGAGATCCTCAACGCGCTGCTCCCGCCGGCGGAGGGGGACGAGGAGCGGGAACAGAGCCAACGCCAGACCCGCGAGAAGCTCCGGGCGAAGCTCGACGTCGGCGAGCTCGAGGAGCGCTACATCGAGATCACCGTCGAGGAGCAGATCTCGCCCCACGTGGAGGTCTTCTCGCAGGACGGGAGCGATCAGATGGGGATCGACATGAGCGACGTCCTCTCCGGTCTCTTGCCGACGACGCGCAAGAAACGGAAGATGCGGATCCGGGACGCGCGGTCGGTCCTGTTTGAGCAGGTGGTCGATAGCCTGATCAACATGGACGAGGTCCGGCAGGAAGGACTCCGGCTCGCGGAGGACATGGGGATCATCTTTCTCGACGAGATCGACAAGATCGCCGCAGGCGGCCGCGAGGAGACAGGCGGGCCGGGGGTTTCGCGGCAGGGCGTCCAGCGCGACCTTCTCCCCCTGCTGGAGGGGACCGCCGTACGCACCCGGTACGGCGTCGTCAGCACGGACAACGTCCTGTTCATCGCTGCCGGGGCGTTCAACATGTCAAAGCCGTCCGACCTAATCCCGGAGCTGCAGGGGCGCCTGCCGATCCGCGTCGAGCTCGAT
>Ga0068714_10002151_pt1 | contig 26167 bp, 19 predicted proteins | sample MTBNYHSulfiMetaG_FD_62988 | JGI IMG/M metagenome (GOLD analysis project Ga0068714, IMG submission 62988) | Enrichment culture microbial communities from rom New York Harbor, USA that are MTBE-degrading - MTBE-NYH (New York Harbor Sulfidogenic)... | ecosystem: Environmental > Aquatic > Marine >... | reverse complement strand
TCTCTCCGCTCCGGCAGGGGATGAATCTCATAACCGGAGGGAGAAGTGCCGGGAGCGACCAGGCGTTCGAGACGCTCGGCGAGCAGTTGTTGCCGGACCGCCCCGACCGGCGACTCGGGCAAGGCGTTGACAGCGGTGATGGTGTCAATGACCGTTCCGTCCTTGCGGGTGAAGAGCCGGGCGCCCCGAATGTGAAAGTTTTCCAGGTGAAAGCCTCGGGCAATGTCCCGGAACAGCCCCAAGCGGTCTTGCGTGCAGATGACCACCTCGATCGCTTCCCGCTCGGGGGGATTGTCGTCCGTCAGCTCCATTTCGTGCAGGTCGAGAAAACGGATACTCACCTGGGTCCGCTTGCCGTCGTAGCGTTGGAGAGCGGCCAGGTGCCGGCCGATCAGCCCCGGCGAGCTGAACAAGGTATACTGAGAGGGCAGCTGCTCGAGCTGGTCGAGGATCAGCGCCTTCGGATAATTGGCGGCCAGCAGGGTGAGGATATGTTGCCGGCTTTTCTCCACGTCCTGGGTTGTCTGGCTTGGCTGTCCCAACAGCTGCCGGCGGCTGCGCAGATACAACTGCCACAACAGTTCGGCCTTCCAGGGCGTCATCGAGCCGGGCGAGGCCGAGGCGATATCCACGTAGGTCAGCACCAGGAGCGGTTCCAGCCGTTCGAGACTGCCGACGCGGGCGGTGAATTCCTCGACCGTCTTCCGGTCATCCAGGTCCCGGCGAAACGCGGTCTCCGAGTGCAACAGGTGGTTTTGGATGAGAAAGCGCACCAGGGCCTGCTCCGGCTCGGGAATGCCGAGGCGCTCGAGCACCGGACCGACGAGTTCCGCGCCGCGTTCGCTGTGGCCTTTGCCATAGCCTTTGCCCGCGTCGTGAAACAGGGTCGCCAGGCGCAGCACCTCCGGCCGGGCGCAGCGCCGGGCGAGGCCCGCCAGAGCTTCCTCCGAGAATTGCTCGGAAGGCTCCGAGCGCGCGCTGCGGGCGCTCAGTCTCTCCAGCAACTCCACCGCCCGGATCGAGTGCTCGTCCACCGTGTAGCGGTGATAGAAATCATGGCGCACCAGAAAACGAACTTTGCTCAGCTCGGGGAAAAATCGGCACAGCAGCCGGGTCTCCCGCATCGCGCGAAGCGCCCGCGCCAGTCCCTCCGACCTCTGAAAAACCTGTAGCAGCCTCGCACCGGTCTCCGCACGTCGCAGGAAGGCTTCGTCAATGAGATCCCGGCTGGCCTCCAATGCCAGGCAGACCGGCGTGGACCACTGGGCGGCGTACTCCTGCAATTGCTCGATCAAAGTCAGGATGCGCCGCGGGTCCTCGGCAAAGTAGCTGCGCAGCCGCTCAGGATGAGGTTGGTACTGGCGGAAGGCGATCTCTCCGTCTTGCAGGATGAACAGAGGATCAAGCCCGCCGGGTGGCTCCGGCCCCACTTGAGGGGGCGTCGTCGCCGGAAGGCCTGCCGTGCGGGCGGTCGCCTTGCGGGACATCGCTTCGGCGAAACGCTTCAGGACCAGGGCATGATCATAGTACCGCTTGAGCATCGCCGCTTCGGCCAGGTCGTCCCCGGTATCCTTGAAGCCCAGCTTCTTCGCCAGGGCTTCCTGCCGGGGGAAGGTCAAGACGTCTTCTCGCCTTCCGGTCAGGAAATGCAGGCCGTTGCGCAGGCGCAGCACATAGTCCACCGCGTCTTTGAGCAGTGCTGCCTCGCTCGGGCCGATGACGCGGTGGCTTTGAAGCCCCTCGATGTCCCCCACCCCGAGCAGCAGCTGGGCCATCCACAGCCCATAATGCAGGTCGCGCAAAGCGCCGATGCCCTCCTTCAGGTGGGGCGCTTGGATGCAAACGGTGTCGCCGTAGCGCTCGATGCGGCTCAGGCGTTCTTCCCGCTTCGCTTGGAGGAAACTCGCGCGGCCCGGGCCTTGGAGGTGTCTCGAAATGGACTTGCGGAGAATCTCGTACAACTCCCAGTCGCCGGCCAGGTAGCGGCTCTCGATCATCGAGCTCAGCGAGACCGCGTCCTGCCGGGCCAAGGCCAGCGCTTCTTTCGGGGTGCGGGCCGCATGGCCGACTTCCAGCCCCATATCCCACAACTGATGAAAAGTGGCCTTGATGATCGCCTCGGCCGGGCTGCTGCCGCGCTGCCGGTACAGGAACATCAGGTCCACGTCCGAGTGGACGCACAGCCCGCGCCGGCCGTAGCCGCCCAGTGCGACCAGCGCCAAGGCCCGAGGCGCTGGGCCGCCCTTGCCCGCGACCTGCCGAAGGGCCTGGCCGTAGGCCTGCCGGACCAGGTCATCCATCCGTTGGGTGAGCTGCTGGGTCAGAGCGGTTCCCGACAGGCCTTCCCAAAAGGCTTGTTCGAGGCTCGCCAGATGTTGCGCCCACCTTTGTTTCAGTTGCTCCGCTTTCGACGCATGAACGGCCATTGAAGGGTCATCCCGGCACTGCTTTTCTCTGATTCAAAATACCAGAATTCCCTCCCGCTGCCAAAGCTATCCCATTCCTTGCTCTGTGGGGTGCAGCGAAAGCTGCGCTTTCGCACTCCGTATAGGCTTGCCTGTGGAGTGCGGGAGTCTCGCCCCGAAAGTATTTCTCATTTTGCTGGATTCGGACCGCTTTAACGGCGAAGAAGGAAGGCCTCGAGGTCCTTGGGCGACTCAAAGCGATAGTCGGGCCGGGCCTGTTGCAGCGGGGCGCTCAGGCCGAAGGTTCCCCAGAGCGCTGCTGCCGTTGCCGCGCCGGCCGAGCGCCCCGCCTCAACGTCCAAGGGCGAGTCGCCGACCATCAGTGCTTGCGCGGGCTGGACGCCGAGCCGCCGGCAGGCTTCCAGGACGCATTCCGGATTCGGCTTGGGGTGCGTGATATCGTCGCTTGTTACAACCTCTTGAAAGAACGGCTCGAAGTCGCACAGCTCGAGCGTGATCGCCGTCGTCTGTTTTCCCCGGCCGGTCACGATCGCCAGCGGCACTCGCTGCTCGCCCAGGCCCTCCAGCAGCCGGGGGATGCCGTCGTAAAGGATCACTTCAGCGTGGTTGCGGCGATAGTAGGAGTAATAGGCTTCCAGGGCGCTCTCGAGCTGCTCCGGCCGGAGCAGCTTCGCCCAAGTGGAATCCTCGGAAGGCCCGAAGAAGCGCGTGATCTCCTCGGGCGCATAGGAGCGCCCCAGGTATTTTTCCGCGACGTGATTGAAAGCGCCGTAGATCAGCTTCGCGCTGTCCACGAGCGTGCCGTCCAGGTCGAACAGAATCGCTTGATAGTTCACTGTCTCCGCCTGACTCCCTCTGTAGCAAGGTTTTGGAGCCGCGTAGTGTAGCACAGAAGCGCCGATGGGGAATCTCTCTTCAAGGCCCTCCCCCTCGCCTTGCGCCAGGGCTGGATCTCTGCTATCTAGGGACTATCCTGAATGCCAAGGAGCTGTGCCGATGGAGGGGTCGCTGCCGCTGACGAACCCGGTTTATATCTTCGCCCTGTTCTGTGTCATCATCGGCGGGGTCTTTTGGCTCAGCACCCTTCCCCTGCTGAGGCGCTTCTTTCACTATTTGCCGCCGCTGATCTGGTGCTATTTCATTCCGATGTTTCTGGTCTTCTTCGGGGTGCTGTCGCCGGAGAGCGACTTCTACGGTTCCCTGCGCAACGCGATCATCTGCCCGATGCTGCTGCTACTCTTGCTGTCCACCGACCTCCCGGCGATTCTCCGCCTGGGGCCGAAAGCGCTGATCGTGATGCTCTCCGGGACGCTGGGGGTGATCGTCGGCGGGCCGGTGGCGCTGTTGATTTTCGGCCCGTGGCTGCCGGAGGACGCCTGGCGGGGGCTGGGCGCCCTGTCGGGTAGTTGGATCGGCGGCAGCGCCAATATGGCCGCGCTGGTCGAGAGCTTCAAGACGCCGAAAAGCCTCGTGGGGATTATGGTCGTCGTGGATACCTTCGTCGCCTATACCTGGCTGGCGTTGGTCATCGCCCTGGCGCGTTATCAGGATGCTTTCAACCGCTGGAACAAAGCCGACAACGAGGTGATTGTCCGGCTCAACCGGAGGATGACCGCTCTGGAGGCCGAACGCAGCCGGCCCTTGCAGATGATCGATCTACCGATCCTGTTCGCGGTCGCTTTCGGTCTCGGTACGCTCTGTTATCCCCTGGGCGGCGTGTTCTCGGATGTTATCAGTGGCTACTTCGATCAGTTCTCCAACCCGCGGGTGAAGGAAATTGGGATGGTCTTCTCCACGACGACGATGGCGATTATTATTGTTTCCCTGCTGGGCCTGGCGCTCAGCTTTACGCCGCTGTCGCGCCTGGAGGAGGCCGGGGCGTCGAAGCTGGGTTACTTCGCCCTGTACCTGATGATCTGCACTTTCGGCGCTCAGGCGAATCTGGCCGAGGTGTTCCGGCAACCGGCCTACCTCGGCGTCGGCGTGGTCTGGATTCTGATCCACGGGCTTTTCATCTTCATTGCGTTGAGGCTGACGCGCTCGCCCTTGTTTTTCCTGGCGGCGGGCAGCCAGTCGAATATCGGCGGCTCGGCGTCGGCGGCGGTAGCCTGTATGACCTATCAGCCGGCGCTGGCGCCGGTCGGCGTGCTGCTCGGGGTGCTGGGCGCGGTTATCGGCACCTATGGCGGGCTGCTGTGCGGGATTCTCTGCCGGCTGGTCAGCGGGTGACAGGGTTTTTCAGGGCCGCCCTTCGATACGCTCGTGCCTCGCTACTCAGGGCTTCGGGGGAAGAGTGCAAGCCCGTTTTACATTCCCTCCCGCTTGCCGCTATAATCCCCTGCTATGCGGGCATATCTCGTTAAGCGTTTGTTCCTGGTCGTTCCCACGCTGTTCGGGATCTCGGTGATCGTCTTCTTCATCAGCCAGATGATCCCGGGTAATCCGATCGCGATGGAAATCCACAACCTGATGCAGTCGGGCGCTCCGGCGGTGGATACCCAGAAGATGGCCGAGGAGCTGGCCCGGCAGTATGACTTCGACAAGCCGATCTATGTCCGCTACGTCAAGTGGCTGGGCGGGATGCTGACCCTCGATTTCGGCCTGTCCATCAAGGACAACAAGCCGGTGCGGGACAAGATCCTCGAGCGGATTCCCGTCTCGCTCCAGATCAGTTTTATCTCTCTGCTCTTGGCTTATCTGATCTCGGTTCCCCTCGGGGTTTACTCGGCGGTCAAGCAGGACACCTGGACCGACAAGGTGCTCACGGTCGTCCTGTTCACGCTCTATTCCCTGCCGAATTTCTGGATTGCGACGCTGCTGATGATGTTGCTGTGCGGCGGGGAGTTCTGGGACGTCTTTCCCATCTCGGGCCTGAGTTCCCGGGGCGCGGCCGATATGGGGCTGTGGTTCTGGCTCAAGGATCGCCTCTGGCATCTGGTGCTACCGGTCGCTTGCATGACCTACGTCAGCCTGGCTTATCTTTCCCGGTACGCCAAGAGCGGCATGCTCGAAGTGATTCGCCAGGATTACATCACGACCGCCCGGGCGAAGGGCCTCTCCGAGAAGGTGGTCATCTTCAAGCACGCTTTTCGCAACAGCCTCATTCCTATCGTCACCCTGGCGGCGATGCTCGTTCCGGCGATGATTGAGGGCAGCATCATCATCGAGACGATCTTCGGCATTCCGGGTATGGGACAGTTGAGTTTCGAGGCGATTCTCTCGCGGGACTACCCGCTGATTATGGGCATCACGACCTGCGCGGCGGTGCTGACGCTGTTCGGCCTGCTCCTGAGCGATATGGTCTATGTGCTGATCGATCCCAGGATTTCGTTCGAGAACCGATGAAGCAGACGAGGCAATCGTTTTCCCGGATGGTCTGGCGGCAGTTTCGACGGCGGCGCCTGTCGGTCGCGGCGCTCGGGGTCGTCGTGCTGTTATTCCTCATTGCGATTCTTGCGCCGGTGCTCGCCAACGACCGGCCCATCGTCTTGAAGCAGCAGGGGCGATGGTCCTTCCCGGCGCTGTTCTATTACCCCGAGTATGTCGGGACGGACTTCGCCGCGCTGCGGGAGAGCCTCGCGCCGCCCGATTGGGCCTTCTATCCCCCCATTCCTTACAGCGCGACCCAGACCGACCTCGATCGCCTGCTTGAAGGGCCTAGCCGGGATCACTGGCTCGGCACCGATGACACGGGCCGGGACGTTCTGGCGAGGATGATATACGGCTCGCGCGTCTCGCTCACGGTCGGCTTCGTGGCGGTGAGCATTTACGCCTTCATCGGGATTCTGATGGGCTCGATCGCGGGTTACTTCGGCGGCAAGGTGGACATCGTCTTTCAGCGGGTGGTGGAGGTCTTTATGTGTTTTCCCCCGCTGATTCTGGTCATCGCGGTCGTCGCGCTGTTTCCGCCGAGCATCTATACGGTGATGGTCGCCATCGGCCTGACGGGCTGGACGGGCGTGGCCCGGCTGGTGCGGGGCGAGTTTCTCAAGCTGCGCGGCCAGGAGTTTGTCACGGCGGCCGAAGCCCTGGGGCTGTCCACCGGGCGGGTGATCTTCCGGCACGTTCTGCCCAACGCCCTGGCGCCGGTCTTTGTGGCGGCCACTTTCGGCGTCGCCGGGGCGATTCTGCTCGAGTCGAGCCTGAGCTTCCTGGGCTTCGGCGTGCCGCCCCCGACGCCGAGCTGGGGCGAGATTCTCTCCCAAAGCCGGGACTATATTGATTTCGCCTGGTGGCTGCCCCTGTTCCCCGGCCTGGCGATCTTCATTACGATCACGGCCTACAACCTCGTCGGCGAGGGCCTGCGCGAAGCGATTGACGCGCGGCTGAAACTGTAGCGAATCGGTTTTCCTCTCTTGCGGCTTGCTGTCGTTAGTTGACAGGCGCTTCCCCGTCAGCTAGATTAGAGAAAGGATGGGGAGGGACGTTTCCTCGGGCACTTTGAGGGAGGCAGATTAGGATGGTTGCCAAGTCCGTCTTCCGTTTGAAATGCCGATTTGTTGTGCTGATGATGGTTATCCTGGCAGTGTCATCCGCCGGCTGGCCCAAAACGACGATCTTTGCTCCGCGAGCACAGATCAAAACGGTTTCCTATCTTCTTGAAGAATACAAGGCAAGCGTCGGAAGGTATCCCTCGACCGAGGAGGGTCTCGAGGCGCTGGTCGAGAGGCCGGGAGGCGTGGATCCCGCCGCCTGGAAGGGACCTTACCTCACCCAGTTGCCCAAAGATCCCTGGGGCCATCCATATATCTACAGGTGTCCAGGGCGGAATAATCGCACGACATTCGATATCTATTCCATGGGGCGCGATGGAAAGTCCAGGTCTGACGGGAACGACAAGTACGATATCAATAACTGGGACGCCGACTCGGGTGACTACTATTACAGAAAGAACTGGACGCCGTACTTGATCGGGGCGGACGCAGGGGTTGTAGTGATCGCCGTGATCTGTGTCTATATCGTGCGAAAGAAGAAGAGCAGCGCTTCGCCCCCCGGCTGAGGGTGATAGCCCTTGGATGGCTCGCTTCAAGAGGCAGCCGTTTCTCAGAACGGACCAGTTCTCTGTCGGCCGGGAGTCAAGTCGAGCGAGCGTCATTGCGAGCGAAGCGTGGCAATCTCGGTCTTGACGACTGACGTGCATCAGATTGCCACGTCGCTCCGCTCCTCGCAATGACGAAATTCTCTTCTTCGCTTCAAGGAGAGAAGGTTCGTCCGGTGGCTTCGAGGATAGGCAGCAGGCGTTCCCGGTCGCTTCTCATCAGGGCTTGGCCTCCTGGAGCACTCGGACGCGAATGCGGGGACGCAGGCCCGTCTCCGTGACGACATCCACCGCGCGCTGGAGGAGCTGCTGGAGGTCCATTTGCAGCCCGCCCAAGTCCAACAGACTCCTCCCCGGCTCGAGTTCGACTAGAAAATCCACGGCGCTTTCCGAGGCGGCGGTGCCCTGGGCGACACTACCGAAAACACGCACCCGCCGGGCATCCCTCCGTCGCGCGGCTTCGAGAATCCCCTCTCGTGAACAGTATCCTTGATTAAAACTGCTCACGCAAAGCCGCTAAGGTTCAAACCCCCTTGGCGCTCTTTGCGTCTTGGCGCGAGGAATGAGAGTGGAGTTTGTTTGGTGATCCCCGGAGTAGGGACTTCAGTCCCGTGTTTTAGGTTTCCCCAAGAGAGTGTAGTATCACAGTTGTGAGCTTCCGGTAACTCCTCACAAGCGGTTGAGTCCGGCGCGGGCGGCCGGATCGTCGGGTCGCCACCGGAGGGAGTGTTCGAACCACCGGCGGGCGGCGTCCTTCTGGCCCAAAGCGAGATACACCTCGCCCAGATGGGTGCTGATCGGCGTCGCCCAGGGACACTCCCCGACCGCGCGCGCCATCTCGGCCAGCCCCAGCGCCTGCGCCTCGGGCCGGGAAGAAGCGAGATAGAAGCGCGCCCGCTCGTAAAGGTCGAAGGCCTTCACCGCCAAATAAAGGAAGCTTGCAGCATCGGGCACGCCCTCGGCGTTCAAGCGCGCAACCTTCTGAAAGACTTCCTCATCGAACAGGGGCGAATAGGGCCGGTTGCGATTCGAGCCGCCCGGCGCTTCGCCCGGAGGCAGCACCCGGTAAACCCGCATAAAATCGTTCTGATACACCAGGCGAAAGTGTTCCAGCGTTTCGGGCCGGAAGTGAAACCGGTAGGCCGCCCAATCTGTGTTCCAATCCATATGGGCCGTGATATAGCGGAAGCTCATATTCGGGTCGTCGCGCAACAGCATATGGGCGTTGTAGACAAAGTAAGTCGTCTCGTATTTCCGGCAGAAGGCGTAAAACTCCTCCTCGCTCTTAAACAACGCGTAAGCGAACTCCTCATACTTGAGACGCATATCCGACTCGAAGAAACAATGCTGGTTGATGGGGCGCCCGGCATAGGTCAGGATCGAGGGCGACAGGACAAACTCGGCCAGAAACGCTTCGCCCGGCTCGGACTCCTGCCGGATCCATTGCAGCACGTCTGGGATCGCTCCGCCCGATACGACCACGCTCGCCTCTTTCTCGGTGCTCTGCCGGATACCGATGGCAAACAGAGCGCGGGCCAGCTGGGACTGGTTCCAGGCCACAGTGTGATAACCCTGCGCCAGGACGGCCAAGAAGATCAGCACGCCCAGGGCGAAGCGCTGCGGGATACGAAAGCCGACAAACGTAACCCGCCCCCAGAGGATCAAAACCACCACTCCCCCTGCCGCAGCCACGAGCGGCCCCCAGATGAAATTCGCCAGCGCGATCAGGGCGAGAAAGCAAAGTCCCAAGCTCACCGCCGCGCCGGGACGGAGAGCGAGTCCCTTCCAGCGCATCCACGCCAGGCCGACCCAGGGAATCGAGAAGAGCAACAGAAAGGTCTTGATCTTGTAGAACAGCAGGTAGAAGACCAGAAAGGCGACGAAACCAAGCAAGAGAAACGCTTGCTGCCGCCGCTCGGGAGGCATCGGCCTCGGCTTCCAAGCGCCGGGCAAAAGCAGATAGCCGGCGAAGGCCACCGCCGCCGGCAAGGCCAGCGCTACCGGCCAGAAGACCTCGTTGAGGAAGGCGAACAGATTCGGCGACACGTACGGCGGCACCCAATAATGTCGGACGTCGAACGGCAACAGCGCCGGGTCGAGGGGCTTGTGCCAATACCAGAGGCGATAGAAGAAGGTTTGCCACACATGGCCATAGCGACCCGTGTCGGGCAGCAAGCCCGCTTTGAGGGCAAGCAGCAGGAGCGCGACCGGCACCGCGAGCCACTTCCAGCGCTGCCCCTTCTTCCACACGACCGCTTGGGTGATTAGCAAGGCATAGGCGGCGAGCATCCCGCGCGAGACATAGAACCGGCTATAGCGGAGGTGAACGTCGAACAGGGTGCTGGTCAGCAGCACGCCCAACGTGATCAGCCCGAGCAGGCGCAGCTCCCGGCGCTCCATCCCCACCCCGAGAAACATCAGGAAGAAGTAAAGCACCAGGACCAGGAAGTAGAACTCGATCACTTTCCAGGTCAGCAGAGCGCCGAGCAGAAACAGCGCGCACAGGACCGCGTTCCAGACCGATTCCCGTCTCTGGGCGCGAAAGAAACACCACAGGTGAACTCCCAGCAGCGGCAAGGCGACGTGCTCATGATAGAAGGTGTCGCCGAGCGAGCGGGAAATCGCGCCGAAGGAGAAGGCGTAGAGAAGCGCCGCGAGGATGCCCGCCACCCGGTTGCGCGTCACTTCATACGTGATGAGGTAGATCCAGAAGATCAGGCTGCACATAGACAAGCGGACAAAGTAACGAACGAAGGCCGACAGCGTCGGCGTCCTCACCGGCCAGAACGGGTCGAGCCACTCGTCGAGATAGAGGCCGAACAGGGCACGCCGGTGGGCCAAGCGGCTGATGCCCTCCAGCGGCAGCACGCGCGCCAGCAAGCCGATGGCATATTCGCCGAGGATGGTATGCGAGCGGGTTTCGAGGCCGTCGGGATACTCGAGATCAATATCCTGTCGCGGGATGCCCCGGCCTTCGGCCACCATGCGCACGTTGCGGAAGTGCTGGGCCGACTCAACCCAGAACGGGTCGCTGTGCCGGTGGCCCCGCGAATAGAAGGACACGGTGCGCACCCACACGCCGCCCGCATAAAGAATCAGCAAGACAAGAGCGACCGCCAAGCGCGGCCGCCCGAGCAGCAGACGGCGAAGCACAGACACAGGAGAAGCGGGCCGGGCCTCCATCGGGCGCTCCTCTTCGGCGGAGGGCGAAGGCGGCGGCGAGGTCATTCTTGCGGCGGCTCGGCGGGCGGCCGCTGCATCTGCTCAAGCATCATCCGGGCGCGGGTTTCCCACGGGGTCCCACCGCTGATGCGAATGACTTCCCGCAGCTGGGCGATGCTCTCCTCGCGGGCGCCCTGCTGATCGAGAAAGCCGGACAGGGAAAAGCGATACTGCGGGTTGCCGGGTTCCTTTTCGATGGCCTGCCGTAACAGGGCAATCACCTCGGCTAGGGGCTTGTCCTGCTCCTGCTGAAACTGGGCCAGCTTGAACAGGTACAGGCCGCTGCGGGGCGAGAGCCGGTCAGCCTCGCGCAGCGACGCCTCGGCCTCGGCCGTTCGGCCCTGCGACGCGAGCAGGCCGCTGAGGGTGTCGTGGTAAAGGGCGACTTTCGGCTTTCGCTGGATGGCTTTTCCCAGCGTTGCGATCGCTTGTTCGACTTGGTTGTCCTTCGCTTGCAGCTGGGCGAGAACAAAGTAGAACTTGGCCTCATCCGGATTGAGCGAGATCGCCTTCTCGATGGACTCCATCGCGCCGGGGGGATCGCTCTCGAAGAGCTGGTGCTGCCCCAAGTCGAAGCAGACCGAAGCGAGATAGATGTTGGCGGAGGCCGCCTCGGCGCCTGCGGCGAGTTGCTGTTCGAGCAGGCGCTGTGTTTGTTCCAGAAAGGCGCGGGACTGCTTGACGAAGCTGCGGCCGGCTTCATGCCGCCCGGCCACGATGAAACTCTGCCCGATCTTCAGATAGAGAGAGCCGAGTTCCCAGCTCAGCGCCGGGTCGTTCGGGCGCTCGGCCAGTTGGGCTTGCAGCTCACTGATGCGCTGCTGCTGTTCCTGGGCGTGCACGAGCACCTCCAGAGCTTGCTGGTAGCTTTGCCGCTCCTTCGGCGTGGTGGCCGAAGCGGCCAAGTCCTCATAGATGACTCGCGCCTGTTCAAAACGCCCCTGCCGGACATAGTAGCGGGCCAGCCGCAGGTGAGCGACCGTGTTGAAAGGCTCCAGCGTCACCCATTTTTCCAGCAGCGGAACGGCCTTCTCGGGCTGGTTTTTCGCTTCGTAAATCCGGCTCAGGTTCCGGTAAGCGCCGACCAGGTTGGGGTCCTGTTCGATGGCCGCCTCGAAGCGTTCCTGCGCCAGGTCGAGATTACCCTGTTCGAGTTCGAGCAGGCCGTCTTTGTAAAGGTCCTGGGCGGATTTGGCGCAGCCGGCCAAGGCGAACATTGCCCCGAGGGCGAGCGCCCAGAGAGCCGGTGAAGGTTTTAGCCGGCGTGCCAAGGAGGACAACATAGGATTGATCCTTCAAGCGCAAACGGATCGAAGCGTCTCATCCGCCCCGCTCGGATAGGCTTTGGCGTTTCCTCACCGCCGGTCAGGCACCGCTTGGAACTAGTAGGCATTTTTGTTGGAGACCGGGGTGCGAAGCAGAATCTTCAAGTCCAGCAGGAGCGACCAGTTTTCGATGTAGAACATGTCGTACTCGGTGCGCTCCTCGACGGAGGTGTTGCCCCGCAGGCCGTGGATCTGGGCCCAGCCGGTGATGCCCGATTTGACCATATGCCGGCGCATATATTGCGGAATGGACTGCTTGAACTGGTTGACAAAGTAAGACCGCTCGGGCCGGGGGCCGACCAGGCTCATCGAGCCGTTCAGGACGTTGAACAGCTGGGGCAGTTCGTCCAGGTTGGTGCGCCGCAGCCAGCGCCCGAAGCGTGTGCAGCGGGGGTCGTTCGCTTTGGCCCAAACCGGGCCGCCCTTCTCGGCGTCCTTGTGCATTGTGCGAAACTTGTACATGATGAACGGCTGCCCATCGGAGCTGATTCGCTCTTGTTTGAAGATGATCGGCCCCTCCGAGTCGAGCTTGATCAGGATGCTGAACAGAAGCATCAGCGGGGAGGCGACCACAAGCGCCACCGAGCCGATGACGACGTCCATCATCCGCTTCAGCGTGATGCAGTCGCCGGCCAGGGGCGTTTCCCCCAAGCTGATGACCGGCAGCGCGTCGATTTTGGCCACGTCCACGTTCAAGGTCATGGACTCGAACAGCTGGGGCACGACGCAACACTCCACTTTCCGCTGGCGGCAGGCTCGAAGAACCTCCCAGGCCCGATCCCCGTGCTTCTCGGGCAGGGCGACAATCACCCGGTCGATCTTGTGCCGCCGAAGCACTTCCGAAATGTCGCTCAGGGTCCCCAGAACCGGCACCCCGTTGAGGCCGTCGGGGCGTTTGCCATTCGTGCCGACAAAGCCGATCACCTGATGGCGTGAGCCGTGAGCCGAGCGCAGCCGCTCGAGAACCTCCCGGCAATCGTCCTCCCCGCCGACGAGCAAGGTTCGCGTAAAGCCGATGCCGGAAGCCACCAGGTGACGCATCGCCTCCCGCAACAGTTTGTGCGAGGCCAGCCCGATGCCAATCGTGAAAAACAGCCCCAGCAGCACCACCAGACGGGAATGCGCATAAGCCCCGTGGACGTACAGAAAGAGCCACGCCATCAGAAAGACATAGCAGACGATGACCGCCAGGACGAAGGCGATCGGGCGCCTGCCCCGGTCCAGCCCCTCCCGGTATCGATAGAAGCCGAAGCGGTCCAGAATAATCAGCCCGAAGACCACCGCATAGAGGGCCAGCGACCCATAAGGCCCCGGCGCCGGCCCGGCCGTCCCCTGGGGCGGCGCCCACACCGATTCGGTAAACCAGGCACTGAAGCGAACCTGGTACGCCAGCAGGATCGCCCCCCCGAAAACGGCTATATCAATCAAGACGAGCAGAATCACAGGCAACCAGTAACGATCTCTCGTGCTCAATCGTTCACCTCGGACAAGAAAATATTTCGGTACTACCGCTGCGTTGGGAAGTGCTAACTGAGGTCAGACCGCTTACCCCCCTGGCCCGGGCTGGTCAAGCCCGGACTCACCCGAACACCTTAACTCTTGTCTGCTTTACTTAATTGGTGGCCCGAAGTTTATCCTGCCGGGACCTTCTTGTCAACAGATTCTATTGCAACATTGCGACGATTCTCGATGACTTTCTTATATAAGTATAGCAATGCCTTTCCGGCGGCCTCGCCGCTGTGGTATTCCATCACATACCGCCGGGCCGCCTCGCCCAGCCTCTGCCGCCCTTCGGAGGAGCCGAGCGCCCAGCTGATTTGTTCGATGAAATCCTCGGCGCTCTCGGCCTGAAGGTAATGAATCCCCGGCTGGACCGAAAGCCCTTCCACACCGATGGGGCTGCTGATGACGGTCATCCCGGCCGCCATCGCCTCGAGGACCTTATTCCGCAGGCCCGCCGCGACGCGCAGGGGACAGATGAAAAGATCGTGACCATAGAGGTGTTCGGCCATATCCGGCACGTTGGCAAGAACCCGGATGCCCGGCTTGCTTCCAAGCGCCTCCACCGAGCGGGGCGGTCGCGCCCCGATGACATCGAGCGAGAGGGCGGGAAAGCGCCGGCGCAGCGGCGGCCATATCCCTTCCATGAAGTAAAACAGGGAGTCGAGGTTGGGGAAGTAGCTGAATGTGCCGGTGAAGACCAGGCGCGGGCTTGGGTCCTCCCGCCGGCGAGGATGGAAATGCTCCGAGTCCACCGTGTTGGGGATGACCTCGATCGGGTCAGCCGGGTGATACCGGCGAAAAACCTCCTGATCCACTGGCGAGCAGCACAAGGCGGCCTCGACGCCCGACAGCAACTTGGCCTCGTAACGGGGGATGGTTCGCCGCTCCCAGGTATCAATCAGCCGCCCGAAGGCCGAGCGGTAAGGAGTCCGGGTCCGGTCCAGATACAGCATCAGCGCATCGGTAAAATCCACCACCCGGGGCGCTGCCATCAGCCCCAAGGCGAAATGCCCCATGCGCATTCGGTCGAAGTGGGCCACCTCGATAGGATACCGCTGGAGAAACTCGGCGATGACCTTCTCAAGCGGCCGAGACTGAACCCAGAGCGACCGCAGCGGTTCCAGCCGGTACAGCCCTCGGGCGCAGTTGAGCGCCCCTCGCCACCTCGGGTGGGGCACCGTGCGGACAATCGCACCCCACTCAGCCAACTGGCGCAGGTAAGCCGGATCGCGCTTTTCATCAGTGAGAAATGTCGCCACATAGACCCGGTGCTCCCGGCAGAGGTAACGGATAAAGTTGTAGGGACGCCTCCCATAGGAGGGTGAGGGCACCACCGGCGTAACGAACAGGATCTGCATGGGTCGGATATGCCGCGAGCGTCTTTTCCTTGAGAACCCCAGCAGGGAGTATAGCGGAATTCCGCCCGATGAGGCAAATCGGGGCTTTGGGCAGAGGGGCAGAGAAGCAAAGGGGCAGAGGGACAGAGGGGCAAAGAAGGAGCGGAAGACTGAGCAGGAGAGGAAAGCGTTACTTCCATACTTTGCCCGGAGACATTCTTAACTGGAGCTCTACTGGGTGCCTGGAGCGCTTGCCAAGCTGTCGTTTTTGTGGCAACCTTGAGGGTAAGGGATACGTTCTCAGAGGGGGCATGCGCAGGGTCAAAGCGGTTGCCGGCGGCAGAACCCGCTGGATTATCATAGGATAGATTCAGACTCGAATCCCGCGAACTTGGACTGGAGCCGTGTCGTCTAAAGGGGTAGAAGCAGTTGACGTGGACTCGGGCAGTGCTGAAGCGGCTCTCATCGGGCGCATTCAGAATGGCTCCCGCGAGGAGTTCCGGGTTCTCGTTCAGCGGTATCAAAGCCGCGTTTACAGTGTGGCCTGCCGCTTGATGGGCGACCCGGAGGAGGCGGAGGATATCGCTCAAGAGGCCTTTCTGCGGGCCTATCGGAACTTAGGCCGGTTTCAGGGGCAGGCCTCGTTCTACACTTGGGTTTACCGGATCACGACTAACCTGGCCCTGAGCCGCTTGAGGTATCTCGAACGCCGGGGCCGGGGGAAAACCGAGTCGATGGACCAGACGCGGGACGATCCCGAGCAGAGAGGATTCGACCCGGTGGACACCGGGCTGAATCCCCGGGAGCAGTTGGCCGAGCGGGATCTGGAGAAGAAGATTGGAGAGGCGTTGCGGCGGCTTCCAGGGGTTTTTCGCACCGTTGTCGTTCTTCGGGATATTGAGAACAAGTCCTACGAGGAAGTCGCCCGGCTGACCGGGCTCCCTCTGGGGACGGTCAAGAGTCGGCTGCATCAGGGTCGGGCGAAGCTGCAACAGATGTTGGCCGAGTTTCTTTAAGGAAGTGGTGTCGTGAGTCATTCGCATTTCAGTACGGAGCAACTGTCGCGGTACATCGAAGGAGAGCTTTCTCCGCCCGAGGCGCAGGAAGTCAGCCGGCACCTGGAGCAGTGCGGCCGCTGCCGGGAGCAGATGGAGAGCCTGCGGCGGATGCTGGCGACCTTGGGCCGCCTGCCGGATGTCGCGCCGTCACCGGGATTTCTCGCTCGCGTGGAGGAGAGAATAGCGAGCCGGCGCAGCCTCTGGCACCGGCTGGCCGAAGGGCTTTCGCTCGGGTTTTTGCCGCTCCCCGTCCGGGCGGCCGCTCTGGCCGTCGTGCTCCTTGCAGGGGTGGGCGTCTTCTGGTACCGCGGGCAGCCGTCTACTCCCTGGCGCTCCAGCGAGGTCCACCGGCTCGCCAAAGAGCAACGCCCCCCAGCCGCCAGTTCCCCTCAAGTGCTCTCTTCCGCGCCAAAGCGGGGAGTTGCCTTGGAGCACAGTCTCGATGAGTGGCAGGAAACCGCAGCACGGAAGCAGTGGTTTGCGGATGAAGCCTCTGATGCAGTTGCCCCGGCCGTGCCTGCGCGCGAAGTGCCGAAAGCCCCGGCGCTTACGGAGAAAGAAGCGCGTTTCGACCAACCCGTACGGGCCGGGGAGCCTTTGGATCGCTTGATCCGGGCAGAAAGGGCAGCGCCGGTGCCTGAGAAGCCCCCGGCACTTGAGGCCGGGCGGCTCGCTGCACCGCAGGCCATCGAGGATCTTGACGTTATGGGTGATGTTGCGAGCGAGGAGAAAACCGCGGCGACACTGAGCCTGGGAGAGATAGAGCGTCAAGAGGTGGCGGCCTCGAAAGCCGGCGAGCCGGAGGTGGGGTCCGCTTCCCAAGTGGCCTCCACCTCAGTACCCAAGGAAGGCACCGAGGTTGCCTTCTTTGGCTGGGAGCCATCGGGATCGCCCGAGGCTCCGGCTGCGCAGCCAGCAAAGGAGCCTGCCCAAGCGCGGGATGGGGATGCCGATCTTCCAAAGGCCGAGGATGAGGCGATACGCTTATACTATGAGACGGCGGACGCGGGAGACCTTGCCACCCCGGAAAGCGGGACTTTGTTTGCAGGCTATGCCGGGGTCGCCCCGGGGGAGATCCCCCCTTCCGATAGTAAAGTCGAGCCGGAGGCGGTCAAACTGCTTGTCTTCAGCTCTCAACCCCAACTGACGGCCGAGGCGCTGCAAGCCTGGCTGAAAGAAAGGAACTGGTTCGACCACGAACCCGGCCAGAGCGTCGAAGATGGGGCGGTTGTCCTCACCGCTCGAGTGCCGGCAGGCGCTGTCGAGGAAGCCACCCAGGCCATTCTCGCTCAGACAGAGAGGTTTAAAGCCTACTTTGCTGCGCGCATGCCCGCCATGTATGATTTGATTGGAACCGGTGAGGCCAAGCGATATCCGCCCGCCCGGTCTGCCGGCCGCTATGAGACCTCGGACGTTGACTGGTGGGACCGGGAAGAGCGATTGGATGCCTCCTCAACGTTGGGGACAGTGTTAAGCCCGAGCCGCCGGGATCCTTCAGAGGTTTACCCTGGACTTCTCTCGCCGGAAACATACCGGCAAATCCACATTCACATCGTGACCGAGTAACATCGGGCCGCCGGGATTGCCACGCTCCCTGTGGTCGCCTGCAATGACGAGGAGGGCAGTGTAGCCCGGCAACTCACTTGCCGGGGTGATTTGACGCTTTCCGCCCCCAGAAAAACGACTCCCGCCCCGGAACCAGGCAGGCGCCCGTTTCCGTGCCAAAGAACAAGCGAAGAACCGGGGCGAGCCACGCCCGACGCGTCGGCTCGGCATACACGCCGAACGCCAATCCGGCTCTCTCACACAGCCCGCGCAGCTGCCGGGCGCTCGATAGGAGCTCCGCCCGTTCGTAGGGACCCAAGCCCTTGCGCTCGACGATCTCCTTCTGCCGTTCCAGGCTGCGCAGGGCAAGCCCCCAAATCTTATAGTGCGGGTCGGGCAGAAACCGGGTCAGCCAGGGCCTCACCGGCGTGGTCCACAGCGCCAGCCCTCCCGGTTTGGTAACCCGAGCCATTTCTCGGACCAGGACCTCGGGCGCTTCGACGTGCTCGAGGACTTCAAACGCGCTGGTGACCTCAAAACAGCCGTCCCGAAAAGGGAGCCGCAGCCCGTCGGCTTGAATGACCTGCAGGGGAAGCGCAAACGATCGGGCGATCCCCAGCAACCTTGTGTTGCGGTAGAGCTCCACCGCAATAGTCCGCACGCCCGCAGAAGCAAAAGCCAGGACCTCTCCGCCAAACCCGCTGCCGATATCCAGGAACCGGCCTCCACCCTCGGGCGGAACCCCTAGTTCCCTCAGCGCCTCCAGGAGCCAACGCCCGTGATCAAACCTCCCCAGAACCCACTGCCGGTGCTGGCGGTGAATCGGCCCCTGCTCGAGAAGGCTTTCATCAATGAATTGTCGTAGAGCCTCGCGGAGGGCTTGGTCCTGCGCTTGTCCGGGCGGTTGTTGCTGCAATCGTTCACCTGGTCGATCGGGGATGGAGAATGCGGCCAAGCAGCCCGCGTTGTGAATCCTGAGTAGTTCTTATGGGTTGCTCGGAGCCGGGGCATTCTAACATGGATCGATCCCGGCAACGACTCCGGGCGCAGGCCGCGGTTGCGAAAGCTTCGCTTTCGCACTCCACATGAACGGGTTATCGCTTCAGGGCCGGTGGGAGAAAGGAAGGGGGGCGTTTTCCGCGGGCTTCGCCCCCGGCTATTCACGTTTTTCCCCTGCGGGGAAACAGGATTATTTCGCCCAGGTCCGGCCGCCTTCCCGGTCGTCGTATTCTTCCCCTGCGGGGAAAACAGCTAAGAACGGTCAGGAGACTACGGCCTACTATCTGTGGCTTCTCCCTTTGCCCCTTTGCCTCTCTGTCCCTCTGCCCCTTACCCTAATAGCGCATCCAAGCGTCCACGCTGAGAAAAGCGTCTCCCTCGAGGTCAATGCTGATCTCGGCCTCGTCCGCATCGTCCGTAGTGATCATGAGCTGCGCCTGTTTCAGGCCAATGGTGTCGGGGTCAAACGCGACCTGCACCGCCCGGGTCGCTCCCGGCACCAAGGGCGAGGTGTCCGTCGCAGCGAGGATAAAGTCAGCGCTGTCCGCCCCGTCCAGGAAGATGCCCGTGCCGGTAAAGCTCAGCGGCCACCAGCCTTCGTTGGTGATGACGACTGTTTGAGGGGGTGTCGGCCCTTCCTCGATATCCTGGCTGCCGAAATTGAGCAGCCCGCTGGTCGCCTCGACCTCGGCCGTCGCTTGGACGATAGTAAAGAAGGACAGGGAGGTAAGGCCTTGCGCTGTGATCGTATTGCGGGTTGCGTCTCTGACCTGCGCTGTCCCTGCCGGTGTCCAGCTACCCGCCGCGCCCGTCGGTGAGGAGGCGATCAGAAGCCGTGACTCAGCCCTGCCGCCTAGCTCTGCATCGGTGTACTTAAAGCGGACGTCCGCTGTGAAACCGCTGCGCGTCGTGGAAAGCTGCCAATACACCGCAAGAACGCCCGCGACCCCGGCCCCGGAGGGGGGATTGGCCGCCGTCGAGCGAGTCAGGCTGACCGTATCCGTCGAGAGAGCCACCCCGCCGGCATAGTCAATCCCGGCGCGGGCGACCGGGCCGAAGTCGGTCAGGGGCGCATCCCCCGCCCGAGTGTGCCGGATGCGCATCGCCTGCGTCGCCGGGCCAATGCCTAAAACCGCGACGGCGTACCCCTCATTACTGGTTGCACTGCCGCTTCCCGGGTTGTCTCCTCGATAAGCCGAGGCGGCAAACTCGGCAAACCCGTCCCGGTCGAGGTCGCCGCCCGCAGCACTCGCGCAGCCCAGCTCATCGTTGTCATTGTCTCCGAGAACGTGCACGTCGGCCGAGGCGCTGCTCAAGTCGATCGTCGCGCTCTGAAGTATGGCGCTGCCGTACAGAAGGTATGCCCTGCCCGCATTCACCCTGGCTGCGGGGTCCCCGTAGCGCGCTCCTAGGACGATGTCGTCGAGGCCATCGCCATTGACGTCGCCGCTCGACACCGACCAACCAAGGTAGTCCCCTGCGGCAGCGCCCAGGATCCGCGTTTCCCCGTTCGTGCCCGGTAATGCCCCCAAGTCAATCGTCGTGCCGGCGGCGAGCGACGCGCTGCCATAGATCACATATACTTCCCCCGCATCGGCTCCGCCCGGCGTGTCAGCCCGGATGGCCCCAAGGATAACGTCATCGTATCCGTCCCTATTCACATCGCCCGCTGCCAGGGAAGCGCCGGCCAAGTCAACCGCGTCGTCGCCGAGGATCCGGGTCTCGCCGTTGGAGCCGGGCGAGCTGTTTAAGTCAATCGTCGCACTGGAGACGATGGAGGCGCTACCGTAAATGAGATAGACTTCCCCGGCGGCATTGCGCCCCGGCGGATCTGCTTGGTGAGCGCCGGCAATCAAGTCGTCGTAGCCATCCCCATTGATATCGCCGCACGCCAGGGAATACCCGAAATAGTCACTCCCATCATCCCCCAGAATGCGTGTCTCGCCGCCTGAGCCTGCGGGAAGACTGAGGTCAATCGTCGCGCTGGAGACGATGGAGGCACTGCCGTAAACAATGTACACCTCGCCGGCCTGAAAGCCACCCGGCGGGGAGGCCCGATATGCCCCAATGATCACATCGTCATAACCGTCTCCATTGAGGTCGCCGACCGCCAGCGAATGCCCCGCCCGGTCATCCAGGTCATCGCCCAGAATGCGGGTCTCGCCGTTTGTGCCCGGTACGCTGTCCAAGTCCAGCGTCGCGCTGGAAATGAGGGCCGGGTTGCCATAAATGATGTAAACCTCACCGGCGGCAGCAGCGCCATCCGCGGGGGTGGCGAAAGGCGCTCCCAAGATGACATCGTCGTAGCCGTCTCCGTTGACGTCGCCGCATGCGACCGAGTGACCGGCATAATCCCCGGCATCGTCGCCTCCAATCCGCGTCTCTCCATTCGCGCCCGGAAGGCTGTTGAGGTCCATCGTGGGACTGGCGACCACCGTGGCGCTGCCGTAGAAAACATACGCCTCGCCCGCCGAGGCGGCCCCTTTCGGGTCCGCCAACGGGGCTCCCAGAATCAGGTCGTCATAGCCATCCCCGTTCACATCGCCGCACGCGACAGCCCCGTACAGATAGCCCAGTTGATCCGCGGCGTCATCCCCATAGATGCGCAGGACCGGCGTACCTTCGGTGCCCGGCGTCGTGTCCAGGTCAATCACTTGTGGCAACTGGGCCTGGGCCGGCCAACTCGTTCCGGCGGCAACAAAGGCCAGGAGGATCACGCCTAAACGCCGACTGCTCCATCGGGTTGGATTGATCAGGTTCATGATTGTGTCCCCGTTTCGATTGGATTGGGAGCTGCGGGCAGAATGTGCCCGGTCTGCTTCGTCGGGAACATTCTGACCTCTCGCCCCATTGCTTCAACTTGGCAGAATCAGGGGGCCAGGGGACAACTCTGAGTGCATGAAGCCCGGCTTCCCACGCTTGAAGTGTATTCCGCTCAGAAGACTCTGTCAAACGGGAAACACCGGGGCATCAGAATAATGGTCGCAAGGATGGGACAAAGGTTTTGCCGGACGTCTAACTTATTCAATATCAAGAGATTACGCGAGGAGATGGGCACAGCTCCCCCGGCTGTGTACAGTGGCAGACTCCAGGAAGGTAGGCCACGCGAGCCGAGCGTGGCCCTCGGGAGAGAAAGAAGCGGGTCCGCCTCGGCTCGGCGGACCTACTCACGCAGCAGAGCTATCGCTCCCGCCACCGAATGAATCCGGTGGCTGAGCGCTGCGGCGAGCTGAAGCCTCGCCCCTCATTGCCTTTGGCGTTGCCGGGCTTCAGCCGGCTCGGAGCTTAGACACCTCCTTCAGGGGGTGACTTAAGGCTCGGAAAGCAGGAACAACCGGCCGAAGCCGTCCAGGACCCAGATGTGAGGCTCGCCCGCCGGGACCGGGGTCATCGTGGGCCGCGGTGTCGGTGTCGGCTGCGTAGGGGTGACCGTCGCCGTCGGCGCCGGGGTCCGGGTCGGGGGGATCACGGTCGAAATCTCCCCCGGCGCTACTGCGCCCAAGGCGGCAATTTCGCTCGCTCCCATCGCATAGTCGCGGAACTGAAGATTATTCACGTAGCCGGTGCCGACCCAGTCGTCCGGGTCGCCGAAGTTCTCCGTGAACAGCAGGAAAGGCAATCCCGAGGAGGCCGATTCGATGGCCCAGCGCGCGTCAATGCCTTCGTCGAGAGCGGTGGTGCCGATCCAGACTCCGTCCACGTACTTGTCCATCGTCCGTATCGTCAGGTCCACCGCGCAGGCGATCCGGTACCAGGTGTTCAGCTCGATCGGGGGGTCAGCATCGTGGTAATCGCCGAGAATACCCAAGCCCTTATCGGGCTGGAGGCGGCCGCCGCTGTGCGTATAGTAAAAGTCGGCGTCGTTGCTGAAGGGTTGATTGTCCGGGTCTGCCTGGTAGAGCGCCCACCAGTCGGTCGGGCTGGAGGCGAACAGGATGTCCCAAATCAGCGTGTACTGGTTGAGCTTGGTTCCGCCTCCGTTCGGCTCGGCGTTGGAATAGACCGCCAGGCCCTCGTTTACGTCGTAGGAGCTGTATTTCAGCACCCTCTCATTGGAGTCGCTGATGGTGGGGATGCCGAAGCCGCTGCAGGTGCCGAACGTCGTCTTGCTCTGCGAGCCTAGCGTCGCGCCGGGGTCAAAGTACTCGATATCCTGCCCGACGGTCGCGGTCAGGGTGCCGTCGAAAGCCCACTGGCCGGTCACCTGTTGAGCTAAGGCCCCGCCGGCGAGCAAGAGGCAAAGAACGATCAAGGTCAATCCACGAAGAATTGTCGGGTGGTTCATAATTCTCCTCCCCTTCCGGGCAACGTCATGGAATGCTGTACACGGTAGTTTCCCCCCGGCGCGATGTCAAGCCCAATCGCCGCTGCGGGCGCCTGCCATCGTCCGAAAACCCTCAACGCCGGCACGATCAGCGGCTGCCGGAGTTCCTCCCGGGAGGCCACAGGTCCTGGGGACCTACCTGGGCCGGGGATACGTCTCCCGCCTTTCCGCCCATGAGGATTGAATCTTATCTCTTTCTGGCAAGTTCATCAACAACATTCAGCCCGGCTTTCCAAGGCCGCTGCCATCAGAAGCCCCGAAAAGTAGGTTTCCTTCCGAAGTGCCCGAGCGCCGCCTCTGCGGTATGAAGGCGGATTTCTGAGTCTTTTCTTCCCGCCCTTTTTCCGCTTGACTTGGAGGGCGAAAGGGCCTAGCCTTTGACGCTCGTGGCCCGGCGCGGGCCTCGTCGAGCAGGGGCCGTGTGTGAAAGGGCAGAGGAGGGAAGGAGGTGGAACGGATGAGAAGCAGAGGCTTTACCCTTATCGAGCTGTTGATTGTGGTAGCGATTATTGGAATCCTGGCGGCGATTGCCATTCCGAACTTCTTGCAGGCGCAAGTGCGGGCGAAAGTGGCCCGCGTGGTGTCTGAACTGCGTAACCTGGAGCTGGGGCTTCTGCAAGCTCAGGTTGATGGCGCTGTCCTTCTTCAGGGCGTCGATGAGGGCGGCGGATTTCCCATCGAGGATGGCACCTATTCCTACATCCTGCCGAAGGCGCCGCCGGTACTGACCACGCCGGTGAGCTACCTGACAAACGTTGTCCAACTTTATGATCCCTTCATCAACGTCGATCAGTTTACCTCGTATGGCTTTTCGATCGCCATCGAGGAATTCCTGCGCCGGTATGACTATTGGCTGTTCGAGGAGCACGAGGTGTTGTTCAGCAGTATCACCGCGACCGGCACGCGACCGGGCGCGGGCTGGAGCCGCGGGGAAACGGGCGAGGTGGCCCGCAAGCGCCACGGCAGCTATGCGCTTGCCTCGATTGGTCCGACGCAGGCGTGGAATCCCAGCACGGTGCCGCCGCTGGCGGACTCAATCAGCGGCAATAACATTATCGGCCCGAGGTATGACCCGACCAATGGCACCATCAGCTGCGGCGCTATCTATCGCACGATGACCTCCACGGACGGGGCCTCGGTCGATGCGCCCTATGACTAGCTTGCCATGCCAGTCGAGCCTTTGGAGCAGGTGGTCCCTCCTCACGGCCGGGAGTAGCGCGCTTCGGGCCGTGAGTTTTGTCTTGTCTGGGCTGTGACGCCGTTGCTCAAGCCCCTGGCTTCTCCCGTCGCTCGAAGGCTTCTGCGGAGGCCGCGTGGCTCCGCTTGAGCTGGCCGGAAAGCTCCTGTACAATAGGAGGCAAAGCAAAGCGTACCGAGGAGGGAGGTCCATCATGCCGAAAGTGGGAGTCGTCTTGTCAGGCTGTGGAGTGTTCGATGGGGCCGAGATTCATGAATCGGTGCTCACCCTGCTGGCGCTGGACCGGGCCGGGGCCGAGGCGGTCTGCCTGGCGCCCGACATTGACCAGATGCACGTGATGAATCATCTCATCGGCGAGGAGGTCAAGGGAGAAAGGCGCAATGTTCTGGTCGAATCGGCCCGTATCGCCCGGGGCCGGATCCGGGACCTCGCGGGGGTGAAGGCGGATGAGCTGGATGCGCTCATTTTCCCCGGCGGTTTCGGGGCGGCAAAGAATTTGTCTACCTTCGCCGTCGAGGGGGCCGATTGCACGGTTCATCCCGACGTGGAACGCCTGGCGAAGGCCATGCACGCGGCCGGCAAACCGCTGGGCTTCATCTGCATCGCTCCGGCGATGGCCGCCAAGATCTTCGAAGGGGCCGGGCCGCTGACCTTGACCATTGGCAACGACGCAGACACCGCGGGGGCCATCGAGCAGATGGGCCAAAAGCACCAGCGTTGCGCGGTCAGCGAGATCGCCGTGGATAAGAAAAACAAGATCGTCTCGACACCGGCCTATATGCTCGGCGAGCGGATCTCGGAAGTGGCCGAAGGGATCGAGAAGCTGGTCGCGTCAGTGTTGAAACTGATTTGACAACTTCGGGGGCAGTGCAGTCGGGAAGGACTGGCTGAGGGAAGTCAAGAGCAGTCTGGGAATGACGGCGTTGCCCGGGAGCTGACGCCGCTTGGGGGAAGGGGAAGGTGACGCAACTGAAGATCATCGTGGAGAAGCATCCGGACGGGTACATCGCTTATCCGCTCGGCCGCGGGGATGGCGTCGTGGGAAGAGGAAAGACCAGCGAGCATGCGCTGTCCAACGTGAAGGCGGCACTGCGCTCTCAGGCTGACAGCGTTGAAGAGCAGGCGTCTTCGCTTACTCCCGCGATCATTGAAGCGTTTGTGAGCGAAACCGGGGTCAAAGTCTGGTGGTAAGAAGCCCGGCCGTCCCGCCTCGCCGGCCGGGGCCTGTTTCGGAAGGGATTTGAGAAATCCGATGAAACGTTCGCCCGCTCTGCGGGTTCTTCTTTTTGATATTGACGGCACGTTGCTGCTCTCCGGCGGCGCGGGAAGCCGTTCGCTGGAGCGGGCGATCCAAAGGATCACCGGTCGCCGCGGGGGGATGAACGACGTCCTGCCCGATGGAAAAACCGACTATCTGATCATCGAGGAGGCTTTCCGGGTCAACTTTCCCGATTTGCCGCTGGGACCGAAAGACATTCAGGCCGCGCTGGAAGCCTACCTCGAATTCCTGGAAGAGGAAGTGGTCGCCAGCGAGGGTTTCCGGCTGATGCCGGGCGTACCGGCCGTTTTGGACGCCTGCCGGGCGCGGGAGGATCTGCTGCTCGGCCTCGCCACGGGCAATCTCGAAGCGGGGGCGAAGATCAAGCTGGCCCAGGCCGGCCTTGAGAGTTACTTCTCCTTCGGCGGCTTCGGCTCAGACGCCATCCAGCGCACCGATATGGTCAAGGTGGCGATGCACCGGGCGAGCGACAAAGCGGGCTTTGAGATTGCCCCCGAGCAGATCTACGTGATCGGCGACACGCCGCACGATATCCTCTGCGCGCACGAAGCGGGCGTGCGGGCGATTGGCGTCGGCGCGGCGCGCTTCAGCTGCGAGGAGCTGGCGCACTACGAGCCTGACGGCCTGCTGGAGGATCTCTCCTCGCCCGATGCGCTCTTCGAGCTGATCGGGCTGGGCTGATCTCGCAAAGACGCCAAAAGAAAAAACTCCCCACGGCTTCCCGCCGGAATGCGCTGAGAGACCGATGTGGAAACTGGATCGCGAGAAAGCAGCGGCCCGCTGCGACGAGATTGAGAACCGGTACTTCCCGGGGCATCTGTGGCCCGCCGAGGTCTACCAGAAGGTCCTCGCGGAGAAGAATCGCCCCGGGCTGCGCGTGGCACACCTTGGCTCGGGTCACGACCGGGTCGGC
>Ga0068714_10002150_pt1 | contig 26171 bp, 20 predicted proteins | sample MTBNYHSulfiMetaG_FD_62988 | JGI IMG/M metagenome (GOLD analysis project Ga0068714, IMG submission 62988) | Enrichment culture microbial communities from rom New York Harbor, USA that are MTBE-degrading - MTBE-NYH (New York Harbor Sulfidogenic)... | ecosystem: Environmental > Aquatic > Marine >... | reverse complement strand
CGTCCCGCCGGCGACGAGCGGTTCACCACAGGCGTCGAACCCTACGGCGACCAGTGGCGATGGGACTTCTACTCCTACTGGATGGACATGCGCTCTTCGCCCGACGGCAAGTCCTGGGGACATGACTTCATCAACGACCCCGCGCTGAAGGTCGAACGGGGCCGGTGGATCTGCGTCGAGCTGCGCATGAAGATGAACGATCCCGTGACGCAGAGCAACGGCGAGCAGTCGCTTTGGATTGACGGCAAGCCCTGGCACAAGGACGGCCAACTCGTCAGCCATCTGGGGGAAGGCTTCCCTCGTGGCAAGTGGGTGTGGGACAGTTTCCTTCCCGATCCGGATGGAACGCCCTTCGAGGGATTCCGCTGGCGCCGCGACGAAGCGCTGAACCTCAATTTCCTCTGGCTGTTGCTCTACATCACCGATGCGCCGCCCGGCCACGTCAGCCGGGTCTGGTTCGACGATATCGTGGTGGCGCGCCGGTACATTGGACCGATAAACCGGCCTTCCGTTCCATGAAGCGACTCCGTCAGACGTCGAATTCCGCCACAACCGGCGTGTGGTCGCTGGGCCGGACCGCCGCCCGGGGACCTTTGTCGATGGTGCATCGCCGGCACCGTTCGGCCAGAGTCTTCGTGCCCAGGATGTGATCGAGCCGCCAACCGAGGTTCTGCCGGAAGGCGTTCCCGGCGCGGTAATCCCAGAAGCTGTACTGCCCCGGCTCGGAGCAGTGCAGACGGAACAGGTCGGTGAAGCCCCAGGCCATCACCGCTTGCAGCGCCTCGTGGACCTCCGGACGGAAACAAACGTGACCGGCCAGCGCCTCCGGATCGTACACGTCGATCGGCTCCGGCGCCACGTTCAGGTCGCCCACCCAGAGCAGCGGATCGGTCGGTTTGAATGCGCTGCGGAAATAGGCACCCAGCCGGGCGAACCATTCCAGTTTGTAGCGAAACTTGTCAGTGTCGGGCAGATACCCCTGAGGGACGTACGTGTTGACGATCGTCAATCCGTTCACGGACGCCTTCAGCAGACGGGGCTCGTCCTTAGGCTCGTCAGGGAATCCGAACTCCACCTCGCTGATCGAGTGCGGCGAAAACAGCGCGACGCCGTTGTAGGTCTTCTGTCCCCGGAAGATGTACTGATATCCGATTTCATCGAAAGCCCCGCGCGGGAAATCCGGATCCTGGACCTTGGTCTCCTGCACTGCCAGCACGTCCGGCCGATTGTCCCGCAGCCAGTCGACCACGATCTCCAGGCGAACTCGCAACGAATTGACGTTGAACGTGGCGACTTTCACAGCGTTTCCCCGGGTCTTCGCATCGATTGGATCATTCTTGTGTGACAGCCATCCTACCGGGCTATGCCGGCTCGCTCCGGCGGCTCGGATCGGTGTCTGTCACGCGACGCGTCACTTCGTTGGCTTCGTCGGCCGCCTCCGATATCTCCGCCGGATCCCCACCCGCTGCCTCGAATGCAGGGGCCTCCCGATCCGCGGGCTCGTCCGCGCCCTGCACCTTGTCGACGGCGGCATAGCTCTCGATGATCGCCAGAAGGGCCAGCAGGAAACTCACGGTGCTCTCGGCCCCCTGGTTACCGCTGACCCCGCCGGCCATCAGCCCGTCCGAACAGCCCTTGGTCTGGAAATCGTACAGCGGAACGCGCAGGTCATTGGCGCCGAGGAACCAGTCGAACGCCTTTCGCTGGAGGGTCAGAAAGCCGGGGTCTTTCGCCGCGTCGTACGCGGCGCGCAGCATCAGGACCGTGCCGGCCGCGTCGATCGGCTGCTGGTCGAAGACCGCGCGGGGCTTCCCGCGTTCGTACCACCCCAGACAGCCGATGAAACTGAAATGGTCGCCGTCGAAGGTGTTGTCCAGCAGGAACTCCGCCGTCCTGGAGGCCACTTCGATGTAGGTTTCGTTATGGAGAGCCCGTCCGGCGGCGAAGAGCGCATGAGGCAGGATTGCATTGTCGTACGTCAGGATGTCCTCGAACCACTCCCAGTCGCGCTGCCGGTTCTCTTCGTACTGCCGCAGGAGGCTGTTGGCGGCCAGCTCCATCTCCCGCTTGATGTCGCTGGCGCCGGGAAATTGGCGAAGGTAGTCGCACATGCCCAGGATCGCGTAGGCCATCCCCCGGGGATATTGCTTTTGCACCTGTCCGACCGAGTGGTCGAAGCAGTCTTTGGCCAGCGACAGGTAGGCGGGCGACGGAGGGCACGCCATGACCGTCCCGAGTGCCCAGAGCGTGCGTCCGAAGGCGTCGTGCGCCGGTTCGCTCTCCCACCAGGAGCGATCGAAATTCATGAAGTTCCGGACCGACCCGTCCGGATTCTGGGCGTGCACCAGAAACGATAGATAGGTGTCCAGCAGCCGCAGGGCCCGGGGATCGGGGTACTGCGAGTAATATCTGGCCGTGGCGATCGCCCCGCGGGCATTGTCGTCGGTGCAGTAGCCGTGGGCGCGATGAGGAATCGCGAACTTGGCGTGCTGGTACAATCCCGTATCGTCGGTGAGCTGGAGCAGGTGGTCCAGCGAGGGCTCGGGTGCCTCGATGCTGGAGATGGTTTCCGCCGCCGTCAGCACGACCTTGCCGGTCATGTGGACCGGGACCTCGATTTCGCTGAACAGCTTCCAGTAGGCCTGTCCGATCTTTGGCCAGGTTCGCGATCGGCCATAGTCGTACGCTCGCCCGCGCAGCTCATAGAACAGGTGGTCGTCTTGCAGCAACTCGAGGAGGGTCTGCGAGAGCTGCTCGGAATCGCCGAAGGGGACGAGCCGGCCCCGATTGTCGGCCAGCAGCTCCATCGCGGCCCAGTAGGGTGTGGAGACGACCGCCTTGCCGGTCCCGACGGCGAATGCCAGCGTGCCGCTGGTCAACTGCTCGCGGCCGAGGTAAGGCGTGACGTACACATCGGCCGCACACAGGAAATTGTGCAACTCGGTGTCATCGACGAACCGATTGTGGAAGATCACATGGTTCTGGAGGTGCAGGTCCTTGACGATTTGCTGGAGGCTGAATCGGTACGATTCGCCTTCGTATTCCTGGACCATGGGATGGGTCATGCCCAGGATGATATACATGACGTCAGGGTGCGCCTCGATGATGCGCGGCATGGCGCGGAGCATGACCTCGATGCCCTTGTTCCGGCTGATCAGGCCGAAGGTCAGGATGGTTCGGCGCCCTTCCAGGCCGAACTTGTGCTTGTAGTAGTTGCTGTCGACGAACGGCAGGTCTGGAATCCCGTGGGGGATCAGCCGGATCTTGTCAGGGCCGACACCGTAGATGTCGGTGAGCATGTCCACACCGCGCTCATTCATGGTGACCACCACATCGGACCACTCGCACAGCTCCATCATCGATCGGCGATAGGCCGGCTCCGGCGACTCCAGGACGGTGTGCACGGTGGTGGCCACCGGCGCCTTCAGACGCTTCAGCAGCAGGCTCAGGTAAGAGCCGGCTTCGCCTCCGAAGAGCCCGAATTCGTGCTGGACGCAAACCAGGTCGACATGGCTGAAATTGATGTAGTCGGCCGCACAGATGTAGTCCCGGCGGACGTTTTGACGAATCTCGAACTTCACCGGGTCGTCATATCGCAGGGCCGGATTGGAACGCATGGTTACCACCAGGGGCTCGAACAGCCCGCCAGCGGCAACCGCCGTGCTCTTGATCAGGTCCGTGGTGAACGTCGCTATGCCGCATTTCCGAGGGGGAAAGCTCGCTATGAAGACGACTTTTTTCCTCGCGTCTCTACCCATCCGTGTCTTTCCGAACCGGTTTGCGGAGACTCAAATCATATTTGATTCTACCACGCGGCAGTGAAGTCTGTCAGCACATGATTTTGATACGCGGATGGTCGGATTCAGTTCGGTGTACTATATGCTGGGCTTTCTGGTGACGTGGCCCCGTATGTGGTGGGCGGTGCCGATTCTCCGCCTCCGGTTACCGCACTGACGCCACCCCAGCGGAAGCCCTCGGCGGGGCCGGCGACAACGTATACTGAACCCTCGATGAGAAAACCCTGTACAACACCGTGAAAGACGGATTTTAACCGATCCTTTTTTTTGCGGAATTGGCATTGACGGGCTTTGTTCCGTAATATATAAATCCAGTAGGAATAGTAGGAGATATGCCAAATGAAACTCTCAACACGAACACGCTATGGCATTCGAGCGGTGATTGAGCTGGCTCACCATGAAGGCAAACGGCCGCTTCAGCTTAAGGCGATTGCCGAGCGGCAGGGCATCTCGGTCAAGTATCTCGAGCAGTTGATGAGCCTGCTTCGCTCCTCCGGGTTCGTGCGGAGCGTGCGGGGTTCGAAGGGTGGTTACGTTCTTGCTCGTCTGCCGGAGCAGATCAGGCTCAGTGAGATCTTTCGGTGTCTCGAAGGTCCGGTCACGACGGCCGAGTGCACGGAAGACGAGGATTACTGCGAGCGCTCCGCCGACTGTGCGGCCCGCGGCGTGTGGATTCAGGTCGAGGAGGCGATCCATCGCGTCCTCGACTCGATCACCCTGGCCGACCTCGTAGACAAGGCGCAGACCACGACTTCTAACTACAGCATCTGAGTTTCAGGAGACCGCCATGAGTGCCGTTTTCGAAGACATTGCAGCGGCCGTTGGCTACACGCCTTTGGTCCGGCTCAACCGGCTGGATGCGGGCAGGGCCACCGTTCTGGTCAAGCTCGAATCCAAGAATCCCTGCGGTAGCGTCAAGGACCGCATCGCCAAGTATATGATCGAGGAGGCCGAGCAGGCTGGCCAGATTGGTCCCGACACCGTCATTGTCGAGCCGACCAGCGGCAACACCGGGATTGGACTGGCCTTCATCTGTGCCGCCAAAGGCATCCCCCTGACGCTGACGATGCCTGAATCGATGAGCCTGGAACGGCGGAAGCTCCTGCTCCTGCTCGGCGCCAGGATCGTCCTGACGCCTGCCCAAAAGGGCATGAGCGGCGCTATCCAGAAAGCCGAGCAACTCGTGGCCGAGAACCCACATGCCCTGATGCTTCAGCAGTTCAAGAATCCCGCCAATCCCAAGGCGCATCGAGAGACCACCGCCAGGGAGATTTGGGTCGATACCGACGGCCACGTTGATATACTGGTGGCCGGCGTCGGCACGGGGGGGACCCTGACCGGATGCGCCGAGGTTCTCAAGAGCAAGAATCCCGACCTGAAGGTGGTGGCCGTCGAGCCCGAGGCCTCGCCCGTCTTGTCGGGCGGCAAGCCCGGCCCGCACAAAATCCAGGGGATCGGCGCCGGTTTTGTGCCCGAGATACTGAAGGTCGAACTGATCGACGAGATTGTGCAGGTGGCCAACGACGATGCCCTGTCCACCGCCCGGCTGTTGGCGGCCAAGGAGGGCATCCTCTCGGGCATCAGCGGCGGCGCCAACGTCTGGGCCGCAACGCACGTGGCCCAGCGCCCGGAAAACGAGGGCAAGACCATTGTAACGTTCATTTGCGACACCGGGGAACGGTATGTCTCGACCGAGCTATACGAAGGACTGCCTAATCCTGAGACGGCGTGATGGCAACACGATAGCGGGCCGAAAAATGGCAGGCAAGAAGCTGACGGATCAGAGGCTGCAGAAGCTCGTCGGACGGATTGTAAAGACCTACAAGGGGGACTCGGGGATCAATTTCATCGACGCGGCGAATCTGCCCGTGCGCGGGCAGATCCTCGGAATCCTCGAACTGCTGTTCGAGGTGCTTTTTCCCGGGCACACCGGAAACAAAGCGGTGACTCAGTCCAATGTCCGCTACGTCGTCGGGGACATCCTCAGCCAGGTATACTCCGAGCTGGCCGACCAGGCCAAGCGCGCCTACCAGTACCAGTGCCGCATCCAGAAGTGCGGCCACTGCGACTGCGAGAAGATGGGCCAGAACGTGGCGTTCGAGCTGCTCGGCGAGCTTCCGCGTATCCGCGAAATGCTCAAAGGCGACGTCCACGCGGCCTTCGACGGCGACCCGGCGGCCAAATCCTACGAGGAGATCGTGATCAGCTATCCGTGCATCACGGCCATCGCCGTTCATCGGATTGCCCATGAGCTGTTCATCCGGCAGGTCCCGCTGATTCCGCGGATCATGTCTGAGTGCGCCCACGCCAAGACGGGTATCGACATTCATCCGGGCGCGCGGATCGGGCGGAACTTCTTCATCGACCATGGCACCGGCGTCGTGATCGGTGAGACGTCCGTCATCGGCAACAATGTGAAAATCTATCAGGGTACGACGCTTGGGGCGCTGAGCTTCCGGCACGACGAGCGGGGCCGCATCATCAAGGGGGGCAAGCGGCACCCGACGATCGAAGACGATGTGACGATCTATGCCGAGGCGACCATCCTTGGCGACGTGACCATCGGCAGGGGGGCGGTCATCGGCGGCAACACCTGGATCAAGGAGTCGGTCCCGCCCGGTGTCACGGTGTGGAGTCCGAACCCCGACCTGATCTACCGCAAGAACAAGAAGCCCCAAACGAGGACCGGACGCACGTGAGTATCACTTTGCAGGACAAGTTGAACGCGAAACTGCTTCACCGAATCGACGAGCTGAAGGCGCGTCGCAACGCGGTGATCCTGGCGCACAATTACCAGCCGGACGAGATCCAGGAGATCGCGGATTTCAGCGGCGATTCGCTCGGCCTGAGCATTCAGGCGTCGCAGACGCAGGCGGATGTGATTCTCTTCTGCGGCGTTCGCTTCATGGCCGAGACCGCCGCCATTCTCTCGCCCAATAAGACCGTACTGATGCCCGACCCGGGCGCCGGGTGCCCGATGGCCGACATGATCGAGGCCGAGCCGCTGCGCCGGTTGAAAGGCAAGCATCCGAACGCCCTTGTGGTCTGCTACGTCAACAGCTCGGCCGAGGTGAAGGCCGAGAGCGATTACTGCTGCACCAGCGCCAACGCGGTCGAGGTGGTCCGGTCGCTGCCCGCCGACCGGCCGATCATCTTCGTGCCCGATCAGCACCTGGGCCGATTCGTTCAGGAGCAGACGGGCCGGGATTTGATCTTGTGGCCGGGATACTGCCCGACTCATCAGTTCATCGGCGAACAGGAGCTTCGCGACCTGCGCGAAGAGTATCCACAGGCGGTGGTGATGGCGCATCCGGAGTGTTCCGAGCCGGTCAAGGCGCTGGCCGACGAGCTGCTCAGTACGGGTCAGATGCTCAAATTCGTGCAGAAGAGCCCCGCCCGACAATTCATCGTGGCCACGGAGATCGGCATCCTCCACGCGCTGCGAAAGGCCCGGCCCGATGCGCAGTTCATCGCGGCCAGCAGTCGCGGCGTGTGTCCCAACATGAAGAAGACCACGCTCGACAAGGTCATCGCGTCGCTGGAGAACATGCAATTCGAGGTGACCGTACCGGCGGAAATCGCGATCCGCGCCAGGAGAGCGCTGGATCGCATGGTGGAAGTCCTTCCAAAGCGATGACGCTTCGCGACCGCAGCCTGAAGACAGGAGAGACCCCATGGGCCAGAACCAATACCGTGCTGAGACACTCGCCTTGCATGGCGGCCATGAGCTGGACGCTGACACGCGCAGCCGCGCGGTGCCGATCTATCAGACGACCAGCTATTGCTTCAAGGACACCGACCACGCCGCGAGGCTGTTCGCCCTCCAGGAGTTCGGCAATATCTATACACGCATCATGAACCCCACGACGGACGTGCTCGAGAAACGTCTGGCGGCTCTGGAGGGCGGCGCCGCGGGCTTGTGCTTCAGCTCCGGCATGGCGGCGATCACCGCCGCGGTGCTCAGCATCTGCCGGTCGGGCCAGCACATCGTCTCATCGGGCTCGCTCTATGGCGGCACCGTCACGTTGTTCAGTCATACCCTCCCGAAGCTCGGGGTCGATGTGACGTTCGTCGATGCGCGCGAGCCCGCCAGTTTCGGCGGAGCCATCCGCGACAACACGCGGCTGGTCTATATCGAGAGCCTTGGCAACCCGAAGAACGATGTGCTCGACTACGCCGAGATTGCCCGGGTCGCGCACGATCGCGGAATCCCGGTGATCTGCGACAACACCGTCATGACGCCGATCCTGTTCCGGCCGTTCGACCACGACATCGACCTCGTCGTGCACAGTTGCACCAAGTACGTGGGCGGTCACGGCAGCAGCATCGGAGGCGCCATCGTCGATGCGGGCCGGTTCGACTGGAACAATGGGCGATACCCCGAATTCACCGAGCCCGACCCGAGCTATCACGGCATGAAGTTCTTCGAGGTGTTCGGCAATCTGTCGTACATCCTCAAGGCCCGCGTCACGATGCTGCGGGATACCGGCGCGTGCCTGTCGCCGTTCAACGCGTTCCTGCTGCTCCAGGGTCTCGAAACGGTGCACCTCCGGATGCCGCGACACTGTGAGAACGCACTGGCTCTGGCCAAGTGGCTGGAGAAGCAGCCCCAAGTGGCGTGGGTCAACTATCCGGGTCTGCCTTCGCACCCCGACCACGCCCGGGCGAAGAAGTACATGCCCAAGGGCTGCGGCGGCATTCTCGGATTCGGCATCCGGGGCGGTCGCGATGCCGGCGTGCGGTTCATCAACAGCGTCAAGCTCGCCAGCCACCTGGCCAACATCGGCGACAGCAAGACGCTGGTGATCCACCCGGCCAGCACCACCCACCAGCAATTGACCGGGCAGGAACAGCTTGCCGCCGGAGTAACGCCCGATTATATTCGCGTCTCGGTCGGCACCGAGCACATCGACGACATCGTCGCCGATTTCGACCAGGCCCTGAAAGCCAGTTCTCAGCGATGAATTTCAAGTGTTGAACAAGGACAGACCATGTGGGAATACACGGACAAGGTAAGGGATCATTTCTTCAATCCGCGAAACGTCGGGGAGATCGAAGACCCCGACGGCGTGGGCGAGGTGGGCTCTCTGGCGTGCGGCGACGCCCTGAAGTTGACGTTCAAGCTCGGCAAGGACGGTCGCATCGCCGACGCGAAGTTCAAGACGTTTGGCTGCGCCAGCGCGATCGCCAGCAGCTCGGTGCTGACCGAGCTGATCAAGGGCAAGACACTCGACGAAGCGATGAACGTGACGAATAGGGACATCGCCGATTATCTGGGCGGGCTGCCCGAGCAGAAGATGCACTGCTCGGTCATGGGGCGGGAGGCCCTGGAAGCGGCCATCGCCAACTATCGCGGCGGCGACACCACGAAGCGCGAGCTGGAAGGCCATGTGGTTTGCACGTGCTTCGGTGTGACGGACGTGGAGATCGAACGCGTCATTCGTGAGAACGACCTGACGACCGTCGAGCAGGTGACGAACTACTGCAAGGCCGGCGGCGGTTGCGGCGGCTGTCACGGCGAGATCGAGAAGATCATCGAACGCGTCCAGGGCGAGAAGGCCAGGACGCCGGCGCCGTCCGTGCCGCGAAAAGGCAAGAAACTGACCAACATCCAGAAGATGCAGTTGATCCAGCAGACGATCAACGAGCAGATTCGCCCGGCCCTGAGGGCCCACGGCGGCAACATCGAGCTGATCGATATCGAGGGCGACAAGGTCACCGTTGCCTTTCGCGGGATGTGTGCCCAGTGCCATTTGGCCGAGTTCACGATGAAGGACGTGGTCGAGAACAAGCTGCGCGAGTTCGTCTCGGAGGACATCTGCGTCGAGGAAGACAAGGAGTCCGTGGAAGAGGGCCACGTTCACAAAGGGTAAGCAAAGCATGAAGACGATCTACTTCGACAACAACGCGACGACGAGGGTGGCCGACGAAGTATTCGAGGCCATGCAGCCCTACTTCTGCAACCTGTACGGCAATCCGTCGAGCATGCACACCTTCGGCGGGCAGGTGGGCATCCAGCTTCGCGAAGCCCGCGAGCGTGTGGCGGCTCTGCTCGGCTGTCACCCGAGCGAGGTGATCTTCACCAGTTGTGGCACCGAGAGCGACAGCACCGCGATCCTCGGGACGCTGGCGGCCGTGCCGCACCGACGCAAGGTCATCACCACACGGGTCGAGCATCCGGCGGTCCTCACGGTCTGTCGCGACCTCGAAAACCGCGGCTATCAGGTGATCGAACTCGGCGTCGACAAGCAGGGCCGGCTCGATCTCGGCGAGCTGGAGAGCCACCTCGACGACGACACCGCCATCGTCACCATCATGTCCGCCAACAACGAGACCGGCACGGTCTTCCCCATCGAGCGGATCGCGCGGATGGTGACGGATCGCGGCATCACCTTCCACACCGACGCGGTGCAGGTCGTCGGCAAGGTTCCGCTGAACCTCTCGGACAGTTGCGTCAGTCTGTTGAGCCTCTCGGGCCACAAACTGCACGGACCCAAAGGCGTCGGCGTGCTCTACGTGCGCAAGGGCACGCGGATCGCGCCGCTGCTGCTCGGAGGACACCAGGAGGGCGGCCGCCGCGCCGGCACCGAGAACGTTCCCGGCATCATCGGACTGGGCAAGGCCTGCGAGCTGGCCTCCAGGTACATGGAAGACGAGAATACCCGCGTCCGTGCCCTGCGCGACAGGCTCGAAAGCGCCATTTTGGCGAGCTGTCCCGACAGCCGCATCAACGGTGACCCCGAGAATCGCCTGCCCAACACCACGAACATCAGCTTCGAGTACATCGAGGGCGAGGCAATTCTGCTGATGCTCGACCGGTTCGGCATCTGCGCCAGCAGCGGCTCGGCCTGCACGAGCGGCTCGCTGGAGCCGTCCCACGTGCTGCGCGCCATGGGTGTGCCGTTCACCGCCGCCCACGGCTCGATTCGGTACAGCCTCAGCCGCTACAATACCGAAGAAGAGGTCGACTACACCATCGACAAGATGCCGCAGATCATCGAGCGTCTCCGCGAGCTGTCCCCCTTCGTCGGCCAAGTCACCGCGTAGGATGCAGATCTTGTGTCAGGATGGCAGCCTCAAACGCGCAGCGTTTGGGGATGGTGGGCTTGGCTACTCCGCCGGTAGCAGAAGGTTGCCACTGCAGAGAACCACCCCCACGTCCTGCGGACTTGAGGCTGCCATGCACGTTTCCTCATCTGAAGTGAGCGGTGTCTGGAAACCTGCACAGACACGGTTTCCCGAAGGACCACGCTTTTCTCTTGCTTTGGTCGGTCCGGCAGCGTATTGTCTCGCCTGTTGCGGCCCATGCCCCCGCACCGTGAGGGTGTACCCGCTTGATTGGCAGGCAACGGAAAGGACGCAGGAAGACCATATGGATGCAAGCAAACACACACAACCGATGCTCGCGGTCCTGATCGACGCCGACAACACGCCGGCTTCCATCACCGATGGCCTTCTGTCGGAAGTCGCCAAGTACGGCGTCGCCAGCGTCAAACGCATTTACGGCGATTGGACCACCCCCAGCCTGACCGGATGGAAGTCTGTCCTGCTCGAGCACTCGATCCAGCCGATCCAGCAGTTCCGCTATACCGTCGGCAAGAACGCCACCGACAGCGCCATGATCATCGACGCGATGGACCTGCTCTACGCCAGGCGATTCGACGGGTTCTGTCTGGTCTCCAGCGACAGCGACTTCACCCGATTAGCCGCGCGCATCCGCGAAGAAGGGCTGCTGGTGTACGGGTTCGGCGAACGCAAGACGCCCAAGGCGTTCGTGTCCGCCTGCGACAAGTTCATCTACACGGAAGTGCTGCGGTTCGAGGAGGACGCCGAGCAGCAGACCGTCAAGCCCAAAACCACCAACGACCTGAAGGGCGACACCAAGCTGGTGGTCCTGCTGCGCAGCGCCGTCGAAGCCGCCAGCGACGAGAGCGGCTGGGCCCATCTGCGCGCCGTCGGCAGCAACGTTGCCAAGCAGGCCCCCGAGTTCGACCCCCGCAACTACGGCTACGCCAAGCTGCGCGAGCTGGCGCTGGCGACGAAGCTGTTCGACGTCGACGAGCGCGTCCATGGCGATGGCCACTCCCGCGCCGTCTACATCCGCGACAAGCGCAAGAAACCCCAGAAGTAGCCGAGTAGCTGCGTCCCCGTCGTTTCGGGGGTTGTAGGGGATTTCCATTGATTTTCTGCGGTAGCGGTGCGTCTATATGAATGCGGCAGGGTGGGTATTGCGCTGGACTTGAACGAGAATTCGAACTGCGGCGAGCAAAAAGGAGACTGGCCATGAGATCTTCAAAGGTATGGTTACTGTCGAGTGTCCTGGGACTTCTGCTGACAGTCACGGTGACGGTCTGTCCGGCGGCGCAGCCTACGGATGCTGCGGAAGCAAAGCCGGCGGTGGTGGCCCATTTTCACCTGGCCGGAATGCTCAGCGAATCGCCCATGGTCGATCCCTTCGGCCTCATGGCGGGGCAGATCACGTCGCTGCACGATCTGGTCGACGTGATGGACCAGGCGGCGACCGACGATCAGGTCAAGGCGGTCGTGTTGACCTTCGACAACATGGCTCTGGGGCTGGGACAACTGGAAGAGCTTCGCGCGGCCATCAACGAATTCAAGACCACCGGAAAAAAGGTCTATGTCCATACCGGCAGCATGAGCACGTTCGTCTACGGCTTGCTCTGCGCGGGCGACTATCTCAGCGTCGAACCCCAATCGATGCTCTGGTTGACCGGGATCTATGGCGAATCCCTGTACGTCAAAGACCTGCTCGACAAGATCGGCGTCCAGGGCGACTTCATGCACATGGGTGATTACAAGTCCGCCGCCGAGATGCTCACGCGCACCGGCCCCAGCGGTCCGGCCGAGGAGAACGTCAACTGGCTGCTCGACGGCTATTACGACAGCCTCGTGCGGATGATCAGCGGATCGCGAAACATGATGCCCAAGCAGGTGCAGAATCTGATCGACCAAGGGCCCTATGTGGCCGAACGAGCCGTGGAAAAGGGGCTGATCGACGCGATCCAGACGCGGGACGCGTTCCTGGCTCACGTCAAGCAGGATATCGACGAGCCGGTTAATTTCGACAATCGCTATGGCCGTGAGGACAAACCCACGGTCAATCTCGCCAGCCCGTTCGCATTCTTCTCGCTGCTGGCGGAGATGATGAGCCCGCCCAAGAAGCCGCAGAAGGATGCCGTCGCCATCGTTTACGTGGAAGGCGCCATTATGCCGGGCTATGGCCAGGCCAGTCCGTTCGGCCAGGCCGGCGGCGCCTTCAGCGGTGACATTCGCAAGGCCCTGGAGACCGCCGCAACCGATGACACCATCAAGGCGGTGGTCTTGCGGATTGATTCACCCGGCGGCTCCGCCGAGGCCAGCGAGACGATCCTCAACGCCACCCGCCAGGTCCGGGCCCGCAAGCCCTTCGTCGTCTCGATGGGCGACACCGCCGCCAGCGGCGGTTACTATGTCGCCTGCGCCGCGGACACGATCTTCGCCGATGAGATCACCGTCACCGCCTCGATCGGTGTGGTGGGCGGCAAGCTCGTGACTGCCGATCTCTGGACCAAGCTGGGTGTCAACTGGGTTGGCTATAAGCGCGGCGCCAACGCGGACATCTTCAACAGCGACCGCCCGTTCGACGGGCCGCAGCGCGATGTGCTCGAGAAGTACATGCGGGCGGTCTACGACGTCTTCAAGGGCCACGTCACTGCTGGCCGGGGCGACAAGCTCAAGAAACCGCTCGACGAGATCGCCGGTGGACGCGTCTACACAGGCAAGCAAGCCCTCGACCTCGGGCTGGTCGACCGCATCGGCGGGCTCGAACAGGCCATCGAGTACGCCGCCGCCAAGGCCTCGCTCGACGACTACCAGGTCCGCGTGATTCCCGAGCCTCAGGACTTCATCACGATGCTCCTGGACGAGTATTCCGGCCAGGGCGAGCGGGCCAGCGATATCTCCATCGGCGCTGCGAGCCTCCTGACCGAGCACCCGGCACTGGCGAGTCTTATCGATCTGTTGCGAAAGACCGAGCCCGAGCGGGCCCGCGCGCTGCTTGCGGCCTTGCAGCGCGTCGAGCTGATCCGCACCGAGGGCGTCGTCCTGATGATGCCCTTCGACGCGATCTTCCGCTGAGATCGTCAATCTGCAATTGGAAGGATTGGTTCATGGCCGAGTTGGTCACGGTCTACGAGGCGCGTCCGAATGAAGTGGCTCGAATCGTGGGACTTCTCGAGAACCGTCACCTGCATCCGGTGATTGCGGATGATCCCGATCGTGCGGTGGCCTATCGCGCGCAGTCGCACGTCGTCCCAATCGCGGTTCCTGCGGTGGAACATGACATGGCGATCGGCGTGCTGGCTGAAGTCGAGCGTCAGGACCGGGCGCGCCTTTCGCATCTGGTCAAGATCACTGACCGCGTTGTGCTGTTCGTCCTGGTCGTGCTCGGGTTCGTGGCGGTCGTGGGTTTCGTCGATGCCGACGGCAAATGGCTCGCGCTGGCGTGGCTGGTTCTGTGCCTGCTGGCCGCGGTGGCCCTCATTCGCTGGGCCTGGGCCGGCAAGCACCAGGATTGAGATCGTCTCCTCGCATCAATGGGGCAGGGGGGATTCTTCCTTGTTTCGCGAGGCGGGTACGGCGATAATCGGCCGCATGTGCGGGCGGTGGCTGCTGCCGGTGCGACCGCAAGCCAGCGGCAACGTCCGCCGGGACGCGAAAGGAGACCGCCATGAAACCATCACCCTATGGTCCGTGTGGTCTGTTCTGTGGTGCGTGCGGGGCCGATGACTGCGACGGGTGCCTCAGCGAGAGAATCGACGAGTACGTGCGGCAGTGCAAGTTCCGCGTCTGTACGCGGAACAAGGGGCTTGATTTCTGCTGCCATTGCGAGGACTATCCCTGCTCGGATCTGGCCGCGTTCATGGGCGACAAATGGCCGCACCACTGGACGATGGAGCCGAACCTGGAGTTCATCAAGAGCCAGGGCGTCGCCCAGTGGCTCGAAGCCCAACGTCAGGAGTGGTCGTGCCCCAAGTGCGGGGCCGAAATCGTCTGGTATCAGAAACAGTGCCCCTGCGGCCAGGAACTCGAGGCGTTCGAAGTGCCTGAGTAGACGCCGCCGGCGTCGCACAAATCCGAATATCGAAGCACGAAATACGAAACAGATTCGAATGACTCCGATTCAGAAATCCGAAACGGCGTTGTTTCAGCGATCGTGTTTCGGTCATTGGTTGGTTGGGGTTTCGTGCTTGTTTCGGATTTCGGTATTCGGATTTCGTGCTTCAAGATCGCCGGAGTGCGTGAGCCGGTCGGGGCAATAAGAGAACCTTGCGGCCGGAGTCTGGCAGCCGCGACATGCAGATCGAGGTAGGCGAATGACGCAGAGACATGGCTGTGAGGACAAGGACGTCGGACACTACACGTGCCGGCGGACCGGCGAGAAGATCGTCGTCGATGGCAGGCTCTCCGAAGCCATCTGGCAACGGGCGCCGAAGTCGCCTCGCTTCGTCGACATGGTCACCGGCGTGCCCGGCTTTCTCGACACGCGCATGGCCGCCCTCTGGGACGACGAGAACCTGTACATCGGCTTCTGGGTCGAGGAGCCCGACGTCCAGGCGCATTTTACGCAGCGCGACTCACCCATCTACTTCGAGAACGACGTCGAGGTCTTCATCGCCGGGCCGGACTGCTACTACGAGTTCGAGATCAACGCTCGCGGCACGATCTACGAGGTCTTCTACGTCTGGCAGGATGCCTACAAGAAGGGCGGCGCATTCGACAAGCCCGAGTTTGACCTGCTGACGCGCACCGTCGATGTCCTCGGCGGCTTCCAGGACGGCCTGCGCTACGGCAAGCACCCGCGCGGCCGGCGCTGGGCATTCATGGACTGGGACTTCCCCGGCCTCCAGGCGGCCGTCCACGTCGACGGCAAGCTGAACGACAGCGCCACCGTCGATCGGGGCTGGACCGTCGAGCTGGCCTTTCCCTGGTCGGGCATGAAGACGCTGGCCCAGGGCCGCAACCTGCCTCCCAAGGACGGCGACATCTGGCGGATGGATTTCTCGCGTTTCGAGGCCCTGCGCTACAACGGCCGCCAGACCGATCCGTCCATCGGCTGGTCGTTCAACACGCACGGCGTCTACGACTCCCACATCCCCGAGTGCTTCACCTGCGTCCACTTCTCCCAGGAGGCCGTATAGCGTCACGGGTTCGACGTTTTCCGGGTTGGCGCGGGCGTCGCGAACCGCTATGATTCCGACGGAGTTGTCGCCCCTCGGCTCCATCTCCATGTTGTCTGCGCCACCAGAAGTCGTTGTTACGAACCACAGTGAAAGGCCCGCATGAGAGCAGACGTTGCACGGTCCCTGTTCCGCTTGTGCATCGTTTCTGCTATTGCATTGCTGACTACCCAGTCCCCCTGTCCTGCTCACGACGATCCGAACGCACCGGTTCCCTCGCTGAAGGCCCTGAAGGTGGACGCGCCGCTCGTGGTCGATGGCGTTCTGGACGAACCCTTCTGGCAGGAGGCCGAGGCGGGGACGAACTTCATCGACACTCATTCCGGCCGGCCGGCGGCGCAGCAGACCCTCGTCCGCGTCGCCTACAGCCGCACCCATCTGCACATCGCGGTCGAGTGCCTCGACGACCGGATCGACCAGCTCCACGCCAGTGAGCGGCGCGAGGACCGCCAGTTTCAAGGCGACGATTGGGTGGAAGTCCACCTGGACCCGCTGCACAGCCACAACGCCAAGTACGCTTTCTTCTCCAACCCGCTGGGCGTGCGCGTCGATGCCGCCGAGGGCCCGAGCGGCGCCTTCAACACGAGCTGGACCGCCGAATGGGACCTGGCCGCTAGGATCGGCGAGGACCGCTGGACCTTCGAGATGAGCATTCCGCTGCGCGTGCTGAACTACCGCCGGGCCGACGGCCAGACCTGGGGCCTGAACTTCACGCGACATCTCGTACACAGCGACACGACGAGCTTCTGGAGCTTCAGCGAGACGGATTACTACAAGCCCAGGCACTTCGGGCACCTCACCGGCCTGGACTTGGCCGACAGCGAGTTCAGCCGCAACCTGGAGGTCACGCCGTACGTCAGCTCCCGCACTGATTTCAACGGCCACCGCGAGACGGAACTGCAAACCGGTGGCGACGTCAGCTTTCGCCTGACGCCGTCGGTAGTCACCTCCTGGACAGTCAATCCCGACTTCGCCCAGGTCGAGGCCGACGCCGACACGATCGAGCTGCGCGACACCGAGCGGTTCCTGCCGGAAAAGCGCCTGTTCTTCCGAGAAGGCGAAGACCTGTTCGCCTCCGGAGAGAACCTGCTCTACTACAGTCGCCGGCTAACCGATATCGATGCCGGCGCCCGCGTCAGCGGCGAGATGAACGACTACCGCTTCGCCATGATCGACGTCTACGGCGACACCGTCCATGGCGATCCCTACTACGGCAACTCCTCCGTCTTTCGCCTGCTGCGCAACGTAGGCGAGAAATCGAACGTCGGGCTGCACGCCAGCAGCTCCGACCTGAAGCAGGGGCATTCTCGCGTCCTCGGCTCCGACGGCAAGCTGTTCCTCAACGATGACTGGAGCGTCAACTACCAGGTGGCCGGCGCGGACGATCGGCTCGACGAGGGTGACGAGCAGTCCGCCAAGGATCGAGGCGATTACCTCGGCTATGGCAGAGTCCTTTACGAGAAGTATCCCTGGGAGGCCGGCGTCTCCTACCGCGGGATCAGCGAAGGCTTCGACCCGGTGCTGGGTTTTATCCCTCGTCGCGATATCTACGGTCCATCCGTCTTCTCGATGTACAATCTCCGCGCCTCCGACCGCTGGTACAAGGGACTGTTCGCCTACTTCGGCATCGAGTACTACGAGGACGGCGATGGACAGGCGTCGCTGCGCGACTACTCCGCGGATGCCTCCGTGACGCTGAAGAACGACGTTCAGCTTGGGGTCGAGTACGACAAGGACTACCACCGGCCGTACCACAACGACCGCACGGAGTTGGGCTTGACGCTCGACGAATCGGATTTCTGGCGGTCCACCAGTTTCGGCTGGGCCTTCGGTGTCTTCGAAGAGACCGAATATGACGAGCTGTCGCTCGGCAAGCACTTCAAGCCGATCGAACGCTGGCCCATCCGCTACGACTACGTCATCCGCTTCGAGGACCAGCCCGACGGCGACGACGAGACGATCTGGCTCAATCGGGTCGTGTTCGACTACTTCTTCAGCGACGTGATGTGGCTCAAGAGCGCGATCCAGCACCGCAGCACGGAAGTCCACAACCTCAGCGTCATCTACGGCTGGGAGTTCGTCAAGGACGCCCGCCTCTACCTCGTCTACAACGGCATCCGCGACGAAGACGACCCGGAGACCATCCACAGCCTCTTCGCCAAGCTCGCCTACACCTTCCGCTAAGAGCCGCGCGGAGCCGCCTGAACTTCCGGGCGCAATCTCCGCCCGACGAAGGACCGTGGGGTGTGCACCGCACAGCATCTTCTCTATCTCCGGGTCTCCCTGGGAGCGTCGGTTCTTGCACTCCCGCCGGCGACCCGTACAATAGCCGCCGGGCTCGTCATGCCCCGTGGGAGTCGGCTCGATATGTTGTGGCGGGCAGCCCGACATCGTCACAATTGCCATATGGTTCTGGAGTGTTCGATGAGAATCCTGCTCGTCAGTCCGGATGCGCCGGTCACCTTCTGGAGCTTGAAGCACGCGCTGGAGTTCATCTCCAAGAAAGCGCTCCTGCCGCCCCTGGGACTGCTCACCGTGGCGGCCATGCTCCCCGAGACCTGGGAGAAGCGGCTCGTCGATCTTGCGGTGACCGGGCTGCGGGATGACGATATCCGATGGGCCGACTACGTGTTCGTGGGCGGGATGAATGTCCAGGCGGCATCCGCCCGCGAGGTGATCGACCGCTGCAAGGCGCTCGGCGCCAGGGTGGTGGCGGGGGGGCCGCTCTTCGCCGTGATGCCCGAGCGGTTCGACGATGTCGATCATCTGGTCCTCGGAGAGGCGGAGATCACTCTGCCTCGTTTCCTTGAGGATCTGGGGCGTGGGCGGCCCCAGCACCTGTATCAATCGGGCGAGTGGGCCGATATGCGTTCCACGCCCTTGCCGTTGTGGTCTCTGGCGGACACGAGTCAGTACGGGGTGCTGCCCATCCAGTACTCGCGCGGGTGTCCTTTCAATTGTGATTTCTGCGATGTCACCGTCCTGTTCGGGCGTCGCGTCCGCACGAAGACCACGGAGCAGGTCCTCGCAGAACTGGACCGGTTGCACGCCCTGGGCTGGAGGCGAGAGGTGTTCTTTGCGGATGACAACTTCATCGCCAACCGGCAGACGCTCAAGCGGCAGGTGCTCCCCGCCATGATCGACTGGATGGAGAGACACCGATATCCGTTCCCTTTTTACACACAGACCTCGATCGATCTGGCGGACGATGAAGAGCTCCTGTGGCTCATGGGGCAGGCGGGATTCGAATCGGTGTTCATCGGGATCGAAACCATCACGGACAGCGGGCTCGCCGAATGCAGCAAAGTGCAGAACCAGGGGCGCGACCTCGTCGACTGTGTCCGCCGGATTCAGCAGTCCGGAATGGAGGTGCAGGGGGGCTTCATCGTGGGCTTTGACAGCGATCGGCCGGACATCTTCGACGGCCTGATCGAGTTCATTCAGGAAAGCGGCATCGTGACGGCTATGGTTGGGCTCCTGCAGGCGCATCGAGGGACAAGGCTGTATGAGCGACTCGATAAGGAGAGCCGCCTGCTCGGAGAAGTCACCCACAACACCGAGGGTGTCACCAATCTGATTCCGAGAATGGGGATCGAGACTCTCGGCGCCGGCTACCGGAGAGTCGTCGAGACGCTCTACTGTCCCGATCGCTTCCATGCCCGGATCCGGCGATTCCTCGAGACGTGGCGCCCTCTGCACAAGGTCCGATACCGCCTGGGTCCCGAGCACGTGCGGGCGGTGGTCCTGTGCCTCTATCGACTGGGCATCCGCGGAGAAGACCGCCGGCAGTTCTGGCGGCTCATTGCGTGGGCGCTGCGGCATCCTCGCGACTGCCGTATGGTGGTGACGCTCCTGGGCATGGGCTGCCATTTCCGCAAGGTCTTCGCTGACGTGAAAGCCAGGGCCGCACAACAGGACGCCGCCCAAGGGGCGCCGACGCTCACCTCGCAATCGAGCGCCCCGGAGCGCCACCCGTCCGAATCGATGACGTGAGACCGCCCGGCAGTCTGCGACCGGTCGTCAGGGGTAGGTTGTCGGTTGTCACTTGCAGGGCGTGCCCCGCACACCGACTCCTTCTTCCTTACCAGCCGTAGGACGAAAACGGGGTCTGTCCCTAGCAGCTATCCCTAGCAGCTATCCCTAGCAGCTATCGGGTCGTGTTCGACTACTTCTTCAGCGACGTGATGTGGCTCAAGAGCGCGATCCAGCACCGCAGCACGGAAGTCCACAACCTCAGCGTCATTTACGGCTGGGAGTTCGTCAAGGACGCCCACCTCTACCTCGTCTACAACGGCATCCGCGACGAAGACGACCCGGAGACCATCCACAGCCTCTTCGCCAAGCTCGCCTATACCTTCCGCTGACCGCCCCTGCCTTCTCGCGGAAACGCAGAAACCGGGATTTTTCCTGCGAGGTGCCGGTCTGGATGACAGAAACGGCCGGATGGATGCCCAAAATTATTGGGATTGAATGGAGTGCGGTGGTATCATAGAAGAGAGAATGCAGTGGTATCGGTTAAGGGGCTGAACGGCAAGTATGGGAACAGGATCCGAAGGACGCCTCAGAACGAACCGTTGTGTGGGACGGAGCATCTTGAGGCGTTCGGGCGTCGTCTTCGAATCCGCTTTTCGTGGGAGGAACGACGGCCATGCGTAAGGCGAAAGCGTTTACACTCATCGAACTGCTGGTGGTGATTGCCATCATCTCCATCCTGATGGCCATCCTGATGCCCTCGTTGAAGCGGGCGCGCGAACAGGGACAGCGAGCCGCGTGCCTGAACAATCTCAAGCAACTGGGGCTGGCGTGGATCGTGTACGCCGACGACTACGAGGACAAGATCGTCAATGGTGAAGCAGAGTACAATCAGAGTGCCCTGGGCCAGTGCACCACGCCCACGGGCGGACTGCACCCGCGGGAGAAATGGTGGGTCGGGACGGATTGCCACAGCGGTTACATGACCGGGAGCCAGTTGCCCGAAGAGACGCAGCTCAGCGCGATCCGGGCCGGAGCGCTGTTCCCCTATGTTCCGGCGGCCAAGCTCTATCAGTGCCCGACCGGAATCCGTGGCGAGATGCGAACCTACACGATCGTCGATTCCATGAACGGTCTGGCACGAGAGGGGACCTTCTCGGGAACCAAGGGCATTCGCGTGGGCCGCACGATGCTCTGGGTCAAGCGGCGAACCGATATCTCGCAGCCGGGGCCCAGCAACAGGCTCGTGTTCCTCGACGAAGGACGCGTGACCCCGGACAGCTACGCCTGCCATTATATCAACGGCCGGTGGTGGGACCCGCCCCATGTCCGCCACGGCGACGGAACCAACGTCGCCTTCGCTGACGGACACAGCGCCTACTGGAAGTGGGATTCCACCGAGACCATCAATGTGGGCAAGATGGTCAATCCCCAGCACCAGTTCACCCCGACGACCGAAGCCGGTATGGCCGATCTCCAGAGAATGCAGATCGGGATCTGGGGCCGTCTGGGGTACTGACGCCAGCCGGCGCCTGCCGCCGACGAGCCTTGTCGTAGTAGTTGTAGGGTGGGCACTGCGCACCACGTTCAAAGTTCGAGACCACCGGGATGGTGTGCCAGGCACATTTTACAGAATCGTGTGACGTCGCGCGCGGACGTACGACGCGTCGCTATTCCCACTCGATGGTGGCGGGGGGCTTGCTGGAGATGTCGTAGACGACGCGGTTGACGCCGCGGACCTCGTTGATGATCCGTGTTGAGATCAGGCCCAGCACCTCGTACGGGATGTGCGAGAAGTCAGCGGTCATGAAGTCCGTCGTCTCGACGGCGCGCAGGGCGATCACGTTCTCGTAGCTGCGCTCGTCGCCCATCACGCCCACCGTCGAGACCGGGACCAACACCGCCAGCGCCTGCGAGATCTGCCGGTACAGTCCGGCGGCCTTGATCTCGTCGATCAGGATCTCGTCGGCGGCGCGGAGCACTTCGAGCTTGGCCGGCGTGATCTCGCCCACGATGCGCACGCCCAGCCCGGGACCGGGGAACGGGTGACGCCAGACCATGTCCTCCGGCAGGCCCAGGTGCTCGCCTACCATGCGGACCTCGTCCTTGAACAGGTCGCGCAGCGGCTCGACCAGCTCGAAGCCCAACTCGGCGGGCAGGCCCCCGACGTTGTGGTGCAGCTTGATATTGGCGGCCGGGTTGCCGTCCTTGGAGCCCGACTCGATCACATCGGGATACAGCGTCCCCTGCGCGAGGAACCGGGCGTTGGCGATCTTCTTCGCTTCAGACTTGAAGGCCTCGATGAATTCGGCGCCGATGATCCTTCGTTTCTGCTGCGGATCGGTCACGCCTTGCAGGCGGGCAAGGAACTGCTGCGACCAGTCGACGACGCGCAGGTCGATGTGAAAGTGGTCGCGGAAGGTGGCGACGATGTTCTCTCGCTCGTTCTTGCGCAGCAGGCCGTTGTCGACGAGGATGCAGACGAGCTGATCGCCGATGGCTTTGTGGATCAGCGAGGCGACGACGGAGGAATCGACGCCGCCGCTGAGGCCGCAGATGACGGTCGCGCCGCCGACCTGCCGGCGGACGTTGTCGATCGTCTCGCTGACGAAGTCGCTCATCTTCCAGTCGCCGGCGCAGTCGCAGATGCTGTAGAGGAAGTTCTTGAGGATGACGTCGCCCTTGGGGGTGTGGCTGACCTCCGGATGGAACTGGACGCCGTAGAAGCGTTTCTTCTTGTGGCGCACCGCGGCGTAGGGGCAGGTCCTCGTCTCGCCCAGCGTCACGAAATCGCGCCCGAGCTTTGTCACCTGGTCCCCGTGGCTGGCCCAGACGAGCGTCTCGTCGGGCAGGTTGGCGAGGAGATCGCTACGGTCGATCATCCGCAGCGTGGCGCGGCCGTACTCGCGGCTGGCGGCGGGCGTGATCTGGGCGCCGAGAATCTGGCAGCCGAGCTGCATGCCGTAGCAGATGCCGAGAATGGGAACACCGACGTCGAAGATCTTCTCGTCGCATTTCGGCGCGCCGGGTGCATAGACGCTGGCGGGCCCGCCCGAGAGAATGATGCCCTTGAGCGGCATCTTCGCCAGTTCGTCGGCGGAGGTGGCCGCCGGACAGATGCGGGAGTACACGTGGTGCTCGCGCACCCGCCGGGCGATCAGTTGCCCGTACTGGCTGCCGAAATCCAGAATGGCGATCATTTCGCGTGTCATAGGAAAATCCGAAATCCGAATATCGAATTGCGAAACAAGCACGAAATCCCAACACGCGAATGACCGAAACACGGTCGGTATGGCAACGCCGTTTCAGGTTTCTGAATTGGAGTCATTCGAATTTGTTTCGAGTTTCGGGATTCGCGCTTCGTTTTTCACGTATTAGTCGTCGCTGGGCATGTGGCCCGAGTAGTTCGGGGCTTCCTTGGTGATCTGGATGTCGTGCGGATGGGATTCCCCGATGCTGGCGGTGCTGACGCGGACGAACCGGCCCTTCTCCATCAGCGTCTTGATGCTGGGCGTGCCGCAGTAGCCCATGCCCGCGCGGAGCCCGCCGACAAGCTGGTAGACGAATTCGCTGAGTGTGCCGCGATAGGGGACGCGCCCTTCGACGCCCTCGGGCACCAGCTTGCTGAGCTCTGTGGTGCTGCTCTGGCCGTAGCGCTCGGCCGAGCCTTTGACCATCGCGCCCAGCGAGCCCATGCCGCGATACTCCTTGAACTGCCGGCCCTTGTAGATGACCAGTTGGCCCGGGCTTTCCTTCAGGCCCGCGAACAGCGAGCCGATCATCACGCTCGAGGCGCCGGCGGCGATGGCCTTGGTGATGTCACCCGACTGCTTGATGCCTCCGTCGGCGATCACCGGAACGCCCAGCTTGTTGGCGACCCCGGCGACGTCCATGATGGCCGACACCTGCGGCACGCCCACGCCCGAGATGATGCGCGTCGTGCAGATGGCGCCGGGCCCGATCCCGACCTTGACGGCGTCGGCGCCCGCGTCGATCAGCGCGCGGGCGGCCTCGCCCGTGGCGATGTTGCCGGCGATCACGTCGATCTTGTGGCTGGCCTTGATCTTCTTGACGGTCTCGACGACGTTCTGCGAATGGCCGTGCGCCGTGTCGACGCAGACGATATCGACGTCGGCGGCGATCAGAGCCTCGACGCGGTCGTAGTCGTGCACGCTCACGGCGGCCCCGACGCGGAGGCGTCCGCGATGGTCGCGCGCCGCCCGCGGGTACTGCTGGACGCGGTCGATGTCACGCATCGTGATCAGGCCCGCCAGCTCGCCCCTGGTGTTGACCAGCAGCAGCTTCTCGACCTTCCGCTCCTGGAGGATCTCCTTGGCCTGCTCAAGCTTGGTGTCGGCCGGACCGGTGACGAGGTTCGTCTTGGTCATCACGGTGCTGATTTTGGCGTCGTAGTCGGGCAGGAACTTCAGATCGCGCCGCGTCAGGATGCCGACCAGCTTCTTGCCCTCGACGATGGGAATCCCGCTGACGTTCTGCTCCTGCATCAGCTCCTGGGCCCGGCGGACCGGATCGTTGGGCGAGAGTGTGACCGGGTCGCCGATCACGCCGTGCTCGCTGCGCTTGACCTTGGCGACCTCCCGCCTCTGGGCCTCAATGCTGAGGTTCTTGTGGATGATCCCGACGCCGCCTTCCTGGGCCAGCGCGATGGCCAGCGCCGACTCGGTCACGGTGTCCATGGCCGCCGAGACGATGGGGATATTGATCTGAACGTTCCGGGTCAGGGTGGTGCTGGTGTCCGCCTGGCTCGGCACGAAGTCGCTCTGGGCGGGGATCAGCAGGACGTCATCGAACGTGATCCCTTCCGCGACGATTTTTGCACTGTTCATGAGCCGCTCCAACAAGGGCTTTTGCTCAGCCTATCATTAAACGCGGGAGTATAAACCGATGCCTGGGGGCCGTCAAAAGGATTTTGGGCGGCATTCGACCGGCCGTATTATCGGCCCTTCGAAGTGGATATTGGACTGAATTGGCCCTACAAAATGCGGATCGTGGCGAACACGAACCGGGCGGGCACAGTATTTCCTGGTACAATAGAGAAGGCCGTAGCGGTCGTTGGAACCGCGCCTCGATTGACAACCTGACCGAATGAGTGTGGAGAGTAGCCATGAGCATGAATCTGTCCAAGGGCCCGATTTGGGGAGTAGTTGTGATCGTTGGTCTGATCGCCGCGACGGCGCTGGTGGCCGGCTATGTCGACAGGCCGGGAAGCGGAACCCAGGTTGCGGCGGCCAAAGCAGACTGCGCCGCCTGCCCGGCCAAGGGCGACTGTGCCGATTGTCCGGCCAAGGGCACCGACGCCTGCTGCAAGGAGGCCGGAGCGTGTGCCGCCTGTCCGGAATCGTGTCCGAAGGAATGCTGCTGTGCCGATGCCGCCGCGTCCTGTCCGGCCGGGGCCGCCGTGATGGCCCAGACCGCGGACGCCGGCTCGACCTGCCCCATGAAAGCCGCAGCCACTACAGGGAATTGCAGTGGAGGTCAATGCCCCGCGGCTCGGTGAGTCGGACGGGGGCCTGAGAGAATAGGGTTCAACGCAAACACGTAACGACAACCATGGATTCTGGTCAGCCAGCTACTTCGACCGGGCCCAAGAGCCCGGCCGGGAAGCTGGCTTTTTTCATGCCCTCATCCCGCCCCTTCGAAAACGGGGTGCGCCTCCGACCGTCACCCTGCACACTGGCGAAAGGCTGATTTGTATTTTGAGGCCTGGCCGCATTCTCTCGCTTCGGCAGTAGTCCACCATCCCCAAACGCCGCGCGTTTGAGGCTGCCACACGCATGCCAGGATGTTTTCACACACATGTGGTCCGCCGTCGGTGCGGGTTTTCGGGCAACGCGCGTTCCGGTAGCAGAGTGTTACGTGTGGCCGCCTCATCCCGATGCACATCGGGATCGAAGCATCCGCGGGGGGATCCGCCCGTCCGATAAGTCGGAAGGCGTCGGGCAAGGGATCTTCGATACAGCTTGCCTGGTGGACGTGCGCGCGGGAAAGGCCGGACGCTTGCCGCGAAACCCCTAAGTCCGGACCGCCAAAGTGCCGAGAGAACACGAGGATGGAATGCAGGATCGCATCTGGGAGGCGGTCTGGCTGTCGCCGTGACCCGGTCGCTCCTGCCTTTTTCAGTCTCGCGCAGGATGAGCGCGAC
>Ga0068714_10002149_pt1 | contig 26177 bp, 21 predicted proteins | sample MTBNYHSulfiMetaG_FD_62988 | JGI IMG/M metagenome (GOLD analysis project Ga0068714, IMG submission 62988) | Enrichment culture microbial communities from rom New York Harbor, USA that are MTBE-degrading - MTBE-NYH (New York Harbor Sulfidogenic)... | ecosystem: Environmental > Aquatic > Marine >... | reverse complement strand
TTCGAAGGCGTGACGCTCTACAGGCAGTATTATCATTACAATGGAGCCGTAATCTGGGGAGCGACGCTTCGAATCCTCGAGCAGCTCAAGGAAAGCCTCGGACCTTTGCTGGCGAGTGACAATGGGTGTGCCCCCTGACCTCTCGGGTTCCTGATGCTTTGGCGGTATATGTTTCTTAGGATGCCTGAATTCGATGGCCATCCGCCAAAGGGACTCCGTCCAAATAAACAGTGCCGTTTTCGTCCAGGCTGAAGCGCCCCTGCGCGATCCAGAGGATGGTTTGGGGGAAAATCTCCCAATCGCCCACCTCTTTCAGGCGTGCCTGGTTTTCGGAAACAGTTGTGTCCAACAGCGCTTCATCCTTTCGGAGCCTTTCGAGATCAACGGGGAGTTGTACCTGTACAGGCCGAGATACGAGCAGAAGCGGACCCGTATCCACGCCCTCGTCGGTCCATAGGGTGGATGCTCTGAGGGTCTTTTCCCCCGCAAGTATGGCGTCTCTGACAGCGTCGTCCCCCACGAACCGTCTGGAGCCATCAGCGTTCTTGATGGTGAGATCGGCAGGATGGACATTGACGCACCGAGGCAACGTGATATAACTCATGTAACCTCCAAGAGCAATAACGTCAACCTCAAAGGCCTCGACGAGTCGTTTGGCGGTTTCGTCGTAAGCTTTGCGAGCCTCGAGTCCTTCGGAGCCGGCTACGCTGCGGCGTAATCCCCGGAGGGCATGAAAGCGCCGGATGTCGTAGCTGAAATACGGAATACCGGCGGTTAGTGCGATCCTTTCACCTTGGGAGCCGCCATCGCTTCGGTCGCTGAATATGAACACGACTTCGAACGGGCATCCGTCCGTTTCGACGCGCAATGTATTTTGCAGTCCCACTAACTTTGCGATGTTGGTGCCTGAGCCGGACATAAAACCCGCTACGCGCATGGGCCTCTTTTTCACCTTGGCGTCGAAAATGGGGGTTACGGGCATAGGCGCATCCTTTCCGTTCGAGGATGAAAAATCGGAGGTGATTGCCGGGCCACCGTTTCTGCGTGGGATCAGACTTCTCTGAACGTCCAATATAGAGAAAAGGATAAACGCTTTCAACCTCTTGAGCGTCGATTATAGTGAACAACACAGCTCGTTGTTTCACGGACGACGAACCGGTGCTCGATATCGGAACCGAGTCATTCGTAGCTAAAGACGGCGGCATGGTCAGGTCGAGAAGCGTTTTGGTTGGACTCCTTTTCTATCCGCAAGGACTGACAGGAAGGACCCCGGCCTCGGCTTTCAGAGACGATGTATTCGAATTACGAAAAGTTACTGGTTAGAGCGCCAAGGTCGGTTCTAGTCCCTGCGGCGGCGGCTGTCCTGTTGGCATCGGCCTATATATTCGACATATCCTGGCCGGTGGTTATGATCTGCGGAGTTTTGGGTCTCATGGGGCTGGCCTCGAGGTCCATTCTCTCGTGGATGCGCGAAGCGGGGGTTACACCCAATCAGCTCACCGTCGTCGGATCTCTGCTGTCGCTGGCGGCAGCGGCGTGTTTTGCCGCTGGATGGACATCGGCGGGATGTCTGTTGACCATTGCAGGAACCGCACTTTGCGACGTGTGGGACGGCTGGTTGGCCCGAATGTACAACCTTAGAACTCGATTCGGGGGGGTGCTGGATTCCGTTCTGGATCGACTGTCGGATGGCTTCATTTTCTCCGGCGTGGCGTTTCGACTTCTGGCTGATGGTGAGCTGTTTTCCGGAATGTTGGCCCTATACGCCACGGTGACGGCGCAGGTGGTGAGCTACTCGAGGGCTCGAGCCGAAACGCAGATCGCCTCGTGTGAGGTCAGTGTGTTGGGCGGCCGGCCGGAGCGTTTGGCGTTGCTGATCTATTTCGGCCTGATCGGACACTGGCAGCCGGGTTTGATTTTGATTTGCCTGTTCCAATCACTGACCATCATCAGGAGGATGTTATATACCCACCGGCAGCTTAAGGCTGATGTCATGGCTGCGGAAGGGGCGACGAGATATCCGCCGGCTTGGAAACCTACCGAATAGACGTTCGTCAATAGGCGCATGCTGCAGTAACATGCTTATGCGACTCGCTTGTGTACCCCCGCATCGCCGGACGATCCCCACCGACTCGAGGAAGAGAATTCGTTTTTTTCTTGAGGGGTGGGACTCGGTTTTTTTACTTTTGACTTGGTAAATAAAGCATTAGTATGTATATTATCCGACGCAAGAAAATTTTTTCACAATAAGGAGAACATCACATGCTGGGTGCGGCATTAGCTATAGGAGGTTTGGGACTTCTGGCAGGTTTGGGACTCGGTGTCGCTTCGAAGGTCTTTTACGTATATGTAGATCCGAAGATTCTTGAAGTAGAAGAAGCGCTGCCGGGAGCCAACTGTGGCGGATGTGGCTCCGCCGGATGCAGCTCCGCGGCCGTGGCAATGGTGAACGGCACGCTGGCCCCCAATGCCTGTGTGGGAGGCGGACCGGATGTGGCCAAGGCCGTGGCGGCCATACTCGGAATGGAGGTGTCTGCAAAGGAACCTGAAATCGCCGTCCCCGGATGTAAATACGGTCTCGATAGGGCGGATCTCAGGTTTACATACAGTGGGGTTTCGGACTGCAGGGCCGCCATTTTACTTGGCGGAGGAGCTAAGGAATGCAGTATCGGCTGCGTGGGTTTGGGTACATGCGCTCGCGAATGCCCTTTCGGAGCGATTACAATGAGCGAGTCGGGCCTGCCCGTTGTGAACCTGGATCTCTGCACGGGCTGCGGAACCTGCGAACGCGTCTGTCCTAAACATATCATCAAACTGAATTCGGTTTCCAATCGCCTGAAACATCTGTATCAGACAGACGAATGTACGGCCCCTTGTCAGCGGACGTGTCCGGCCGAGATTCGAATACCCGACTACATCCAGGCCATAGCTCAGGGTGATTATCGGAAGGCGGTGGAAATCATCAAATATAACAATCCATTTCCGCTGGTTTGCGGACGTATCTGCCCCCATCCGTGCGAATATCAGTGCCGTCGGGGGCTTGCCGATCAACCGATCAGTATCAATCATTTGAAACGGTTTGCCGCAGACTACGAAATGAGCAGCGGCGAACGGATTGTCCCAGCCAATCTACCGAGCACCGGTAAACGAGTCGCCGTTATCGGCGGCGGCGCCGAGGGATTGAGCGCCGCGTACTTCTTGACGAGGTTGGGGCACGGCACCACGGTATATGAGGCCCAAGCTCAACTGGGCGGCTTGCTTCGAACCGTGATCGCGGATTACAGGCTTCCCATGGATGTACTGGATTGGGAAATTGAAGGGATTCTGGAATCCGGTGTGACAGCCAAAACCGGGGTCAAGATGGGACGGGATTTCGATTTGCCGGACCTGTTGAGAGAAGGCTATGACGCCGTTGTCCTGGCTGCCGGGGGCTGGGATAGCTTGATGCTGCGCGAAAAAACACACTTAGAAAAGATTGTTCCCGGAAGTATGTTGCTGATGCCCTTGACCATGGCGTTGGCAACCGGATCACTGGATATCCCCACAGGATCCAAAGTGGCGATCGTCGGTGACTCTCGAGCTTCCCTGAACATGGCCGTGATGCTGGCTCAAGAAGGTATGAATCAGGTAACCATGATCTGCCGGAAAACCGAAGAAGAGCTGACTTCTCTCGGGTTTGATCTGGCGGGGGCAATGAACGCAGGAGTGAAACTCGAGTTCGCCGGCGTTCCCACGGGCCTGATTGGCGAAGGAGACACGCTGACGGGATTGGAGATCATGACGCTGCTGCCGTCCGACGAGGGAACGCCGGCGGATACGGGACCCCTCTTGCAGGAGAGGTCGGAACGGGTTCTCGATACGGACCGGATCATAACGGCCATTGCGCGGTACCCGGAACTAATCTTTGTCCGGACCGACACTCCTGAGACAGAAACCGGAGAGCAGGAAGAAGAACCTTCGCACCGGCCCATTAAATGGCGCACCATAGACGCCTATAAGAAAGCTTCGCCCCAGGGGCGGATCGGAATGTTCGATACCGGCGCCACGGTCAGCGATTACAAATCGTTGGTCGAGGCTATTGGCGCCGGTCGCAAGCTCGCGCGATCCGTGGATCAGCAGTTGGCAGGTCTTCCGGTCGAATGGCCCGGCCTGGCGATTAAGCCGACTTCGTGCTTGCAGAACATACTGGAGATACAGGGCGTTCAACCCGTTCCTCGAAAGCGGCTTCCTGATTTGGGAGCAGAAGAAGGCGAGTACGGTTTAACGCATGAAGACCTCAAGTTGACTCGGGAGATGGCGAGAGAGGAAGCGAAGCTTTGCCTGAATTGTGGGCTGATCTGTTACGAACGGACACGTGACGAAAACGAGATGGAGGCGGCCTGAACCGGGTCGAACAGATATGAGTCAAACAAAGGAAGCAATAGTAGCGCGGGTCAAGCAGCTTTTGGAGGAGAAAAAGATCCAGGCTTTCCTGGGTCTGAAAGAAGATGAGCATGGGAATGTAGTGCCTTACTGGTTTCAAGAACCCTCGGAGTTGGACGACCTGTCGCTCGGGGACCGGAGTCGGGCGGGAGATGTCCGGTATCCGTTGAACTTGATCCTCAGAAGGTTTATGCGATCCCATCCGTTCGGCACGTTCGGCGTTCTGGTAAGGGGATGCGACGAACGTGGAGTGCTTCGGCTTTTTCAGGCCAATCAACTCGACCCGAAGAGGGTGGTCATGATTGGAATCGCATGTCCTTCGGACCTGGCCGAGGCCTGCCGGTGCGACAAGCCATACCCGGATGTGGTTTCCGAGGAAGAAGTGGTGGACGCCGGGGATCATTCGGATGATCCGCTGAAAGAGCTGAGTATGAGCGAGCGGATGGCCTACTGGAGAAACGAGTTCAACCGATGTATCAAATGCTACGGCTGTCGCGAGATCTGCCCCATGTGCTTTTGCTACGAATGCACGTTGGACTCGGACGAGCATCTCTCGACCGGAGACATCCCACCGGAAAACCCTTTCTGGCATATGACCCGGGCCATCCACATGGTGGATCTTTGCATTGAATGCGGCCTGTGTGAAGAAGTTTGCCCCGCAAACATTCCTTTGAGAACTTTCTATCGGGAAACCAAAGAAATGCTCAGCCACCAACCCCTACGAAAGCAAGCCGGCGCGTAATGGGAACCGAAAGAAACGTCGTGGAAAAACCCTTTTCCACGACGTTTCTTTGATGAAGCAGCTTTTGAGGCCGTGATTGTGATGCCCGGTAACGCCTGATGCGTCAGCTCTTCAACTCGCGCAAGTCCTTGTAATAGTCTAGCGCTTCCGGGTTGGCCAGTGCGTCGCGGTTGGTGACCGGCCGGCCGTGAATGACGTTTCGCACGGCTAACTCCACTTTCTTCATGTTTATAGTGTAGGGAATATCCGCGACCTGGATGATCTTGGCCGGTACGTGCCTAGGGCTCGTGTTAATACGAATGGCGGTTCTGATACGGGCGAGAAGCTCGTCGTCGAGTTCGTAACCCTCGTTCAATTTTACGAAGAGAACCACCCTTACATCGTTTTCCCAATCCTGCCCCACCACGATACTGTCAGCAACTTCGGGCATGGTCTCCACTATGCTGTAAATGTCCGCGGTGCCGATGCGCACGCCTCCCGGATTCAGGGTTGCATCGGAGCGACCGTAAATAACGATCCCCCCCTGGTCGGAGATTTCAATAAAGTCTCCGTGACACCAAACTCCGGGATACTGTCGGAAGTATGCGTTCAGGTATTTCTCTCCATCAGGGTCGTCCCAAAAGTAGATGGGCATGGAGGGGAAAGCCGCCGTACATACCAGTTCTCCCGTCCGGTTGTACACCGGTTGCCCCTTTTCGTCGTAAGCAAAGACCTTCATGCCCAGGCAGCGGCACTGAATCTGTCCGGCATAGACCGGCCCAATGGGATTGCCGGCGACAAAACACCCGTTGATGTCTGTACCGCCGGAAATGGAGGCCAAATGCACATCCGGTTTGATGTCCCCGTAGACGTACTCGAAGCCCTCGACCGGCAGAGGCGATCCAGTGGAAATCACGGCTCGTAAGGAAGAAAGGTCATACTTCTCGCGGGGTTTTATTCCGGCCTGCTCGATGGCGGTAAGATAGCGGGCGCTGGTACCGAAGACGGTGATTTTCTCGTCCTCCGTCAGTTTCCAAAGTGTTTCGGGATCGGGATGGAATGGAGAGCCGTCGTAGAGCAGAGCCGTGTTCCCAACACCCAGGGAGCAGGCTACCCAGTTCCACATCATCCATCCGCAGGTGGTAAAATAGAAGAGGATATCCTCGCGCTTCAGGTCGCAATGGAGGATCTGCTCTTTGAGCTGATTCAACAGAACGCCGCCCTGGCTTTGAACCATGCACTTCGGTTTTCCCGTGGTGCCGGATGAATACATAATGTACAACGGATGGCTGAAGGGCAGTTGCACGAAATCGATTTCGAGACCTTCGTCCGGGGCTATGAAGTCGTTCCAGTTTACAGATCGCGGCAGCTTGCCGAGGTCGGGCTTCTCGTTAACATAGGGCGCCACCACCACTTTTTCCGTGGCGGGCAGTTCCTTTAAAATCCCGGACATACGTTCGATCGAGTCGAAGGTCTTGCCATTGTAGAAGTACCCGTCAGCCGTGAAAAGGACTTTGGGTTCAATCTGGCCGAAACGGTCCAGCACTCCTTTGATTCCAAAGTCCGGCGAGCAGGAGGACCACAGGGCACCCAGGCTGGTGGCGGCCAGCATGGCCACAACGGTTTCCGTCATGTTGGGCATGAATCCCGCGACCCGGTCACCTTTCCGCACGCCGGCCTCTTTGAGGGACCTGGCCATGCGAGCCACCTGATCATACAGTTCTTTGTAGGTGATGCTCGATGAGGGCTTGGCCTCACTCTTGAAAATCAGGGCAACTCGGTCGTCACGGTAGCGCAGTAAGTTCTCGGCGAAGTTTATCTCTGCTCCCTGGAACCATTGGGCCCCGGGCATCTTGGTGACGTCGTCGACTACTCGGTCATGCTTGCGGGAGTGGATGACGCCCAGGAACTCCCACCAGGAATCCCAGAATTCGGGAATGGCTTCCACCGACCACTCCCACAACTCCTGGTAGTTCTTTAGCTTTTTGCCCCTACGCTCGTTTACGAACCCCATGAAGCGGGTCATGTTCGCCCGGGCAATCTGCTCTTCCGTAGGTTTCCACAATGGTTTGTCCATGACACTCGTCCTCGTTAGAAGCTTAGCGCTGTTGTGGCCAATCGGTCTTCCACTTCGCTTACGCCTTTGAATTTCTTGGCGATTCTTAGTACTTTTTCTCTCACCATCTTGTCGCTGACATGGCCTGTGATGACCATGACCGACGGCCGTGGTGAACTTACCTCGACGGGCCGGTAAGCGTCTGCGCCGATTTCTTTGCGGATGGCGCTTTCCAACAGCTTCGCCTGAGCCTGCCGCTCGAGATGGGCTTTCACTTCGCTTCTATTGGGTGGCGGTATCATCATTTCTGCGGCGTGGCAAATCAGTTCGGCGCCTTGCTCGACGGTCATTGCCGCCGTGTTCAGGACCATGTCGTACAGGGACCAATCGGACAGGTCTCGTTGATAGATCTGTTGAATGAGGGCGCGGCGCTGATGACCGTATTTGCGGACGAAGTCCTCGGCCTGTTCCCGGGTCATGTTCCGTTCTTTCGCGACTCTCTCTACCCGGATGTCTATAGGGGCCACGACTCTCACCTTGATGACGCCGGGGACTCCGGCCAATACGATCTGGGCCCCTCGCCCCAGGATGACGACATTGCCTTTCGCAGCCACGTCGTAGTTGAGGGATTCGAACAGGCTGGCGTAAGACAGGTTGTTGAGGAAGAAGCGTTCCCAAAAGTTCTTGGGTATTTCCCGCTCGTATAACCTGCAGGCATCCTTGAAGTCCGGATCGCAGGCCTCGGCCAGTTCGTGGGCCTTTTCACGTCCGACGAACAGGTAGTTCAGCTTCTGGGCCGTCAGGGCGGCGATTTCATCGCCGTAACTTCCCACCTGTCTGGATACAATCACTACTCCCATGAGTCCTCCTTGATGAATTCGGCTTAGGAAAACCCCGGCGCTTTCTCGGTCGGTCACCTCGGCCGGACCGGTATCGACCGAGGTCAGGTTGCCCGAAGGGGTCGTCCGAAGAGAATCCATTACGGGTTCACCCCCATCGGGAGCTTAGTGGTCCGGTGTTGACCTTCGCACCTGATGGGATCGTAACGACATCATTCTCATATGTCCAGACCGGAATGCACAAAAAGTCTCCGGCGGCAGGGGAGGAGGATTCCTTTCCAGAGCGCCCCCTGACAGTGGCCCTTCCTTACCAGGTCCGGAACGGTATTTCGTTCAGCCGGAGCAGACAAAATGATTACGTGGGGGGACTAAGTTCTCTCATCACTCATTTTGACCCCGCTCCGGTTAAGACGTTCTCATTTTATCAGCACTGATGGGAGCCAAGTGATGGTCTCAGGCCATATGATGCAAATGATCAGTCCCAGCTCCATCAGGCGCCAGAAGGGGAAGGCGCCCCAGTAGATTTCCCCTGTGGTCACTTCCGGCGGAGCTACGCCCTTCAGATAGAAAAGCGCATATCCGAAGGGAGGGGTCAGAAACGAGTCCTGCAGCATCACTGCTACGATGATGATGAACCATAGCTTGTCGAACCCCAGTTCCGCGGCTATGGGCAGGAAAATCGGGAACGTGATCATGATGATGCCGATCCAGTCTATGAACATGCCCAGGAAGAACAAAATGACCATCATCACAACGAAAGTACCCCATTTCCCCAAACCGAGGCCCAGGATCGTGTTCTTGACCACGTCGCCTCCGCCGGTGCCGATGAAGATGCCGGTGAAGCAACTGGCGCCGACCAGAATGATAATCACCATGGAGGTGGTGCGGGCCGTATTGATCACAGCGTTATACAGGGCTCGCCAGGAGAACTTGCCGTAGCCGACCATCATCAGGAAGGCCAATGCGGCGCCCACCCCGGCGGCTTCGGTGGGCGTGGCCCACCCCAAAAAAATGGATCCCAGAACCCCCATCATTAGAATCACGGGAGGAACAAGAGACTTGATTACCATGAGGGCCAGTCTCTTGTTCGAAACCGCTTCTCTCTCTTGCAGGCTGAGGGCGGGTCCGGCCTCAGGCTTGAAATAGCATCTTATCAAGATGTAGAGGATGTATAATCCGGATAGAATCAGGCCGGGGATGATGGCCCCGGCGAAAAGCTTGCCCACGCTGACGGTCGGTATGCCGGATTGATCGGACATGATCACCAGCATGATACTGGGCGGGATCAGAATGCCAAGAGTGCCTCCGGCGCAAACAGCCCCGGATGCCATCTTATGATCGTAGCCGTATTTGAGCATGACCGGCATGGCCAGAAGCCCCATGGTGACCACCGAGGCGCCGATGATGCCGGTGCACGCCCCGAAAAGGGTGGAAACCACGACTACGGCAATGCCGATGCCTCCCCGCAGCGGCCCGAAGAGGTAGCGCATGGTGTCGAAAAGGTCTTCGGCCACCCCCGATTGATCCAGGAATTGGGCCATAAGGATGAACAGGGGTATGGCCACCAGAATATAGCCGTCCATGATGTCGTACGTTCGATTTATGAACATGTAGAAGGACGCCGGCCCCCATCCGAGATAACCGAAAACGACCGCCAGGCCGCCCAGAACAAAGGCCAGAGGGTGCCCCATGAAGAGACCGATCAGCAATCCCGCGAACATTCCAATAGTAATGTATTCGGGCTCCATTATTCCTCCCCCCTGACCGCGAGCATGATACTTCGAATGAAATTGGCCAACCCTTGCAGCAGCAGCAAACCGGCCGTCACCGGGATCACCGTCTTGATATATGGCACGATCGGCAAAGCGGCCGAGCCGCTGGTCTCACCCTGGGCCCAGGAAGTGGCCGCGTAGATCCATCCCTGTTGCAGGAGAATGCCACAAAAGGGAAAGAAAAAAATCAGGTACGTGATGATATCCAGGGTTCCCCTGACCCGGGGCGAAAACCGGGTATATATCAAATCAATGCGGACATGCCCATGATGCAGAAGGGTGTAGGCCGCCACCAGCATAAAATGGGGGCCGAAGAAGAGCATGGTGATTTCCGGGCCCCAGATGTGGGGGGATTTGAAAAAGTATCTCGATATGACTTCATAAACCACCATGACGGTAAGAGGTATGATCAGCCAAGTGAATACTCTACCGCACCATTCGCTCAATCCGTCGATCATCTGCAGAATCTTTTGCAGGGCCAGCATTCTCGTATCTTCCTGTTTGGTTGGGTAGGGGCCTCGCAAGTCTTTGCGAGGCCCCAATCAGGTTATTCAGGTTATTTGCCCATTTCTTTCAGTGCGGCCAGAACCTTGTCCACGTAGGCCGGGTGGCGACCAAAACCGAACTCACCGGACATATCCCGCCAATCCTTATATTCCTTGAGGTAGAGCATTTGAGATTTGATGATCTTGGCGTAGGCCTCGGACTCTTTGGCTGTTGCAATACAATACTGGCCGGCCAGATCTTCCAGCTTCTTGAGACTGGCGTCGTCCAGGGTGTTAATCTCGATCCCTTTATCTCTGAATTTCTGGATCGCCCGGCCGGAGTCGGCCTCGTAAAAGGCCGTGGCCTTGACCGCGGCGGCCTGGCAGGCATACTTGAATATGGCCTGGTATTCCTTGGGCAGTGCATTGAAAGCCTCGAGGTTGACCATCACTCCCATCTCAGAAGAGGGCTGGAACCAGCAAGGTACGCTCCAGTACTTCGTAATCTCTGCGAATCCCATCTCCCAGTCGATGCCCGGGCTGCTGAATTCGGCGCCATCGAGCACGCCCCTCTCCATGGCCAGATAGATCTCGCCGCCGGCCATTTTAACCGGTGCTGCGCCGAGTTGCTCGAGGATCCAAATGGTGGCCCTTGACGGCGTCCGGAGCTTGAGACCCTTGTAATCGTCTGCGGTTTTGATGGGACCCGTTTTCGCGGTGGTGCGGAAGCCCGACTCCATGGGAGTGGCGCCCAGACAGAAATAGGTCATTCCGTATTTGCCGAATAACTCTTGCACCAGCTCCAGACCATCGTACTCGTACAGCCAGATGAGGTAGTCCATGTTGGTGAAGCCGAAGGGGAAGGAGCCCAGAAAGTCAAAAGCCGGATCCTTGCTCGCCCAGTACGAGGGCCAGTCTCCGGCCGCCTGTACGGTACCCTTGGAGCAGGCGTCAAACACTTCGAAGGCCCCCATCAGAGAGCCACCGGGGAAATACTGAATATCAAAGTTGCCGTTGGTCATCTCTTTGACATACTTGACGAGTTCCTTTTCTCCATAATAGAGGTTAATAGCAGGAGACCAGGTCGAGGTCATCTTCCACTTGATCTTGTCGGCCGCGATGGACGTGCCCAAAGCGCCAAAAATCAAGCTCCCCGCCAGCACCACGATGAATAGCATGTACCAATTACTTTTCTTCATGCGTTGCTCCCCCTTTCTAATAGAGGCATGACTTGGGTTAAGGAGTATCAAGGGTTTTGGTTGACTTTCACCTCCTTTCAGCAGCTTTTTTTTCCAGTTCTCGGGTCCGTAAATCCCTTCTTTTGATCTTGCCGGTGGCCGTTGTGGGCAGTTCGTCTACAAATTCCAGTTCGCGCGGATATTCGTGGGCAGCCAACCGCGTTTTGACAAACTGCTTGATCTCGGCGACCAATTCCGGATTCGGTTGAACATCCGATTGGGGAAGGATAAAAGCTTTGACGATCTCGCCACGAATTTCGTCGGGTACTCCGATTACCGCGGCCATGGCCACGGCCGGATGTTTAATGAGGCATTCCTCGATCTCGGCCGGCCCGATGCGGTATCCGCTGCTGGTGATCAAATCATCGGTTCGGCCCACGAACCACAGGTAGCCGTCCTTGTCTTTCCGGGCGAGGTCGCCGGAGAGGTACCATTCCCCCCTGAACTTCCCCTGAGTAGCTTCGGGGTTACGCCAGTACTCCAGGAACATGACGGGATCGGGCCTTTTTACGGCAACTTCTCCCACCTGATCCGGCGGCATCGGGTTGCCCTGTTCATCGATGACTTCCACCGCGTGGCCCGGAATAGGCAAACCCATGGAACCGGCCCGGACCTCCATAATTTCGGCGCAGTTACCCACCACCAGGTTGACTTCGGTCATACCGTAGAATTCGTTGATGGTGAGGCCCATGGTTTCGCGTCCCCATTCCAGGAGCTCTTCTCCCAAAGGCTCTCCCCCCGAGCCGATGGTTCGCATGCCGTACTCGTGACGTTGGCGGGGATGAGATACCTGCCGCATCATCTTCAGGGCGGTGGGTGGCATGAAGGAGTTGCGTACGCCGTACTTGGCGAGGATATGAAAGGCGTACTCGGGATCGAACTTTCGGGCCCGGTGGGCCACTACCGGAATTCCGAAATGCCATGAGGGCAGCAGAGCATCCAAAAGCCCTCCGGCCCACGCCCAGTCGGCCGGTGTCCAGAACAGGTCCCCTTTCCGGGGAAAGAAATTGTGGGGGAACTCGACGCCGGGCAGGTGCCCGAGCAATGTTCTATGGGCATGCAGGGCGCCTTTGGGAGGACCGGTGGTTCCGGAAGTGTAGATGAGCAAGGCCGGATCCTCGGCTCTGGTAACCACCGGATCGAATTGGGTGGAACCCTTCTCGAGGGAGCCCCAGAAATCCAGGATACCGTCCGGGATTTCGCCTCCGGATTGGACGATGACTTTCAGCCCCGGGAGTTTGTCTCTGATGCCTGAAAGCTTTTCCGCGTTGACTGCGTCGGTGATGATTCCTTTGGCTTGGCTGTTGCCCAGGCGGTACTCGAGGGCCTCGGGGCCGAACAGGGTGAAGAGCGGGACCGCAATGGCTCCGAGCTTGTATACCGCGATGTGCGCCAGTCCGGTTTCGGGTCGCTGGGGAAGCAGGATACCGACCCGGTCCCCTTGTTCTATACCGTGGGCCTTCAGCACGTTGGCCAATCGGTTGGACAGGAGCTGTAGGTCCCAAAAGCTGTACTTATTCACCGCTCCCGTTTCATCCTCGTAAATCAAGGCCAATCGGTAGCGTTCTTCGGCCCATTTGTCGCAGACGTCGACCCCGATGTTGTAAAACTCGGGTATCCGCCACTGGAAAGCGCCGTAGACCTCCTCGTACGTATTGGCTGGCTTAAGCACGATATCTCCTTTGGAATCAAGCTCTGCGAAATATTAGTCGAACAGTCCTCCCATATCTTCAATTTAGACCGACCCGGAGGTCAACGTCTAGTAGCAGTAATACCCGTCGCTTGCCCGCGCCATTACCCATATCCATTTCACGTGCGGTTCAGGGCGACAAGCGGGCTCTACACGAGTCCTTTTTGCGTCCTACTCCCTCAGGACTCGTCGACAACGCTATGAACACGAGGAATTCGATTCCACGAATCAAACTTCCCGGCTCCTCAAATAGTATTTATTGTCTTCGGTTCTCACAATAATTCCAGCGGATACCAATGACTTCAACGCGTTACGACGGTAGTCCTTCAGTCCGAATCTCAGCCAGGCCGCTTGTGCGTAAGGGAGCTCCGTGGCTGTAGAGGGATCCATGGCCCGCTTGTCTCTAAGTTCTTCAACAATAGAAATTGCGGCCTTGTGTTGCCGGTGCGCCGTGGCCAGGCGGGTGAGGAAATAGACCAGGATGAGAACAGCAAACGCCAGCGCGATTTTGACGGATTCGGGCATGTCTGGATCTTTCCGGTGTTCTGAGGTTTTTCCCCCGTCTCAGCCCCTTCGGAACGAGCAAACGAGACCGGGCGGCCCGGCACGCATCCGAACGTCCGGTCCGCGGTCCGCAGCTATTGGCCCGACGGTTTGGCCTCGCAATAAGTGAGCACCATACCCCCATCGAACAACAAATCACCGCCGATAAGGTATTTGGCAAATCTGGAAAAACCGAACAGGAACAGATTTCCCACTTCGATGGGGTTCATCATTTCTTTCACCCGGGAGCTGCCCATCATAACATCCTGTACGACCTGCTCATGGGTTATACCACGTTTTTTCGCCTGTGCGGGTATTTGATTGAGAGCCAAGGCCGTTTTTACGAATCCGGTACTCACCGTAAACGAGCGAATTCGCCCGTCACCTTCCGCTGAAATGGACTGGGCCAGCGCTCTCAGCCCGAACTTGGTGATATTATATGATGATTTGCAGATCGTGGAGATATGAGCGTGCACCGAGGCCATGTGTCCGATGACCCCGCGCCCGTCTTTCGATCGTTTCATGTGGGGAATGGTTAATTTGGAAAGGTAAAACGGAGCACGTACCATGATGCTTTGCATGAGATCGTATTTTTCCATCGGAAAATCTTCGACGTAATCGATGTGCTGTATGCCCGCCACATTGACCAGATACTTGATTGTACCCATTTTGGCCGCTTCGGCAACAGCATAATTCATTTCCGAATCTTTGGTGAGATCCGTTCCGATGAAGATCATCTGTCCGCCCATTTCACGGGCCATCTTGACGGTATTGTTCCCTTCTTCCTCGTTAACATCCAGGCCGACGGTCATCAGATTGTTTGCGGCCGCGGCGATGCATGCGGCTCGACCGATTCCGCCGGCCGCCCCGGTTACGATGCATACGTGGTCGGGATTGAAGTCCGGGTCATCGAGAAAGAGGATGTCTTCCCGTGCAATCGTGGGCTCGGCGATCTCCATGGCGGGACTCCTTTGCTTGAAGTTTGCAGGAAGGATGTGACACCATGACAGTAAGCAAATGTCATTCCAGTCCGGGTTTTTCTCTGATTTTAACCATGCGCCGAAACGAGGAAATATTTAAGAATCCGAAATCACTGCTAAAAAGGTTTTATTTCTCAGGTCCGCAAGATCTGTTTATCCTTGCATCCACTGAGTCGAAGCTGGTAGTATCTTGTACCAATTTGGCTACATGTATCTTAATGCAGACAACGCGGGAGGTCGCGAATGACAGGACACCCACGGCAACCGCCCCCCACGTCCGGGTCCATCATCGAACCGGAGGAAACGAATACGACCCGCGAGCAACGGCTCACTCAGCGGCTCAAAATGGCTGACCTCATTCTCAACAGCATTTACAATGGAATGATCGTTACCGATCCCGAGGGATACGTCACACACTTTAACGAGCCGTACGGTTGGTTCCTGGGAGTGGATCCCAAAGAACAGTTGGGCAGACATGTTACCGAAGTGGTTGAGAACACTCGTATGCACGTCGTGGCCAAAACCGGTAAGCCGGAAATAAACGTCACCCAGCGTATCAAGGGACAAGATATGGTCGTCCAGCGCATTCCCATCAAGGAAAACGGAAAGGTGATCGCCGTGTACGGCCAGGTTATGTTCAAGAATGTTCGTGACGTCCGGAACCTGGCCCGCAAACTGAAGGTACTGGAATCCAAGGTTAAACTCTATGAAAAGGAACTCAGTTCACTGCGTTCCACGCGCTACACGTTTGAAAGCATAAAAGGGACCGGTCCGGCCATCGTTGGATTGAAAAAACAGGCGCTCAAGGCAGCGGATACTAACTTGCCCGTGTTGATCACCGGCGAGTCGGGCACGGGCAAGGAACTGTTCGCACAGGCCATCCACCATGCGAGTCCACGCAAACTCAACCCCTTTGTCCGTATCAACTGTTCCGCCATACCTAGAGATCTGTTCGAGTCCGAATTGTTCGGTTATGAGGAAGGCGCTTTTACAGGAGCCCGTTCCGGGGGCAAGCCGGGCAAGTTCGAATTGGCTCAGGGCGGAACGGTCTTTCTCGATGAAATGGGTGACTTGCCCAAAGAGATGCAGCCCAAGCTATTACGAGTATTGGAAGAAAAGGAATTCGAACGGGTGGGGGGCACCTCCCTTATTAAGGCCGACTTCCGGATCGTTGCGGCGACCAATCAGAATCTTGAAGAAATGCTGTCCACACGCGCTCTCAGAAAAGATCTGTTCTACCGGCTGAACGTTATCCACCTGGACATTCCTCCCCTGAGAGAACGCCGGGAGGACATCATCCCTCTGGCTCGGCACCTCCTCGACCGGATTTCCGAGGACCTGCAAGCTCCATGTACCAAATTGGCCCCCGAATCGGAAGGGATTCTGAGCGAACACAACTGGCCGGGCAACGTGAGGGAACTCTCCAATGTCATGGAGCGCATTGTCTGTACTTTCGATGGGCACGGGGAGGTGGACGTTGCCGATCTGCCGTTTTCACTCAAGCGAAGCCGTTACGCGGTCTCCGGGTCCGGTGATTTGAAGTTGGATGCGATTATAGCCGGCGCGGAACGTGAAGCCCTGATGAACGCCCTCAGATTGGCCAAGAACAACAAGGTCCGTGCAGCCGACCTGTTGGGAATACATCGCACCCATTTGTACAAGAAGATGAAAAAATACGATATCCCCCTGTCCTAGCGTTTATGGCCGCCATGCTGTAGCCGGTTTGATACAAATTCGGAGCGCTTTCGGGAATCCTATACGCCGTGTGCTGAGCCCTCTCGACTTCGAGCGGCGGCTCGGCGGACCAGGGACAGCATCAGGCCGGCGGCGCCCGCGTAGAAGATGGGCGCAGTTTCCGTGCATAGCTTTTCATGAAAGCGCGTCAGCCACGGCAGCATCTCTTCGGTCGCAAACGCTCGGGCTTCGGTTTCGAACTCAGAGTTCTTGTGGCTTAGTGCCGCATCCAGAAGAACGAAGAGGTACTCGAACTCGACGGATAGATGATCCGGGGGCTCGGAAGATTGTCCTGCCAAAGAGAGCCCCGCCGTTTGAAGCTTTTGACGCATGAGCTGATAAGGACGACCCATCAACAGACCTTCCACGGAATCGTAAAAGGAATGATAAAGAGGTGCGCGGAGGCCTCCTCTGTCGCTGACGAACAGGCGCACGTAGGCTTCTTCGAGCTCCTCGAAAAGCCGGCCGGAGTCCGAGAAACCCTGCAAATAGGCGATCATATCCTGCGCGGCGGCGATAGCGTCACTACCCAGGATTGAGACCAACCGATTCAGTTCTCGGGCAAAATCCGGCGTGATTATCTCGCGGCACAGATCCGCATCGGGACCCCAGAATATCTGCGAGGTCAGAACGAGACCGTCCAGATACACATACGATTGCGCTTCGTCAAAACCCAGAATCCCCTCAGACATGGTCCGCTTCCTATGCCGGATGATGGATGAAAGTTTCGCCGGCGCCAATGAACGTCATACTAACAGGTGAATGGGTGATAAACCGCATCGGGTTTGGAAAGGTGACTCAACAAAAACGGGATTATGAATCTTTTTTAATCACTTTCTCCATAGAAATCCCGTACTTCTTCATCCGATTCCAGACCGTCATGCGATGGACTCCCAGTATCTCGGCCGCTCGGCTTTTGTTGCCTCCGCCCATTCGGAGCGCCTCGACAAGGGCTGACTTTTCATCCTTGTGCACGGCGGGCTTCGGCGCGGTCCGGATCACTTCCCGCGGCTTATGTAGGTCCGCGAAGGAAGCAGGCAAGTGGTCGGGTTCTATCATTCCCGTATCCACTACGACGGACGCGTATTCCAGCACGCCTTTCAACTCTCTGATATTGCCCGGCCAGTCATAGTTTATGAAGGATTGCATGACTTCCGGACTGACGCCGGTGAGATTTATTCCTTTCATCTTTCGAAGTTGGTTCATGAACGAACCAACCAGCAGTGGAATGTCCTCCTTTCGATCTCGTAACGGAGGCAGATGAATAGGAATCACGTTGATCCTGAAAAACAGGTCTTCCCGAAATTTCCCATTGGAGACCAATTCCTGCAGGTTGCGGTTTGTGGCGGATATGACGCGGACGTCTACCCTGACGGGTTGATGATCGCCCACTCGCTCGAAGCTCTTGCTCTCGAGCACGCGTAGAAGCTTAGCTTGAGTGGTCAGTGGGACGTCGCCGATTTCGTCCAGAAATATGTCCCCTCCGTGCGCGGCTTCGAAACGCCCGACCCGGTGGCGGTAGGCACCGGTGAAAGCTCCCTTCACATGGCCGAACAATTCGCTTTCAAGCAGCGATTCGTTGAGCGCGGCGCAGTTGAACTGAATAAAAGGGTTTTCCTTTCTTCGTCCTAGCTCGTGGATGGCATGGGCCACGAGTTCCTTGCCGGTACCGCTTTCTCCGTAAATGATCACCGGGGCGTCGCTTTGTCCCGCTTTTTCGATAATCTGGTAAATTTTTTGCATTAGCTGGTTTTTACCAATCATTCCGTGAAACCCGACTTTAGGAGCAAGAAGTCTCGAAAGTTCTTCGATTTTCTGATCTCTTCTATCCATCTCGGAAAGATCAACAAAGGTCTCGAGGGCCCCTATAATCCGGCCGTTTTCATCTTCCAGCAGACGGGCGTTCTTAAGGGCGGGCGCGTAAGAGCCGTCCTTTCTGGTCATCAGACATCGTCGGTCCTTTACCTCCCCCACCTCGAAGAGGGCGCACCAGCCTTTCTTGCTTTCAGAGCGCACGATCTCGCACACATCACATTTGAGTATGGAACAGGATGAGCCCACCAGTTCTTCCTTGGAAAAGCCCGTCATTCGTTCCATGGCCGTGTTCACGAGTAATATGTCGCCGTTCTTTCCGACCACCATCAGGCCATCGCTCACCGCGTTGAGGATGGTTTCCCAATAGGTGCTCAGGGTTTGTGCTGCCACGGTCAACTCCTGGCCAATGGTGATAAATTGATCATAATTATTAGCATATGATGCATCTTATTTTATCATATGTAAAGAGGTCGAACCAGCCGCGGCGAGCGAATATCGCCCGGAGTATTTAAAAAGTTTCATTGATCTTAATATGTTAGCGTGAATATGCTCAATTCGGGAGCGGTGGCACATATTTTGATAATTAGTCGCTTTAGCAGATAAGAGACGGCGAGCCACGCCGATCCAAACCACCAACCTATTCAACATAACACGGAGGCACCGTCGTGAAGCGAACGTTTTCGATTCTAATGATCCTGGCTGTTCTGGTCAGCGCAGCCGGCCTGGCATTGGCTTACGGGGACGGCAATTACCGAAAAGGCAAATACCTGTTTCGGAAGGACTGCCGCGCCTGCCATATGGAAAATGCACCGGGAACGGTCCAGGCAAAACCGTTCGACCCCCTTTCAATGACAATGGATGGATGGACCAAGGCGTTCAGCGCCGAGGCAGCCGCTACGTATCAGTGTCAGGATGAGTGGAAGAAACTCTCGGAAGAAGACATTAACGACATTTACACCTACCTCCACAAACACGCTTCGGATTCTCCCACCCCCGCCAAGTGCAAGTAAGAAATGAAAGCGACGGCATCAGGGCGACCTGAAAGCGGGACTTTCCGATTTCAGGAGGGAGCACATGGGATCTGAGATGATAAACGATAGTAAGGGTTCGATATCTCGCCGGAATTTTCTGAAGTTGTCCGGCGCGGCGTCCATTGCGGCCGCCACGGCTGGAAGCGGTTTGCTCGACGCTCGCCCCGGCTCTGCGGCTCAGGAAACGAGCCCCGTCTTCGACAGCAAATACGGGGTTTGCGATATGTGCTTTAACAGGTGCAGCCTTATCGCTCGAGTACGGGATGGGGTAGTGGAAAAACTGGATCCGAATCCCAAGTTCCTTAAATCACGCGGTATGTTATGTGCCCGAGGGAACGCGGGTGTGCGGCAGCTCTACGATCCCGACCGGCTAAAATATCCTTTGCTGCGCAAGGGGGCCCGGGGGGAAGGCAAATGGCAGCGACTTACCTGGCCGGAAGCCTTGGACTACGCTGCGGAAAAATTGACCGAGATCGCCGAGGAATACAGCCGATGTGGCGTGGTGTTCATGGCGGGCAGCGATATGCAGTCCACGTTTATCCACCGTTTCGCCGAGGTATTCGGCTCGTACAACACCCTCTCGCACGAGTCCATGTGTCTCATCGCCGGGACCAGAGGTTTCTTGGACACCTTCGGCGAGGTGCCCATACCGGATATGCTGTATACAAAATATGTGGTCATGGCCGGTGCGAACCGTTTCGAATCCTTGGTTACACCGGACAGCATCGACCTGATGACCGCGATAAAAAACGGCTGCAAATTGGTGGTGTTGGATCCGCGCTATACAAAGACGGCTGCGTTATCGGATGAATGGTATCCCATAAAACCGGGCACGGACATGGCGGTCATGCTGGCGTTCGCCCATGTGCTGATTACGGAAGATCTGTACGATAAGGAGTTCGTGGCGGAGAAGTGCTATGGGATCGAACAGTTATCGGAATATGTGAAGCCGTTCACGCCGGAATGGGCCCAGGAACAGAGTCAGATTCCGGCAGCGGACATTCGTCGCATGGCTCGGGAAATGGCTTCTCATGCGCCGCAGGCCATGATCTATCCCGGCCGGCGTAGTTCGAATTACGAGAACTCGACTCAGATCCGTCGTTCCTATGCCATTGTCAATGCGCTGCTGGGTAACTGGGACCGGCCCGGAGGGCTGACGGCCGCACGCATGGTGGGTCTCAAAAGCCCTTCCTTCGATGCGCCATTCTATGAAAATAATCCGGATGACCGCATCGACGCGGGTGTAGCAAAGCTCATGTTTGAAGAGGAAGGCTCATTCAAAATAGCCCGGGACGCCATTATCAAAGGCGAGCCGTATCCGGTGAAAGGATTTTTCACGTATAAGACGAATCCTCTGCAAACTGCGGCCAACCGCCGAAAGACCATGGAAATGGTGGAGAAACTGGACTTTATGTGCACGGTGGACATCACCATGAGCGACACCGCCTGGCTCGCGGATCTGGTATTGCCGAGCCAGTGCGCGTTGGAGCGTTCTGATCCGTGTTCGTCTCAACAGGGGTCTTCCGCGTGTGCCTGCGTGGTCATGCGGGATGCGGTGGCGCCGCCGGCATTCGAGTCCAAGTCCATGTTTTGGATCGTGAAAGAACTGGCCGGACGGATGGCTCTGGGAGAATACTTCGATTTCACCGTTGAAGAATACCGGGAGCAACAACTTGCCGAGCTTCCCGGCGCCATGGACGTCTTGCTCAAAGACGGGGTCTACTACAATCCCAGCAAGCTCTACGGGGTTTACGAGGGCCGGATATTCAAGACCAAGTCGAAAAAGATCGAGTTGTACAATGAACGTTACGAGCAGATGGGACTGGACCCTGTGCCCGTGTATCGCTCTCCTAGAGACACAGGCAAAGGTCAATTCCGTTTGGTCGTGGGGCGAAACGCCGTCATCACCCAGAGTTCGAGCCAGAACAACAGCCTTCTAGTGCAGTTTCAGCCGGACAACGACCTCTGGATCCATCCCCAGTCGGCCGGCGAGCTGGGGATCCGGCACGGCGACACCGTTACGGTGGAAAGCAAAGCCGGCCGACAGCGCATAAGGGCTCGTGTTACCGAGCGTACACGACCGGATACGGTGTACATGCACACGGGCTTCGGCGTCCTCAGCAAAGGGCTCAGCAATGTCCGGGGCAAAGGGGCCTGCATAGCCGAAGTGCTGGAAGACTACATGGACGATATATCCGGCAACATGGCCATGCATGAAACCATTGTCAAAGTGAGTAAGGAAGCCGCCTGATGAAAAGCAGATTAGCCATGGCCGTAGACGCTTCGACGTGCATCGACTGCAAGGCCTGTATGTCGGCGTGCAAGGTGGCCAATAAAGTTCCCGAAAATCACTGGAGGAACTGGATAAAGAGTGCGGATTTGGATGTGCAGCCCGGCAAACACGGTCGTCTGCGGTTTCAGCCGGGTAATTGCATGCACTGCGACAAGCCCACTTGCGTGGACGCCTGTCCCACGGGGGCCACTTACAAAGACGAGACCGACGGCACGGTACGCATCGACAGGGGAATATGCATCGGTTGCGGCCAGTGTATGTCCGCTTGTCCGTACGGAGCCCGATATCGGCATCCCGAGTTGCGGGTGGCCGACAAATGCGATTTTTGCGCCGAGCGAAGGGCTGCGGGTTTGGAACCGGCCTGCGTGAGTACCTGTCCGACCAAAACCCGTACTTTCGGCGATTTGAACGATCCCAAGAGTGAACTCAATCGTTTACTCAAGGCCAACAAATCCGTGCGAGTCGTGAATGCTCGGTCCAATACGGATCCCAACATCTATTACCTGGGGAATCCGGGAATCGAGGACTGGCCCGTGGAAGCAAGGATGCCGTCGGCTTTCGAATTCTGGAAAAATCTGGCGGGTCCCGTTGTGAAACTATTTGTCGGCCTTTCAGCTGCCGGCTTCGGGGCCATGCTGATCAAACAACTGATAGCGCCCGGCGACGGAACGAATCAGGACGATAAAGAAAGGGAGAAAGATGAGTAGCCGGATGATCACGAGACACGGCAAGGCCGGTATTTTGATGCACTGGTTCAATGCGGTCAGCTGGCTCTTTCTGGTGGCTACGGGTATGGGGTTGATTCAAAATCCGGCTCTCCAGCCCTTGGGGCAGTGGTGGCCGAATACTGTGCGCCCGCTTTTCGGCGGAGCCGGGAACCTGCTGCTGGTCCATTGGATGGTAGGGGTTATTTGGGTCGGCGTCTGGATGATTTTCATTATCGCCGGATTAGCAGCCTACACACGGCCCTTCCTCAAGCAGATATTCAGTTACAGCTTGGGGCGCGATGTAGAGTGGATGGTCAAGAAGACCGCTCAAATGACCTTGGGCTCCAAGGCTATGGCTCTAGTATCACGCCCTTTCGGATGGGACGGCGGGTTGCCGGATCAGGAGTACTACAATGCCGGGCAGAAAGGCGCGGCCCTGGCCATGCTTGCCGGCGGGATTGTGCTGGCGGTTACGGGCGGCGTCATGTTTCTGTCCAAGTACTTCCTGAGCGATGCTCACGTCCTGCTGGTCCAGTGGAGCATAACGCTTCACTTTGTTGCGGCTGGGATCACCTTCGGAGTGCTGTTGGTCCACGTGTACATGGCTGCGGTCAGCCGCGAGGAAAGGCCGGCCTTTATTTCGATGTTCACGGGAAAAGTACCTGAAGCGTACGCCGGACATCATCACAAGATCTGGTACGAACAGGTGAGAAAACAAGATTCTTAAATGAAACTTGAAATGGTCAAAGGAGGAAACATGTATTCAAAAAAACCGACAGGAATTTTTGTCTTCCTGGCCCTGGCAATGCTGCTTTCGGCCGGAACGGGTTGGGCTGCAAAAGACGCGGCTTCCACTGAGAAGCCTGCAGAATCTGGAAAGGCCGAGGAAGAGACTTTCAGGCAGTTTCACACTATTGTGGATGCGGATGTTGTTCAAGAAATCGTGGACACAAAGACCACGGGCTTGGTAATCGATTCCCGGCCGAAAAAGACAAAGTACGATGAAGGCCATATCCCGGGAGCGTTGAGCCTGCCCGCCAGTCGGTTTGACAAAATGAAAGGGCTCCTGCCGGCGGATAAAGCATCATTGATCGTCTTCTACTGCGGCGGACTCAAGTGCGCCCTCAGCCATAAGTCGGCCTTCAAAGCAGAAGAACTGGGTTATACGAACGTCAAAGTCTTCGCCAAAGGATATCCCGAGTGGAAGAACACGTTCGGCGAGGGGGTGCAAAGAGAGGTCGCTTCCAAACGCGCTGAAACCGATTCGGATCGAAATCGCAAATTCAAGGCGGGAAAAGCGGAAGGTACCATCGATCATGCTGTCTTCAGAGAAATCCTCGAGAAACAGCCCGACAGCATTCTGCTCGTAGATACTCGAGATCCGCACGAATACAAGACCGGTTCCTTTGCCAAAGCCGTAAATCTGGATGTCGAGGCGCTTCAAAAGGATTTGTCTTCGTGGAAGGTGGACAAACCCATCATCTTTGTGTGCGGCACCGGCGCCAGGAGCGGGGAGGCCTATTACATGGCCCTCGATATGCGCCCCGACCTCAAAGAGGTATATTATGTCGACGGCGAGATCAGTTGGGACAAACAGGGCGGATATAAACTCACCCCACCCAAATAAAGACGAATATCTTAACGGGAAATCCGTCTCAGGCGGATTCCCCGCGCCTCCTTTCAAAACGAATCAGGCCGGCTCCACCCGGCGGGATGACTCCAATTGGGAAGCTGTGGGAGTGATAGGGAATCTCCTCCCAACCTTCACAAAGTAGCCTCAGAAACGGATACGGTCTTGGTCGCATTTCGAAAAAATCTGCTCCTCTGCTTACTTACGTGCCTCACATGGTGTTACGTGGCGCATGCCGGAGACGGAACTCCTCTTCCCATCTGGTGGGAGCAGGTAGAGGACAACGCCCGAAAAAGCGGTTACAGCCTGATCAACTATGCTGAATTGAAATCGCTCTACGATTCCAAAGCCGACTTCGTGCTTCTGGACGCCAGACCTGATTATGAATTTCGTTGGGGTCACCTTCCGGGAGCCGTGAATATGGAGTTCCATCCGGGGGACCGTTCCAAGCTCGATCCGGAAAAGGCGAAGGCTCTCGAAGAGTTGCTCGGCAAGGATAAAAAGCGCCTTGTCGTAGTATATTGTCGAAGTTTCAGGTGAATCCGAAGCGGAATTGCGGCCGGTTGGATCGCCGGGACAGGTTATGAAAACGTAAAACAGTTTCCTTGGGGATACCAGGGATGGAAGGCATTTACTTCCGGGAACGGAGGAAAAGGTCCGATCTCCATGGGGCTCGGCGTGGGAGATTTGTTTCCTCCTTTTCGCCTGACTGTGTGTGCACCGAGATGTTCGTGCGGGGGCTTTTCAGAGGCCGGCTTTCGCTTTGTGGTAATCCGTAGCCTGCTCGAAATGGTGAGCGACTCGCAGTATGGTGGCCTCGTCGAAATGCCTGCCCAGGAACTGGACGCCGATGGGCAATCCGGAGGAAGAAAACCCGCAAGGCACGCTGACGCCGGGCACGCCCGCCAGATTGGTGGACAGGGTATACACGTCCATCAGATACATGGTGAGCGGATCGTCTATTTTCTCTCCGATCTTGAAGGCCGGCGTAGGGGAAACCGGGGTGATGAGAAAGTCAACCTCTTCGAGAACGCTTTTGAATTGATTCACAATGAGGGTGCGCACCTGGCATGCCTTTCGGTAGAACGCGTCGTAGTATCCGGCGCTCAGCACGTACGTTCCCAGCATGATCCTGCGGATGACCTCGGATCCGAACCCCTGGGTCCGAGTCTTCCGGTACATCTCTTTCAAGTCCCGGGCGTCGGGGGCACGGTAGCCGTACTTGACTCCGTCGAATCTCGCCAGGTTCGAGCTTGCCTCGGCGGGTGCAATAATATAGTACGCGGTGATGGCGTAATCGTTGTATGAGAGGGACACTTCCCGGATTTCCACACCGAGGGATTCAAGCTTCTTGACCACTCCGGATACGGCGGTCTCCACTTCGGGATCGAGTCCTTCGGAAAAGAACTCTTTTGGGATACCCGCGCGGAATCCTTTAATGTCTTTTCTCAGATCCCGGGTATAGTCCGGAACGGGCACATCCACGGATGTGGAGTCCCTGGGATCGACGCCGGAGATAACGTTCAGCATCAGGGCCAGATCTTCGACGTTTTTCGCCATGGGGCCGATCTGTTCGAGAGAACAGGCAAAAGCCACCATACCATACCGGGAAACTCTGCCGTACGTTGGTTTCAATCCCGTAACACCACAGAGAGCGGCGGGCTGCCGGATGGAGCCCCCGGTGTCCGTTCCCAAAGCTCCGAAACACTGGTCCGACGCCAGGGCGGCCGCCGAGCCGCCGCTCGAACCCCCCGTCACGCATTCCAGATTCCACGGATTGTGGGCGGCGCCTTTGAACGAATTCTCCGTGGATGAGCCCATGGCGAATTCGTCCATGTTGGTTTTCCCGATGAACACGGGGTTGTGAGCCTTGAGTTTCTCGATCACCGTCGCATTGTACGGGGGTACGAAATTTTCCAGGATTCTGGAACCGCAGGTGCAGGGGATGCCCTCGATGCAAATGACGTCTTTTACGGCCAGGGGCACGCCGCACAAGGGGCCGAAATTGCCGGTGGAGATAATACGGTCCGCCTCATCCGCATCGGCCAGGGCTTTGTCCGCCATGACGGAGATATAAGCGTTTACTTTTGAATCCACACCATATATGCGTTCAAGAAGACTCTGGGTTACCTCCCGGGAAGAGACTTCTTTTCTCTTCAACAAATCGCTTATTCCACCAATGGTCAGTTCATACAACTTCATGGTCGATCCTTTGACGCCG
>Ga0068714_10002148_pt1 | contig 26184 bp, 23 predicted proteins | sample MTBNYHSulfiMetaG_FD_62988 | JGI IMG/M metagenome (GOLD analysis project Ga0068714, IMG submission 62988) | Enrichment culture microbial communities from rom New York Harbor, USA that are MTBE-degrading - MTBE-NYH (New York Harbor Sulfidogenic)... | ecosystem: Environmental > Aquatic > Marine >... | reverse complement strand
AGGATTCGATGCCTAAAATTTCCGCGGTCGATCTCAACCTCATCTCTCGTATCGCGTCCATCTCATTATCAGTGATTTCATTAGTTGTAATGAATGGTATCTTTTTAACTGGATATGCGAGGTCTCCCCTAGGCTCGTAGTCTGGAAATACATCCGATAGTCTTACTGTCCGCCCTTCATATATGATTGGATAATAGTACTCTTCTTCCCATCTCATATAATCTTCAATTGAAAAAGATGCGGCCACGTTATGTATGTTGTTCGGCACCAACCTCTCACTCGCGATAGCCACATGGGCTAAGTCACGAGGACTAATGCCTGTTTCCTGAAAGCACTTCCTGATAGCATGGTGCGGAAAGCCGCCCATGCTTTTGATCCGCTGCGGTCTTTCTTCACTTAAGGCGATGAGTAGCTCGCCATCCTTCACCAGACACGCCGAGGCGTCATGGGTGTCATTTATGCCTAGAATAATCATATATCACATACACCTGTGTTCATATACCTTCGGTTCGTTCCCGCAGAGCGCCGAAATAAACTCCTCTTTCAAGGCAGCAATCGATTTAGAATAATCTTCGCTCGAAATTGTGCTCATCGTAGATAACGCTACGTCAGCGCCAGATTGTCTTGCTGTGCCTACAGAGAGCACGATTTCAGTATTATTGGGCACCATCTTCAACCACCACGCGTCAGCGTCAATCGGAGCACTCTGGCGAATGCACATCATGACTTCCCCACCCAACACATCCGAATTCGAAATTGACCAGACCCATTTTTCAACTCCATTTTCATCTATGGCAAAAGCATTGAGAGATACGCCACTTTCCGGGCTCCGAGAACTAGCTATCATTCTATGGATCAACAACATGCAATGCGCATCGAAAGGCTCTTTTTCGATAAACGCAAAGGGATTCGTTTCCAACTTGCCACGCACTAAGTGATAGGCTGTTTGGCTATCAATGCACCGTAAGAAGCCCGAACCAAATTTCGCTGATCTTACAAGCTCTTTCTCCCGATCAGACAATCCATCATAAAATGGTACCGCTTCCACTCCTCGGTTCAAATAACGCACAGAATGTTCGTAGATTTCTTCGAAAGTGGCTCCGTCATCCTGTATTACTCCTCTAAAGTACTTCGTATACCTAAATGGAACCTCACATTTCACCTCTACATAATCCTTGAATGAACAAAAGGGAACTCCCACCATGACAAATTTCGCGTTTAAGTCGTGCAATCGTTTATACGGAGAATTCGCCCCAAAGCCGGATTTATCGATATCATGGATAATCTCTGTTGCTCTCTTGCCCACAGCAGTAATGGATAATAAAGGATGGTGGCTTCTCAAAGCGGAATGCGTTTCCCTCACATATTCACTAAAGGTTCCCATAAGTGAGGAAGTTTTCTGAACACAAAACACGCTTTTTTGAGGCCAGCTATAAGAAAATGTTGGTACCGCCAGTGTGCCGCTATCACCGAGAACGCTCAAGAATGCATTGTAAAGTGCGGACGGATGAAGTGCTAATGCAAAACAACCTCTAAAATCCTTTATGTAACCAAATTGTTTGAGATCAGCATGCACAAAGACAGTGTCCCCTGGGCTTAACCCCACAGCTTGCATTGCTAAAACTATCTGTTCTTCGGGAACAATAGTCCTTGTCTGTTCTTTGTTAATACTCATACGTATACTATCTCTCTATCTTTGGAATCCTTCCACCTTCATTGCTGTTTAATCCTGCTGGGGCACGTTCTAAGTCAATACTCAAGCACGATCGTTTTTATATAGGACTTCAACGTACCGTCCACCTGAGATCTTGCTTGGAAACGGCCTCCAGTAGATCTTCTTGAATTTACTCATTTGGACAGGGAATTCGGACGCTGGGACCTCAATATGCTTATTATTGACCATCCTTTCGTTGCTGTTCAAGTGATAAAAATAGCCTTTTGTGAAAGAGCAGATCTGTGAAACGTATTCATTTACCGTATGTCGGTCCATTTCACTCAGACTTGATATGTTGATGGTCAAGTCAGCGCAGTCGTCGGCAAGTCTCGGCAAGAGGAAATTCGGCAGGAGTATTATATCATATTTCCGAAAACAGTCTCCGCCCACAGCAGATGTATCTCCCTCTCCATAAAGTAAGATTTTCCGATCGGGAAAGGCCATGCCAAGATAGTAGCTCACAATAATCATTGTTTCGGGGAGATCGAAATCTAAATATGTAACCCTTCGGTGATCGCGCATAATATAACATGCCAGCCCCCCAAAGCCGCCCCCGATTTCAACAACAATCGGATCGCTCAATGTTTCCATTAACGCCCCGATTTTCTTTTTAACATAATAGTGCTTGGGGGCAGACCACAGGATGAGGTTATCATTCATGTAGTAACCCCATGGATTCCCAATTTTCAGTGTATTGTAAAATTCATCGAGCGTGGCGCCAGTAGTCTGTCGAACATAATCTAGGTCATGTAACCATCTATTAAGAAAAGATACAATAAGACCACGATTTTTTGAATGCAACGCAGCAAAATTTGTATAAAAACCCTTACTTCCGTCATTCCTAAAAAAATTCCTTAGCTGCCGGGCAAGAGTTTTCATGTCTCCAGAATCTATCGCATCAATGTATGCCTTGAAATTTGATGTGAATCCCGTCCACGCCCCTTGCGGGCGATATATTGGGGGCACAGTTGAAGCGGCGTCTCTGGTTCGGCGATAGGCATTGGCAATACGGTCAACCAACGCAGATTCCCATCCTTCATCTATCTCTTGAAAAGCAATGTCATGCGAACCAGCCTCAAAGCTTTTGAGACTGGCCCGAGGAGAGACAATATTTCTTGCATAAATCAAATAGGCTTTGCTTTCTGCTAGCAATCGTCTAAAATAGCGCAATTCCTTCCTCCGTTATTCTGAGTCATATGCAGCCGACTTCGTTAAGGTTGTCATGGACAAAAGCAGCTTCACCTTGATCTATGCCACCACCCTGTATAGTTGCGCCCAGATATTTAACCGAACCAACGGACTGGTTTCTCCACGTTATTGGCGGCCATTCGTGTTCACTATCACCCCGTCCTTGTACTCTGGGACGAGATCATAAATATTTTTCTGAGCACAGAACAGGACGTCATCTTTTTTGCCCAGGGATATCAGATTCTTTCCGGAATCCGATTCCAGAAATTCTCGCGTGAAATCCCGGCGATAGACAGGACGAATGTAGCCCTTCAAAGAACAGTCGCTCAGGTTCGCTACGATTTCCGAAGCGCTGATCAGATCCTCTATGGCTAACTGATTATTGCGTCCGGCCATGACTATTGTAATATTTTGATTATTCTTTCGGGCCAAATCCCGGGCCCGTTCTGCAACGGCCTTTGCATTAATGAGACTGCCGATGAGGACATCGGATTTTCCCACGCTGCTTGTTCTAATGCACTCCGTCCCGTTTGTGGTGGTTAAGACCAACTCCTTTCCGCAGAAGCCATCTTGGCTCTTGAATACAAGGGGAGAGTTGTCGAACATCAACCCTGGAATTTTTGTCCCACCTCGTTCACCCGCAGTCAACTCTCCCACACATTCCTCGGTTGACGAAACCGGACGTACGGCTCTTATCCCCGCAGCCAAAGCGGTAACTATAGTGGTGCTGGCACGTATGGCATCTACGACTATTACAACGTCTTTTCTTGAAGCAGCCGCAAGCGCTCCCGGAATTCCATTTTCGATGAAGACCGAAATTTTGCCGAGATGATATTCTCTCAGGGTCCCGGCACGCAGGCCACAGCGCAGGGTTTCAAGATTGACACAGCCATCAGGAGAAATATTGCCAAGATTGACGGAATTACCCAGATTGGAAATCAGCCATTGCTGTTGACCGGATTGGGGGGCTTCGAACAAAATACCGTGAATACCTATGCCCCCGACCAGCTTTTCCACGAATTCCGGGATCACCTTACCCTGTTCATCAAAAATTCCAAAAGACCCCGATTCGCTAGCCTCTATTATCACCTTGAAAGAACCGGATTCCAGCTCCTTCAAAGCGTCATCTATCCTTTCTTCAATTGAGTAACGGCGATCCTCAACCTGAAATTTCTTTCCGACTTCGGACAGGACGATAAAACCTTTATCCCTCGCCCGCTTGATCATATCCAGCTTATCAGAATGCGGCATTCTTACAGTACCGTCGGAAACCTCTATACAGCTAAATCCGGCTGATCGAGCCTCTGTTAGAAAATCCTCCTCGACTTTCTGAATATAAGCCACCTCCATAAGGGTTCCACCGGGGCATACCAAAATGTCATGCTCCTTCAACAGTTCTATTTTCTTCCTCACGATGTCCTCCGAGAGGACCCTTGACGTACCCCAGCCGAATTTTACTATGTCAATAAAACTGCCGGCGGTTTCCAACAGGTCGTCCAATCTCCTGATGCCCAGATCTTTGTCCAACACCATAGTAAGCCCGATGCTTCGGGGCTTAGGGGACCGGAAAGGCAGCGCAATCGTTTCGAACATTGTCATAAGAGACCCATCCTCAATATCTGTTCTTTGATTTCGTTGCGTTTTATCTTGCCGTTGTGCGTTCTCGGCAGCGTAGGAAAACGGCACATACGCTTTGGTATTTGGTATTCTTCCACATATTCCCTTAAAGATCTTTGTACATCCATTATGCTGACGTTTTCGTTCCCTTCGACACAAAGGACCGGTATTTCGCCTAGGAGTCCGTCAGGATCAGCAACTCCGCACACACAGTAAGGTACATTCTTTAGAATTCCCTTAAGGCTTGCCTCGATATCAAGGGGAGAAAACTTTTTTCCGCCTACGTTGATTATGTCGTCTTTTCGCCCGACAAAAACAACGTAACCATCTCTATCCAGATAGCCCACATCACCTGTTTTTAGCCATCCACGGCTGTAGCGTTCTTGCCATTGTGCTTCCTTTTGCCAGTATCCTTTAGCTACATTCGGACCCTTAATGACGATTTCTCCCGTCATCGCGGGAGGCAATTCTTGACCGGCATCGTTTACGATCCTCACCTCTACTCCTGGAGCCGGCCGGCCTACTGTTTCGACTTTGCTTAATTCGGATTTATAGTCCACCAAGGTAGTCCGCATGGCCTCCGTCAAACCATAATTCATCACCACCTTCGCCCCCACCAGAATGCCTGCCAGCTTTTTCTTGAGAGATGCCTCAAGATACAGACTTCCAATCTCAACCCATTTGATGTTTTTTGTCGCCGAGATGAAGTATTTTTCATAGTGTTCCAAAAGAATGGCGAATCCGGTAGAAACTGAAGAGACAGCATTACACCTATGTTTTTCAAGGGCTACCAGGGCCTTGGCCGGGCTAAAAACACCGTCATCAAATACCAAGGTGCCTCCTGCCCGGAATACGGCCCGGCAACGCCCAAAACCAAAAGCGTGGTTTATCGGTGGCACTACGTATTCCACGATATCGGACTGAAGTCCCATAAAGTCGTTCATGTAATTGACTGTGGCCGCGAGGTTACCATATGTGACCAATACGCCCTTTTTCTCCCCTGAGGTGGTTCCCGAGGTATAGAAGATGATGGCCACATCAGAAATATCTCTCTCAGGTTCTAAGCAGAAGGACCCTTTGTCCTTTTGTACTTCCTCTATGCATAGCAATGAAGCTTCCTGTTGATGTGTAACAATCCCGTGCCGGGCAGCCTCGTCGACAATAAGAATGCCCGGTCTTGCATCCTTGAGTACTTTAGAGATATCCTCCATCGAGGATTCAGCCAGAGGTACGGGTATGGACTCAACAGCCATAGCCGCAATAATACTCATCAAGGTATTAGCCTTATGTACCGTTCCGATGGCGACTCGATCTCCTCTTTGAATACCAGCTCTGGCCAAGGCATGGGATAGGTGGCCTATTTGCCTCAGCAATTCAGAGTAGCTCAGACTTAATTGATCACTGATTATGGCGTTTTTCTCCGGATGGGCGTCGGCCGCCCTCAAGATATCATTGTAGATGGTTTTAATCTGGTTCATTTTGCCGGGTAAGTATATATTCCTTTGGCTTGGAGAGTAGAACGCAGGTCTCCAATAGAATTGATACTGGCTAGCTCTTCGATGGATAGGTCCACCCTTAATTGATCCTGGACGGCATTCAGCAGGTTGATACCGCCCAGCGAGTCCCAACCGGATACGTCACCGGGTCCCATTTCATCCGATAATTCGTAAGTGTCCACAAGATTAAACACCTTCCGTATTACTCGATAGAGCTCATCTTTTTTAGCTTGGTCTGTCTCGTTCATATCCTCTGCAATATGCTCTTTTCTTCTAGTCTGATTGCCGTCTCGTACAGCGTTTCCAGTGATATCCCGGTCTGTTGCGAAATCTCGAAGAGAGACATTTTTCCGTCACAATAAAAGAGAAGCCAGAGCATCGCATCCACTTCTGAAGGGCTGTTCTTTGCCGGCAGGATTCCGCCGCCGGTTTTTGGATAAAGGCCGTGTCTGCTCAGCATAACCTCGCAATCGGGACGGAGATTTTTGTAAGTAAGATTGCGCTCCAGTTTATTGCACAAACGTCGGTAAACCGTTAAGGCCTCATTTATGTTCTCTGGCCTGAGAAAATCGAGATCATCCAGAGAAGTATGATAGTAGGGATACTCATAATACTTATCTTTAGTGATAGTGGCTGCGTTGATTCGAAATCCCTGTGAGGAATACTGACGCTCATCGCTGCCGTGAATGTCAAAGGGATATGTAACAAAGCCTATTCCACGTTCGAAGAAGGCCTGCTCGATAAGGTGATTGATATAATGCCCAGGATCAAAGCTTTGCTTGTAGCCGAACCCGCCCGGACCGCCTACGGTCGAGATAACCAGCCCGGCCCGGACAGTTCTCATCGCTTCTGTATTCATTGCACAATAGGCTATTGAACCGATCGTTTCCGGCACAAACAATACACGATAGCTATAATTCAACGGAGATCTACTGAGCAATTCCCTGGCGAGAAATGCCGTCAGCACCATGCCGCTCACATTATCGTTAGCCATAGACGGATGACAGATATATGTAGATATAAGATACTCTTTGGGGCTCAGCCCCGGTATCAACAACTCCCCTATAGTCAGAGATCCTGGTCCCAGGTCGCTGTCGATGAAAACCTCATATGATTCCCCTTTTTCGAAATATTTCAGAAAATCTCGATAGCTAAGGCAAAACCCCCAGTTTTTCTCGTAGTAACTCGTCCTGTAAGGAATTGCCTCCGGCATTTCTTCCAGATAGTGCAAATGCCCGAGCAACTCCTCATAGATCACAGTCTTATGCAGGGGGGTGCTATAGCTCACAAGGTGGAGATTATTCTTTTGGAAATCAATAAGCGTTGTGCCTCTGGAGTTCTTGACCCAGGCATCCCGAATGTTCCATTCGTCTGGTATGGTCCAGTCATAAATCTGAAGGCCGCTCGGATATTCCAGAATATCGATCGGGACGATTTCCTGAAGAATCTTAAGCGACTCGCGGTTCCCATCACCGGTTATACTCCTCGTTATGGGAAAAAGCCGCCGGCAGTAAAAATCGATCTCTCTAGTGTAATCTCTCATTCTCTGCCGATCATGTCCCACATTAAGGGCTCATCTTCCTCAACATCCCTCAACACCGGCTTCCCGATAACCTCGTTTATATACTTCGGGCTGATACCGTGTCCGGGACGTTTCCAGGCTAAATCATGCTCTGTCAATGTTTGTCCCTTCAGTATGCGATTCCTTGCAACGAGACTGCGCCGCGCATGATCGCGAGCGCTTTTTTCAGAGGGCAATGCGTACTTATTGAAACTGCCCAGGAACTCAAAAGTTTTTTCAAGCCTCTGAATAAAATTCTTCAGATCGTACTTGTCCATTGCATGGTAGTGATCGTTTCCTGGTAGATTTTTGTCGTGTGTAAAATGCTTTTCGAGAATAACCGCCCCCAGAAGCACGGCTGTTTCCAGCGCCTTCATATCCTGCGGCAGGGTGTGATCCGAATAGCCGATGAGGTTATTGGGGAAGCTGTGTTTTAGGGCTCTGATCATTCCCATGTGGGCGCAATCATCACTGGTCGGATAGTTCAGAATACAATGAAGAAGGGCCAATTTGTTCCCGTAATGATCGATCCAGTTGACTGCCTCCTGAATCTCATAGACATAAGCAGCCCCAGTCGAAAGGATAATGGGCTTTTGGAAATGACAAATAAACTCGATGAATGGTTTGTTCGTGATATCAGACGATGAGATCTTGAATGCCGTCATAAGGTCGTTTAAGAACACTGCCGATTCTATGTCGAATGGAGTGCTGAGAAACTCTATTCCCGCTGTATCGCAGTGTACTTTCAGCTCTTCATATTCAGTTTTCCAGAACCGGTCATACTTTTGGAAGAGTTCAAATTGGCTCCTGGTCGGCTCTTTCGTAGTGTCCCAATATGAGGGTGAATTCTTTGAAGCGATCGTATGGGCCCTGTAGGTCTGAAATTTGATCGCGTGGGCCCCGGCCTCACAAGCCTCTTCGATCAGGCGTTTTGCCAATTCCAGGCTTCCCTCATGGTTCACGCCGGCTTCTGCAATGATGTAGGGCCGGGCAATCGTCGCAGAATACGGATCATAGGAATTGAAGACTTCTTCTATTCGCATTCTAGTCTTCCCCAAAGAGGTCCACTATTTCATCGTCCGTGATACCCATACTGAAATCTTTCAGGGCAAATCTTCGATAGTCCTCAAAAGTATCAATATCCAGCTTCAGATTGGGCCTGTGGAGTCGGGGATTAGGCGGATTGAACGTTTTCATCACAAACTGATTAGGGTTGTCCCAAATATACGAGAAGCAATGTTCTCTTTGCCTTTGTTCAGTTACCGTACATTCCAGCTTCTCGAGTAGACTGAATGAAACGATTTCAGCGCCTAAACCATCCGGATAGCTGTTGCCAACCGGGATGTGGTTGTACGCGTAGTCGCAGGGCGCGTGCCTGTAGAAGCGTATCAAGTTATCGATCTCGTCCCCCGATACGAGCGGGTTATCGGCACAGACCCTCAACACGTAATCCGCGCCTCTCGATCTCGCGGCCTCGTAGAAACGATTGAGGACATCTTCTTCTCTCCCCCGGTAGATGTCTACATCGAGTCTATCGAGACACACCGCTAGGACGTCATCCATTTTTGTATCGGGAATCGCTACGACAAGTCCGTCGCTAAGGCGTGAAGCTTGCGCTCTTCGCACAACCCACTCGATTATGGGATGGCCGTGCAAAGAAAGCATCATTTTGCAGCGAAGCCTGCTCGACCCGATGCGGGCCTGAATGATGATTACCGTCTCGGGCATTACTCTGTTGCGGGAGTCTTTAAACCAGCAGTTCTTGGATTAGGGAGACAACCCGTTTCTTATTCTCCAGGAAGTTTATCCGGCTGGTATTTTCGTACAGGGACCTCCGGTAAGGGGTATCCTTTACCAGCCTTCTAAGTGCATCCATGAACGTCGTGTCCCTTTCTTCAGACGAAGAATAACAACCAAGGTATATGAACCCGTTTTCGTTGGTTGCAAAGCTGTGGGTTTTTTCCCGATGGTTCTGAGAGATGATTAACGATGGTATTCTCATGTAATAGAGCTCGTAAACTGTCCTGCCATTCGAAGATATGGCAATATCGGATTGTTCCATAAGCTTCGAAATCACCCCGCTGGCAAACGTAAAATGGATCCTCGAATACCCGGTTCCATCGATGAAGGCGGAGAGTTCATTTTTGTACAAATATCCGGGGCCGGTTACCACGTGAAGATTGATCGCCTCTTCTCGGCAGAAGTCCACGATCTGCATCAATACCTTCTGCGTAAGGTTATGCTGATCCGTCCCGCCGAACGTTACCAGGATATTCTTGACTTCTTCGGTCCATTCACGCAAGTTAGCGTCCAAAAATTCATCCCGAAGAAAAAAGTGGCGGTAACCCCATCTTATATTCTCTCCGGAAATAACGGGCTTATCGTACAATTCGTTGAACGTGATATCAGCACAAGCAGCACCGGACCCCAGGTCTTCAAAATTAACAACTTTGATCTTCCGGTCTTTGAGCTTCTGGATGTACTCGCGCGACGTATCCAGGATGTCGTTAATCACCAAATCCGGCCGCAACGCTATGATCGCGTCATCAATTTCGGCATGAGGGAAAACCTTTATGGGATAGTCGCTGCCGGCGATCTTGTTTACGGCCAGGCCACTGTTTTCGTCGCAGACAAAGGTGATTTGGTGATCGGTAATTTCGTGGGCCAGGGCCAGGGATCGATAGATGTGTCCCATTCCAACGGTAGTATCTCCAATTACTCGGCACATTATCTTTTTTCGGCGCAGCAGTTTCTCGCAAACCCACCAGTCTTGATAGTTTTTGATTTCAACTATACCGTCGTTCAAGATGTAGGGGTGCGTCTTTAAATGATTTTTCCCGTTTCTGATCAGATCGGCTCGAAAAATCAGGAATGCCTTTATTTCGGTTAGAATGTCCTTATGGTTTTCCTGGAAGATGAAGGCTTCCAAACCCGAATTTGTCTGCCGGTATATTCTGTATTTTTTCCGTGTCAATGAAATGAGGATATCGCATTTTTTTTGGCAAAAAACGTCCAGGGCCGCTCTGATGGTGTCCGACTCTAATAGGGGAACGTAAGGATAAAGGATGAGAATTGACTCGTACCGTTTGTATATCCTGAGGAGAAAGTACTTAAGGTCGTTGATGATATCGTCGCCCTTGAGCCTAAGGTCTTGTTTATAGAAATACTTTACGTCATTTCTCTCGCTGATCAGGCTGATTTCCTGGGAGTCCGTAATCACAAAAACGTCTTTTCCTTCGCAGAGCTCTTTTGCTTTATTGATGGAGCGCTGAATAAGAGTGATCCCGTCCAATTTCTTGATTAGGTCGTCGGCAAAAGCAACGTTCTTTTTTACAGCAGGAATGATGGTGCAGAAGCGATACATTAAAGAGTGCTCACAACGTCCTTTGCGGAATCGAGCATGTACTCAAAATCGTCGTCGTTCATCCAGTGATGGAAGGGGAAGGAAACCATATTATCGAAAAACAGCTCGGCGTTCGGACAATGCGCACGGCCATATCCGAGTTTTTGGTACAGCGGGTAACGATTGAGGGGACAATACTGCACAATGCACTGTATACCCTTTTCGCGCGCCATTCTCCGGATAAACTCGTCGCGTTTCCCATTCAGCATGCGCGCAACAAGGAGGTGATAAGTGTGCCGGCTACTATCTACTCTATGGAACTCCAGTTCCGGGTAATTCTTCAGTCCATCAATAAACCTCAGTGCACGCACCCGTTTCTCTGAATTAATCTGGTCTATGCGCTCAAGAAGCTTTGAACCTAACGCACATTGGATCTCCCCGATACAGAAGTTGCTCGGCATCAGACGCTCGCCGTTCAATTCCGGCAGGTCCACATTACCCATAGCCGGAATCCAGTAGTCCTCCCTCTCAAAAGGGAAGCTGCAGTGGCCGTTATGCCGGAGCATAGGAATGAGACCGGCTATGCGTTTGTCCTTAACAAGAAGGAGACCCCCCTCTCCAATCGTCGTGATGTTTTTATGGGAATGAAAAGAGTAGACGCCAAAGTCTCCAAACGTACCGGACTTTTTGCCATCTATATCCGCACCCAGTGATTGCGCTGCATCCTCAATAACAATGAGATTCTTTTTTCGCGCCCAGCCCACGATTGAAGTCATATCTGCAACGTAACCGTAAAGGTGCACTATGACAATTGCTTTAGTGTTCGGGCTGAGGCCTTTTTCCAGGGTCTCGACCGTTACCACCCTTGTCGTCGTATCGATATCGGCCCAGACGATTTTGGCGCCTCTTTTCAGAAAAGGATAGGCCGTTGCAGTAAACGTGTGGGACGGTATAATGACTTCTTCACCCGGTCTGAATTGACACAGCTGGGCGCTGAGTTCCAGGGCGGAGGTGGCGGTATTTACGGCAAAAGCTTGATCGGCCCCAACATAACGGCAGAAGTCCTTTTCAAATTCCTTAAGATACTCTCCCTGGGTATACGGATCGGCACGCTTCATGGCCTCAACGACACACCGGATATCCTCTTCGTTATAGTCGTGCCCTTTGCCGCTGAATCTAATTTTAAATTCCATTTTCGTTTCGCCTCAACACAGACTCGTAAAAAATTCCGTCAACAAGACGTGCTCTTATACGAGTTGATCCAGAACGTCTTCTATCTCCTTCTCATAGAAAGGGAAAGGATTCTGATCGAGGGCAGCCTTGAGTTCCATTGTTTGTTTAATGAACACAGAGATCGCTTCTCTGCCGACACCAAATTGGGCCAGATCATTCGGCATCGAAAGCCCTTCCCATAACCGAGACATCTCTTCCAGAAATCTTCTGGCTTTACCCTCGTCATCCCCGGTGCTTTCGCCGGGGTGCAGGCCGTCGTAAAGCTCGGAGTACTTGTAACAGCCTTGTTCGATATTATGCCGTATCACGTGGGGAAGAAATATGCCGCCGGCTATTCCGTGCGGCACTCCGTAATTGGTGCCCAACGGATAAGACATGGCCGCAGCCGGACCGGTACCGGAATTCATAAGTGCCACAGCGGATAAGAAAGCGCCGTACATTACCTGCTCACGACAAGTTATGCTTTCGGGGTCTTTGACTACTTGGGCCAGATTCTGAAAAACGCGGGTTACCCCTTCCTTTGCAAACATCCTGACCATGGGATTGGATTTCTTTGCGGCAAAAGCCTCAACCCCATGAACCATGCTATCCACACCAGCAGAAATCGTAGCTCTCCTCGGACATGATAAAGTTAGCTCTGGATCCAACAGGGCGTATCTGGGGCGTACAGCTTCGCCATTAATGCCGAGTTTGCGCTTTTCAACACTATCGATGAATGAGGCATTGGGTGTGATTTCACTTCCGGTTCCAGCCGTGGTAGGCATGGCAACGACCGGGAGAACGGGTTCAGTCATCTTGTCAAACCCTCGATAATGGATAGCAGGCTTTGGGTTATTTACCAAAACTGCCATCCCTTTGGCCATGTCAAGGGCACTCCCGCCGCCGATACCCACAATAGCATCAAGATGTTGTCCAGAAAAAGAAGGCCTCATTTCTTCCAGTGAATTATACGTGGGTTCGGATATCATACAGTAACCTATGACCAGCCTTGAACAGGATTTTTCCAGTTTAGTAAGCAATCCGCCTGTTATTGCAAACTTAACCAAATTTTCATCAATGACTAATCCGATACGATCCCATCTCTCTTTCGAGATAATGTCCCGAAGAAATGATCTTGAGCCAGTTCCGAATTTTATTCTCGTGTTAAAATAAAAATTAAACATTGCACGCATACACCCCTCACCAATCAGGTTTGCTGTTAGACTCGTGGTAAAAATTCCGTTTACCATCTTCCCCAAGCTATGTGTTCTGAGTTTGTGGCCAAAAGTCCTCATTTAGAGAAAAGGGCACCGGGTTTCTTGGCCTGTTCCAAGGCGATCTCGCTTACGGCGGAAAGCGTGAGGGCCCCGGAAGCCTCTTCAATGGCCTTCACCGAGATATTCTGTAACTTTTTATTGGCCTCGGTCAGTTTCTGCATCAGGCGCTGGATCTTTTCCTCCTGCTGTTTGCCCGTGGCCATAAGGTTCTTGATGCGGAGTTCGGCCATCCAGCATGGGACCTCCTTTGCTATAAAGTTGAATCGCTTTTAAAGGTAAAATGCATCGTATTTGCTCGCTATGCATGTTCAAAATATATAATTGTCTGTTTTAAGCCCTCTTCCAAGCCGATCTTCGGTTCCCAGCCGAGCTTCTCTCTGGCCAGGGTGATATCCGGCTGTCTCTGGACCGGGTCATCCGTGGGCAGTGGTTTAAAGACAATCTTGGACCTGGAATTCGTCAGCGCAATGATCTTTTCGGCAAGTTGCAAGATAGTAAACTCGCCTGGATTGCCAAGATTGACCGGCCCGGTAAATTCATCCGACGAGTCCATCAGGCGAATAAATGCCTCAATCATATCATCTACGTAACAGAAAGAGCGGGTCTGCTTCCCATCGCCATATACGGTGATCGGTTTGCCGCGCAAGGCCTGAACAATAAAATTAGAGACCACCCGGCCATCGTTGGGATGCATGCGCGGGCCGTAGGTATTGAATATCCTGGCCACCTTGATGCGCAGTCTGTGCTGACGGTGGTAATCAAAAAATAAGGTCTCGGCACAGCGCTTACCCTCATCGTAGCAGGAACGGAACCCTATGGGATTGACGTTCCCCCAGTAGCTTTCCGGTTGCGGATGAACCTTCGGGTCTCCATAGACCTCGCTGGTCGAGGCCTGAAGTATCTTGGCCTTGAGCCGTTTGGCCAGCCCCAGCATATTGATAGCACCATGTACGCTGGTCTTGGTAGTTTGGACCGGATCATGCTGGTAGTGAATGGGGCTGGCCGGGCAGGCCAGGTTGTAGATTTCATCCACCTCGACATATAGAGGAAAGGTGATATCGTGGCGCAACACCTCAAGGCAGGAATGGTCCAGGAGAGGCTGAATATTCGCCTTTGTACCGGTAAAAAAGTTATCGACGCATATTACTTCATGACCGTCTTTGAGCAGTCTCTCGCAGAGATGGGAACCAAGAAATCCGGCTCCGCCGGTAACCAGAATTCGCTTACGTAGGTGCATGTAGATAACCTCGCTTTCTTTATTGTTGCTCTTTGTTGTCACCATGCATTAGATGCAAATTGGTGCGGCGCCAATGAGAGTAAATCAAAAACTAGCCGCTCAGAGCCGCCGTTTTCTCTTATATCTCTTATTTTTTCATCACAGCCTTCTATAGTGGTTATAAATATCGCGGCCTCGGGTAGCGTGGAAAGGTCCTCCGGTGAACAGATCGGATGCCCGAAGAAGGTACCCCCTTCTTTTTCTCTGTCAATTATACCCACCAAGTTTATGGAGCTTCCGTACAAACAGTGGTACAACAATTCCGCTGTCTCTCCGGCGCCGTAAAAAATGATTGCCCGGATGCGGTCATTCTCAATTTCCCGGAGTCTTTTCTGAATAGCTTTTCTTATATCCCGGTAAAACCTGAAACAGTAGTCGAAGTACTCTGCAACCAGGCGTGATTTTGCATCCCGGCCTTTTGGCGTCAATACGTATGTTGAATGTTTAGGCGGCAGGACACAAACCTCGAAATACCCGTCTCTGACGGCGCGTTTTATAAAGAGGTTGATGAGGCCGAGGGATATATTAAGCCTTTTTGACAACTCCCGCTGGGTCACATGGCCGTTTTGTTCAACGGCATCAAGCAGGCGCAAAAAATGACGTTTTTCTCTTTCCATTATTGAAGCTCCCCGCAGTCCGCCTTGGGCGGACGGGGAATCTCCGTATGCAAGGTAAAATGCATCGTATTCGCTCGCTAACCCCGCTGCAAGCAGCAGGGAATGCGCTCGCTATGCATGTTCAAGAGATGAGTAATGGGTCATGAGTGATTAGCAAGAAAAGGACATAGCTCCGCTTTGTCGGTTACATACATATTACCTGGTAACCGATTAAGATGTGATTGGTGGGTGGGTTAGATTATATCGGCGTTACATCCGCCGCATCCAGTTCTACAGAAACAGATCGTTGCAAAAGTTCAAGAGAGATAACCAGCCGGTCTTTCCCTGTATTCATACGAACCAGCAGACCCTCACATCCTTCAAATGGCCCTCTGCGGACACGCACCCTCCGGCCGACCCGGAGATAGGCAAACGGCAATATCTGCTCACCGGATGCGATAACAGTCTTTAGTGATTCAATCTGGATATCGGGTAGGTCCACCGGGCGTTGGTTGCTTTCTCCGAGAAAGCGGACTACACCATTTATTTTTAAGACCTCAAGGGCGTGATAAGGGGTAAAATTGATTTTTACGAAGACATAGCCAGGGAATAGCGGCACCTGGATCTTTAGCTTCCGGTCTTTTCTACGACTCCACCGGGTAACACAGGGGAAGAAATTTTCAATGGATTTTTTTTGTAATTGAGACCAGATGGTAAATTCGTGGTGGCACTTGGTATAAATGGCGTACCAGGTGGCCGAGGGTGCCGGCCAGGATTGAACCGGGACGGCGCCAAGGCATACCGGATTCTGTCCTGAGATATCTTCGTCCCTGAAGAATGTTTGAGAGTTTGACATATCCACGTTCGATTTTCGGCGCCCAAGGCGTTCAGTCTGTGAACACTATAGGAACACGAAGGACTTGTCAAGCGAAAACGCTAACAATTGGGATAAATAAAGACGTGGCTAAGGCGTTACAATAGCCATACCTCTGGGTGGCTACTTAGTTATGGCCTGAGAACAGAATTGGGTAGGATTAGAATATAGTGAATTTTTCTTTAGCCACCCAGATGTCATCCCCGGCCTTTACCGATATCTGGGCCTGGCTTTTCAGCACCCTGACCAAGAGATCGTTTTGGCGCTCCAGGAGGATGCCGGCGAAGACCTTATTTTCCCGGTCGTCCCAGCAGGGCTCAACCTCGGCTGGTATGAAGAATCCATATTTTTTGTAGTACGGCATGGTATCACCTCTTGATTGAGTAATTTTTCACAATTAGATACCGCATGGAGAAACATTTGTCAAGCATGTTTTGTGAAAAAAAGAACAACACAATTTTTGGGGAATTCCCCAAAAAGCCTTTTCCCCTTTGAGTACGCAGAGAAAAATATAAACTATTCAATGGGTTATCTCAGCGTTCTCCGCGATCTCTGCGGTAATTTTTTACTTTTTACGAAGACATCAAAATTGGATGCCTCCATTATTATTTGACCATTTCCTGCAAAAAGATATAAAGTCCAACGTTAGGAAAAAAGGAGCCGCTTTTGAAGACAAAGAGTGTACGAACTACATTTAATTGCCAGGCCTGTGGTTACCAAAGCATCAAGTGGCTGGGCCGTTGTCCGGATTGCGGCGAGTGGAATACCCTGGTAGAGGAAAAGGTAGTGAAGGACGCCGGGCTTGGCGCCGTGGCCATGGGTCTCAGTTCAGCAGATAAGCCGACGGCGATAAACGAGATCGCCCTGACCGAAGAAAAGCGCCTGTCCAGCGGTAGTACAGAACTGGATCGCGTCCTGGGAGGTGGACTGGTTTCAGGTTCCATCGTACTTATTGGCGGTGACCCGGGTATCGGGAAGTCCACTCTTATCCTTCAGATGCTTTATCACGTGAGTTGTGGAGGGGACAGGATATTGTATGTCTCAGGCGAGGAGTCCGTCAAACAGATCCGATTGCGGAGCGAACGGATCGGAGCCGTCCATCCGAACATGTACATTGTGACGGAAAGTTCTGTAGAAAAAATCATGGGCCTGTTTCAGGATATAAAGCCTGATCTTCTAGCCGTTGATTCCATTCAAACCCTCTATACGTCTGAAATAGGGTCTGCCCCGGGAAGTGTCAGTCAGGTACGGGAATCAGCCGCCAAACTTATGGTGCTGGCCAAGGAGACCGGCGTGCCGGTCATCCTGGTCGGGCATGTGACCAAGGAAGGGACCTTGGCCGGTCCGCGTGTCCTTGAGCACATGGTGGATGCCGTCCTCTATTTTGAGGGAGACCGGGGACACGCCTTTCGCATCTTGCGCACGGTCAAAAACCGCTACGGTTCGACCAATGAGATCGGTGTCTTTGAGATGAAAGATCGGGGGCTGATGGAAGTAACCAACCCCTCGGAAATCTTTCTGGCGGAACGCCCGGTGGAAGCCTCCGGATCGGTAGTCGTTCCCTGCTTGGAAGGGACGCGCCCTATACTGGTAGAGGTGCAGGCCCTGGTAAGCCCCGCTGGATTTGGCCTGCCCCGCCGTACCGCCATCGGCGTCGATCCTCAGCGGGTATCACTGCTTGTGGCCGTCCTGGAGAAAAAAGTCGGCTTTATGCTACACGACCGGGATATCTATGTGAATGTGGCGGGCGGAATCCGGATCGATGAGCCGGCGCTGGATCTGGGGGCGGTGGTTGCTATTGCCTCGAGCTTTTTGGACCGGTCGGTTGATCACAAGATGGTGGTTTTTGGTGAGGTAGGCCTGGCCGGAGAGGTGCGCGGGGTAAGCCAGGTGGATATACGGCTGACAGAGGCCGCCAGATTGGGGTTTACACGTTGCCTGCTTTCCCGAAATAATCTCGATCAGGCCAGGGAAGGGCAGGCCATCAGCCTGACCGGCGTCTCTAATCTTCAGGAAGTCATGGAGAATGTCTTTTAAGGGGCCTGCAAAAATGCCCGGAGGGCCTTGTACGTCATATAGAGATCACCCTTATGCGCAACCTCAAAAGGCGAGTGCATGGAGAGAAGCGGCGCGCCCATATCCACGATCTCCATACCATAAACAGCCAGGAACTTAGCCACGGTGCCTCCGCCTCCCTCATCAACCTTTCCCATCCCGGCGGCCTGCCAGACGACCTTATTTTCATTGAGAATCTTCCGTATCCAGCCCATATATTCGGCATTGGCATCGCTGGCCCCGTATTTGCCTCCGGATCCGGTGTACTTGGTCAGACACACGCCATAACCCATTTTGGCATCATTTCTCTTTTCATGGACATCCTGAAAATCCGGATCTATGGCCGCATTAACATCGGCCGATATGGCCTTGGAGCGCATTAAACAGGCATCGATGGTGTCTGACTCGATGGGAAGTTTGGTTAACCTGGCCAGGTCAAAGACAAAGCTTTCCAGGAACCTGGACTTGGCCCCGGTACTACCGTCGCTACCGATCTCTTCTTTATCCAGAAACAGGGCGATGCAGGTATAGGCCGGGTCTTTTATGGACAACATGGCCGCCAGGCCGGCATAGGCTGAGGAACGATCGTCCTGCCCGTAAGCGCCGACCATGCTGCGATCCAGACCTATCTCCCTTGCCCGGCCGGCCGGGACCACCTCCAGCTCTGCGCTGATGAAGTCTTCTTCTACGATGCCCAAATTTTCTTTTAAATAAGCCAAAATCTGTAATTTAAAACGCTCTTTGGCCTCTTTCTCCGGAAAAGGAAGGCTTCCGATCAGGACGTTTAGTTTTTCACCAACGATTATTTCGGGTAGTTTTTTCTCATATTGGGTGCGCCTAGCCAAGTGGGGCAAGAGGTCTGTTATGGTGAAGACGGTGTCGCCGTCTTCTTCACCGATCACTACCTTCACCCTGGATCCATCCGTCTTGATAATGACGCCGTGCAGGGCTAGCGGACGGGTTACCCACTGGTATTTTTTAATGCCCCCATAATAGTGGGTCTTCAGAAAAACCAAGTCCCCATCCTCATAAAGTGGTTTTTGTTTTAGATCGAGGCGCGGGGCATCCAGGTGCGAGGTTACGATACGCAACCCGTCTGAGAGAGGACGTTGACCAATAACCGCAAGGGCCACACATTTGCCTTTATGTATCCGATATACCTTAGTCCTTTTTCCGGCCGCCTCTACCGGCACACACCCCTGGCCGGAGACCTTTTCTACTATGGTTTCTACGGCCTCCCGTTCGGTCTTGGCGGCGTCCAGAAAAGCCATGTATTCCCCGGCAAAGGAGAAAACCGCCTTTTTGTCCTTATCATCTATTGTATCCCAGACCAGCCGGGCGGAAATGGCCAGTTCTTCCTGTAGCCGCTTTATATCTTTTGCCGTCTTTTTTCGCGCCATGGTAGGTTACCTCTCCCATCCTTTCCCTTTTTCCTAACATAATCACAGGTAGGGGTCAAGATGGAAAGAGAAGTCCTATTTCTAAAAAATCCTTGACAAGGCTGGCTTACATGGTTATTACAGGCATACATTGCTCCTTGCCCCTGCATTAAGGCAGTGGCCAAAAGTCCATAAGGAGGTTCTAAAATGGGAGTCCCAAGTAGATACGAAACTATTTTTATTGCCAAGCCAAATCTGTCCCCTGATGATCTCAAAAATCTGGCCGACAAGATGAGAGATGTCATGGTTCAGGGTGGCGGCCAGATCGTTAAGTTTGATGAGTGGGGTGTAAAGCGCCTGGCCTATGCGGTCAAGAAGCATAATCAAGGCTTTTATTTCTTCACTGACTACGCCGGCACCCCGGCTCTGGTCAAAGAACTGGAAAGAAATCTTAAGATCGACGACCGGGTGATAAAGTACCTAACGGTCAAAATAGAAGATGCCCTCCATGCGGAGTCGCTCCAGGTAGAAGCCGAAGAGAAAGTGAAAGAGGAACCGGCTTCGGTGGATAAACCACCTGCGGAAGTGGCTGAGTAATCCGTAGGGTAAGAGAATGACATTGACAAGGAGGCATCATGGCTAATTATAATCCAAGAAAGAGAACATTTATCCGTCGTAAGATATGTCGTTTCTGCGCCGACCGTAGCTTGAAAATCGATTATAAAGATTCCCGCACCCTTAGATTCTTTATTACCGAAAGAGGCAAAATCTTACCGAAGCGCATCTCCGGTAATTGCGCCGTACACCAGCGTCAACTTACCCTGGCCATTAAGCGCGCCCGTAATATTGCCCTGTTACCATACACGATTACTATCACTAAGTAGGAATACGTGGCTTGGAAGAGAGAACGAGCGGAATCCCCTGGAAAGATATCCTCCGGGGGACAATGGTGGTTTCTTTCTTTTGCTTATCCCCGGGGACCATACCAATCTTAGGTAGCATAATTGGTATTTTTACGCCTATAGCTACCCTTTTTTATCTGGTCAAGCTGGGGTGGGGCTATGGCCTGGCAGTCCTGGGTATCTCCCTTATCTTCTCCATCTTTTTGTGGCCCTTGTTTGGAAGTGGCTCTGAGTACTTTTTTGTAGAAATTCTCATATTGGGTCCAGTCCTCTTCAGCTTCCTCAAGAGGGGTTTTTCCATCACTAAAATAGTAGGTTATGCTACCGGCCTCTTGCTTTTATTGCTATCCGCATACCTGATATTATGGGGCATTAAGACCGGACATAATCCTTATCAAGTCGTAGGTTCTGAAATTAACCGTGGCATGGAATCCTCCCTTCGTTTTTATAAGCAGTTAAACCTTCCCGAGACCACAGTGGGAGCTATGAGAGATGCCTTACAGGATATTAAAATATTAGTGGCCAGGTTTTGGCCGGGTTTTGCCGCAGCCTCTTTATTGGTATTCGTATGGATGAATGTCTGGCTTGGTGACCGCATCCTGGAGCGCTATGGTTCAGTAAACTTTCAATTTGGCGACCTGTCGCAATGGAGCCTTCCGGAAGTTCTCGTCTGGTTAGTCATCCTGGGCGCTGGGTTGGCCCTCCTACCCTACCCCGGTCCACAGACTGTGGGCATAAACCTTCTGATTTTTTTTGCTATGGCCTATCTTTTCCAGGGCCTGGCTATAGTAAGTTTTTATCTCAAAAAACATGGATTTTCCCGCTTTAAAAGGATATTATTATACAGCTTAATATGGATTCAGACCTACATGATAATAATTGTAGCGCTGGTGGGGCTGTTTGACATCTGGGCGGACTTCCGAAGATTAAAGAAATCAGCGGATTAAACTATTCACCGCAGAGACACAGAGGGCACAGAGAAAGAATTAAGCGGCAACCAGCTATCAGCATTCCTGATCTCAATTTTGAGATTTGAAATCTCTTTTTGCTGAAAGCTGACATCTGAACAAAGTGGTAAGGGGGGGTATCTTATGCAGGTCATACTAATAGAAGATATAAAGGCACTGGGCAAAGAAGGGCAAATAATAAAGGTTACCGATGGCTATGCCCGGAACTTTCTTTTTCCTCAAAGCAAGGCATTAGAAGCCACACCCAAAAATATAGCCCTCTGGGAAAAAAAGAAGGCTGAGATACGATCCAGACTGGAGAGGGAAGAGGCTAAGGCCGTTGAACTATCTAAAAAAATAGAGTCCGGCTTATGTATCATTAAACATAAAGTAGGTAAAAATGATAAACTCTATGGCTCAATAACTACATCCGATATAGCCGATTGTCTTGCGGCGCAGGGTATTAACATAGATCGTAAGAAGATACAGATGGCCGAACCCATAAAGAGTCTGGGGGAGTTTTCCGTATCTATAAGGCTCTATCCTGGAGTTACGGCTACCGCCAGGGTACAGATTGTAAAGGGTGAATGAGTAGAGATGGAAACCGTCATGCCTTCGCTTCACAACTTGCGCAGTGACCCTTTCGGGACTCGCAGGCGGGGAACACTTTCCCCTTCCCGCCTCTAAAGGGCGGGTTTTCCCCTACCTGCTCGCCCTCGAAAGGCACCCCACTGCTTCAGCAAGTTTCGCTCAGAAACAACGGTTTCCATAAAAATAAAGAAATCCTATAGGAAAAATGGTAGAGTTAAGAGCACGATAGGTAGTTTATGGCTAGAAAGACAAGAGAAACTATAACCCCTCCGGCCAGGGTTCCGCCGCAGAATATCGAGGCTGAGCAGTGGGTCCTAGGCGGCATCTTAATCGAAAACGGGGCGCTCTTCCGGGTCTTGGAAGTAATCTTGGGAGAAGAGTTTTACCGGGAGGCACACCGCAAGATATTTGCCGCCATGCTGGGTCTCTATGAAAAAAATGAACCTCAGGACATCGTCACGGTATCGGATTTCCTCCGCAATAGAAATGAGCTGGAAGACGTAGGGGGTATGTCCTATTTAGCCACGTTAGCGGATACCGTACCCACTGCTGCAAACATCGTCCATTATGCAAAGATCATAAGGGAAAAAGCCATCTTACGCGCCCTGATCCAGAAAACCTCAGAGATCAGCTACCGCTGCTATGAAAAGCACGACGATGTGGATAATATCCTCGATGAGGCCGAGCAGGCCATCTTTGAAATTTCGCAGGCCAAGGTCAAGCAATCTTTTTATCCAATAAAACATATTATAAAAGACAGCTTTAAAAAAATCGAACAGCTTTATGAGCGCAAGGAGCTTATAACCGGGGTCCCCACTGGATTTAATGAGATAAATAAGCTCACAGCCGGGTTTCAACCTTCGGATCTTATAATTATCGCCGGCCGTCCCAGTATGGGCAAGACCTCCCTCGCCCTGAATATTGCGCAACATGCCGCCATCAAGGCAAACATCCCGGTGGCCATCTTTTCCCTGGAGATGTCTAATGAGCAGTTGGTAATGCGCATGCTCTGTGCCGAGGCCACGGTTGATGCCAGAAGTGTGCGAACCGGCTTTTTGACTGAAAAAGATTGGCAGAAGTTGACGCAGGCGGCCAGTCACCTTTCGACCGCACCGATCTTCATTGATGATACCCCGGCGATTTCCATACTGGAGATGCGCGCCAAGGCCAGGAGGCTGAAATCGGAGCATGGCCTGGGATTGGTTATAATCGACTACCTGCAACTGATGCGCAGCAGAGGGCCTGTTGAACGGCGGGAACAAGAAATATCCGAGATTTCCCGCTCACTAAAGGCCATGGCCAAAGAACTCCACGTGCCCGTGGTCGCCCTTTCCCAGCTCAACCGGCGGGTGGAAGAAAGGCCGAACAAGCGGCCTCAACTGTCGGATTTGAGGGAGTCCGGCGCCATCGAACAGGACGCTGATGTCATCATGTTCATTTACCGGGACAAGGTCTATAACAAAAATAGCGATGATATGACTGCCGAAGTCATTATCGGTAAGCAGCGCAATGGTCCTACCGGCCTGGCCCGGCTGACCTTCCTCGAACAATATTCATGCTTTAAGGATCAGTCCCCTGCTGATCTCGCTGTGCAACCCTGAACACAGGCCTCTAGCGGGCCCCTGAGAACGCCAGAGGGCCAAAATCACCCACCCCATAAAGGGAAAAGAGGACAAAGAAGCGGCGATCTTCTTGTGTCTTGCTAAACTGGACACTGACACCCCAGCACTGGGCCTGGTAATTAAGGCCGGCCCTAGATTCCAGGTTCTTATCTAAATCCAATGAACGTCTGTTTTCATAACTAACGGTAACAGCCGGGGTCACAACCAGCGAGAGGCCCGTATTGAGTTCATGCAGACTGCCTTTTGTATAACGATAATCAACAGAAAGGCTGTCTCTGCGCTTATCTGAAAGCCTCAACAATCCGTTATAACTCCTACAGGTGCTATCATATGTATCATAAGACGTATCATACCGAGCATATATACTGTCTGTGGGGGCAAGCTCGGCCTCCAAAGACACATTGGAAAATGGCCGCCGCCTTTCTTCGGCAGCCAGCAGCCGGCGTTCCTCTCTAATGTCGTAACTCTGACTCAGTTTAAGACGGAAAACATCTTTATAGACCGACCCGCCATCGTCCCTGACCTGCTTGGTGGTCAGGTAGTTTGTCAGCGAATAGGTAACGATATTTTGAGAGCTTATACGATCAACGCCATCCAGATTGGGTAGGTCGTTCTGGTCCTTGACCGGCAGATAATCATAAACCACCGCTGGTTTAATGGTATGCTTGATCTTGGTTATTGATTTCCCGGCCAGCTTAAAGACCCGGCCTACTTCGGTGGAAAGGTCGGCCTGGAAGTTATGGAGGGTACGTGTGGGCCGGTCTTTTGTTATCTGCGCGGCATAAGATTCATCGCCATAGTTTTCCACATCATAGACCGTCTCCCTGACGCCAAAAAGGCCCTGAAGATCGAGATAGGGACCGATCCTCAGCGGCCAGGAGACCTTGGGATAGATATCCAGGCGATGCATACCGATGCCCTGTTTACGCCAATAGTGGATATAGTCGACATTCCCTTCATAATAGAGCGGCGTAGCCGGTACGATCTGCCTGGCTGCCAGGAAATTGATCGAAGGCAGGACTTGCAGGGTAGTCTCACGCTCATCACGGTTAAGGTTATCATAGTACCTACATTGTCCGGCTAAGTAAAAATTGGTCCACCGCCTGTTTACCTGGGCGGTTGATTCCCGGATTAGAGCGGTCTTATCCGCCAGGCTCCGGCCGAAATTATTGAGAAGCGCCTGGTTGGTCTTGGTAAAACCGGTGAGTCCATCATCAAACTCACGGAGATAGTCACGATCGCTTACCAGGTCTAAATCCAGCATGGTCATGATATCCAGCGGGAGGTATTGATCTATCTTGCCCCGTATCCACCAACGGTTTCTGCTGCTGCGAAAGACCCCGTCTTTGTCGTAGTCGTCGTCTTCCAGGCGGTCGTGGAGATAGTTGGCCAGCAGGATGCCCTTAGAATTTTGATCGCCGGCGTAGCGATATTCCACCCCTTCCATCCACCCCCGTTTGGACAGGTAATGCTGGTAAAACGTGGCATCAGAACAGGGGTCTATGGCCCAATAAAAAGGTAGATTCAAACTCAGCCCATCCCTTTCACCGTAAGAAAACTCCGGGAATAATAACCCGGACTGCCTCTTCGTTTTCGCCGGTAACACAAGATACGGGCTGTATATGACAGGGAGAGACCTGACCCAGAAGGCCGACTGTCGAGCCTTTGCATAACCCTCCACGGTTACGTCCAGGTGACTGCAGGAAAAACTCCAGGCGGGACGTTCTCCGTCACAGGTAGTAATGACGGCCTCCTTAAGACTATATTGATCCTCAGCTAAGCGCACTATCTCTGCCGCCTTCAGGTGTACATTATTTTTCTTTAGAAACAATCCTCCGGGCTTAACCGTACCGGTTTGTCTATCCAGATTTATCTCGCCTTCTTCCCCGGTGAGGATGTCTTCTCCCATAATGATATTCAGATGTCCCTTGGCCCAGGCCAGGCTATCCACCCGGCGATAGCGTATGTAATCGGCCCTTACCTCCATATCGCCACGGCTGAGGATAACGTTACCTTCAGCTATAATTATCTTTCCATCTTCCAACGTGGTAACCTTGTCGGCGTACATAAGCCACGGCTGATTATCGGGGCTTGCGCCTCCTTCAATGGCAATAGCATTTGTCGGCAGGACAGTAAGATAGAGCAGGCATAGGGATAAGATAATCGGGGTCAAGAGAAACCGGATGGGCAATTGTCACAAACCTCTGCACCTAGTAGTGAGAGGTTACTATCATATCAGAAGCTTTCTTTCAATGAAGAAATGAGGATTGTATTATCTCGCGGGCCTCGCCGATCAGATATAGAGAACCCGCGATGCAGATGAGGTCGTTTTCTTCGGCCAGTATTTTGGCTTTGTTAATGGCCTCAGAGACCTGACTAGTCAGATAAACCGCTCCGTCAAGGAGTCCCGTCTGGGCTGAAAGCATGTCTGGATCCGCAGCCCTTCTATTCCGGGGCTTTGTAAAGATGATGGCCTGGGCCATAGGCGCAAGTTGCTTTAACATGGCCCGGTGATCTTTATCCGCCATCCCTCC
>Ga0068714_10002147_pt1 | contig 26187 bp, 22 predicted proteins | sample MTBNYHSulfiMetaG_FD_62988 | JGI IMG/M metagenome (GOLD analysis project Ga0068714, IMG submission 62988) | Enrichment culture microbial communities from rom New York Harbor, USA that are MTBE-degrading - MTBE-NYH (New York Harbor Sulfidogenic)... | ecosystem: Environmental > Aquatic > Marine >... | reverse complement strand
AGCATCATTTTAGCCGGAAACACCACCATGACCCAATTGCTGCTGAAGATAACCCCCCGCTATATCCGTCGCTCACCCTATGTCCCGGCTGCCACCCTGTTTCCGCCCATCCAGGCCGGTAATCTGGGATTGGAACTGAGCGACCATGTCACGGCCCTGGTATATCCAGCTATTTCAAGCTATGTTGGGGGCGATATCGTAGCGGGAGTCATGGGTGCCGGACTCTATCGCGCAGAAGAGGTCACTCTTTATCTGGATATAGGCACCAATGCCGAAATCGTGGTCGGCAACAAAGACTGGTTCGCTTGTGCCGCCTGCTCCGCCGGTCCCGCCTTTGAAGGCGGCGGCATTAAGTTCGGCATGCGTGCCGCCAAAGGCGCCATCGAGGACTTCTCCATCGATCCGGTATCGCTTGAACCGATGATCATAACCATCGGCAACGTTAGGCCCAAAGGCATCTGCGGATCGGGGCTTATTACCATGGTTGCCGTTATGTTTGAAATGGGAGTCATCGACAACCGGGGCAAATTTCATCGGGATCTCGCCACCGACCGGGTACGCGAGGCCGACGGCGTCTATGAGTATGTCCTGGTCTGGGCCGAAGAGACGCAAATCGACCGGGACATCACTTTGAGCGAAACCGACATCGATAATTTCATTCGGGCCAAAGGAGCGATATTTAGTGGTTGCCAAACTCTGCTTGAAGAAGTTGGGCTGACCCTGAAAGACATTGATAGAATTGTTTTAGCGGGTGGGTTCGGCAGCTACGTCGATCTGGAAAGAGCCATGGTGATCGGATTGCTGCCGGAGACCGATCCGCAGAAAGTGACCTATATCGGAAACGGCTCACTTTTGGGCTGCCGCATGGGGGGTTTGACCAATCGTTTACGCCTGGATGTGGTCGAGGTAACGAAAAAGATGACTAACTTCGAGCTATCTGAGACGCCATCCTACATGGATCATTACATTGCGGCTCTCTTTTTGCCCCATACGGATATGAATCTCTTTCCGAACCTCAAAGCCCGTCTGAATGCCCGACGGGAAATGCACCTGTAACCCTGCGCGGCATTGAAAGCAATTGACCTACTCGATTGTGAACCTGCTCATCTTTTCCGGTTTCTGGTTTTGCCAAATGTAATAGATATTGCCATCTCTTGCGACGAATCGAACGCCGCTATCCGAATAGATCTCATCGCCGTTGATGGTCCAATCGCGCCAGCCGACAAAGCGTTTGGCCCCGCCTCGTGTGGCCCGATAAAAATAGAGCGCATACTTGTCGTCTTTTTTGACCAGCCAATAAGCTACAGGGTTAAAGTCGTATTCCTGAGAATCCGCAAAGCCTCGATTGTACCCGCATTTCCAGCCCCCCATTAACAATGGATCGGGCTCTTTGGTGACCTTGCAATAGACCGTCGGCTCGCCTGAAACATCTCTTGACCTGATTACAGACATATTGGAGCAGCCGACGAGAATGAAAACCAACATTATAGCAAGACCGATTTTTCTCATGTCCCTTCTCCCTCGTGTTGTTGACTGAACAAACAAACTCTGCATTCCCCTACGTACGTGTTATCCCCGAACAGCTTATCAATATCATTTCGCAAGGTCTGTGTATAGGCAGCAGTAGCTTGGCACGCGCTCAAGAAGAATATGCCTTGACCGATACAGAGGCAGAAGGATATCATAGCAAATCGGTATAGAAATGGCAGATGTGTTGTCACCACCCAATAGAAGAACTCCCATCAGGAAGGATTGAAGATGAAGCTCTCGACGAGGAGCCGCTATGGAACGCGGCTCGTGCTGGATATGGCACATAATTACCGCAAAGGCCCCACCCAGCTCGGTGTGATCGCCAAACGGCAGAATATCTCCGTTAAGTATCTGGAGCAAATCATTATACCGCTAAAGAAGGCAAACCTGATCAAGAGCGTCCGCGGTTCCAAGGGCGGCCACGTTTTGGCCAAACCCCCGGCAGATATCACAGTAGGACAAATCGTTGCGCTCCTGGAAAAAGACGTTGAATTGACCGAGTGCAGTGTAAATCCTGAGATATGCGAGCGATCAGACTTCTGCCCGACCCGGATCGTCTGGAAAGCAGCCACGGAATCGATGTACGAGAAGCTGAATTCAATCACTTTGGCGGACTTAGTGAAAACCGATAACAGTACTGTAATATTTGACGGCAAAGGAGAAGAGTGAAGATCGTATCGATTTCCTTGAGCAAGAACAAAGGTACGCGCAAGATTCCCGTAGAATCAGCCCTGCTCATGAAAAACCACGGCATACAAGGAGACGCTCACGCCGGCAACTGGCATCGACAGGTGAGCTTTCTGGCTGTCGAAAGTATTGAAAAAGCCCGTGCCAAAGGACTTCCGGTTGACTTTGGCGACTTTGCAGAGAACATTGCCACAGTGGGCATCGATTGGCCCAGCTTGCCGGTTGGAGCACGGTTAAGAATAGGCGGAACAGCCCTTGTGGAGATCGCCCAGATCGGCAAAGAATGCCACAAAAAATGCGCCATTTATTACCGGGCCGGAGACTGCATCATGCCTCGGGAGGGTGTGTTTGCCCGTGTTCTCGAGGAAGGATCGATCAGGGTGGGCGACGATATCAGATATTTAGTTGAAGTGCCCTGCGCCGGCGTGCGAATTGCCAACGATCAAGTCGGACGTGATTAGCCTGGGCTGAAAAATCTCGATCTACTGGGACGTTTGCCGCTTATTTTTATGCTTTGAGGAGAAACCGGAAATGAGCTCAAAAATCGGTGAAATCAAAGACAGAGAAGACGCACTGAAATTTGCGGCAATGATCCTGAGCTCCCTTCGAAATGAGGGGGCGTCCTCTTACCCGTTTAAGGGAAGAATCGTTCAACACTCTGACGGAACAATTCTCTTCATGGGGGAGGAAATTAAGCCGCATGAGGCAGCTGCCAAAATGGCCGAGCTCGTTTGGCGACACCGAGCAAAGCTTAACCGGCAGATCAAACGCTCCAACGCAACTGGCGGCACGCTCATCGACTGCGGATGTTAGAGGCGGTCGCTAAACTGTTTATAATAACTTTCACAATGTCATTTTGAAGTTGACTTTCCATGCCATGAATCAATTATAGTTGGTTTGTTGAATCAGAAGCGCAGTATTCAATCCCTGCTCGATGCTCTGTGCCGTTTTCATACAAGCATCCGCTCTCCGAAACGTTGATCGACTGGTCCGTTAAGCTCGCTTCCTTTCACTCTCTTAGCGACTCCGACCGGCTAAAGAAGCAAGCTTTCGATCGTTCTGCCCACTCATCCACCATGCGTGGCAATGTTCTCTTGGTTTGTAATGGCCAACCAACCACGGTCCTTTTACATAATTTTTTCCATTAAACCATGGGGAGAAAATCATGAAGTGCAGAGAACTGGTACTGGCTTTTTTGCTTTTTGCGGTTGCAGCCGTTTTGAGCGCCTGCGGCGGTGAACAGCCAATCGACATGGTAGCTCTAAAATCGAAACCGCAAACATTCGTCGGTTCCGAGACGTGTAAAATGTGTCATCTGGAGCATTACGACTCCTGGAAAATGACCCTGCACAGCCGCATGCTGCAAGACGCCCAAGAGAACCAGGATGCTATCGTGACGGAGATTGATGAGAAAAAAATCCGGGCCGACCTGGCGAAATTGGGTGACAAGCTGAAAGTTCCCGCAGACCGGATCTATGTACCCACTGTTGAGGAAATCAAATACACCATCGGAAGCCAGTGGAAGCAGCGCTACCTGGTGGAAAAGGAGGGAATGCTTTACATTGCTCCCGTTCAGTACAATTTGGATAGCGGTGAGTGGGTGAATTATCATGAAGCCGATTGGGACAAAAGGCCCTGGATATACGGCTGCGGCGGTTGCCATGCGACCGGAGCAGATCTGGAGAAGAACACATTCAGCGAGCCCGGCACCGCTTGCGAAGCCTGCCACGGCAAAGGTTCCTGGCATGCGGCTCTGCCCAAAACAGCCGTCTTCGAAAAACGACAGACCATTGTCAACCCTGCCAAGCTCACCACGGGGATGTCAGTGCAGATCTGCGGCTCTTGTCACAACCGTGGCAAAGCAACCAAAAATGAAAAAGCTTCGTGGCCGGTCGGATACGAGCCGGGCAGAGCGCTCGAGACCTACTTCAAATCGACCAGTTTTGCCGCTGGAGATGTCAGGCATATATACGCCAACGAGTTTTCCAAGGGACACCACCAGCAGTATATCGATTGGGTGCAGTCCAAGCATTACACCGAAGGCGTAACCTGCACCTCCTGCCATTTTGTTCACCAGATAGGAATGCCTCCCACACGCTCGCAGACTATATTTGCGGGTTCTAAGCAATGTTTGAGCTGCCACGATGTCGTTAATAATAACCTGGCACATTCGATACACTCTTTCGGCAATTGCGTCGGATGCCATATGCCGCGCATCGCCCAAAGCGCCCTTTCCGGTGACATTCACAGCCACGTATTCGTCGCCTTGCTGCCCAAGGACACGTTGGAAAATCCGGTGATCCCGAATTCCTGTCAAACCTGCCACAAACATAAAGATGCTGATCTGAACAAGCTGCAGCAGGCCTTCGATACACTCAACCAACTGCCTAAGCCTCAAGGAATCGTGACCCTGCCCGTTGAATACAAATAGAGCAGGATATGGAGCTTGTGATGAGCCTTCTTATAAGGATAAAGCGCCATTCATGGATGATGGCAACATTTCTGACAGCATTGATTCTGTTGCCGCAGGATGCGCCTTCTCAGGAGGAGGTGGCGTCGGCTATCCGGCGTTATAAGGATCGCGAGGTCAGTAGCGGCTACTACGAAGAATATGAAATCAAGCCGCGCCGGCAGCTTCCACTGGTAGGGGTGCCCGGTGTAAGCCGCGGCATCTTTCCATACAGTCCATCTGCCGATAAGATAGGCACGCGTTCGCGCCTGGCTGATTCGCACGCGGGTATCAAGTTCTACGAGCGCAGGCGTTGCGATGAGTGTCATGGCGAAGAAACGAAAGACATTCACACAACCCGGGCAAACCTCACTTGCAGGCAGTGCCATGGCATCGAACCAATAGCAGGAATCAATTTCTACTACTCCCCTCTTAACCCCATTCGGAGACATGCCTACGTGTGCTCCAAGTGTCACGAGGGAGCCAGCGCTTCTTTTGCGGGGTACGTGGTTCATGAACCCGCTCCAGGCTCACCTACGACCAAAGAGACATTCCCCACCCTGTATTATGCCTATTGGCTAATGCTTGTACTCCTGGTGTTCACCATGGCCTTCTTTATACCTCACACTATCATGGTGGGCATTAGAGAATTACTGAGCCGAAAAAGGAAGGCTGAACATGACGACACTGACGCGACTTAAAAGATTTAGCAGGATAGATCGGGTGTTTCACCTCTGCCTCATGCTGACCTTTCTTACTCAGGCGGCTACCGGGTTCAGCCGCCTGTTCATTACAACCCCTTGGGGAAAGAAGTCAAGCAATGTCTTTGGAGGGTACGAAACAGCATACGCGATCCATCAATGGGTCGGCATCATAATGATAGTGGGTTTTGTTCTGCACCTCTTTTATCTGGCAACAAAAATTCGTTGGCAAAATTTGAGCGAAAGCGTTTTTGGACCAGATTCGCTCGTACCGACATGGCAAGATGCAAAACACCTCAGGCAACGATTGGGTTGGCTGCTGGGGCTGGAGCCGCCACCTCAACTCGACCGCTGGACCTATTGGGAGAAATTCGACTATTGGGCGGTTTTTTGGGGTTTGCCTCTGTTGGCGGTTACCGGATTAATGCTCATGTACCCTGTGGCTGCCAGTCGTTTTATGCCCGGATGGTTTCTCAATATCGCCGCCCTTCTGCATACAGCTGAGGCAATCTTGGCGGTTCTCTACATTTTCATAGTTCACTTTTTCATCGGCCACCTCCGTCCCACAAGCTTTCCCATGAACGAAGGGATGTTTGCGGGCAGCATCACTCTTGAGGAGGCCGTTCATGAAAGGCCCGCCTGGGTTGAACGATTGGAGACCAAAGGGGAAATGGAAGACGTGGGACCTCCACCTTTATGGTTTCGGGTACTCTACTTTATTTTCGGATATTCCGCTTTGGCATTTGGTTTATATATACTGATAAACGGATTAGTTTACAGCAGGTATGTGAGGCTGCACTGAGTGCATAACTCCCTGTGTCTCAGGGCTGTATGGCGGGCATGACTGCACTTCTCGTCAATTTCTCTGTCACCCGCGTGACCTTCCGGGTCGAGGAAAGCTCTGCCGGAAGTCAAATTCTGGCTTTTCATCCAGCATGTCTTTCAACACCACACTGGTTTTTTCTCTTTTTCCTGTTTAACTGATTAAAGTAATGAATCTTCAAGTGCCGACTGATGTATAGAATAGAACTTGCCCGGCCGTCGTTTTTAGATGGTTGCAGCGTTTGCTCATGCTAATAATGGAACAAACTGACAATAGAGTCGAGGATCATCGGAAGAATGGATAAGAATCACGCTTCATGGTCGATGCCGATTTTGCATTAATTCAAGCGACGGCGCAGGGCGATCAACATGCGTTCGAAGAGTTGGTCAAGCGTTTTCAGACCCCTGTTCTGAACTTCATCTACAGGTATCTGGGAGATCGCTGCACCGCGGAAGACCTCACCCAGGAGGCATTCCTCAGGGTTTACCGGGCTGCACCTCGATTTGACCCGAGGTCACGGGTCTCGTCCTGGATTTTCAAAATAGCGTACAACCTGTCGATGAATGAGCTCAGACGACGACGCCGCAGTTCGAAGTTTGCCTCCAATGCTTCTGTTGAGGGCATCGAATATCGGAACCAGACCCCGTTCAAAAGTCTTGAAAGGAATGAAACGCTGGAGGAGATCACCCAGACATTGGACCAGCTTCCGGAAAGACAGCGAGCAGCTTTGCTGCTCAAGGTGATCGAGGGGCTTTCATACCGTGAAATCGGCGAAGTGCTGGAAACATCCGTGGCAAGCGTAGAGTCCTTGATATTCAGAGCCAGGAACAACATGAAGCAGCTTCTGGCCGAGCACGCGCACTCTTGAAGAATTCGACGATATACCGACTTCGTTTATCGGCTATGCACATTTCAAAATTGGACCGACTCGGAGGGTTGAAACCAACATGTCCGCCACCTTCTTTTTTTATGGCTTCTTTTCCGCTCTGGTTTTAGTGCTGATTCTGATCTCGGCACTGTACGTGTACCTGAAACGCACCAGAGAAAATAAAAACAACGTCAAGGGTTATCTCGACCTGATACCCGATTTGACGCAGCTGCAGAGAGCTCAAGTTAAAGAGATTCGCCGGGTGTTTCTACCCAGAGTTGAGGGTATCAGAAAAAACATGCGCAGCAAAAGGCTGGAACTGGCAAAGCTGCTGTTTGATGAACCCGCCGAAAGAGAAAAGATCTATGCCATCTCCGCTGAGATCATTGCGCACCAATCGGAGCTCGAGCATGAAGTCATCGAGCACATTCTGGAAGAGCGAGAACTGCTCACTCCTGCACAAAAAAGGAAATTCTGTGAGATCATTCTCGAGCAGTTTTCTACCGGGGGATTGGGAGTACACGATGTTAAGGTTGGCAGAAAGCCTGATGCCTGTGCCAAAGGGCAACGAGTCAGGAATTGAATTGTGCAGCCGCAAGCTGGTAAGCAAGTTGATTCTCGCGGGCTGGAGGAAAACTGCGCACAAACATAATTCTACTTCACCCGAATGGGCGTGAGCGCCACAAGTCGCGCCCCCAAAGGGTGGGACTTTCCGTGCCAAGCAGCCAAAACGCCAAGGCTGCCAGCAGATTCGGGAGCAATCGGATGTCAATGCAGCATTTCAGAGACCGAGAGCCCTGCGGGTTGCGGGTCCGACAATGCCGTCGATCTCCAGGCTGCTGCTCGCCTGAAATCTTTTGACCGCCTCCGCGGTTTTCGGTCCGAAGATGCCATCAGCCTCCTCATTGCCCAGAAGCTCGAGCTTCACCAATGCTTCCTGCACTTCTTTAACATCGCTGCCCTCAAGGTAGGGCTTGCGCAGCAGCAGCAGTCTTTCATCCTCATCCTGTGCGGAGGCACGGATAGGCCTGCCTTCCAAGACCTCATCATCGATGCGTATTCCTCGCACATGCAGAGGCAGCTCTAATGCCCATCTCCCTTGATCGATAAGGCGGCGGAATGCGTCCATACGGTAGACGGTCTTGCGCAGCAGGCTGTTGGAATGGTTCGCCAGCCAGTCTCTCCTGGTCCTAACGTAATGGGCTACCCAGGTGTTCTGACCGATCTCCGTGGCGCGACCGAACCGCTCCAAGGTTCGATCGCGCATTCGCTTCCAGGAGCCGTGTATGTGGCTGTCGTACACCACAGTCGCTCCCAATGCGGTGTTGACTCCCATGCTGTTTGCCGCGCGAATGCTTGGCTCCCAGTATACACGGTCAAAAAACGTGTCTTGAACAGTCTGCATGACCGTGTCATCCCCTGCCCTGCACAACAGATCGCGAAAAGTAGCATCATGGTCCAGGCTGAGATCGATGACTTCGAGCCTCTCCAGGTACTCCTGCAGTTCGGCGGCAAACTGGGCGTCGTTGCTACGGCAGTAATCTTTGATTAGAAGATAAAGATTACCGCTGCCCAGCGTCGTTTGTGAGCGTCCATAAGTGAGGTGGCCACTGTCGCCCTTCAGCAACGTCACCTGGCCGTATTCTCCCAGAGCTCGTCCAGTTTCGAAAATGTTGACAATTGCCTGTGCCGTTCTCTTTTGTTGATCGGTAAGCATGTTTGTCTCCTTTCTTAACCGGTTAAACTCAAGACCTTAGCGAGAGCTCTCGAGGAGCTCAGTCAGTTGCGCTGTTCTCGTTTTGGTCAATGTGGTGAGACAACCGTATTGAAGAACCGGGTACATGCTGCCTCCCACCGACTCTGCATTGACGAATTGGCAATGAGCATCCCTATACTTGATCCAGACATGTTGCACCCTTTTCAATTCCGTCCTCCGCGTACTCGTAAGGCTGGAAATGACTTCGCCGTAGACTCTGTTTAGCTCGGCGTCAGCCTGGCTGTATTCTTGCGCGGCACATGCGTTGATCTGGGCCTGGGTTTCCAGGTCAACACATGGATTATTTTCCCGGGCAGCCGCGCTGCAGATACATGTAACGGCCAGAATCCCTATGAAAAAACACAACAATACTACGCTTCTCATCCGTTCTCATCTCCCGAACTTCTCTTCTCGTGTGCTCGCCTAAACAGCCACAGAGGCAAGCTTCCTGTGTGCCGGCAAACAAAGCGGCATGGGGTGGCTCTTAGAGATTTTTTGATGACCACACCCCCTAAGAGCTGGTCTGAAAATGCCGTATTTCATCATTTCCGCAATCCTCTGCGTGATTCTGGGAGGACGAGCGGGGGCTGGATTACCGCTAGAAACCTGCGGGAATGACCATTTGGAAAATGATAGCCTGATTTCTAATCGGCCTGTTGACAATTTTCAGACGAGCTCGAACAATCGAATTGTTAACTTAGTGTACCATAAAGCTCCAGGGCATTTTCAAGCAGAATTCGTTCGGCGGCAGATTCCGCTTCCGCAACGGTCAGGTCTCCATCCCTGACCGCACCCTCAAGGACCTCTGCCAAGGCCTCGCGGCCCCATTTGGCGCCAAGATAGAAATGCTCGGGAATCATGTGAGCGTCAGAGGAGTACAGCAGCTTCGTGATCGGGGTGAGCTCCAGCAACTGCTGCAGCACCGATTTCATACCGGCAACACTGAGGAAGGGAAGTGCGAGGCCAAAATCCACATAAACGCGGGAGTAAATGGCGGCCAGGTAACCGGCTTCTCGAACAAAAGGGTAACCGGCGTGCAAAAGCACCACCGGCACCTGCCGGAAGGCCGGCTCATCGAGCAGGGCTTTGAGATGGAGCGGGTTAGCTCTCCGGAGATCCAGGTCTGCATCGCCGAAGCCGCAGTGCAGCTGCAGCGGCAGGTGATGCCTGACTGCAATCCTCAAGGCTTCAGCCAGCAGGAAATCAATCAACAGCTTAGCGCTCAGCCGCAGGCTTTCTCCAGCCTGATTCGCTCTCAATTCATAGAAGCAGCACCTAGCCTGCTCGTAGGATGCGGATGAAATTTCCAGTCCACTGCGGTAGGCCGCGATACTCTTTAGAGCCACAATCCCAGCCGGGGGAGTATCGAGATATGTGCGGTATCTATCCAGAAAAACACTGAATTTATCTTCCATGCCGATCAACTGTTCAGCAAGGTGCTCCAGTCTCAAGATTCTTCGAACCGGTATAAACTGCCGGTGCCATTCCAACGGGAGTATCTTATCGGGCAAAAAGCCATCGTCCAAATAGAGCGCAGCCAGATTGGACGCTCGCAAGCACCGTGCCGTCAGCGTCTTCAGTCCGAGCTCACGGCGACGGTCGGCGACCGATTCAACCGTCGGCTCACAGCCCAACAGATCGGCAATTTCTTTTAAGCTGCGCCGAAAAAAGAGGGTGTGGCGAACGTGCCGCTCGATCATGACGGGATCGTTGCTTTCCGTAAAAGGCGCCGAAACAGGCAACAATTCCAAAACATCAGGCTTTAGCACGTTGTGGGCGTGCTGATCGATTGCAGGAACGTCCCAAAGGTTCATAACGACCTTTCCGACCGTGACTCGTGCAGGGAGTGATTTCCCGGCAAAATTCCAGGCCCTCCGATTCCAGGAATCAGTAGCGCTCGACCAGCAGTTCAACTTCCTTTTCCAAATCCCACTCTTTCATCGCTTCCCATTCCATCCGGCGAACCGCAAGGTAGGCTGTGGCGAGATCTCCCCCGAGTGCCTGCAATAAGACCTCGTCCCGCTCGAGCTGTTCGATGGACTCGCCCAGAGATTGAGGAAGAAGATCGATTCCGCGCGCACGACGCTCGGATTCCTCGATGTTGCCGGGGTCTACCTGTACCGGTGCGGCAAGCTCCAAACCTTGCCGCAAACCGTCGAGCCCCGCCGCAATAGTTGCTCCCAAAGCCAGATACGGATTGGCGGAAGCATCCACAGTTTTCAGTTCAAATTGAGTCGGATCCGGGTGCTCCGGAAAGGTCGGCACCCGAATTGCCGCCTCACGGTTGTCGTAGCCCCAGCAACGGAACGCTCCGCTCCAGCAGTGCGGTCGGATACGCCGGTAGGAATTGACACTGGGCGTAGTCAGCGCCATGAGCGAAGAGAGATGAGAGAGGATGCCGGCCATGAAGCATCTGGCAACCGACGACAAATCACCCGGATGGTCGGTATCGGGCAGAAGGTTTTCGCCGTCGCGCCACAAGCTGATGTGTAGATGACAACCGCTGCCGGCCTGCTCAGCGAAAAGCTTCGGCACAAAGGAAGCCCTCAATTGATGCTGTCGCGCCACAGATCGCACTGTTTCTCTGAACATGATCTGCTGATCTGCAGCAGTCAAAGCGTGGCTGTAGAGGATCGATATTTCCTGCTGACCGGGCCCGGATTCGGGATAATACTGCTCCACCTCTATTCCTTGAGCGATCAGAGCATCAGCAATCGCGTCGATCGCTTCCCTCTGCAGCTCCATGGAGAGCGTCGAGGCAAAAACGGTGCGGTCGGCTGGAACAATCCCATGGGCTGCCGCTGGCAGCAGATAGAATTCATTTTCAAAGGAGGCCATCACTATCAAATTCTCTTTTGCCGCCTCGGCTACCATTCGCTTTAAGAAGTGGCGAGGGCAATACGTCCACGGTTTGCCATCCATTACCATATCACCGATGAACTGAGCATGCCCGGAAGCGTAAGGAAGTACGGTCAAAGTCTGGAGATCGGGCACCAACCGAATTTCGCCGACCGGCCCCAGACCGCTTCCCGGTGCCGGCACGTCGAACATCACCGGGACCGCCTGTTGAGCCGCAGAAATGCCCACCCCGTGTTTGAGATAAGAGGCCAGTCTGTTGCGGTGGATCGCTTTGGCGCGAATCTGATTGCCATTGTCGCACCAAAGGATGCGTGCGAATTTCACCTGAGATCGGTCGATAAGATCGAGGATGCTTTCAGCCATCGATACGCCCTCGTTGAAATCATTGGACGGAAAAATCGAAGTATGTCTCCGGAAAGGGCTCCTCACTCAAAGTGAAGTGCCACCACTCCTGTGGATACGGTTTGAATCCGTGCTTGATCATAAGAACATGCAGAAGCATTCGGTGGGATCTCGCGGAGGGGGATACCTTCATGCTGGTGGGCCAGGATTTGGGGCCGAAAAAATCGAACCTCGAGCCCATGTCCAGGCCGGGATCAGAGCTTGCCGCATCGAGGGGCGTGATGGTCAAATCCACCGTACTGCCACGGCTATGGCTGGATTTTTCTGCTATGTACTGTTCCTTGAACAGATTCTCTTTTTGCACATCGGGGTAGAACTCGGCTTGCATCTTCGTGTCTTGCAAGTCTTTGGCCCAGCGCACAAAATGATCGACAGCCCGCTGCGGTCGGTAGGCATCGAAAATCTTTAAGCCTAATCCAAAGGCCTGCAGGTCGTCTTGAACAGCTTTGAGTGCTTGCGCCGCCGGCGCAGAGAGAATGCACCTGGGCTGCAAATATCCGTCGATGCGCTCTCCCACAAAATTGTGCTCGGTGTAGTAGCGAAGGTTGAGCTTTATACCGGGAATGACCTGATCGACATAAACAAACCCCGGCGGCAGAAAGGATACTTGAGTGCCCGCCAAAGAAACCGGAGCCATCACACAATAGCAGACGATCAGTAAAGCGAAAAGGCGATTTGCTTTCATACTGAACCCCATTGATTACTGAGTTGGGCGGTCAATATCGCTTCCAGTTGCTTAACATTTTCAGCGTACCGGATTCCTTGCTAACGGCAAGCCTCATCCGCATCACTGTATTTGGCGGTTGAGTGATCGAGCAACACGCCTTTCAGGTCAAAACAAACAGCCTTTAAAACCGCCACAGCATCACGGCGGCTCATTTCACTTGAGCCCATCTTAAATCCCTTATCCCGTCATCATGGTTGCCCTTTTTCATTAAAAGCACAATTCTCGCGCTTAACGCAATAGCAAGGATATATTGATTCTCTAAGATTCGTGTTAATCATAGATGAATCCCTATGTTACAAAAATCTTCAAGGGTCTGATCAAGCTTATCCGACAACCCTCGGGACCGAAGAAGGAGTCGATTGTGAGTTCCAATCTGAAGCTTTTTACCTCGTTTTCTCTGAAGCGATTGCAGCTGAAGAACCGTATTACTATGGCGCCCATGTACGTGGGGTATGCCAATTCCAATGGTACGGTCAGCAACTTGGTGCTCGACCATTACCGATCGATGGCCGCATCGGGGGCGGCGTTGATTGTGGTTGAAAACGCCGCCATTCATCCATCAGGAATGGGAACGCCTTATACCTTGCGAGTCGATGACGAAATGTTCCTCCCCGGCTTGGCAAAGATTGCCGAAACAATCCGGCAGGAAGGGGCATCGGCTATTCTTCAAATCAACCACGCCGGCCGCTATGCCGGAGTACCCGATCGGCTCGCTCCGTCACCGGTGAAGACTGGAGAGGTGGTTCCCATCGAGATGGCAAAAGAGGCGATCGATCAGATTGGTAGCCTTTTTGCCAGGGCTGCAGGGAATGTGAAGGCGGCCGGCTTTGATGGCGTGGAGATTCACGGCGGCACGGGTTACCTGCTGGTACAGTTCCTGTCCCCTCGCACCAACCTGCGCACGGATGAATACGGTGGATCGCTTGCAGGCCGCATGAAGTTTCCTCTCCAAGTGGTCGATGCCGTCCGTCACGCGGTTGGGAAAGACTACGCCGTAGGCTACCGATTTCTGGCTGACGAATGGCTACCCGATGGACTTCATTTGCATGAAACCACCAAGTTTGCTGCAGAATTGGCCAAACGGGATTTAGCCTATCTCTCCGTTATGGCTGGAACTTATGATTCTTTTTTCTCTCCCGAATATCGGCAGGCAGAAAAAGAGGAAGGCTACATGACCCATTTCGCCGCTGCCATCAAAAAGGCGGTTGGCGCCACGCCAGTGATCGCAGCCGGCCGGATTCAATCACCGGCAACGGCTGAGAAGATCCTGCAGGATGGCAGTGCCGACCTGATCGGTCTGGCCCGGATTCTTTTTGCCGACCCGCTCTGGCCGAAAAAAGCGGCGGGGCTCATAAATGACCCCATCGTAGAGTGTGAGCGCTCCTGCATGCTATGCATGAAACGGGCAATGGTGGGCAGACCGGCTTATTGCGCCAAATGGGACAAGAAGCATCGGCAGGCTTTCCTAAGGAAGATCAAAGAACCGGTTGGGGAGGACGAGCAATAAAGAGGAGTCGCTCGTGGCCTCTGCCCGTCCTTGACCCATTTGGGCAATTCGCCACGAATGAGCCTCCACCTCCTTTTCGAGCTGCCATTGCCGAGGGTGCCGGTCGAGCTCTCACAGGGCTGGATCTCGATAGCTGGCTTTGCCTTCCAGCAAAGTCAGCAGCACTTTCACCCGATCCAGCTCTTCCAGCGGGGTCGTAAACAAATTGCGGTCCAGCACAACCAGATCGGCAAGTTTGCCCACTTCTATGGTCCCTGTTTCATTTTCTTGAAATGCAGCATAGGCTGCATTCCGCGTATAGAAATCGAGCATGGCGCTAAGATCGATCTGTTTCCGAGACAAATCGGTCCGGTTTCTCGATCTTGCTTCGTTCAGCCCCAGCAGGCCCGCCTTGATTGATTCAAGCGGATTCAAGCTGATGATATCCGCTCCGACCGGCCAGTCGCTGCCGCAAGCTATCGTGCCGCCATCCTCAAAAATTCTTTGTGCCGGATATAGCTGCCGCGACCTGATCGGTCCCAACAGGTGCTCATCCATGTCCGTTGAACCCGCTTCGAGAGAAAACCACAATGGCTGGAAATTGGCAATCACGCCAAGCGAGCGAAAACGCGCAAGGTCCGCCTCAGAAATGAGATCCAGATGGGCGATCTGGTGGCGTGAATCGCGAAGGCCGTTTACTCGCACGGCATGTTCAAAGCCGTCCAGGGCCATGCGAACCGCACCGTCTCCGACCGCATGGATGTGAATCTGGAACCCTGCGCGGTCAAGGGCCGCAATAGTCCGCATAAAATGCCCCCGCTCCCACAAAGGTTCTCCCTTACAATCCGGTCGGTCTGCATAAGGTGTCAGCAAAAAGGCGGTGTGTCCTTCGATCACACCGTCAATGAAGATTTTGACAGATCGAGCGGTAACAAGAGAAGCACAGTCACTGCGCCTCAGTTCCTTTAACTCTTCAATGAAATCTTCTGCCGTTTCCGGCTCATACAAAAAAGATAAGCTCACACGCAGAGCCAGATCTCCCCGCTCTTCCATGGCCAGGTAAGCAGCAAGATATTGCTCCCGAACCATAGCGTCGTGAACGGCCGTCAGGCCGGCGCGTGCCGCAGATTGCTGGAAAGGGCGAAAGGCACTGATCAGTCTCTCCTGGTCCCACTTTGGGAATTTCTCTTCTACCAACTGCATTGCCGTCCATTCGCGCAGCGTACCGGTAGGCTCACCGCTGACAGGGTCGCGCTCAATTCTTCCGCCCGGCGGGTCCGGCGTGGTGCCACTGATTCCGCCAAGCTCAAGAGCTTTTGAATTGGCCCAGGCGGAATGACCATCCACCGCCTTGAGCAGCACCGGACGATCGGCAACAACACGGTCCAAATCCGCTTTGTTCGGCCCCAACACCCCAAAGCTCGTATACAGCCAGCCGCTGCCCCGAATGCAGTCTTCATCGGAATGGTTCTCAGCCCACCGTTTCACCCGCTCGAGGTACTGTTCCAACCGGCTCAGACCGGCCAGGCTGCATTCCGTCTTGCCGACCGCTCCCATCAAAGGGTGCAGGTGACCATCATGAAAACCGGGCAGAACCATTCTCCCCTTCAGATCGATAAGCTGCGTATCAGGTCCTATCCACTCGGCAATACCGGCATCTATTCCCTTGTACACAATTCGACCGTTGGCAACCGCCACAGCCTGCAGCTCGTTTTGACCGGCATCCGCCGTATACAAGCTGCCGTTGATTAGAACAATATCTGCAGGACCCGCAGCAAACGGTAAAGAATCCCGGAACTGCCCCTCCATCCTCCCATTTTTTAGCATGACATTCTGCCTCTGGTTGTTTAACCTCTGTCGTCGGCACTGCCGGCTTTCCGTTTTTCGCAGAAAACGACGCCACCGCGGAAGGAGCACGGATGAAACGCCGCCAATTCCTCAAACTGACCCTGCCAAATGATCTATCCTATGTTAGTATTGCTCAATTGTGCGCCAAAGAGTTAGCAAAAAAGATCGGCTTCTCCGGTGACGATCTCTACAATATTGAGCTCGCTGTTGAAGAAGCGGCCAACAATGTCATCCAGCATGCTTTCGATGCCGATGAAAGCAGCACCTTCGAAATCATCTACGAGCAGATCCCGCTGGGCATTAAAATCAATATAAAAGAACAGGGCATTCCTTTCGATCCCAGCCAACTTCCAGAATTCGATCCCCTCACCATCGGAGCGGATCAACCCTCAAAGGGCCTTGGCATCTTTCTGATGAAGGAAGCAATGGACGAGGTCACCTTTCACAATCTGGGACCGGAAGGCAAAGAGACCCATCTGACAAAATATCTGCACCACAAGAACATTGAAGAATACCTCACCGCGGCCGAATTGCAGGCAAACCGGGAAGCTCCAAAAAAGTTTCCTGCAGTCGCCCAGGGAATCGACTATGACGTCCGCATGATGGAGCCCAAGGAGGCCATTGAAATCTCCAAATGCGCCTACAGGTCTCATGGTTACACCTACTTTGACGACCACATCTATTATCCCGAGCGTATAGTCGAGCTCAATCAGAGCTCGATGATGTTTTCCGTCGTGGCGGTGACCCCGGAAAATTCTTTTATGGGGCATGCGGCCCTGGTGCTCGAGCATCCTGAGGACACGATTGCCGAGATGACTTTTGCCTTCGTCAATCCGCAATATCGCGGCGCGGGGTGCCTCAACCGATTGACTGAATTTCTGTTCGAGATTGCCGCAAAACGCCGGTTTGAAGGTATATACGCGTATGCTGTCACCAATCACGTCTACTCGCAGAAAGCGATGCACAAATTCGGACTCAGCGATTGTGGTATATTTGTCGGAACCAGCCCTGAAACCTGGATCTTTAAGGGGATCTCGGCAGAAAAACGAGAGCGAATCAGCATGGCGGTCGGTTTTAGATACATAAAGCAGCCAACCCCTCTCGTCATCTATGCTCCCCGGCATCACAGTGCGATCATCGAGCAGTTGTATGAGAAGCTTGGAGCCAGACACACCTTTGCAGCTCCCTCCTTATTGGAGCATCGCTTCAACCAGGAGCCGGCGGTTATTGAAACCAGTTTTCTGGCTTCCGAAGGAAATGCTGAGATTTCGGTAGCAAGCTACGGCACCGATGTGATCAAGCAGGTCAAAAGTATCTTGCGGGATTTGTGTTTAAAACAGGCGGCAACCGTTGAACTGGTTTTGCCCCTGGAGGATCGGACCACTTACTTTCTGACTTCCGAGTTCGAAGAGATGGGCTTTTTCTTCGCCGGAATAATGCCCCGAACCCGATTCGGCGATGCACTGATCCTCCAATACCTCAATAATATCTCCGTCGACTATGACAGCATCAAAGTGGACAGCGACCTGGCCAGACAGCTCATTGCATACATCAGGCAACATGATCCGAACAGCCAGGTGTGAAAGGTCGGCGGTCTCCCCTGCCCTCTTTGCCAACAATTGACCAAGGAAGCATTGCGCCTCTGCTCACCCGAATTGAGAGAGGCGTATTCTCTTCGTTCCCAAACAGAGTTTGGGAACGAAGAGGTAATGGACGTTTGGAATAAGTGGTAATAATGTTCAGGAGCGACTGGTCGTTGACTTGGAAGCGACATGGATACGACCATTTCTGGAAACGCTCTCAGGGTTTAGCGGGCTTTTCTTCATCCTGCGCCTCCGGCACCCGCTCAAAGCTGAAGATGTCGGCCATGCCCAGTTCTTTTACGGTCCCATTTTCATCCAGGTTGAAAGTAATGAAAAACTCTCCGCTCCGCTCATTTGCGACCTCATCTCGCCACGAAGTGCGAAACGTGTCGTAGTGCCAGTGCCCCATGTCCCCGACCAGCATGGAGCTGTATCGAAAAACCAGGCCGCCCTCTTCGTACGTCACACTTACTTTTCCGTAAATGTCGTTTGTGTAGTCGCCTGCATATTTTTCCAGCGGCAACGAGGGACTGGTGTTCTGGATTCTCTTTTCTGCGATCTTTGCCAGCTGCTTATTTTCTTCTTCTTCTTTCTGCTCGTAAAATTTGCGATAAATTTCGCTCCAATTCCTGGGAGCCTCTCCAAGCAGCGAGTCCATCGCCCACATGAAAAGAGCCTCATGCAGATTCTGATCTTCGTAGTTGCTGAGAATGACCGCTCCGATTTTCTTTTCGGGGATCAGCCCGATCACGGCATGCATTCCGTCTATCGCACCGTTGTGCCAGATCATCAGACAGCCGTTATGATCGAAAGCCAGCCAGCTCAGGCAATAATCCATCCGTTGACTGGTGGGGAAAACTACCTTGGTTGCCGGGCCCGATGGGACAGGTGTGTGCTGAGTGTGGGTTTCTCTGATCACTGCCGGCTCAACTATCGATCTGCCTTCGTAGGCGCCTTCGTTAATTTGCAGCCTGAGCCATTGTGCCATATCCTTTATGCTTGAATTGATGCCGCCGGCTGGAGCGATGTTGTCGATATTCCGATAGCTGACGGGCACAATCTTGCCGTCCAGTTTCATGTGAGGGGACGCCAGGTTGTCAATTTCCTGCAAATCCTTGACGCTTGTGCTGCTGCGGGTCATACCGAGCGGCTCAAAGATGCGCTCCTTGACGAATTCATCCCAGCTCTTACCGGTGACTGCCGGGATGATCGCGCCGGCGGTGGCAAACATCGTGTTCCGATAAGCATACTGGTAGCGAAATCCGGCTTCGAGCGGCACGTATCTGAGCCTGCGAACTACCTCCTCGCGACTCAAGTCGGTAGCGTACCAGAGGTACTCGCTCGCCCCACTCAACCCGCTTCGATTGCAGAGCAGATCGCGCACTCTGATTTCGTGCGTGACCCAGGGATCGGACAGCTGAAAACCAGCCAGACGGCTTGTTACACGATCATCCCAGGATATCTTGCCATCTTGCACCAGCAAGCCTACCGCAGTCGAAGTGAACGCCTTCGAAGTCGAACCGATGGCAAATACGGTGTTTTGATCTACTGGCAGCTCCTTTCCAATTTCGCGGGTACCGTATCCCTTCATGAAGACAATCTCATCACCCTGGACCACGGCAATGGCAAGGCCGGGCACCTGCCAATCCTTCATGGTTTTTTCAATGTAACCATCCAGCCCCTCCAGAGGCGCTGCATCTGCGACTGCAATAGAAACACCCGTAACAATAAGAACGCAGAGCAAAAAAGCGATCCAGATCTTTAACAGTTTATCTCCTGCCATTTTTTCCCTCCCGATCACGTTTTTCTTCATGAAGCATCAACCTTTAAGCCAAGTGGGGTGATTACTGCTTGAAATACTACCCCCTACACCAATCCTCGCAGTTTCGCGGCCAAATAAGGAGACAGAGCGATTACCAAAAGCACCAGCAGCCAGAGATTTCCTTTGTTCACCTTGTAAGCATCGAACAGCTTTTCCCAGGAATCACCCATCACGAAGCGACCGAAAAGGAATTCGAAAAGGATCGTCATTACCAGCCATACGCCGCCGATGAGCCAGTATTGCGACGACTCGTGACTGTCAAAGATCGGCAGCGAGACAAAAGTGGTCGCAAAAATCATTAACGAAAGCGAAATACCGCTAAATGGCAGAGCCAACCGTCGGCCGAGCAGAGGCACAAGAAATTTATCGCGGATTACACCGTTCACTATCGCCAGGACGATAAAAAAAATCCATATCCTGCCGGCATTAAGCAGTAAGGTGGTCAAAATCATAGCTCCTGATGGCGTATAAGTCCCAGAACAAGACGCCTGCTCCCATCTGGAAGCCGGCAGTGCGCAAGCACTCTATCTATGGTAGCATCGAGAATAGAAGTGCGGATAGCTCTTGTCAACACCATGACCGCAACGCTCACCGGACCGGTCATCGTCCTGGGTCCAATATTGTCGGCAGTGGCAGGCAGACGATTTATCCAGCCACACTCTCCCTTTGCTCGCTCTGGGCGTATACCTGGCAATCCTCACCAGTGTGCTCTATATTGTTTTTGACAAGGAGCGCCAGCCGATATTAGCGCTGCCCCCGCTCTATAGCTAAATTAACTGTGCGAGCCTTGCGGAAACGGAGGCAGCCTGTCATGTCCATCAAAATCTGGCGATTGACTACGGTCATGCTCACAGCGTTGAGCATGGGAACCGCTCTCACTCACCTGTTGGAAATGCCGGCCAAAATCACACTGGATGGGGCACTCTGGCTCACGCTTCTACAGACTCTTTATCCTCCCGGCTTCGGTACGATGGGCGCATTTTTCGAGGTCGGCGCCGTTGCCGCCACAGTGGTGCTTGCCTTTCTGGTCTATCACCGACGGCCGGCGTTTGCCTGGACACTGGTATCTGTTTCGTTTTTGGCGGCCGCTCATGTAGTTTTCTGGGTATGGGTCGTTCCAGTAAATGCTACGATGCTCCCATTGACGCCTGAAACCCTTCCCGCAGACTGGATGAGACTGCGCGATCAATGGGAATACAGCCACGCCGCACGCGCGGTTTTGCAGGTAGTAGCACTGGCTGCCCTTGTTTTCTCGATACTGGTTGAGACTCCAACCAAGGTCTCCAAGGATTGACCAGGGTCGTCTTTGGCTGAAGATCTTTATTGTCTCTCCGTTTTCCCATAAAAGAGGCATCCTCTCTGACGATTTTAGCATCGCGGCAGGATGTTTCTTCTACAAAACGGACGACTGTCCGGAATCCCGTACGCGCTTGCCACCATCTCGGCTGGTTCAGGCGTGTCAAGTTCATGTTTACCGTGAGTTATCATTTCCCCCAAAATTCACTCCGGCAGAGCTGCAATTGCTTGGAGCTCGTTGCCTTCGACCGCTTGCGCGCATCTTCGCAAAGCGCCCGCCAGCAAACAGTAAAACAGGTCAGGACCGATTATCCTAAGTAAGCCCCGCGATCTCTAGCGGCTCTTCCGATGAGGCGCTCTCATTGGGCGAGCCCGTTGTCATCGGAAGATTGCGGAAATTCCACTGTACCGGCCGAATAACAGAAATAGAATATGGCATCTAGCTTGCATAGCCGCAAACTGGGGGCGCAGAGCCTAGGAGCATGTCCGAGAATGCCTCTTTTGTCATTTCGAACGGAGCGTAGCGTAGTGAGAAATCTGTAAAATCAGCCACTTGCAAACACAAGATTTCTCGCCTTCGGCTCGAAATGACAGTTCTCGGACAAGCTCCTAGAACCACAGGGCCAAAAGCTCTTGGCTGAGTATAATGGGGAAAGGCACGACGCTATTTTGCTGCAAGACAAAGGCTAAATATCGAGAATGGACGCCGCTTAGCTCCTTTGGTCCCATAGTAGCCGGTAACAAGCTGTTGATGGAAACAGATCGGCTTCTCCATCCTCGGCTGAAAAACGTGATTCCGGTGCAATCTGTTTGACCGAATTCCATGTTGCCCACTCCAGTGAGGTCGCGCGATGACGCTTATCGACCTGAAAGCTCATCTCATAATCTATACCATGTTCAGTGCTATCTGCCTCGCTGTGATCACCTCACTGTGGCTGCAGAACAGGAAGCGCTCGCCGGGGATAACACTGTGGCTGGTAGACTACATCCTGCAGTTTATTGCACTGCTGCTCATCACTTTTCGCGGTTTCGTACCGGATTCCGTCTCCGTAGTCCTCGCTCACACGCTTATTATCGGCGGCACGGTCATCCTCCACCATGGTCTGGAAAGTTTTGTGAGGCGCGAAAGCAGACAGTTGCGCAACTATCTGATGGTAATTCTGTTCGCTCTCGCAGCTGCTTTCTTTACGTTCGTGCATCCCAGTTGCGCGATGCGCAACATCAATTTATCAGTCGGCCTTCTGTATATCTGCACACAAATTGCCTGGCTCATGCTGCATCGGGTGGATGCCGAGCTGCGGCCGGCCACGAGAGCAACCGGGATCGTTTTCGTCGGGTTCAGTCTGCACAGCCTAGCTCACATTTTTGTCAATGTGTTTGTGCCGCAGTCGAGTGAGCTCTTCAATTCCGGTCTCGTCGGCGCACTGGTGATCCTCGCCTATCAGATCTTGTTTGTTTCGCTCACCTTTGCCCTGATCCTTCTGGTCAGTCGCCGCCTGCTGACGGGACTGAACCACGAGCTTGTCGAGCGCAGGCAGGCAGAAGAGGCATTAAAGAAAAGCGAAGAGCAGGTTCGACTGCTGTTGAATTCAACCGCTGAGGCGATTTACGGTATGGATATGAAGGGCAATTGCACTTTTGCCAATCCTTCCTGCATCAAAATGCTCGGTTATGATGCTCCCGAGCAATTGCTGGGGAAGAATATGCATTCGCTCATAAAGCATTCCCGTCCGGACGGGGCTCAAGTGACTGCTGAAGATTGCAGAATGAATCGGCCAATTTTGGATGGCAAGGGCGAGCATGCCGACGATGAGGTATTATGGAGGGCGGACGGCACCTGCTTTCCCGTGGAGTACTGGTCCTATCCTCAAATGGTGAACGGGACGATATGCGGCGCGGTGGTTACCTTCATTGATATTACCCGGCGCCGGCAAACGCAGGAAGCACTGAGAGAGAGCCGGGAGCAGTTCCAGGGCTTAGTCGAAACCTTATGTGACCTGGTCTGGGAAGTGGACGCCCGGGGACGCTATACCTACGTCAGCCCGCAGATCAGGAACATCCTCGGCTACGAACAGCACGAAGTCCTTGGTAAAACCCCTTATGACCTGATGCCGCCGGAAGAGGCAAAGCGCATTCTTGACGTATTCGGTGCCTTGATTAGAGAGCGTAAGCCCATCAACGCGCTGGAAAACATCAATATCCATAAAGATGGACAACTGGTTACCCTGGAGACCAACGGCCTTCCTGTCTTTGACCCGGATGGAAATCTCAGGGGATATCGTGGCACCGATCGCAATATCACTGCACGCAAAAGGGCCGAGGAAAAGCTTCGCCAGAGTGAAGAGAGATTCTTCAAGGCTTTTCAAACGTCGCCTTACGCTGTTGTCATCTCTAAATTCGAAGACGGCACATTTGTCGAAGTCAATGACGCTTTCATCTCGCTGACGGGCTTCTCCCAGGCGGAAATCACCGGAAAAACATCTATCGAGCTGGAGCTGTGGGTCAGTGACAAGGACCGGCAAGATATCACCTCCGATCTTCGCCAGGGGCATCCGGTGGTGGATCGGGAGCTGCTGTTTCGAATGAAGAACGGTGAAATCATGATCGGCTTGTTCTCTTGTCAGCTTATCGAGTTGAGTGAAGGGCTCTGCATCTTATCCAGTATCGACGACATTACCGAGCGCAAGCGCGTGGAAGAAGATCTACGCAGAAGCCGTCGTTTTCTCTCCGACCTGATTGAGCATAGCGGTGCACTCATTTGTGTCAAGAATCGAGAGGGCGGTTATCAATTGGTCAACCGAAAATGGGAAGAGACAACCGGCCGAAACCGGGAAGATGCCATTGGCAGAACGGATGAGGAGCTGTTTGGTCCTGCAGGCAGGCAATACCGCTTTAACGATCTGGAGGTTTTGAAATCAGGGCTGGCGCTGGAGGTGGAGGAAACGATTGAATCCGAAAGCGACAAGCGATTCTTTATCTCGGTCAAATTCCCCCTCCGAGGAGATGAAGGCGGCATAGAGGGAATATGCGCGATGAAGACTGAAATCACCGAGCGCAAGCAAGCAGAGCAGGCTTTGGCAGCCGAAAGACGCAGACTTTCCTATATTCTCGAAGGCACCAACGTGGGTACATGGGAATGGAATGTTCAGACCGGCGAGACCATATTCAACGAACGCTGGGCGGAAATCGCCGGCTACACGCTCGCTGAGCTTGCACCTGTTTCTATAAATACCTGGATTAAGCTGACCCATCCGGACGACCTGGAAGCATCAACCGAGTTGTTGCACAAGCACTTCCGAAATGAACTGCCTTATTACGACTGCGAAGCACGCATGCGGCACAAGAACGGCAATTGGATCTGGGTGCACGATAGAGGAAAGATCGTAACACGCACGGAAGACGGAAAGCCACTCATGGTGTACGGCACCCATCAGGAGATAACGAAACGCAAGCTGGCGGAAGCAAAGATAAAGCACCTGGCCACCCATGACGGCCTAACCGGTCTGCCCAGCATGAGACTGGCCAAGGATCGCCTGTCAATGGCCATGAGCATGTCGCGCAGGCACAAGAACCTGACCGCTGTGATGTTTATCGACCTGGACGGCTTCAAGGCGGTTAACGACAATCTTGGCCATGACGCCGGGGATTATGTGCTTAAACAAGTAGCCCATCGCCTGCTTTTCTGCTTGCGGACAACCGACACAGTCGCACGAGTGGGCGGAGACGAGTTTTTGCTCATCGCAACCGAGCTGCGCTCTCACGAGGATGCGGTCAACATCGCGGCCAAGACAATCCGTGCCGTCTCCCATCCTGTCATTGTAAACGGGCGCCAGGCGGTTGTCGGCGCGAGCATCGGCATTGCGCTTTTTCCCGACCATGGACAAGATATCGACCAGCTCATCAAGCAGGCCGATGCAGCTATGTATCGAAGCAAAAACGAGGGCAAGAATCGATTCAGTTTCGCAGATCCTGAAGAAGAACGATCAGCTGCAACGTTCGCAGAAGATGAAGCGCAAGCATTCGCCTAAGCTCCATCCCATTCTTACGCCGCCTTCTGAGTGAGCGCAATATGCCGATTCGAATCGAATGCCTCCAGGTAAGCGGTGCCGATGAAAAACCTGCCCGCCTGCGGTAGCCACAAGTCGCCCAGGTGAACCTGCTGGGCAAGCGGCCCCATCTCGCCCACATCTTCGCCCGCCACTGTCGCTGAACTGGATGAAATCATCCAAACATACTTCGGATTGGCTATAAATTTCTGCCCGTTGGGGACGCGTCCGGTCAATTTCAACTGCCCAGACCCAAAGACGACACCTCCCACTTTCCCGAGCAGCTCAAGAACCGTTTCATTACGCCACAGGTATTGCGGAACGCGACTGCCGATGGTGTTCATAATCTCAGTTGCCCTGGTCTGCTCCAGTGATACCCGCCATATCATTGGATAGTCGTCCGCAATGGTTACCGTAAAATCGTAGGCACTGGCCCAGTTGATTTCGATGTGCTCTTGCAGAGACCGATCCACTGCGCTCCCGAAATAGCGAGAGCAAGCCCTTTGCGGCGGCACATCCTGAACGAAAGTCCACTCGCCCTGAGGATTCCTATGCCACACGGAAGTGTAGCCGGCGCCCAGAGAATTGACCGGGAAGCGTCGCATGGCAAGAATGTGACCGGAAGAAAACGGTACACCCATCACCCCGTATCCGACAAATCGGTCTTCCTTCCCACCTGGAAGCTCGCCCCCCTTTTCTATCGAATCTACGATATGCTTTGGCTTCATAACGCCGCTCCTTTCCATACTTAAACGCAACGGCGATGCTCGATCTCAATACCGCTCCACACACTGGTGAATGCAGCATGATTCCACTGACGATTGTTTGCGAGCATCCCGCGTTATTCAGAAATTAGGCACGGAAAGGCAAATTTCAATATCTTCAGTCGGCGTGATTTTGATGGTTATTGAGGCTGGTAGTAGAAAGCATCATAATCGAATCAATCTAACATCCGACCACAAGGGGACACCGGCTCAAGCCGTTTGCTGCGATGCTGGAAGGGATCCCCGTCGATTCGATCTGTCATGGAGCTCTTTACGGGCGCGTCAGTTGCCGGCCTTAAAGCTTTATTCCGCCACATGGCAGTCCTGGCACTTCACCGGTGCCGCTTCGACGTTGTTTTCCTTATTGTATTCCCGGTGGCAGCCGATACAGTTTCTATGGAAAACCCATTTGAGGTTCAAGGTCTTTGCCGGCAGCCTCAATTCATTCTTGGTGGTCGGGTCGTTGTGGCATTCCTGGCATTTCTGCACTGGGTCGTCGTCCTGCCAAACATTCTCGCCGTTCCGGTAGACATGATGGCA